>Ga0307516_10000196_pt1 | contig 78480 bp, 76 predicted proteins | sample 19_EM_MG_FD_203310 | JGI IMG/M metagenome (GOLD analysis project Ga0307516, IMG submission 203310) | Populus trichocarpa ectomycorrhiza microbial communities from riparian zone in the Pacific Northwest, United States - 19_EM | ecosystem: Host-associated > Plants > Roots > Unclassified | place... | reverse complement strand
CCGCACATAGCCGACGTCGATGCGGCCGTCGAGCAGCATCGTGGCCTGGTCGTCCCCTTCAATCCGCTGCACGTCCACGATCACGCCCGGGTGCCGGGTGGCGAACTGCCGCACCGCCGGGGTGACCGCGATGCCCGCCCGGAAGCCGACCATCAGCCGCTGGCTGCCGCGCGCGGCGACGGTCACCCGGCGGCGGACCGCGTCCGTGGAGGCCAGCAGCGGGCCGGCGTCGGTCAGCAACTGCCTGCCGGCGTCGGTCAGCGCCACGCCGTGGCTGTCCCTGGTCAGCAGCGGGGTGCCGAGATCCTTTTCCAGCGCGCGGATCTGCCGGCTGAGCACCGGCTGCGCGATGTGCAGCTCATCGGCGGCGCGGCCGAAGTGCAGCTTGTCGGCGACGGCGACGAAATAGCGCACCTTGCGCAGGTCCAGATCCATGGAGCCTCCCGGTCCGGCGATGCCTCCAGGGTATCGCAGCGGCCGAAATAGGTCTTGGACGCCCACTCTGGCCAATGGCACTCTCACATCGAGACGTGATTGAGCCGGGCCCGCCGCGTCATTCGACGGGGTGGGAATGGCGTCCTATTCAGCTCCAGAAAGCAGGCACACCAATGAGCAGCATCAGCATTATCGGCCTGGGGAACATGGCCCGCACCCTGGCCGCCCGGGCGCTCGCCGGCGGCAACACCGTCGAGATCATCGGCCGCGACCCGGCCAAAGCCAAGGAATTGGCCGCCGCGCTCGGCGGCGCCACCGCCGGGACGGCCGGCGTCGCCCCGGCCGGGGACATCGTTATCCTCGCGGTGCCGTACGGCGGCGCGGCGGCGGTGGTCAGCGAGTACGGGGACGCATTGCGCGGCAAGGTGATTGTCGACATCACCAACCCCGTCAACGGCGATTTCACGGGCTTTGTCACGCCCGAGGGCAGTTCCGGCGCGCAGGAGATCGCCAAGGCCGCCCCCGCCGGCGCGCAGGTCGTCAAGGCGTTCAACACCCTGTTCTCCAATGTTCTGGCGGCCGGCCCCGCCGAGGGTCGCCCATTGGACGTGTTCATCGCCGGCGACGACGCGCAGGCAAAGACGCGCGTGTCAGCGTTCATCGAGAGCCTGGGACTGCGCCCGTTGGACACCGGGCCGCTGCCGATGGCGCGGGTATTGGAGAACGTCGGTCTGTTGCAACTGGGCCTTCTCACCCACTCCGTCAGGCACACCAACTTCTTCGTCGGCGTCACCGTTCTCAGCTGAGCGCGCCCGCATCACTACTTCTCGCGCCACCTCACTCACAAGGACACTCGCATGCGCGTTTTCGTCACTGGCGGGACCGGCCATTCCGGTTCGTACATCGTCCCCGAGCTCATCGCCGCCGGGCACGAGGTCACCGGCCTGGCCCGGTCGGACCCGGCCGCGGCGGCGTTGTCCGCGCTCGGCGCGAAGGTACGTCGCGGCGACCTCAAGGATCTCGACGGGCTCAAGGAGGCGGCCGCGGAGTCCGACGGCGTCATCCACGTCGCGCACCGGCAGGACCTGCTCTTCTCCGGCGGGATCCACGCCGTGGCCGCCGCGGAGGTCCCGATCATGCTCGCCTACGGCGAGGCCCTGGCGGGAACCGGAAAGCCGCTGGTCGCGGCGGGGAGCATCGGCTCGCCCGGGCAGGGATTCCTGGGCCGGACGGCCACCGAGGAGGACCCGGCCCTTCCCGGCGGCGATGACCACAAGGGCACCCTACGGGCTCGTAACGTCGTGGAAACCACCGTAATCGGCCTCGCCGAGCGGGGAGTGCGGTCTTCGATCGTGCGGATCGCCAACATCGCGCACGGCACGACCGATCGTGCCGGCTTCCTCCCGACGCTGATCGCGCTCGCGAAGGAGAAGGGCTTCATCGGCTACCCCGGAGACGGCGCGAACCTGTGGAACGCCGTGCACATCCTCGATGTCGCCTCCTTGTTCCGCCTGGCGCTGGAGCAGGGTCCGGCCGGCAGATACTGGCACGCGATCGGGGACGAGGGCATCCCGTTCCGCGAGATCGCCGAGGCCATCGGCAGCCGCCTGGGCCTGCCCGCCGTGAGCGTTCCCGTGGACGAACTGGTGCTGCCGGGATACTTCGGGTTCCTCGCGAACATCGTCACGCAGAGCTACCCGGCGTCCAATCTCATCACCCGCCGGACCCTCGGCTGGGAACCCGCTCAGCCCAGCGTGCTGGCCGATCTGGACAACGGCCACTACTTCCCCGCCGGCTGACGCGGGGACCGACCAGGCCCGCTGAGGTCAGCGGCGCGGGTCCGGTGGCGGGGCGGCGGTGATGCCCGCCGGGATGCCGCGGAGCATGGCCTGGTAGAGCGCGTCGTGCTCGGGTGAGGCGGGCAGGGGGCCCCGGGCGGGGGCCTCGCACGACTGGATCAGCAGGTGGACGACGCGTCGCCAGGCCTCCGGAGCGGCGTCGCCGGTGGCGTTGACGACCCCGGCGTTGGCCATGTGGATCAATACCAGGTCCGACGAGTCGAAGTCCTCGCGCAGGCGGCCGGCGGCCTTGGCACGGTCGATGAGCCGGACGATGCCCGCGTACGCCTGGTTGCGGCGCTCCTCCAGAGCCTTCGCGGCGGGAAAGGTCATGGTCAGCACGTCGGCGAAGCCGTAGTCGGCGGCCTGCATCGCGCAGACCGCCTCGATGTAGGTGGTGAACCCGTGCCAGGGGTCGGGGTCGTCGAGGGCCGTGGCGACGGCGTCGGCGTAGGCGTCCATGCGGTCGGCGAAGACGGCGACGACCAGGTCCTCCTTGGCGGGGAAGTGGCGGAAGATGGTGGCGATCCCCACCCCCGCCTCCCGGGCTGCCGAGGCCATCGAGGCGCCCAGGCCCTCGCGCCGGAACACCGTGCGTGCGGCGGCGATGATCCGCAACCGGTTGCGCTCGGCGTCGCTGCGCAGCGGCGGGGTTCCGGGGTGCTCGGTGTGCTGCACGCCAGGGCTCATGCCGGCCACCCTACCAACCGGATTGCGCTATCCATTTCCCGTGGTACGGTGGTGACATCGAATCGGAACGGGCTATCCGGATCTGAAACCGGATAGACCTATCCGAATTCTGTCAGCGAAGCTTCCGAAAGGACCATCGTGACCACCATCGCCATCGTCGGAGCCGGCCCCCAGATGGGGCTGGCCATCGCTCGCACCTTCGGCACTCAGGGCTTCGACGTCGCCCTGATCTCCCGCAACCGCGCCAAGCTCGACGGCCTCGTCGGCACCCTGGCCGCCGAGGGCATCACCGCCGCCGCGTTCCCCGCGGATGTGCTCGACCGTGACGCGCTCACCCAGGCGCTCAAGGACGCCGCCGCGCACTTCGGCGGCATCGACGTCCTGGAGTATTCCCCGCTCGCGATGCAATCCACCGTGTTGGCCACTCCGGCCGGCAGCGACACCTCCCAGATCCAGCACGAGATCGAGTTCCAGTTGTACGGGGCCATGGCCGCGACCAAGGCGGTGCTGCCCGCGATGCGGGAGGCCGGCACGGGCACTCTGCTCTACACCACCGGCGCCGGCTCTCTCGACCCGCTGCCGATGGTCGGCAACGTCAACGCCGCCGCCGCGGCGCTGCGCAACTGGGTGGTCAACCTGCACAAGGAGTTGGACGGCAGCGGCATCCAGGTCGCCCACATCGCGATCGACGTGGCGCTCGGCGGCGGATCGATCGATCCCACGCTGCGGGCGGCCGAGCCCGACGCCGTCGCCTCCGTCTACTGGGACCTGCACACGACCAAGCGCGACCAGGCCGAGCTCGTCTACCGGGGCTGAGGCCGCGGCCCCGCAATGACCCATCGACAGACAGGAGGTTTTCGTGGACAGACTGAGTGGCAAGACCGCGCTGGTCACCGGCTCCAGCCGGGGCATCGGCCGGGCCACCGCGGTCAAGCTGGGCCGCGAGGGCGCCGTGGTCGCGGTGCACTACGCCGAGAACCAGGGCCCGGCCGAGGAGACGGTCACCCTGATCGAGAGGGACGGCGGGCGCGCGTTCGCCGTCCAGGCCCGGCTCGGCGTTCCCGGCGATGTCCAGGAACTGTTCCGCGGCGTCGAACGCGGCCTGCGCGAACGGACCGGTTCCACCACCCTCGACATCCTGATCAACAACGCGGCCGCGAGCTCACCGAGTGGTGTCGCGCCGGAGGAGGTGACGCCCGAACTGTTCGACCGGTTCTTCGCCGTCAACGCCAAGGCCCCCTTCTTCCTCGTGCAGCGTGCCCTGTCGCTGCTCCCCGACGGCGGCCGGATCGTCAACATCAGCTCCGGCCTGACCCGGGTCGCCAACCCCACCCAACTGGTGTACGCCATGACGAAGGGAGCGATCGAGCAGCTCACTCTGCACTTCGCCCGGCACCTCGGCCCGCGCGGCATCACCGTCAACACCGTCGCCCCCGGCAACACCGACAACGGCAATCCCGTCTTCCAGATCCCGGAAGTGGCCGAACATCTGGCCCGGATGTCGGCGTTCAACCGCGTGGCCAGGCCCGAGGACGTCGCCGACGTCGTGGCATTCCTCGCCACCGACGAAGCCCGCTGGATCACCGGAACGCTCATCGACGCCAGCGGCGGCAGCCTCCTCGGCTGACCTCGGGTGCAGCCTGATCACTTGAGCGCGGTGGCCGCCTCGTGGATGACGGCCGCCACCGCGCCCGGCTGCGAGAGATGGACAGCGTGGGCTAAACGCGCGGATTCTGCAGTGCCCGTGGATGTGAAGGTCGTGTGCAGGGCCTGGGGACGTTCCGTGAAGGAGGCGTGCCGTCCGATTGCGACGTTGACCGTTGTCATTATTGTCGGGGCATGTCAGCGAGGCGGGTAGCGGTGATGCGAATCCTTGTGCTCGTATTCATCTTTGTGGTGACCGTGGGAGTCATAGCGCTCAGATCACAGTGGCACCAGCAGTGGGGGCCGACCGTTCCCTACAAGAATGCCGGAAGGTCGCTGCCGGTTCTGGAGGCGCTGGCTCAGGAGCACGTGACCTTCCTGAGGGTGCAGGACTGGTGCCGGGCATATTCGGACAACCGGGAGCGGCGGGCATCTGACCTCGCCGGCACCTGCACGCTTGAGTGGGCGTGCTCGACACCGACGGCCGGGTGCGACAATTACCAGCCGTTCGACAATACGTCGGAGAAGCGTTTTGTCGAGCTGAAAAGCAAGTTGGAAGATCTCCCATACGACGTTCTTTGGATTGAGGTCGACTACGGTCCCGATGGTGCCCCGCGCGCAGCCGAACTGGCGGTCGACACCGTCAATCCGTTCCGGCGCGATAGCCTCATCTACGATCCTGGCTACCGGCTACCCAGGGACATCCCGGGCGAAATCATCAATCACCGAATCGATGCGAACTGGTACTACAGATGGGAGGACTGGAATTAGCCGGGGCGCAGGTACGGACCTACGGCGTGGTGGCCATGTCCGGATCCGTGCGGCGGCGCGGGTTGGCACGCGGCTTGTCCGCGCCCATCGCGCCGACGCCGCCGATGGCTCCCAGCACACACCCGAGCAGCGGTCCGAGCAGCAGCCCAGCCTGGTACTTCACCGCGGCGTCACCCACGCTCATCTGTACCTCGAAGGTAGTGCCGTGCGGAACGGCGGGGCTCGGGTTGGCCCATTTGAGGTCCACGTGCCGAGGGAACAGCAGCATCGTCGTGATGGTCAGGATGTTGAGCAGCAACGCGACGGCCCCGCCCGCGCACAGGCCGGCGATGACGCCCGCACGGACGCGGGCTGATTCCTTGACCTCCGGGTCCGTGCTCGGGGAATCGGCGATGCGCCGTCCAGCGAATGCGCCCGCCGCCAGCAAGGCACCCGCCAGTACCGCTACCGACACGGTTCCGCTGCCGGCCGACACGATCCAGTTCGTGTGCCGCGGATTTCCCAGCGGCTGAAGCACGTACACGATCACCGCTGCAGTCAGGCCCAGGCTCGCGCCGGCGGCCAACGTCGTAGGGGCAATGGATGTTCGGCGGGCGGTCAGCGTGAGAATGGCGGCTGCGTATCCGCCCACGACGACGGTGATCAACACTGCGCTCACCACGGCTCCGCTGCGCATGTCGGCTTCCCAGTTGTGCTGGTCGAAAGCTTGGAAGTGGTCGAACCGACTGCCCGCGAAACGGGACAGACCCACCATGACCAGCAGGAGGGCGTACACCGTGAGATAGCCGCTCACCCGTACGATCCGGGCCGCCCGGTTGTCGGCGGTCGGGCCGAGCAGGGGACGGGTCACCCACGGCAGGACGGCCAGCAGCAATCCGACGCCGATCATCGTGGCCCGGCTGATCGGCATGGCGGGGTTGGCCGATCCGGGGTGCCAGTCCCACCACACCAGAAGGGCACCGGCCACCACACCGGCAATCGCAAAGGCAACTCTACGCACCATTTCCGCCTCCCGGGATATCAGCAACAGCCCGCCGACCAGCCACGACAGCCGCGCTCGCCCAGCCGGCACATCGGCGGCTTCCGCCCACACCGCCTCGGCCCAGCCGCGCCGCCCGGCCGGCAGCAGCACGATCGACCACCGCAGCAGGCTCGCCAACAGCGCCGCCACCCGGTCCATCAGGCGCCGTCCACAGCGAGACCACGTCGCCGTTCCGCCGGCGCGGGGGCCGGGCCGGGGGAGGTGGCCAGCGCGGCTTGGGCCGCCACCACGCCCTCGGCACTGAGGCGGTACATGTGCCGCCTCGGCCGCCCGGTCGGCTGTTCGGCCTCCCAGCAGGACTCCATCAGCCCACGGTCGGCCAGGCGGATGAGGATCGGATACAGCGTCCCCGACCTCAGCCCCGTCTCCTTGGCGATGTCATAGCCGTGCCGCCAGTCCGACGGCGTCGAACACAACGCCGACAGCACGGCCAACGTCTGCGCCGAGTGACCCGATCTGCTCACCATGCCCGCGGACTCTACCTAGGTAGAGTTAGCTTGTAAACAGGGAAAACAGCCGATCGCACGGGCGTCGTCGGCCTCGGGCGGTGGCTCGGGGGCGAACACGGTTGGAAGTCAATGGCTCGTGACAGGGCCGTGCTGCTTGACTTGGTTGGTGATCTCGGAATCGGCGGTGCGTTCGTGTCTGGCGAGGGTCTGGGGTTTGACCCGGGTCCGGGTCGTTGTCCATGACGGTGGGATGAACTCGGCGACGTGGTTCGTCGATGATGGTGACCGTCGGTGGGTGGCCAAGTCGGTGGTGCCCCGGTCACGCGATCAGTTCGTCGCGGGCTTGACGGTGGCTGGGCGATTGCAGCGGGCGGGGATCCCGGCGGGTGCGCCGGTGCCCACGGTCGACGGACAGTTCGTGGCTACCGTCGGTGGCTACCCGCTGGCGTTGCTGAGCTGGGTTGCCGGGGACGGGCTTACCGGCGAAGACCAGCGGCTGATCGGTGTGACATTGGCTCGGGTGCATCGGGCTTTGGCTGCGGAGTCGGTCGAGGGCGTTGAGCGGTTCCATTGGGTTGATCCCGCGGCGGCGCATTTGGCGGTGCGGGGATGGGTGCGACCGGCCGTCGCCGCGGCGGTCGAGGCTGTAGAAGCCCTGGGCGTGGAAGCGTTGTCGTGGGGATTGCTGCACTCTGATCCTGCCCCGGAGGCTTTCCGGCTGGATCCGGCAACGGGCGTTTGTGGGGTCATCGATTGGAGCGTTGCTCTGGCCGGGCCGCTTTTGTATGACCTTGCCTCGGCGGTCATGTATGTCGGTGGCGCCGGTCGGGCCGGTGAACTGGTGGAGGCGTACCTGCTTGAGGAGGTGCTGACCCGTTCGGAAGTGGAGCGCGGCCTGTTGCCGATGTTGAGGTTCCGGTGGGCGGTTCAGGCGGACTACTTCGCCCGGCGGATCGTTGAGGATGACCTGACCGGCATCGGCGGGCCTCAGGAGAATGAGAAGGGCCTTGACGATGCCCGCCGGCGTCTGCTGCCCGACCTGTAGCTGTTTGTCGGCGATGGTCTTTCGTAACCCTTACCCCGCGAGTTCCGCGAGGTTGAAGACACAGCCCATCGCGCGGTTCTGACTGCCTTCGGCGACCGTTTCGCCGTTCGCGACGATGCGGCAGGTCACCAGGTCGGTGTCGGCGGACCTCACCATCAGCGTCGCGGTTCCTTCGAGTTTCTTCACGGTCGCGGTGGTCGACCACGGGGTCGGGATGCCCTTGCCGGGGGTGGCGCCCTTGACCTGTTCGACCTGTTCGATGCCGACGTTCCAGGTAATCTGCAGGGCCGTACCGCTGCGGGTCTCGACCTCGAAGCGAAGTTGATCCTTGCGGGTGGTGTAGACCAGGACCGCTACGCCCACGATGGCCACGACCAGGACGATCGCGGCCAGGAAGAGCCAGACGCGGGGACGACGGGACTCACGGCCCTCTTCAGTATCGACTTCGATCACCGTCGCAGGCTAGACCATGGTCAGCGCCGCGTGCGCGCATTGTTCTGCCATTGAGCGGATGCACCGCGTCTACGCGGAACCCTCGAAAGTCGACACGACCGTCTCCGCAGACGGACTGCCCGGGGCGACCAGAGCGTTGGGATCCGACAGCTGTGCTCTCGGCACGGGCCCTTGCGTGAAGATGCTCGCTTCGCCCGGCCCTTGCAGATAGAAGGGCGTGCCGTCGCCTGCGTCGTGCGGCGAATTGACGGTGAAGCCACCCGGCCAACGCACTCTGAAGACAGACGTCTCGATCAGCCAGTACGGCACATCGAACCCGTCCGCCACGTCAACGACGTCATCGCCCCTCACCTCGATTGCCCGGATCGATCGTTACCCGCACCGGCCCCGAGGGAGTCCAACGAGTCGCGTGGACGACGTCCGAGCCGTCCCGTTCGCGTTCGAAGGAGTAGGGCCAGTTCGGGACGAGCGTCACCCCGAAGCCGTTCAGCCGGGCGAGTACGTGTGCCACGCCCGCAGCGTATACGGGGCGCCGATGCGCGGTCGTGAGGATGAAGAGGTCACGGCCTTTGTCCGGGCGCGTTACGGACCGCTGGGCCGGACCGCGTTTCTGTTGTGTGGGGACCGGGGGAAGGCCGAGGACCTGGTCCAGACGACGTTGGCCAAGACGGTGGTGGCGTGGCCCCGGTTGCAACGCTCGGAAGGCATCGATCACTACGTTCAGCGCGTTCTCGTCAATACCTTCGTGACCTGGAGGCGGCGCCGATCCTGGTGGGAACAACCTTTGGGCCGGCTGGTGGAGGGCCAGGCGCGCGACGAGTACCTGGGGGTCGAGCAGCGGGACTTGCTCCGCCGGGCGTTGGACGGGCTGCCGGCACGGCAGCGTGCCGCCGTCGTACTGCGCTTCTACGAGGACCTGTCCGAGCAGGACGCGGCGCACGCGCTGGGTTGTTCGGTGGGCACGGTCAAAAGTCTTTCATCCAGGGGCCTGCAGACTCTGCGCAAGCACTGGGTTGAGGCCGACGCTGCGGCTGAACACGAGGTGCGCTATGCATAACCCGACCGAGTTGCGTGACGGCCTGGCGGAGCTGGCCGGGCCGGTGATACCGACCGAGGGCTATGAAGGCCGGATCATGCGGCGGGCAGACCGGCTTCGCGCGCGGCGACGTGTCGCCGCCGGAGCCGCGGCCGCAGTGTGCTTGGCGGTGCTGGTGACGATGTTCCAGATTGTCGGAGTCGGGTCCACCCCGCACCTCGCGGCATCGCCCCCGGATGGCCCGTTCCTGGGGTGGTCCGCTGTGGGTGACGTGGATGCCGGCCTGGTCCGTGAGGCCACTGGCGTCTGGGACCGTACCAACTCGGCAGGTCCGCATGCAGCCGTTCGGGCCCTTGTCGCGACGCACCATCCACGCCTGCGCTCGGCGGTGGTCGTCCTGCAGGGATACGACAAGCGGGGCGCCGCGCGATTGGCGTTCTTCACCGGTGATCGCGGTGCGGCGGACGCCTTGCGGATGCGGGTGGATCGGCCGGCGCCCGACCCGGTGGAGACTCGGGTGATCAGTCTGGTCAGTCCGCGATTGACCGGAGCCGCCGGCGTGGTGGGCAATGACTCTGGGGGCACCTACGCCATCGCCGTCGCCATGCCGGGCGTGACAGCGGTGCGGGTGTCGAGTACCGCAGTCGATGATGAAATGATTCAAGACCCAGACGGACCTACCAGCCGTTTTGTTGTCGATCGGCTCCCGATCGCTGCGACCGCGCAGACGGTGACGATCGCGGGGTTCGTCAAGCCGAAGCGACCGTTCGCCAAAGCGACGAAGGTGTTTGAAATACCTGGTGAGGACGGTGTTGCCGGCGACGTGCGGGCCGTGCCCGCCGAGGTGGTCAGCAGGACCGGCCAGCGGATAGTCGTGGCGTTCCCGAAGGATCAGGTGGTCCGGCAGAGGCAACTAGCTGTCGTGGCCGAAGGTCTGGTCGGGCGCGTTACGGCAGTCGATGCCGTCCGTGGCCAAGCCACTGTCGACCTGGTTACCAGCACCGGATTCACCGGTCAGGTGTACACGAACATCAGTAATGTTCCGGGTTCCGTCCGTGGCACCGGCGGAAAACTGGTCATGGAAGGCATTCCCGCGGATGGTGACGTGTACCAGACCAACCGTGTTGTGATGCCGGATCCGTCCCAGCGGAGCAATCAGGTCGGCGCCGTCACGATCGGCCGAGCGTCCGCGGACAAGGCGGCGGGCGCGACCACGGTGGAGCTTACGCCAACAGCCGACCTTGCCCACCTGACCAAAATGTCGATCATGACGCCATCCGCCGACTGACCTCAGGACGTCGTGACACCGGCGTCGATGCAGGCGCTGTTGATCCGGCCCATCGCGTCCAGGAGATCGTCAAGGGCATTCGCCGACTCGTCACCGATTTCCGCGCTGAGCCAGGCCGAGTACCGGACCTGCAACTGTGTGCCGGCCTGCTCGATGCTTTCGACGCCGGACTTCCCGGCGTTCTCGATGGTGGCCTTGACTGCCGGCTCATCGATGTCCACCGCCTCGCCGGTCCGGGGTGCCTCGGCCGCAAGTTTGCAGGCTTTGACCGCCTCGGCGGTGGTGGACGACGACGCCGGCGCAGCCGACGGCGCGAGGGACGCGGCTGGCCTCGCCGGCGGTGCCGCGGCGGGTTCGGAATCGGCCGGGCTGCAACCGGAAACGGACATGGTGACGATGATTGCCGTAAGGATCTGTACACGCCGCATGGGGGCACGGTAGAGACAAATCCCTCCCGCCGGGCTCGGCTGTCCGGCCGGGATGTCGCTCGAAAGCCGGCAGGCAATGGACTCCGACCGTCACCACGCGGCTGACGGTCCGGCGGCGGCGGCCAACCTCATGGTCCTAGCTGCTGGTCAGGGCTGGATGGTCGCCAGGTCATCCAGCAGACTCGGGTGCTTCGGCTCCCAGCCGAGCGCTTGCCGGGTGTGAGTGCTCGACGAGGGCTGGTCGGCCGCGAAGATGACGCCGAGGGGGCCGTAGGTCTCCACCGGCACGGACTCGACAGGTAGGCCCAGTCGCCGGCCGATGACCGCGGCGATATCACGCACCTGGTCGCCCTCATCGTCCACGGCATGCCAGACGGTGCCGGCCTGCGCCCGTTCCAGGGCGAGCCGGAAGAGGACTGCGGCGTCGAGGGCATGCACGGCCGGCCAGCGCTGCGTGCCGTCGCCCGGGTAGCCGGACACTCCGCTCTGACGCGCGATCCCGGTCAACACGCCGGCGAACCCACCTGTGCCCTCATTGTGGACGGTCCGTGGCAGGCGGACGGCCGAGCTCCGGACCCCGCGCGAAGCCAGGCTCAGAACTCCCGTGACGGCACGACCGCGGCCACCAACCGGCCCCTCGGTCGGAGTCGAGTCGGCCTCGGTGGAGGCGCGGCCCGGCACGGCGGGTGTACCCGAGCAGGCGACGAAGGGACGGTCGCTGCCGACGAGTGCCTCGCCGAGGGTGGCGAGGGCGGTGCTCTCCTCGGCGACCGCGTTCGCCAGGGCTTCGGGGCTGCTGAAGTCGTTGGCGAAGGCCAAGTGGATCACACCGTCGGCCTGCGCGACGCCAGCGCGCAGGACGTCCAGGTCGGCCAGACCTCCCCGGATCGGCTCGGCGCCTGCCGCCGAGGCGGCCTGTGCGGAGGCGTCGGAGCGGGCGAGGGCGAGGACGGTGTGGCCGTTGCCGAGGAGTTCGGCGACGACGGCGGACCCGATCAGACCGGTGCCGCCGGTGATGAAGACGTGCATGAAACTCTCCCGCGGTTGATGGGACTCTTGTCCCGTCACCGTACCAGAGTGATGGGACAAGAGTCCCATCGCATATGATGGCGCTATGGGCCGATGGGAACCAGGAGCGCGCGAACGCCTCGTCGTGGCTGCCGTCGACCTGTTCACCGAGCAGGGGTACGACGCCACGACGGTCGCGCAGATCGCCGAGCGCGCCGGGGTCACCAAAAGCACCTTCTTCCGCCACTTCCCCGACAAGCGCGAGCTGCTGGTCGCCGGACAGGAGACATTGAGCCTGCTGCTGACCGAAGGCATCGCCGAGGCGCCCGCCGACGCCAGCCCGCTCGAGGCAGTCGCCGCCGGTCTCGTGCGCGCCTCGACCGCGATAGGCCCGATGAGCCGGGAGATCGCCCCGCGCCTGAAGGCGGCCGTCGCCGCCAGCGCCGAGCTCCAAGAGCGCGACGCCCTCAAGAGCGTCAGCCTCGCGGCCGCCATGACCGCTGCCCTGGTCGCCCGCGGCGTGCCCGATCCGACCGCCGCCCTCGCCAGCGAGCTTGGCGTCCTCGCCTTCAAGCGGGGGTACGCCGAATGGTCCGAAGGCGACCGTGCCCCCGCGGACGGGTTCGCCGCCTACCTCCTGAAGGCCCTCGACGAACTGCGCTCCGCGAGCGCATCACTGGGCTGACCGGACAGCCTCACCCGTCGACTACCCGCCGCCGGGCCTGAAATACCGTGGGAGCATGGCCGAACTGATCCTGCCGACCACCCGCCTGCACGCCGCCTTCCTGGAGTGCCACCACGAATGGGGGCCCGGGCTGCCGCACGAGGACGGCTTCGGCATCTGGCCCGACGACGACGTGGAATCACCGGACGGCTTCGCCGCCTGGGTGCACCAGCGAACCCGGCTGGCTCACCCGCCGGGAACGCCCTGCCCGGCCGAGGTGCACGCCACGAGTCGGTGGATCTTCGAGGACGGCCAGGTGCTCGGCGGGATCGCCCTGCGGCACATCTTCAACGACGACATCGGCCACATCGGTTACGGCGTACGCCCGTCCGCGCGCCGCCGCGGCCTGGCCAACTGGGCGCTGGGCGAGATGCTCAAAGAGGCCCGCACCGCCTTGGGCCTGGACCGCGTCCTCATCCCCTGCCTTGCGGACAACCTCGCCTCGGCCCGCACCATCGAACGCAACGGCGGCGTACTCGAAGGCATCCGCGATACCGAGCACGGTCCGGTGAGACGCTACTGGATCGCGTTGGATCGGTAACCGTGGTCGCCGGTCAGGTTGCGGGTGCGTTGCTGCCCCAAGGCTCGGGCGGCACGCCTGCTACCGGAGGAAGTCCTCGAGGATCTCGGTAAACCGCGCCGGCTGCTCCTCGGCCACGTAGTGCCCGCAATCGTCGAGGACCACCCCGGTGACATCGTCGGCCGCCAGCCGCATCGTCTCGGCGACCAGCGCGCCGCTGTACCGCGCGCCGCCGACGGCGAGCACCGGCAGCGTCAGCCGGGTCTTCCTGCGCTGCTCGTTCTGCGCGATCGTCTCGTCCAGCGCCCGGTAGTACGCGAAGCTCGCCCGCAGCCCGCGAGGATCCGCGACGATCGCTTCGACGTAGACGTCGACGGCGTACGCGGGGATCGCGGCCGGGGTGGCGCCCTTGGTGGCGAACTGGTGGCCGAAGAAGAGCGGCTCCCGCCCGCGGACCAGCTCCTCGTTGAGGTCGGTGAGCCGGTTGAAGCCGAAGTGCCAGAGCCGCTGGTTGACCGCGGCCGTGCTGAAGACCGACGGGGCCGGCGTGAGACCGGGGATAATCGCGTCGACGACGGCGAGCCGGCCCACCCGCTCGGGGTGATCGGCGGCGAGGGCGTATCCGGTCCACATGCCGATGTCGTGGCCGACCACGTCGAACCGGTCGTGCCCGAGCGCGGCCATCAGCGCGACCAGATCGGCGGCCAGCGTGCCGGCGTCGTAGCCGTCGTCGGGCTTGTCGGAGAGCCCGGACCCGCGCGAGTCGACGGCGACGACGGTGTGCTCGCGGGCGAGCGCGGGCATCACTTCCCGCCAGGCGTACCAGGTCTGTGGCCACCCGCCGACCAGCAGCAGCGGCGGGCCGTCCCCGCCGGTGACCGCGTGCAGTCGCAGCCCGTTCAGCTCCACCAGCCGGCTGGTGAATACCTCGGTGAACCCGTCGGGCAGTCGCAGCGAACTCAAGTTCGTCATGTCGGCGACCATACACATCTTGGAACGATCAGTACAAGACGTGTAAGCTGACGAACCATGGCGGGCCGCAAGCAATTCGACGTGGACGAGGCGTTACGACGCGCGATGCACGTCTTCTGGCGCTGGGGTTATTCGGAGGCCTCGATCGACCGCCTGACCGAGGGCACGGGCCTGGGCCGGGGCTCGCTCTACGGCACCTTCGGCGACAAGAGCGCCCTCTTCCGGAAAAGCCTCCAACGGTACGCGCAGACCTACCACCCGCTGTACGACCAGGCACTGTCCGGCCCCCACCCGAGCCCGAGCGCCGTTGTGGCCGCCTACCTGCAGGTCACCCTGAACCGCATCGCCGACCCGACGGTCCCGGACGGCTGCCTGCTCACGGTGTCGGCAACGCAGTTCCCGGCCCTCGACGCGGAGGGCCAGGCGATGGTCCGGGCCATGATCGACGGTTTGCGGGCGATGCTGGCGCAGGCGTTGCTGGCGGCGGGGGCCGATGAGCAAGAGGCGGCAGAGCTGGCGTTGTGCACGCTGGCAACGAACAAATCCCTGGCGGTGCTGAGCCGCGCCGGCTTCTCGAGCGAAGACCTGGCAACCGTCGCCGCAGCCGCCGCCCGTGTCCCCGGAAGCGGCGCGGTCAAACCTGGGTGCGCATGACCCACCGCCACTTCGCGATCTTCCGTACCCGGCTGAAGCCATGTCGCGTGTACAACTCCTCCGGTCCGGTGTGCAGGTAGGCGCCACGCTGCGGCGGTCGCTCCCGGGTCTGTTCCGGATAGGCCTCGACGATCCCGCCGCCGGCCTGCCTGATCTGGTCGAGCGCGGCCGCGACGGCAACGGCGGCGACACCCTTGCCCCGGTCCTTCGCGTTGGTGAAGACGCAGCCGATCCGCCAGTCCGGTGGATCGGCTGCGCCCTGGTTGTAGGTGCGCCGGTTCTTGATGGTGGGAAGTTCCAGCGGCGGCCCGAACTGACACCAGCCGACGCAGTGGTCACCGTCGTAGACCAGCACCTGGTGGACCGTTCCGCGCGTTACGTGCTGACGCTTCGCCTCCCGGTTTCCTTCCCGGGTGTGCCCGTCACCGACGCCCTCCGGGTGGAAACCCATGCACCAGCAACCACCCCAGACACCGTTGTTGGCCTCGACGAGCGCGGCGAAGTCATCCCAGGTCTCCGGCGAGAGCATCCGAGTCGTCAACGTCATGCCCTCAGTGTGAGCGTGCTGCCTGGCACCGCACCAGATCAACGGGCGCGCCCGGGAAAGAGATGGATTCAGCCGGCTGACCCGCCGTCGCGCTTCGAGTTGCCCAGGTTCGTCAGCAGTTTGGACAGGTCGACCCCGGTCAGGTCGGTTCCGAGTTGCAGGCCCTGTGCGACGTTGTCGGCCACCGCCCGGGTCAACGCCGTGGCGCCGTCGGTGGAGATGACCGTGAGCTTGTCGATTTCGCCGATCGGGCGGCTCGCCGCGGCCACCACCTTCGGCATCACCCGCACCACCAGGTCGAGCACCGCGGCCTCGCCGTACTGCGCGAAGGACTCCGCCTTGCGCAGCATCGCCTCGGCCTCGGCCTGGCCACGGGCCAGGATCGCGGCGGCCTCGGCACGGCCCTCCAGCTCGACCGCCTCGGCCACCGCGGCACGGTGGCTGCGCTCGCCCTCACCGGTCAGCTTCGCCTGCTCCGCCTTGGCCTGGGCGGCGGCGATGGTGGCCTGCCGCTGGGCGTCGGCGGCCAGCACGGCGGCGCTGCGGTCCGCTTCGGCCTCCTGTTCCACCCGGTACCGTTGCGCGTCGGCCGGTTTGCGTACCTCGGTGTCGAGCTGGCGCTGCTTGAGCTCGGCGTTGCGCTCGGCCACCTTCTGCTGCTCGGAGAGCACCATCTGGGCCTGTTCCGCCTCGGCGATCGGGCCGGCCGAGGCCGCGCGGGCCTTGGCCGCGTCCACCTCGGCGCGGATCCCGGCCCGCTTCAGCTCGAGGTTGCGTTCGGCCTCGGCGACCGACTCCTCGGCGAGCAGCCGCGCCTGTTCGGACTTCTGCCGGGCCAGGGCCTCGGCGATGGCCGCGTCCTTGAGCACCCGGGCCGACTCCGGGCGGCCGAGATCTTGCAGGTACGTGCCCTCGGTCAGGATGTCCTGCACCTGGAAGGTGTCCAGGACCAGGCCCTGGTTGGTCATCGAGTGCTCGGCCTCCTCGGCCACGGCGTTGGCGAACGCACCCCGGTCGCCGATGATCTCCTCGATGGTGAGCCGGCCCACGATCGCCCGCAGCGAGCCGGCCAGCACCTCCCGGGTGAACTGCTCGATCTCCTTCTGCTGGTGCAGGAAACGTTGGGCCGCGGCCCGGACGGCGTCCTCGGTGCCGCCGACCTTGACGATCGCCACGCCGTGCAGATTGGCCCGGATGCCCAGCTTGCTGACCGCACCCTGGATGTCGACCGAGATCCGGCGGCTGGACAAGTCGAGCGACTGTTTACGTTGGACGATCGGGAGCACGAAGACCGAGGCGCCCATGACGACCTTCTGGCCGGACAGGTCGGTCGAGCGGATCCCGGCCGAGCTGGTGATCATGCGGCCCTTGCGGCCGGTGATGATGAACGCCTCGTTCGGCCCGGCCACCTTGATCCGGGAGAGGACGATCAGAATGAGTAGCAGGGCCACCAGTACGCCACCGGCGGTCACGATGAGCAGGGTCATGTCGGATCCTTCTGTCGGTCGGGTCGGCGGCTTCGAACGGGCGGGCTGTGTGGCTACAGGCCGGAGCTGATCGGCTCGACCAGGACGCTGGTGTCGGAGGGCGCCTCGATCACGAAGATCTCGGTTCCTAAGGGGATCGGGCGTGCCGCTCGGGCGTGCAGCTTTCTGGGTTGACCGGCGACCCTGACCTGCACCTCGCCGTAGCCGCCGGCCGGGATCGACGTGACGACCACCCCGATCGAGCCGATCAGGTCGATCCGGCCGGGCGTGGCATCGGTGTGGATGTTGCGGGCCCAGCGGGAGATCCGGACGGCGAAGGGCCCGCCGAGCACCAGGCCGAGCACGAGGGCGCCGAACGCTGCGATGATCAGCAACGGCAGCTCTGGCCGATCCACGGTTCCCCCCGCCGGCGCCCTCGCCGCCGGCGCCCGAGGTGTCGGCGGCCGCGAATCACTCCGCCCCGTGATGGTATCGACGCTGTGCCACTGCGCGATATGCCGACAGTGACTTCCTTGGATCGCGCAATCTTCTCGCGAGCGGGTGTCGTTCGAGGATCAGGTGCCCGGCTCGAAGAGGATCTCGGCCTTGGCGAGGTCGCCGGCGGCAAGGGCGTCTCGGTCCACGAGCACGTGGAACTGGCCCTCGCCGAAGGCGTCCCGGGCCAGGCTGTACCCGTCGAGGCTCAGCAGCAGAACCTGCCGGGCCGGGTCGTAGAACTCGGCCATCTCAGCACGGAAGAGGTTCGCGTCACCGAGCATCCGGCCCACGCCCGCCGCGACCCCACCGGCGGCCTCGATCGCCCGCTCGATGGCCTGCTCCACGTCGTAGTCGAACCGCTGGGGCTGGGGCCTGCCGTCCGTCGGCTGCGGATCCTGGCACCCGAACGACGGGCCGACCCGCAGCGCCCACTCCGGCAGGACGGCGTCGAGTGCCGCGAGTTCCGCGGGTGCTTCGGCGACCGCCAGCGGACCCGGCGCCGGCTCGTACACCAGCGCCGTGGTCTCGTCGTCGATTTCGTAGCCGTACGCCCGGTCGCCGTCGGCGATTGAGAACAGATACAGCATTCCGGTCGATGGCAACCGGCCGGCCGCGGCGGCAGCGGCCTCGGCGAGGTTGATCTGGCAGACCAGCGCCAGCGGCTCGTCGCCGCCCTCCTCCGTCGGCCACACGAACCCGGCAGCGACGTGCGGCAGGCCACCGGTCTTGGACGCGCCAAGCGGCACCGGCCCGGCGTCACCGTCGTCGTAGGCGAGGCCGACCACCGGCTGCAGGGCGGCGGCGATCTCCTCGACGAGCTCCGCCGACGTCTGCGGCTCGGCCCGCAGCCGCTCCAGAACGTCGAACCGAAAACCCTGTTCGTCCACGACCGGAGTCCTCTCATTCAGCGGGCGGGCAGGCCCGCCGGAACGGTATCGGACCTCGCTGACGCTGACCAGCCCGCGGGCAGCGGCCTCTCAGGTGGCGTTCGGTGCCGTTCCGGAGTGGCTGAGATCGGGGCTGCGGCGAATACGCAGCCCGGTAAGGCCGCCGGCCAGCAGGGTGATGCCCGCGACCAGCATCATGCCGCTGGCGCCGAGCGAGCCGTCGGTCACGTCGTGCAGGAACTCCGGGACCACCAGGGTGGTGCCGACGACGCCGCCGGCCAGCACGATCCATTCGCGGCTCCGCGCGTACGCGGTGAAGCAGATTCCGGCCGTGAGCGTCGTGAGGGCGTACCCGAGAAAGTTTTCGGCTGTGCTGTCGCCGAGCGCGAGCGTCTGCGCGCCGATCAGCGCGAACGTCACCGCGATCGCGAGCGCGAAACGGCGTTCCGCGACCAGCCGCTGCCACGCCAGCACCGCCCAGCCCGCCCCGAGCGCCAGCGCGCCGAGGCCCAGGATGCCGGTGTTCTCAACGTCCACCAGGTCCAGCAGGCTTGCGTACGCCGTGAATGCCGCCACGGCCATCCCCAGTTGGCCGAGTGCGCTGCGGGCGAGCAGGTACCCGACGCTCACCACGGCGAGCCCGACGAGCGAGGCCGCGAACGGTGCGTGATCCGCTGCCGGCCCTTCGAGGCTCACATACGTCGCGAAGCCGGCGGCCGCCGCGGCACCGGTCAGCAGGGTGCTCGACAGCCGGCACCGGACGTCGTCTCCCGGCCATTGGCGCCACCAGCGGGGGCCGGGCGAAGCTGCGCGCCACCGCAAGGCCAGGCCACAGCCGAACAGAATCATCGCCGTCGCGGCCAGTATCGACAACCGTCCCGTCCGGCCGAGAACGTCCCATTGTTGCTGGAGGAACAGCAGCGTCGCTCCGACGACGAAGGAAGCGCCGAGCCCACGTACTCAGACGGGATCGGCCTCAGACGGGATCGGCCTCAGCCGGCCATCGCCCGATCGTCGACCTGGAACTGCGCGACGAGTTCCTGCAGGTTGGTGGCCATCCGGGCGAGCGCCTGAGCGGACTCGGCCGACTTGGTCGTCACCTGCGTGGTGAATCGGGTCGCGCCCGCGACCGCGTCCACGCTGCGGGAGATCTCCGAGGTCGTCACGGTCTGCTCTTCCACGGCGCTGGCGATGGTGGCGGCGATCTCGCTGATCCGGCCGACGATCTGACTGATCTCGTCGACCGCCCGGGCCGCGTCCGCCGCGCCGGTCTGGATGCCGTCCGTCCGCTCGGTGATGGTCGTGGTGGCCTCGGCGGTCTGCTGGGCCAGCCGCTTGACCTCCTCGGCGACGACGCCGAATCCCTTGCCGGCGTCGCCGGCCCGGGCGGCCTCGATGGTCGCGTTGAGCGCGAGCAGGTTGGTCTGGGAGGCGATCGCCTGGATCAGCCCGATGACGTCGCTGATCTCCCCGCTCGAGTCGGCGAGCGTGGCGATGACCCGGGTCGCGTCGGTGGCGGCGGTCACCGCCGTCATGGCCACCTCGGCCGCCTGGGTCGTGCTACGGGAGATCTCCGCGATGCTCGTGATCATCTGCTGGCTGGCGGTGGAGACGGCGGTCGCCTTGTCCAGCGTCTCGTCGGCGTTGGCGACGAGCGCCTCGTTCGCGCCGGTCAACTGCTCCGCCGAGGCGGACAGGCGCAGGCCGGAGGTCTGGATGTGGCCGACCACCCCGCCGAGCCGCTCCACCGTCGCCTTCATGGCGTTGCCGAGCAGGTCGCTTTCGCCGCGAGGCCGGACGTGCTGGGTCAGGTCACCCCGGGCCAGCGCGGTGGCCACGTCGGCCGAGTCGCGGACGTACGTCGTGAGGTGCCGGAACGAATCCGCCAGCCGGCCCAGCTCGTCGCGGGACTGATAGGTGACCTGGTGCGAGATGTCGCCGTCGGCCATCTTCTCGGCGACCGTGGAGACCTCGCGCAAGGGCCGGGTGATGGAGACGATGACGGCGGTCGCGAGTGCCAGGGTCAGCAGCACCATCGCCAGCGCTGCCAGGAACACGGTGGTCGTGGCGTCCTGCGCCGTCCGCTGCGCCGACCCGGCGGCCGCGAGGACCGCGTCGGCCTGGTAGTCCTCCAGACCCTTGTACAGGTCGATCTTCTTGGTGATCGTGTCGAACCAGGTGCCCGGTGCGATGTCGAAGCCGCCGACGCCACCGCGGCCGAGCGCGGTCTGCTCGAACCCGGCGACCTGCGTGACCGCCGGCGAGCCCTGGACCTCGGACCAGCGGTTGAGCACGTCGACCGCGGCCGCCCGCTCGAACATGGTCAGGTAGGCCTGCTGCGCGGCGATCAGCGACACGACGGTGGTGAACTGGCCGTCGGCGAACCGGTCAGCCGTGAAGACCGCGGACAACTGGGCCCGTTCCTGACCGGCGGCCTCCTTCGCGCTCAACAGCGCGAGATACGCCTGCAGCCGGATGCCGATCGTCGGGTCGCGGTTGCTGGCGACGGCGGTCGCGATGGCGTTCAGCAGCGTACGGTTGATCCCGGTGTAGGCGACGATGATCGAGGCCGGGCTGGCCGGGAGCGCCGCCGCCTGCGACCGCAGATCGCCGATGCGGGCCAGGGCCGCGCCGACGTCGGCGAGCGCGGCACGGACGGCGGTCGGCAGCGCGTCGGCGTTGGCCGCGACAAAGCCCTGGTACGCGGCGAGCCGGCCGTCGGTCTCCCGCTGTTGTGCCGTCAGGTCGCCGCCGAACCGCAAGCCGCGCGAGCTGACGAACTGGGAGGTCCGGCCGCGCTCCCGCTGGGTTTCGTGGAGCAGGCTGCCGATCCTGACCGAGAACGAGGCCGACGTCACCACCTTCGCGGAGACATCCGCGTCCCTGGACCTGTCGACCACCAACACCGTGGCGAACGCCGACAGTCCCATCGTCGCCACCAGCAGGCCCACGCCCACCTTGGTGCGGACTCTCGCGTTGCGCCACAACCGCATCCCAGCTCCTCCGACGCCCGGGCGAATCGAGTTCGCCGCTGATCGTCCTATCGGCCGACGGGCGGACCGAACTGAGGAATGGCGGGGGTCGAGGCTCAGCCTGCCGGAGCCGACTCTGCTCGCTGGCGTTGGTCGAGGCGGGCGCGGACCTCCTCGGACAGCAGCGCGGCGGGCGGGTCGACCAGCGCTGTCACCCGGATGAAGGCGGTGGCCAGTTCGGCGTCGTGCACCGCGGCCTGCTGCAGCCGGGCGAGGTAGTCGCTGGTGAGCGGCGACGGCGGCAGCGCCGGCCCGGTGACGCCGGGCAGCGCCAGGTCGGCACCGGCCGCAAGCGCCCACGGCGCGTCGAGCAGCCGCGACTGGGCGGCGAAGAACCGCAGTGGGTCGGGGCCGTCCGGCGTCCGCAGGTGATCGCGCAGCGCCGTCGCCGTCGCCGCGGCCACCGTCATTCCCTGGCCGTAGACCGGGTTGAAGGCGCACACGGCGTCGCCCAGGACCAGGAAACCGGCGGGGAAGTCGGTGAGGCGTTCGAAGCGGCGCCGCACGTACGTCGGGCAGCGGAACGTGGCGGGGTCGCCGAGCGGCCTGCCGGCCCGCACGATCTCGTAGGTGTCGGGCACCGCCAGCGTGCGCGCGTACGCGGTGAAGGACTCCAGGTCGGCGGGCGGACGTTCGCCCAGCACGCCGGCGAGGGTCACCATCGCCCGGCCGCCCTCCAACCGCTGCGCGATCCCGCTGCGGCGCTGGCCCGGGAAGCGGGTGGTGGCCACGAACAGGTCGTCGCCGAACGTTTCGGCCGGCATGGCGAACACCCGGGTGGCGTAGCTCAGGTCGATGCCCACGACGTCCTCGTCGGGCGGGGCGTAGCCGAGGTCGGCCAGCCAGCGTGGCGCCCGGGAGGCCCGGCCGCTGCAGTCGACGACCAGGTCGGCCGGCAACACCCGGGAACCCTCGCCGCGACTGCCGGTGACCCGCGCGCCGACGACGCGGCGGCGGTCCGGGGTCGCACCGATACCGACGATGTCGTAGCCGTCCAGGATGGTGACGTTGGGCCGGCGGCGGACCGCGTCGCGGATCCCCGTCTCGATCAGCGGCCGGCTGGCCGACAGCGCCGTCAGCCCGGTCACGGCCTGGTGCAGCAGGCGCCCGTTGAGATACCAGCGGACGTTGCCCAGGATGTCGCCCAGCAGCGCGCCCTGCGCGACCGCCCCGGCGGTGAAGCCGGGCAGCAACTCCTCCATCAGGCGCAGTCCCGACGGAAGGAAGCCGTGCACGTGTCGCCCGTGCGGCACCCCGCGCCGGTGATCCGGGTGCGGCGGCAGCACGTCGCGCTCGACCACGACGACGCTGCGATAGCTGTCGGCCAGCACGCTCGCGGCGAGCAGACCGGCCACGCTGCCACCCAGAACCACTGCCCGATCCCGGTCACGAACCGACATGGACCCCACCTCCTACCGCCGAGCATCCCGGTCGCCGCGGCGCGGCGCTGTGTATCAGCGGACAGGCAGAGTGTCAGATCTTGGGGACTTTTGTCTCCAGAAAAGAAAGTTGGAAGTCAGCCATCGAAAGATATGGACGCAGGAGCGAAAGTCGACCAAGCTATTCACATCTCTGAATCCTGCCGGTAACCGGGGAGCGCCCATGAAACGTTGGCTAGTGGCCGCCTTACTCATCGGAACTTTCACCGCCGTACCCGCGCACGCCGCCGAGCTGCCGCCCCAGGAGCCAGGCGTAACCCTCCGGACGTACGACATCGGGCTGCCCCTCAGCCGCATCTGCGACCTCAAGCCCGGCCAGACGCCCAACGTGGACAAACTGATGCCCACAGTGGACTGGTCGACCACCGAGCAGTTCGGCCTGGCGGACGACTTCGTCACGCACGCGCTGGCCAACCTCACCGTGCCCGCCGACGGCAGCTACGTCTTCCGGCTGACCAGCGACGACGGTTCGAAGCTGTGGATCGGCGACACGCTCGTGGTCGACCACGACGGGCTGCACGGCGCCGAGCCCAAGGACGGCACGATCGCATTGGCCGCGGGGACCCACCCGCTGCGGGTCGAGCACTTCGAGCGCGGCGGCGGCCAGCAGCTCACGCTCGCCTGGCGGCCGCCGGGCGCGAGCGACTTCGCGGTGGTGCCGACCAGCGCGCTGAGCACCGACGCCGGAGTGGTCCGGGTGACCGCGCCGGGGCGCAAGGAGTGCGTCTCCGGCACCGACACGCCGGGAGACGGCCTGCCGCTGACCGCCGTGCACCCCGGTTACGACCTCACCGACCTCCGCCCGCCGGGCTTCGAGCCGCAGGTCACCGGCATCGCCTGGCGGCCCGACGGCAAGATGGTGATCAGCACCTGGGGCGGCTCGGACACCCTGGCCGGCGAGGTGTATCTGGTGGCGAACGTGACCGGTAAGACCGGGCCGGCCGGCGTCACCTACCGCAAGCTCGCCGGCGGGCTCAAGGAACCGATGGGCGTCGCCGTGGTCGACGGCATGGTCTACGTGTCGCAGAAGCATGAGCTGACCGAGTTGCGCGACACCAACGGCGACGAGGTGCTCGACGCGCGGCGCACGGTGGCCGTCTGGCCGTTCGGCGGCAACTTCCACGAGTTCGCGTTCGGCCTGCTCTACAAGGGCGGCAACTTCTACCTGAACCTGTCGGTGTCGATCAATCTCGGCGGCGTGACCACCGACCCGCAGCCGGTCGGCGGCCGCGGCACGAGCATCGTGGTCAACCGGCGCACGGGCAAGGTGACCACGGTCGCGGGCGGCCTGCGTACCCCGAACGGGATCGGCTGGGGACCCGGGGGCGACCTCTACGTCACCGACAACCAGGGCGGCTGGCTGCCGTCGTCCAAGCTTCTCAAGATCTCCAAGGGGGCGTTCTACAACCACTACACCAACCCGGACGGCCCGTTCGACGCCGAACCGGTGACCCGGCCGGTGCTGTGGCTGCCGCAGAACCAGATCGCCAACTCGCCCAGCACCCCGGTGCTGCTCAAATCGGGCCCGTATAAGGGACAGATGCTGATCGGCGACGTCACCTACGGCGGGCTCCAGCGGGCGCACCTGGAAACGGTGCACGGCCAGGAGCAGGGCGCGGTGTTCCGGCACACCCAGGGCCTGGAGGCCGGCATCAACGAGGTGTCGATCGGCCCGGACGGCGCGATCTATCTCGGCGGGCTCGGCGCCGAGGGCAACTGGGGCCAGGAGGGCAAGCTCCACTACGGCCTGCAGAAGCTCACCCCGAACGGCACCAACGTCTTCGACATGAAGACCATGAAGGCCACCAGTACCGGTTTCACGATCGAATACACCAAGCCGCTGTCCGACGCGACCGTCGCGGCCCTGCCCACCGCGTACCGGGTGGAGCAGTGGCGCTACGTGCCGACCGTGCAGTACGGCGGCCCCGAGGTGGACCAGGAGACGCTGGCGGTGACCGCCACCAAGGTTTCCGGCGACCGCAAGACCGTCACGCTGACCGTCGCCGGGCTGCGCCGCGACCGCGTGGTGCATCTGCGCTCGCCGCGCCCGTTCAGTGCCCGCGACGGCGAGGCGCTGTGGAGCACCGAGGCCTGGTACACCATGAACGAGGTCCCCGGCCAGCAGGCGCAACAGATCTACTACGAGGCCGAGGAGGGTAACCGGGAGGGCGGTGCCACGCTCGCCACCGACCACCGCGGCTTCTCCGGCATCGGCTTCGCGGCCGGCTTCGGCGCGCTGAACGCCTCGACCACCATGCACGTCAAGGTGGACAAGGCCGGTGACCACGCGGTGGGGCTGCGCTATTCCAACGGCCCCAACCCGTTCAGCGGCACCAAGACCGTGAGCGTCCACGTCAACGGGCGCAAGATCCGCCAGGTCGAGCTGCCGTCCACGGTCAGCTGGGACGAGTGGGCGACCGCCACGGAGACGCTGCCGCTCCGCAAGGGAATGAACGCGATCCAGTTCCGGGTCGACGCCACCGACACCGGGCACGTCAACCTCGACCTGATCAGCGTGCGCAGGCCGGGGGAGCGGATAGCCCTCTTCGACGGGCACGGCCTGGACAACTGGCAGCACACCGACGGGCGGCGCCCGCAGTGGCCGGCCGTCGCGGGCGGCGCGACCGAGGTGTGCTGCGGTGACCTGCGCACCAAGGAGGCCTTCCGGGACTACAAGCTGCACGTCGAGTTCAAGGTCCCGTTGCTGCCCCCGGAGGTGACCGGGCAGAACCGTGGCAACAGCGGCGTGTACCAGCAGGAGAGATACGAGATCCAGATCCTTGACTCGTACGGGGATCCGACGCTCGACAACAACGAGGCGGGCTCGATCTACCTGCACAAGGCACCGGACGTGAACGCGTCCACCGCGCCGGAGACGTGGCAGAGCTACGACATCACGTTCCGCGCGGCCCGCTACGACGCGGCCGGCGCCAAGACCGAGAACGCCCGCGTCACCCTGGTCTGGAACGGCCGCAAGGTGCACGACAACGTGGAGATCCCCGGTGGCACCGGCGGCAACATCCCGGAGGGCCCGTCCACCGGCGCCATCCGCCTCCAGGACCACGGCAACAAGGTGCAGTACCGCAACGTCTGGATCGAACCGGCCCGCTGACGGACATCGAAGACGGCGGTCCCGGCGGCGACGTCGCCGGGGCCGCCTCGGCCCGATCGCACTCAGACCAGCATGCGGATGATCGCCGCGACCCCGACAACGACGATCAGCGCACGCATCAGCAGGGGCGGCAACCGGCGACCGAACCGGGCACCGACGACGCCGCCCACCGTGGCGCCGACCGCGATCAGCGCCACCACCGTCCAGTCGACCGACTCGGGGGAGACCAGCAGGAAGGTGACGGCGGCGATCGCGTTCACGGCCGTGGTCAGCAGATTCTTCAGCCCGGTGATCGACTGGATGCCCTCGGACGTCAGCACGCTCATCAGGCCGACGATCAGCACACCCTGCGCGGCGCCGAAGTAGCCGCCGTAGATGCCGAGCAGATAGACGCCGACGATGACGGCCGTGAGCCGCGGCCGGGCCAGCGTCGACAAGCGGCCGGAGTCCACGGTGGCGTCCCGCCCGCGAGCGGCGCGTCGTTGCAGGGCCGGACCCCAGACCACCATGCACAGGCCGACCGCGATCAGCACGGGGACGATCGTGCGGAACGCGTCGTCCGGCAGGACCAGCAGCAACACCGCGCCGGTGGCACCGCCGAGCAACGACGCCGGCAGCATGCTGCGCAACTCCCGGCGATGACCGCCGAGCTCGTGCCGGTAGCCGACGGTGCCGGTGATGCCGCCGCCGACCAGGCCGATGTTGTTGGACACGTTCGCCACCAGCGGCGGATACCCGAACAGCAGCAGCGTCGGAAACGTCACCAACGTTCCCGAACCGACCACCACGTTGATCATTCCCGCCCAGAACCCGGCGGCCAGGATTGCCAGCGCCTCCACCACACCCACCATGATCGCGCGTCACGCTGTGCTACTACCTCTGAGAGCCCCACTGCGGCTGAGTGAGGTCCCAGCAATAGCGGCGACCGGCGGGATGCTCGTCGCGCCAGATCACTTCCCACGTCCGATCGGTCTTCTGCTCGGGCTTGGTCAGCTGCCCGTGGCCGTGCCGTTCATTGACACTCGGCTGCTGATCCGCGGCCGGGAACTTGAACACCGCCGTGAAGCTGGTGAAGGCCGACGGCGTGCCGTCGGTGGTCTGCAACCGATCGTCCCAGCCCAGCACATCGAAGCCACGCTCGCGGAGCGGCCGCCAAAGACCCTTCGGTCGATACTCCACGCGCCATTCTGTCTTCGTGGACATCGCGGGATCGAAGACGAGCCAGACCTTCAGCTTGTTGATCTGCTCGCGGAGCGGGATAAACGTGATCTCGCCGTCGTCGCGGTAGACCGTGAAGCCGATGGCGTCGAGGCTGGCGATCTGCTCGCGATACGTGGGCACGATCGGGCGCATGGTTCTGTTCGTCACCAGCGGCTCGGGGATGGTGACCCGCTTCTCGATGATGAGGTCTGTGTCGTCGTCCCCGCCGATGCTCACGGTCACCTCGAGGGTTTCGGAGAACAGCGGCTTCTCGCGATCGCTGATTCGCTCGATCGCCTCCAGGCAACGCTGATGCGCGGAGCGTACGTGGGTCAGCGTTTCGGCTTCGGCGTCCAGTTGCGTTCGCAGCTCCCGGACCTTCTCCACGAAGTACAACTGCCATGCTTTGATGACGAAGAACAGCAGACCGGTGAGGCCCACCGCGATCAGCAGGGCACGGGCGAGCCGCGTCGAGAAGACGCCGAGTTCAGCGATGTTCGCGACAACGCCGAGAACGGTGCCCGAAAAGACGAGCGCGACGATCACCGGCTTTGTCCAGCGGGGCGGCTTCGCCGGCTCAGGCGGTGACGATGACAGTGCTTTCACCCCCGACTGCTTGATGCACCAATGATGCCTGGCAGCCAGAGACGACGAAATACTCTACCGAGTGACCTGCACCGCCGGGTTCGGATGTTCGGACGGCGGACCAAGACGTTCATGCCGAGTCGGCCGGCTACGGCCGGAGGGCGGCGTGCCAGCTTTTGTGCCTAGGTTTGATACCGCCAAGTAGCTATTGCCGAGACGACGAAACCCTCGGCATGCTACGGAAGCTTACATCGCGCGCAATCGATCCCATCTGGGGGCGATCATCATGCCGATCCACTCGCCGAAGCTGGTGCTTTCCCGACCGCGCCCGGAGACTTGTGGCTCCGGACCGGCGGTGCGGGGCCCGGGTGGTGAGGGCGGGAACGCCTCGTCGAGGCTGGCTGCCGTGATCGGGCCGAACGGCCTGCTGGCTGCGGCGCTGCTGTTGTCGGCGATTCTCGTCGGGCTGGCGACGGCCGCACTGAACTGACCGCTCACGAAGTCGCGATGGCAATGCGGGCGAGATTCCCCGTCGCGGCACTGCCCGTGGCTCCCGAGCCGAGCACGGCGGTGCCGCCGCTGACCGCGACGGCGCAGCCGCCCCTGCTCAGCGGAAGCTACCGCCCTCGCCGCCCGGTACGCAGGGGCGCGAAGCGGTCGAACGGGTCCGAGAATTCATGAGATCTCCTGTGCAGTCGTGATTGGCCCGCCCGGCTAGCCTGGCGGATCGACACCACCATACGGCGGCACCCAAGGCGTAACGGCCGTTCGCACCGACGGGTGACTACCCCGAACGGTCGAACCATCCCAGCCTAACGGCGAGGCCCCTGCGGGCGGGCGCCTTCCAGATATGCACACGCTGCTGTGATGGCGGCGACGACCTGGGACCGGGGGGCGGCTCGGGGAGGGCGCCGGCGCGCCCGGCCCTGGCCTGTCACCGCCGGGCGTGCGCGTCCGCGAAGTCCCAGACCGCCGGGATCAGGCGCTTCGGGGCTTCCAGTTGCGGCAGGTGGCCGGTTTCGCTGAGGAGGACGAACTCGGCGTTCGGGATGGCGCCGGCGTAGGCGCGGCCGTAGTCCGGGTCTGCGATGCGGTCGTGGTCGCCCCAGATCACCCGGACGGGGACATCCACTGTGGATAGGCGCTCGCGCAGGGTGGGGTCCATCATGGACGTCTCGCCCGCGTAGGCGGCCAGGGCCGCGCGGTTGCCGGCCAGCACCGCCTGCTGTTGCGGGGTCATCGTGCCCGGGTCGATCAGGAACTTGCCGGGCTCGTAGTAGCTGCGCTGGGCGATCTCCGGGAAGGTCAGCGCGAAGAAGTCCACCACCGGGTGGCCGGGCACCTCGATGCCGACCGCGTCGACCAGTTTGATGCTGCTGATCCTCGTGGTGTCGAGGAGGGCCATCTCGGCGGCGATCCAGCCGCCGATCGAGTTGCCGACGACCGTCACGTCGTCGAGGCCCAGCCGGTCGAGCAGGGCGATGTAGAGCCGGGCGAGGTGGCCGATCGTGGTGAAACCGTCCGGGCGGGCGGTGCCGCCGAAGCCGGGGTGGATCGGGGTGATCACGTGGGTGGGGCGCTCCGCGGCCAGCAGATCGGCGAACCCGGTGACGGTCTGCGGGCCGCCGCCGCCGTGCAGGACGAGGAACGTGTGGCCCTCGCCGCGTTCGGTGTAGGAGACCCGCGTGGTCGTACCGGCGATTTCAAGGTCGTTGATCTGCATCGGGCGGGCCTCTCCAGGGTGACCGGGCGTATATCAGGAACCTTAGGTCAGCATGCTGATATAAGCAACCTGGTATTCTCGGGCCGTGCCCAGAGACGTCGGTGAGATCGGACTGTCCGTCAAGCGCCTGCAGATGCGCCACCACCGCACGGTCAACGAGCGGCTGGCCCCGCTCGGCATCTCGATCGTGCAGTGGGACGCCCTGAGGCACCTGCACGAAAACCCGGAGGCGTCGCTGCACGACCTCGCGCGGCTCACCTTCCAGGCCGATCAGTCATTCGGCACGCTGGCCGCGCGCATGATCGACCGCGGCCTCATCGAGCGGGTGCCCGGCCCGGGCCGCGCGGTGCGCCATCGGCTCACCGGCAAGGGTGAGGAACTGCGCGAAAAAGCCGGAGAGATCGTACGGGGAATGCTGACGGAATCATTCTCCGCGCTCACCGACGAAGAACTGCAGACGTTCGGTGACCTGCTCGCCCGGGTCCTGGCCGGTGCGGGAGACGATCGCCGGGCGCAGGCTGGGAATGCCGCGTTCGGGCAGGCCGGCGGCCGGTAGCGCGGTCATGGCAGGTTCGCCGCTTTCGGGGATGGCGGTTGCTGGAATAGGTCCGAGGACGGCCCGGTAAGCGTCGCGGAATTGCCCGGTCGGTTGATCGGCCGACGGTTCGCGCAGCCGACCATGGAAACCTCGATCGGGTACCGGGTGGCGCAGTGCGGGTACCCCATGCCGTCATGGAAAGAGTTCAATGATTTCTCTCGGCTCCCCGGTAGCCCGCGCTCATCTGATAGCGGAATCGGTCCTCGTCGCGCTCGTGCTGGGCGTCGGCGCGGTGGTGCTACCCGGGCCGGGCCTCGCCGCGCCCGGCCCGGCGGTCACCGGCGGCACCCCGGTCGCGCTGGCCCAGCCGGCCGATCCGTTCCTCGGCACGCTGGCCCCCAGCGCGGACGCGGACGTGACCGGCATGTACGCGCCCCAGGTGGCCTGGCCGCTGGTGGCGATCCACGCGGCCCTGCTGCCGAGCGGCCGGGTGGCCAGCTACGGCTCGCCGGTGAACGCGGCCCGGCAGGGCGGCGTCGTGTACGACGACTGGAACCCGGCCGCCGGCACCGGGGCCGCCAGCCATCGGCAGTTCGCGTCGATGCACGACTACGACAGCTTCTGCAACGCCCTGGAGTTCCTGCCGGACGGCCGGGTGCTGATGGTCGGCGGCAACTCCACGACCGCCAGCATGATCTACGAACCCGCCAGCGGCGCGCAGACGATGGGCGCGCAACTCACCCAGCAGCGGTGGTACGCCTCGGTGCTCCGGTTGCCCGACGACCGCGTGCTCGTGCTGGGTGGCGCGGACTACTACAACACCGGCGCCTACAAGACCCCGGCCGACAACACCAAGGTGGCCACCACCCCGGAGATCGGCACCGGCACCGGCGCGTGGACCCGGCTGACCGGCGCCACCAGCACCGTCGCCTTCGGGGCCGAGGACAACCGGTGGTGGTATCCGCGGGCCTCCATCGCGCCGGACGGGCAGGTCTTCGGTGTCTCGTACAACCAGATGTGGAAGCTGGACCCCACCGGGGACGGTTCGGTCCGCTCGCTGGGCACCATCCCGAACCCGATCGGCGCCTCCGGCTCCTCGGTCTCCTACGCGCCCGGCAAACTGCTCTTCGCCGGCGGCGGCCAGCGGTTCAATGAGACCGCCGAGGTGGCGACGAACGCGGCGACCGTCGTGGACGTCACGCCCGCCACCCCCGTGGTCGCCTCGGTGGCACCCATGCGGCTGGCCCGCAACTGGCTGAATCTCACCATGCTGGCCAACGGCGAGGTGTTCGCCAACGGCGGCACCCGGGTCGGCACCCAGGGCGGAGCGGCGAACTCCGCGTACCAGTCGGAGGTCTGGAATCCCGTCACGCAGCAGTGGCGGGCCGGGGCGACCGCGCAACGGATCCGGACCTACCACTCGGTGTCGCTGCGGCTGCCCAGCGGCTCGGTGCTCACCTCCGGCGGCGGCCTGCCCGGGCCGGAGAACAACTTCAACTCCGAGATCTACTACCCCGCGTACCTGTTCAGCCGGGGTGCCGACGGGGTCGTCCGGTGGGCGTCGCGGCCGCAGATCCGCTCGATGAGCGGCAAGGTCGCCTACGGCGGCACCCTGACCCTGGGCATGAGCGACACCCGGCAGCTCGCCTCGGCGTCGCTGACCAGCCTCAGCCGGGTCACCCACTCGTACAACACCGACCAGCGGCAGGTGCCGCTGACCGTTGCCCAGCAGGGCGACAGCGTACGGGTCACGCTGCCGGCGGACCGCAACGCCCTGCCGCCGGGTTCGTACCTGTTGCAGGGGGTGGACACAGCCGGAGTGCCCACGCCGTCGCAGATCATCACGCTGCGCCGCGACGGCACGCCCGGAACGGTGACGGTGTACGAGGCCGGCCAGCAGACCCCCGCCGAGACCGGCGGCACCAGCGAGCCCGGCACCGTGCCGCTGACTCCGGGCACCACGATCGGGCTGGAGGCGGTGAACTTCCTCGGCTACCGGGTCCGGCACCAGAACTACGTCGGCAAGCTCAGCGCCGTCACCGCGGCCAGCCCCTCCCTCGACCGGGCCGACTCGTCGTTCCGGGTCCGCGCCGGCTTGGCCGATCCCGCCTGCGTCTCGTTCGAGGCGATCAACTTCCCGGGCTACTACCTGCGACAGCAGGCCTTCACCGTCTACCTGCGGGCCTCGGACGGCACCGCGCAGTTCGCCCCGGACGCCACCTTCTGCGCCCGGCCGGGCCTCACCGGCCAGTTCACGTCGTTGCAGGCCTACGGCCATCCCGACCGGTACCTACGCCATCGCGGCTACCGGCTCTACGCCGACGCCTTCGACGGCTCGGAACTGGCCCGCAAGGACATGACCTTCGCCGTCCGGCCGGCCCTGGCCGGCTGATCCGGCGGGCCGCCACCCGGAACGCTGGACGCGGGGCGCGCACGCGTGACCTGTGTCAGGTGAACCGCGTGGCGGTCCGGCCCGTAAGTGTCGGTATGACCGGCTACCGTGGGCGCGCGCTCGGCGATAGAGCCGTCAGCGGGCGGATAGCCCGGCTGGTCCTGCTCGCGTGCACACTGTTCGGCCTCGCGGCGATGCACACCATCGGCCACGGCGGCGTCGACCACGCCAGTCACCACGACGAGCCCCGGGCCGTCGCCGCGGGCATGGTCGTGGCGGTGAGCGACGCGGCGTCCGACGGCTGCGAGTGCGACCACGCGGCGCTGCAGCCCCTCGGCCGCGGCGGGATGGGTGGCTGGGGTCTGTGCGTGGCGGTGCTGGGCGCGCTCGCCGTCGCGGTGTTGCTGGCCGCGCTCCTGTTGAGCGCCGTGACCGGCCGGCGTCCACGTCACCCGGCCCGCGGTCCCGGCCGGGCGCCTCGCGCTCCGCCCGCTCTGAGGTTCGGTCTCACTCTCGCCACGGTGTCGGTATTGCGGACGTAGGAGATCCGGGCACGTTCCGGCTTCTTTCCGTACGCAATCCTTGCTGACCCCGAAAGGTTCTTTCTGTGATGACTCGTACCCTCGTTCGCCGGGTCGCTGTCGCCGGCACCGCCCTGGTCGCCGGCTTCGCGCTCAGTGCCTGCGGAGGCTCCTCCTCCGGCGCCGACGCCGGCATGCCCGACATGGGCGCGGCCGCTGGCACCGCGCCGGGCGGCAGCACGTCGGCGACGTCCAACGAGGCGGACGCCGCGTTCGCCGGGCACATGATCGTGCACCACCAGCAGGCCGTGGGCATGGCGGAACTGGCCGAGAGCCGGACCGGCAATGCCGAGGTCAAGAAGCTCGCCGCGCGGATCAAGGCGGCGCAGAGCCCGGAGATCGCCACCATGACCGGCTGGATGCGGTCCTGGGGTCAGCCGGCCTCGCCCGGCGGCATGGAGATGGGCCACGATGCCATGCCGGGCGTGATGTCCGACGACGACATGAAGAAGCTGGCAGCCATGTCCGGCAAGGAGTTCGACAAGGAATTCCTGACCATGATGATCGCGCACCACGAGGGCGCCATCGAGATGGCCAAGGAGGAGACCTCCGGCGGGGCCAACGCGGACGCCAAGGCCCTCGCCCAGCAGATCGGCACCAGCCAGCAGGCTGAGATCGACAGCATGAAGCAACTCCTCAGCAGCCTGTAGCAGCGGCATGGCGCACCCCGGTCGGGAAGCCCGGCCGGGGTGCGCGGCTCGCACCCTCGACTGAGGACAGAGCGTCGGCGAGATCGACGAGCAGGTGAAATGGAAGGCGCCGTCCTTCGCCTACCACGGCGAATACCTCGCGACGTTCAACTTGTGGTCGCGCAAGGACGTCTTCCTGGTGTTCCACAATCCGCACATCATCACCGTCGCCAGCGAGCACCTCACCGGCGACTATCCCGACCGCCGGCTGTTCTTCCTCACCGACCTGGCCGACGCGAAGGAGAAAAAGCCGGAAGTGCGCCGGATCGTCGAAGAATTGATCAAGATGATCGGCAAGTGATCATCCTGCCGCACTCGCCCAAGGCAATGCGGTCACCGCCGACGCCGGGCACCGGCTCAGCTCGGCGAAGCGCGTGCCGCTACGCAGCAGCGCGGCGTGCGGCATTCGGCGACATCTTCCGCATTGCGTCGTGCCGCGACCACCGGGCGCCGGCCCCCACTTCAGGACAGCTGCCAAACGGCTGCCGGGTCGGCCGGGTCCGTCCCGACGACCAGCCGAACCGGTTGGTTCGCGGCGAAGACGAGGGTGCGCTGCACAGCGGCCTCGGCGAAGCCCGTCGAGCATCCCTGGATCGGCGCTGCCGCCGAGCCGTCGGCGGCCAGCAGGGCGAAGTTGTTCGGCGTCAAGCCGGCCGCACCGGACACCCGCCGGCCTGCTGAAACGCTGTCGCGTTGGCCGACCCGGGCGCCGCGAACCGCGGCGTGGGATTCTCGACCCGCAACGCGCGCCCCACCACGACGAGCATCAGCACGGTGGCCACCAGCAGCAGCACCAAGCGTCTCAGCTGCGTGGCCGTCAGTGCCACCCGTTCACCGTCGTCCACGCCCGCCCCCAAGATCGCCACTGTGGTGCCGCGAATGGTAGGGCATGGCGAAACGGCCGGCTCACCGCAGGTGAGCACCGGGGTGTGCCCGAAAGACTGCCGGAACGCGTCGATGAAGGGGTCGGGGAACCATCGGGAGGGTCCAGGTCCCTTAATGGGGTATGGGCTTGTTTCGCAGGGTGGAACCCGCCGGTTACGAGGACTTCGTGGCCAGCCGGTACCGCGAGATCGTTCGCTTAGGTGCGTTGCTGACCGGTGACGGGCGGTTGGGTGAGGATCTGGCCCAGGAGGGTTTGATCGCGGCCTATCGGGCGTGGCATCGGTTGGGTGTGCCGGAGGGGCGGCCGGAGGCGTACGTGCGGCGGGTGATGGTTCGTGCCGCGATGCGGGCGCGGCGGCGGCGTTGGCGTGGTGAGGTGCCGACCGAAGAGCTGCCGGATGCGTCGGGTGGTGGTTTCACGGATCAGTCGGATCTCAGCGTGCAGGTGTTCGCCGGCCTGCGGCGGTTGCCCGCCGACCAGCGGGTGGTGCTGGTGTTGCGGTTCTGGGCCGACGCTTCCGAGGTCGAGGTGGCGCAGTCTCTGGGCGTTGCGGTGGGAACGGTCAAGAGCCGCACGTCCCGCGCCCTGGCGTCGTTGCGTGCCATGGGCCTGTTCGTCGATTCTGCTAAGGAGATGCCGTGAATCCCATCCAAGCCAGCGAGCTACTCGAACGGGCGGCCGCCTCGGTGACGCCGTCCGAGCTCGATCCCGCCTCCCGGATGGTCGGCCTGGGGCGGCGTAGCGTGCGTCGCCGCCGTGCCTGGGTGGCTGCCGGTTCGGTCGCCGCCGCGGTCGTGGCCGTCGTGGCCCTGCCCCTCGTCATGGCGGTTCCGGGGCGGTCCCACGGCGATGAGGCGTCCGGAGGCACGGTGAAGTTCGGTGGCCTGTCGGTCGTCGTCCCGAAGGGCTGGCGGACGAGCAAGGTCAAGACGGTCGACGTTTGCACCGCCGAGCCACGCACGGTCTACCTCGCCGCGGCGTGGGCCGACTCATCGCCGCTGACTGTCGCACCCGGAAGCGCACCCTACATATGCAAGTCAGAAGGCCAGGCGTGGATGGCTCTCGTGGACCATAACTGGGGGCAGGCCGTCAACCCCGAGCGGCTGATCACCAAGGACGGGCAGTTGCTCCAAGTCGACCACGGCATCAAATCGTCAGGGTGGAGATACCGTGCCTTCAACCAGGTCCAGGCAACGGGAGTCTACATCTCGGGGGACGAGCAGGATCGCGAGCAGTTGCTCAAGCGCGTCACCTGGCCCGCCGGCCCGGCGGCCCCGCCCGGCGGCGGCCTGGCGTTGCCCGACCGCATCACCAGCGCCACCTCCGAGTACAGGGGCCCGATGGTCACCGCGATGGACGCCAAGACGCTGAACGAGATCCGGACAAGACTCGCCGAGCTGCGCGACCCCGTGCCCGACGGTGAGGAATGCACACTGCAGAAGCCCGGCCGGGTCGGCATCGCCATCGACGACGTCATCGTGGTGCTGGGCGACGCGACCTGCCCACAGGCGATCTCGACCGGCGGCGGCCGGGTCCGGGCCCCGGCGGGGCTGGGCAAGGAGCTGCTCGGGCTCATCGTGGCGAGCGACCGGGCCGCGGTCGAGCGCAAGAACAAGGATTGACCGAAGCCGGTGCCGGCAGTCGGAGCTGCCGGCTACAGCCCGGTCGGCGCGGAAGTCGTCGGGCGGTGGGTGTAGACGGTGTGAGCGAGGCGTTCCGCGCTGGCGGCGATCTGCAGGACGACGTCGAGGCGTTCGCCCGGCTCGATCGCGCGGGGGTCGGTGAGCTGATGACGCAGACCGCGCAACTCGGCGAGGTGGAGGTCGAGTGCGATGACAACTTCCGCGTGCATTCTGCGCTCCGGGACTTCGGACGACACCGGTGAGGACGTGCCGGTCATCCCGGGCGTCGCGAACCGGCGCCCAGGACGGTCGTACTGGCTCATTTCTTGTTCTGGGAGCCGTGAACAGCCGCTGCCGTTACCGTCACGACGCCCGCCGTATACCGTAGGCACATCGGGCCGTAACCTGCGGTATCTTCTGAAGATCGCCACCTGACATGGGAAAATCAAGGCAGGTGCCCGGCGTACCGCTGTCGCAGGTCCGCGTTCGATGTTGGATTCGATCAGGTCGGGGCGTCCGCCGGCGAAGCGGGCTGAGAGTTCACCCAGCCGCCCCGCGACCACGGCGAAACGACAATTGTGGGTACGCGCACACCCAGGCCGTATGGTCCGGCGGCATTCTTCGGGTCGCCCGGGTAGATCTCATGGGTGGTCGCCACAGTGGACAGACCCTGCGGCGACGTGGGCGGCACCAGGTGATCGAAGAAGCCGCCGTCCTCGTCGTACGTGATGAACAGGGCCATCTTGCTCCACACCTCCGGGTGCGCGGCGAGGATGTCTATGGCCTGGGAGGCGTACCAGGCGCCGTAGGACGGCTCCCAGTTCAGGTGCTCGGTGTAGGTCTCCGGCGCGACGATGGAGGAGACCGAGGGCAGCCGGCCGGCGCGTACGTCCGCGCGGAAGTCGGTGCCGGTCTTGGCCTTGTCCGCCAGCGGCGTTCCGGGAGCGGCGTGCTGAAACTGGTGGAAGTACAGCAGCGCGTTGTCACCGTAGTTGCCGATGTACGGGTCCTGCGTCCATCCCCAGGAGCCGGCGGCGTTCAGACCGGTTACACCTTCCACGACACGCCTGCCCGCGTGCTGCCGGCCGCCGCCGCGACCGCGATCCCGGTCAGCCGGTGCGCCGCCACGTCGTGCAGCTCGGCGGCCAGCCGGCGCCGCTCGGCCGCCGCGGCCCACGCCGGCAACTGATGTGCCGCCTCCCGATACTCCCGCTCGGCTCCCACCACCGCTCGCCGCCGGGCACGGCGACCCGACGCCCAGATCAGCGCGCAAGCCGCGCCCAGCAGCACGCCGGTGCCGGCGGCGGCGCGCGGGGGCACCCCCAGCAGCGCCACCAGGGCGGCGAAGGCCACCGGCACCGCGACCGACCGCCGAAGGGAGCAGTGCACCGCGAGGGCGAACAGCACGATGCCCACCGAGAGCGGCCCGGCGACCACATCCGTGACGAATCCCGGCCCGCGCCGGAATCAACAGGACGACCCCGACCGCCGTGCCGGTCATCGCCACCGCCAGCGCCGACTCGGCCGCGCGGCCGACGGAAGCGCGCTCGCCGGGATCCCTAGCCCTGCGGCGGGTCGTATCGCTGGTAGAGCGCCGCCCGGGCGCCGTCGGGGTCGAGCCGGTGCAGGATGGCGTCGGTGATCTCGCCGAGCTGGGTGATCTGGTCGGGGGTGAGCGCGTCGATGACGTTGTCGCGCACGGCCCTCAGGTGGCCGGGGGCGCTGTCGCGGATCCTCTGCCAGCCGGCCTCGGTGAGCCGGGCGTTGGTGGCGCGCCGGTCCTGCGGGCAGGGGAAGCGTTCCACGAGGCCGCGGCCCTCGAGGCGCTGCACCACGTGGGAGAGGCGGGCGAGGGTGGCGGTGGTGTATCCGGCGAGCGTGGTCATGCGCAGCGTGCGGTCGGGCGCCTCGGAGAGCATCGCGAGCACGTAGTAGTCGAAGTGGGTCAGCTGGGCGTCGCGCCGGAGCTGACTGTCCAGGGCCGCCGGCAGCAGCTCCAGCACGGCGGTCAGCCGGATCCATGCCGCCAGCTGATCCGGGCTGAGCCATCGCGTGTCCACGCTCACAGTATGTCACCAAAATAGTTGTTGCTACAACCTATGGCACGGGCCTATGTTGTAGCTACAACCAATTCGGAGGTCACCATGGCGCACATCAGCATCATCGGCACCGGCAACATGGGCCAGGCCGTCTCCGGCCTGGCCGCCAAGGGCGGCAACACCGTCGAGCTGCTGAACAGCTCCGACGCGGGTACGGCGGTCACCGGCGACATCGTGGTGCTCGCCGTGCCCTATGCGTCGGTGGCCGGGATCGTCGCCCAGCGCGGCGCGCAGCTCGCGGGCAAGGTTGTCGTCGACGTCACCAACCCGGTGAACTTCGAGACGTTCGACGGCCTGACCGTTCCCGCCGACGGCTCCGCCGCCGCCGAGATCGCCGCCGCGCTGCCCGATTCGCGGGTCGTCAAGGCGTTCAACACCACCTTCGCCGGCACGCTGGTCGCCGGCGACGTGGGCGGGCAGCCGACCACCGTGCTGCTGGCCGGCGACGACGCGGACGCCAAGGCGCTGCTCGCCGGTGTGGTCAGCGCGGCCGGGCTGCGCGCCGTGGACGCCGGCGGCCTCAAGCGGGCCCGCGAGCTGGAGGCGCTCGGCTTTCTGCAGGTCAGCCTGGCCGCCGGCGAGAAGATCTCCTGGACCGGCGGATTCGCCGTAGTGGCATGAGCATCGGCCCGGTCCGGCTCAACCACGCCGTGCTGTTCGTCGCCGACCTGCCGCGCGCCGAACGCTTCTACACCGAGGTCTTCGGCATGGTGGTCGCCGCGCGTGAGCCGCGCGGGAATGCGGCCTTCCTGCGCCTGCCGCGCTCGGGTAACCACCACGACCTGGGCCTGTTCGGCGTCGGTCCGGCCGCGTCGCCACGGCGCCGGGGCGGCATCGGGCTCTACCACCTCGCCTGGCAGGTCGACACGATCGACGAGCTTGAACAGGCCCGCAAGACGCTGGCCGAGGCGGGCGCGCTCACCGGCGAGTCGAGTCACGGCGCTACCAAGAGCGTCTACGGCGCCGACCCGGACGGCAACGAGTTCGAGATCATGTGGATGCTGCCCCGCGCGGAGTGGGGCGATCACGAGCACACCGCGTCGATCGACCGGCTCGACCTGGCGGCCGAGGTGCGGCGCTGGAGCGGCGTCGGCACGGCCGGCCGCCTGGTGCCCGGCCCGGCCGAAGTGCGGGCCTGACCCATCACCAGCGCCGTCGCGTCGCCGGCATGGCGACCGAGGGAAGAGCTGACTCGTCGGTGCTGCTGGTCGTGCTGCTGCACGGCCGCGGCTCCGGCGAGCGCGAGATTCTCGCGCTCGCCGGTCATCTTCCGGCCGGCCCGGCGTGCGAGGAACCGACGGCGGGGTCGCCGCCGCCGTCTGTGGTGTGGTGGCGATCGTCGTCGCGGCGCTTGTCCGGCGCCGCAGCGCGACAGGGGCGCAGACGCCGCCGGAATGAGCAGCGCGGCGCTTCACCGCATTGTCCGTAATTTCGTCTATTTCAGGCCTCCGCATCCTCGCTGGCCAGCGCGAACGGCACGGATACCCGGCCCGGCGCCTACACGTTCGGGCCAGCGCCGACGATCACGTCGGTGTCGCCGACCTCGGGTTCGGTGGCCGGCCTCGGCACACTGACCGTCAACGGCACGAACCTGACCGGTACGTCCTCGATCACGGTGGCCGAGTCCGTGTGTGCCCCCGTGGTGAACGTGTCGATCAGCCAGGTGACCTGCACCATTCCGGAGGCTCTCGAAGCCGGCACCGTCGACGTGGCGCTCACCGCGGCGACGGGCTCGGTGACCGCGCCAGCCGCTTACTCATACGTCGAGTTGCCGGAGGTGACGTCGATCGATCCGGTGACCGGAGTGCTGGCCGGCGGCGGCACGCTGACCATCACCGGCGAAGCGGCGCGCCGCCGCGGTCCGCGCCTATCTGCGGAGCGTGGGCGTCCGGGCGCCGATCGCCGTTCTCGGTGCCGGCGGGGTCAAACCGCTCAGGGGTAAGGCGCAGAAGTACAACCGAAGGGTAGTCATCACGGTCCGCTACTGACAGCTCCGACGAATGCGCCCCCGCGACATCGCTCGCGGGGGCGCATTCGTTCCGGGCAACTCCCGGGTCTCAGAGGGTGAACACGAGGGTGGAGATGCTGCGCGCGGGGACGTTGACGGTGACCTGTCCGCCGTTGACGCTGGTCGGCTGGCTGGCCGCACTGGCGTTCTGCGAGGTGACGTAGTACTCCGCCGTGACGACGTTCTGCGGCGCCTGGATCACGGCGTTGCTGACCGCGTTCGTGGAGCGGTTGAGGACCACCAGCGTGATCTTCCCGCCGCCGGTGTACGCGGTCACCTCCAGCGGCGACGCCTTGGAGCTCTTCGTCAGGGCGACCCGCTGGTAGCCGGGGCGGACATACTTGGCGTACTGCGAGAATGCGTATCCGCGCTTCAGCGGAGCCCCGGCGGTGGTGCCGTAGGCCGCCTCGCCGTCGCCGATGAAGGAGTAGAACCTCTTTCCGTACCACCAGATGTAGGCGCTCCAGTTTGACTCCATCGACTTGTGCACCGTGCGCGTGATGTCGTCGAGCGTTTCGTCCCAGACCGCCTGGTTGCTGGGGTTGCCCCAGATATTGGAGCCGCTGCCGTCGGCCTCGTGGTAGTTCCACTCGGTCATCCAGACCGGCTTGTTGTACTGGGCGGCCAGCGGATACGGCGCGAGCCGGCCCGCGCTCTCGGTGCCGTAGAGGTGACCGCCGATGTAGCCGATGGTGTTGCGGGCGGTCGCGTCGTTCAGGGTCGGATCGGTGTAGCCGTAGTTCAGGTCCACCGCCTCGGCGACCATCAGCTTGGTGTTCTGCACCTTCGCGCCTTGATCACGGACGAAATCGCGCAGCTCGGTGCCGCTCCAGTCCATCGAGTCGTAGGCCGGGTGCCAGTCCGGCTCGTTCTGCACCGAGGTGACGTCGATCGTGATGCCCTGGTTGCGCATGTACTGGACGTAGCTGTTCAAATGGTTGGCGTAGTCGTCGTAGTAGTCGGTCTTCAGCTTGCCGCCGTTGATCCGGCTGTTGTTCGCCTTCCACTCCGCCGGTGCCGTCCACGGCGACGCGAGGATCTTTACTCCCGACCCGTACGACTTCGCCGTCTTCAGGGCGTTCACCTGGGTGGGCCACTCGCTGGAGACCGGCGAGATGCCGGTACGCACGATCGAGAGACCGAACTGGTTGGCGCCCAGCCCGACCAGCGTCTGGGTCTCGGCCGTCGACCAGGCGCTGCCCCAGATCGATACCGCGGCGCCGAACCCGTCGATCGTCTGGTACCTGGTGGCGCTGTTCACCGTGACGTCCGCCGCCGTGGTGGGCGGGACGGTGGGCGGGACGGTGGGCGGGGTGGTCGGCGTCGTGCTGCCGGTGCACGCCACGCCGTTCACCGCGAAGCTGGTGGGAGCGGGGTTGCCGGCGGTCCACGACCCGTTGAGGCCGAACGACACCGTGCCGTTGGTGGCCACGGCGCCGTTGTAGCTGACGTTCTTGGCGGTGACCGCGGCACCGCTCTGGGTCAGCGTCGTGTTCCAGGCCTGCGTGACGGTCTGGCCGGCGCTGTAGGACCAGGTCAGGGTCCAGCCGGTCAGCGGATCACCGAGGTTGGTGATGGCGACGTCGGCGCCGAAGCCGCCCTGCCATTGCGAGGACACCGTGTAGTTCACCGAGCAGTCCGCGGCTGCCGCACCGGCCGGCAGCGCCACAGCGACCGCGGACGATGCCAGGAGCACGGCACCGGCGGCGGTGATCCACCTTTTCGTCATGCTGGGCCTCATTTCGTCAGGCCGAGATCAATCATGGGAGCGCTCCCATTGATGACGAACGATGGCAGAAACAATCGTGAAACACAAGGACTGTTTCTATCCGCGCGGCCGGGCAGTGCTGTCTCGGACGACCAGCGTGGTGGCCAGCTCGACGTGGGCGTGTGCGACGGTCTCGCCGGCGGCCAGCGCCAGGACCAGCTCGGCGGCTGTGCTGCCCATCTCGGCGAACGGTTGTTGCACCGTGGTCAGCGGCGGGCCGCACCAGCGCGCGTACGAGATGTCGTCGAAACCCACCACGCTCAGCTCGTCCGGAATGCGTACCCCGGCCTGCCGGGCCGCCTCGTAGACGCCGAACGCCTGCAGATCGTTGCCACACAGCACAGCGGTCGGCGGTGCCGAAAGGCGGAGCAGCTCCCGCCCGTGGTTGAGGCCGTCCTCGAAGGAGAACCAGATCCCGGTATGGGTCAGGCCCTTCTCCAGCGGAAGGCGGGCGGCCTCGAGTGCCGCCCGTACGCCGTCGAGCCGGCCGCGTGCGCTCAGCCGCTCGGGTGGTCCGGAGATCACCGCGATCCGCCGGTGGCCGAGATCGAGCAGATGCCGCGCGGCGGCGATCCCGCCCTGCCGGTTCGCCGCGCTCACCCACGGGGTCCGCTCCAGCGGCTCGCTCGTGGGATCCACGATGACGAGCGGGATGCCGCTGGCGCTGAGCAGGCCGAGCTGCTCCGGAGCGGCGCCCAGATGCACCGCGACCACGCCGGCCGGGCGGCGGGCCAGCAGATCCTGTGACCAGTTCCGGCCCGTCGACGCCTCCCGCAGCACGTCGGTGAAGCCCGCCGCCAGGCCGTGGCGCACGGCGACCTGCTTCACCCCGCGCATGATCTCCACCGCGAGATGGCTCAGCGTGCCGTAGAAGACCACCTCGACGCACGCCGCCCGGGTGACCTTCTCCGGCCGGCGGTAGCTCCGCGCGCGCAGCAGCTCCTCGACCCGGCGCCGGGTCTCCGGCGCCACCCCGGGACGTCCGTTGAGCACCTTCGACACGGTCGGCGGCGACACCCCGGCGAGGCGCGCGATCCCGGCGACGGTCAGCCCGCGCTGCTGCCCCGGGGCCACGAGGGCTGCCGTTGCCGGTCCGCGGCGGGGGCCGGCGCCGGCGGCCTCCTGGGCCGGGCGTCGTCCCCGAGCCGGGCCGGCGCCGGTCCCGGCCCGGGCCTGCAGTTCGCGGGCAGCCCGGACGTCCTCGAGCAGGCGAACGCGGACGGCCTCGGCCTCCCGTGCGGCCTCCGGGCCGGCCGCAACCGTCTCCTGGAGATAGCGTCGTTTCCTCGTGACCGGATCGATCCCGGCGTACACCCGCACCCGCAGCGATCCGCTCGGCAGCTCCTCGACCTCGCCGCGCGTCTGCCGCCGCTTTCCGGCTTCCCGTGTCATGGAGCCATCCTAGGCGTTCGCTGTATGGCTCCATGTTTAGCTCCACGAGAACGAGGCGCAGGGCGTGCCACGGAGCCGCGGATGCCGACAGTTCGCGAATCGCCGGCATCGGCGGAAGGCGCCAGATAGCCTGAGTGCCCTCGTTGTTCGGCCGGTCCGCCGGGAAAGCGGGTCCGACGTGCGTCATTCTGTCTTTGCCGGGGCCAGGCGGAGGTTGGTCGGCCGCCGGGCGGGCCGCGGCACCCGGGTTTCGGAGGCCGCGGTCGCCGTGGCGACCATGAGCGGGCTGGCGGTCGTGGACGCCGCGACGGGGGACCGGATGGTGCTCGCCGGGCTGCTGGCGGTCGGCCCGTGCCTCGCCGCGGTGTCCGGACGGCCCCGCATGGTCGCGGCGACCGGGGCGTACGCGCTGATGCTGATCAGCCTGCTCGCCTGGTGGCCCGACGGGATCTGGGGAACGCAGCAGCACGTGCTCTACCTGGCGGCGACGACCGCTGTCACCGTGGTGAGCGTCGTGGTGGCGGACCGGGTCCGGAGCCTGCAGCGGGCGGAGAGCCGCGCGCAGGGACACCGGCGGGCGTTCGCGGCGATCGTCGAGCACTCCGTGGACGCGATCATCGCCGTCGACCTCGACGGAACGATCACCGGGTGGAATTCCGGCGCGCAGCAGATCTACGGATACAGCGCCGCCGAGATGATCGGCGCGTCCAGCCTCGCCTTCCAGAACCGGGTGCGGCCCGAGGACGCGGACGTGTCGGACGCTCACGACATCCGGGCGCGGATCCTCGCCGGCGAGCGGCACATCCGCTACGACACCCGGCGGCGGCACCGGGACGGCCGGGTCATGGACGTGTCGATGACGGTGTCGCCGATCCTGGACGACGACGGGACCGTCGTCGGGATCTCCTCGATCTGCCGCGACGTGAGCGCGACCAAGCAGGCCGAGCAGGCCCAGCGGGCCGCCGAGGAACGTTCCCAGCAGGCGCAGCGCATGGCCAGCCTGGGACAGCTCGCCGCCGGGGTGGCGCATGACTTCAACAACCTGCTGGGGATCATTCTCAACTACACCGCGTTCGCGGCCGACCGGGCCGACGACATCGCCGACGACGCGATCGGCTCCGACCTGGGCCGGGTGCGGGTCGCCGCCGAACGCGCCGTGGGGCTCACCCGCCAGCTGCTCACGTTCACCCGCGAGGACACCGTCCGGCCGGAGGTCCTCGACGTCAACGAGGCGATCGCCGAGGCCAGAGACCTGCTGGCACGCACCATCGGCGCGCACATCGAACTCATCGCGGTCCCGTCCCCGGTGCCGCTGATGATCTACGCCGACGCCGGACGGGTCCAGCAGATCCTGGTGAACCTGGCGGTGAACGCCCGCGACGCCATGCCCGAGGGCGGCACCCTTGTGATCGAGGCCGCGGCCGCCGATCCCGGCGAGCGGCAGCCGTCACTGCGGCCCGCACCGACCGGCGGGCGGCACGTCCGGCTGCTCGTCAGCGACACGGGTACGGGGATGAGCGCGGAGGTCGCCGACCGCATCTTCGAGCCCTTCTACACCACCAAACCACGCGGGCAGGGCACCGGGCTCGGCCTCGCCACCGTCTACGGCATCGTCACCGAGGCCGGCGGCAGCATCCAGGTCTCGTCCGAGCCCGGCGTCGGTACGACCTTCGTCGTGTACGTCCCCCTCGTCGACGCACCCGAGCCGTCGGCGCCCAGCGGCCCGCCGGGCCCGGCCCGCGCGCCGCAGGGACGGGGCCAGACCATCCTGGTCGTGGAGGACGAACCCGTGCTCGGCGACGGCGTCGCCCGCATGCTCGAAGGCAACGGCTACCGGGTCCTGTCCGCCGCCGGCGCCGCCGAGGCGCTGGACCTGCACGCCGAGCACGGTTGCGACCTGCTCCTCACCGACGTCGTCATGCCCGAGACGTCCGGCCGCCGGCTAGCCGATCTGTTGCACCGGCGGCAGCCGGCCCTGCCCGTGCTGTACATGTCGGGCTACCCGGACGGGCAGCTCGGCACGGCCTACCCGGGCGGCGAGGGAATCACGTTCATCGAGAAGCCCTTCACCGCGGACCGGCTGCTCACCGAGATGCACGAAGCGTTCACCATGGCCGGACCGACGCACGCCCCTTCGGCCGGCGGCACCGAACAATCACGGGCCGACCACTGACGCCGAACGGCCTCGCAGCACTGAGTCGGAGCCGCTGAGCACACCGTGCGGCCGACCGCGTCCATGTTACTGGCAGGTATCAATTTGGTGGAGTGGCGTCGGCCATAAGCCGCGGGAAGGCCGTAACTGGTCGCTATCCCGCGCGAGGCAAGGGTTTCCCCTCTTCCGAAGATGATCATCGATGCTTACCGTCCTTCCCAAAGTGAGCCCGCCTCACCCCGGGCGGGGAAGGAGCATCCGCGTGAAACGTCGAACATCTCTGATCATCGCGCTGGCGGCCGGTACCGTGGCCGCTTCCGCCGTGGTCGCGACAACCGGACCGGCAACCGCGCAACCCGCGGACCCGGCCGCGTCGGCCAAGCTGGCCGCCACCAAGGCCGACGCCCTGGTGGCGAGCCGACCCTCGGTGCTGAGGGCGAGCGGGCACGACACGTTCCAGCAGCGGAAGGTGATCTCCTCGGGCGGACTGCAGTATGTCCCCTACGACCGCATGTACAAGGGCCTGCGGGTCATCGGTGGCGACCTCGTCGTGGTCACCGACGCGGCCGGGCAGACCAAATACACGTCGGTCGCCCAGAGCAGCCCGATCGGCGAGTTGTCGACCACCGCGAAGCTGACCGGTACGGCCGCCGCGACGATCGCCAAGGCGCAGCTCAAGTCGGTCAAGAGCGTCGAGGGCACCGCGCTGGTCGTGGTCGCCGCCGAGGGCAAGGCGGCGCGGCTGGCCTGGGAGTCGACCGTCAACGGCATCGGCGACGAGGGCGTCAGCCGGCTGACCGTCGACGTCGACGCGGCCACCGGCAAGGTGCTGCGGTCCTATGAGCACGTCGTGGACGCCACCGGCACCGGCACCGGCTGGATCAACGGATCGGTGTCGATCAACACGACGCTCTCCGGCTCGACGTATTCCCTGAAGGACCCGACGGAGACGACGCTGACCTGCCAGGACGCCTCCACCAACACGACGTTCAGCGGCACCGACAACAGCTGGGGCAGCGGCGTCGGCACCAACAAGGAGACCGGCTGCGTCGACGCCTTCTACGTGGCGCAGCAGCAGACCGCGATGCTGTCGTCGTGGCTCGGCCGCAACGGGCAGAACGGCAGCGGCGGCGCCTGGCCGATCCGGGTCGGCCTGGCCGACCAGAACGCCTACTACGACGGCACCCAGGTGCAGATCGGCTACAACACCGCCAACAAGTGGCTCTCCTCGGCGGACGTGGTCGGCCACGAACTGGGCCACGGCATCGACGACACCACCCCCGGCGGCATCTCCAACGGCAACACCCAGGAATTCGTCGCCGACACCTTCGGCGCGGCGACCGAGTGGTATGCCAACAACCCGAACGACCCGCCGGACTACCAGGTCGGCGAGGAGATCAACCTGGTCGGCAGCGGCCCGATCCGCTACATGTACAACCCCTCACTCGCCGGCGACGACAACTGCTACTCCAGCAGCACCGCCTCCGACGAGGTGCACGCCGCGGCCGGACCCGGCAACCACTGGTTCTACTTGCTGGCCGAGGGCACCAGCCCGACCAACGGCCAGCCGACCAGCACCACCTGCAACGGCACCACGATGACCGGCCTGGGCATCCAGAAGGCCATGAAGATCATGTACAACGCGATGCTGATCAAGACCTCCAGCTCGTCGTACCTGAAGTACCGCACCTGGACGCTGACCGCGGCCAAGAACCTCTACCCGGGTAGCTGCACCGAGTTCAACGCGGTCAAGGCGGCCTGGACCGCCGTCAGCGTGCCGGCCCAGACCGCGGATCCGACCTGCACCACCAGCACCACCGCGCCGACGACGTCGCCTACCGCGACGCCGACGGCAACCAGCGGTACCTGTATCGGCACCAACGCGACCGACGTGTCGGTCCCGGATGCCGGATCGGCCGTGTACAGCGACATCACGATCAGCGGCTGCGCCCGGGCCGCCTCGGCGACCTCGACGATCGCGGTGAACATCGTCCACACCTACCGCGGTGACCTGCAGGTCGACCTGGTGGCGCCGGACGGCACGGTCTACAGCCTGAAGGCGACGTCGACCAGCGACAGCGCCGACAACGTGAGCACCACGTATACCAAGAATCTGTCGAGCGAAACCGCCAATGGCACGTGGCGGCTGAAGGTCCAGGACCTCTACTCGGCCGACACCGGCACCATTGACACGTGGACCCTCACGGTCTGACCACCATCCGAAGAAGACCCGGCTGACAGAGGGCCGGCGCGAAGGCGCCGGCCCTCCCCGGCGGTCAGGTGACGGCGCCGGTCCGCCCGCTGCGAATACCGGGCGTCGAAACGTCGCGGGCTCAGGCGGGAGCGCGGCCGAGGTAGCGGTCGGCGACCGCGGCGGGCTGCTCGGCGACCCGGCCCTCCGCCAGGTCGCGGGCCAGCCGCAGATACTGCGCGTGGGTCCAGGCCAGCGGCGTCGCCGAGAAGGTGGGCGTGCCGGGCTCGAAACCGGGTTGCCCGGCCGGAAGCGTACGGTCCCAGACCTGCTCGGGGAGCAGGCCACCCGGCCCGGCGGCGCGGGTCATCGCGGCCAGCCGGGAACGGGCCGCGCCCAGGTCGCCGGCGGCGATCTCGTACTCGCCGCGTTCGCCGCTGAGCAGGGGCCACGCCCGGCCGCGGGAGACGAGCGACCCGCCGGGCTCGTTGTACTCCCACTGGCTCCCGTCGAGTTGCTCGCCGAAGCCGTCGAACGAGGCCCGGTGCCAGAAGAAGGCGCGTGGGGTGGCCACGCCGAGCCGCGCGTCGACCACGGCCAGGGTGTTGACCACGTCGGCGTCGGAGGGCGGCAGGATGCCGAGGCGTACCAGGTCAAGGAAGCTGGGGTCGACCACCCGGCGCTGGTCCACGTCGACCGGGCCGCTGTCGCCGATGGCGTAGGTGGTGCCGGCGTTCGGGTTGCCGTCCTTGGTCAGGCGCAGGAAGTAGGGCCTGGCCGAGTACGGGCCGTTGGCCGTCACCGTCCAGGACTTGAGACGCGCCCGCCACGAGTCGGCCGTCGCGAGATACCGCCGGGCCGAGGGCTGCTCGCCGTGCGAGCGCGCGATCGAGGCTGCGCACACCAGGCCGGCGATCGCCGTGGCGATGGTGTTGGGCGAGTAGCCCGACTGGTTCTCCCAGCGCTCCTGCGGCGTGAACGGCGCACCGGGATACCCGACCAGGAAGTCGGCCGCCCGCCTGACCTGGGGCCAGGTGTCCGCGCGACCCAGCTGATAGGCCAGCACGATGGGCAGCGCCACCTCGTCGAGCTGCAGGCCGCCCCACACGGGAGTGCCGTCGACCTGGGAATTCTGGGGGAACGAGCCGTCCGGCTTCTGCTGCACGCCGAACAGGAAGTCGAGGGCTCGGCCGGCGCCGGCGCGGTCCCCGGCGGCGATCAGACCGGTGGCGATCTGGTAGAGATCACGGGACCACACCAGGTGGTAGGGGCCCGACGGGTCATCCGTGCCGAAGGCCCACGGCGAGGCCGGCGCCGCGACGTACGCCCCGGGGTGGGTCTTGTCCTCCGAGGCCGCGAGGATCAGCGCCGAGGTGCGGTAGAGCTGCCGCTGCGCGGCGCCGCGCAACACCCGCGGTGGGTCGCTCAGACCGGCCAGATAGCGCCGCCAGCCGTACGCGTAGGAGCGCGCGACGCTCCGGAAGCCCTCCCGGAGCGACTGCCGGGCGGTGGTCAGCGCGTCAGCGGCCGAACCGGCGAACCCGAGCGCCAGGGTGGTGTGCCGCCCGCGCACCGCCGCCGTCTGCACCAGGCTGCCGGCCCCGGCCGAGGAGTAGCGCCAGTCCATCCGCCCGTCGCGCAGGTCGGTGAGCCCGTCGCTGACCCCGGCGAACCCGCTGGACGTCGCGGCGAAGGAGCCGACCAGCGCGCTCGACACCGCGCCGTCCGTGGCCACGAGAGCCCCGCCGGAGGTACGCCCCGAGTCACCACCCCGGGAGTTGCCCAGCGCCGGGTCGTAGATCGCGAACAGGTCGTACCCGCGCGGCGCCGCGAACGCGAGGTCGACCAGGACCGTCGACCGGGCCGGGTCGGTGGTGTAGCCGGCGGTGAGCCGCCACCCGGGCGCCGGCGAAGGTCTGCCGGAAACGCAGGCCGTCGAGCTGCTCGGTCCGTACGGCGGCCCTGGCGAGGCCGCCGCCAGGGGAAGCCACCGCGAACGTGAGGGACCGGGCGCTCGGCCCGCCGATCGTCGGATAGAAGATCTCGCCCAGCCCACCCTCGCGCTGCACGGTCGCCCAGACCCGGCTTTCCCGAGTCCGCGAGGTGAGCAGCCCCGACTTGCCGGCCGGCAGATACTGCTGATCGACGCCGGGAGCGCCCGGCGCGGGACCGGTCGCCGGTGCGGCGGGCGCGACTGCGAGCGCGGCCACCAGCAGGAGGGGCAAGGCCGGCAGGATCGGTGTCATCTCGACCTCCTCGACGACGGGCCTTCTTGGTCTACACCGGCCGGTTCTTGATCGCATTCGCTCCCGGGCACCCGCTGCACCGATCCCGACAACAGCGATGACAGCCGGTCCGGGCGATGGCATGCTGACGCGAATGAAGCAGCCGGTGCGGTTCGCCGCCACACCCACGGGCCGCATCGCCTACTCCGTGACGGGCAGCGGGCCGCCGCTCGTGTACGGGCTCGGCTGGGTGTCGCACCTCGGCGTGATGGGGGAGGACCCGGAGCACCGCCGGTTCGTTGAGGCGCTCGCCCGGGAGCACACCGTCATCCGGTACGACAAGGTCGGCTGCGGCCTGTCCGACCGGTCCCGGACCGACTTCACTTTGGAGTCCGAGCTGGCGACGCTGGAAGCGCTGGTCGAGCACCTGGGGCTGAAGCGGTTCGCGCTGTTCGGCTCCTGCGAGGGCGGGCAGGTCGCGGCGGCGTACGCGGTGCGGCACCCGGAGCTGCTGTCCTCGCTGATCATGTACGGCAGCTGCGCCCGCGGTGCCGACCTCGCCCACGAGGAGGTCAGGCGTTCGGTGCTGTCCCTGGTCCGGGCGCACTGGGGGCTGGGCTCGCGGGTGCTCGCCGACATCTGGTTCCCGGGCGCCCCGGCCGAGCTGACCGCGACCTTCGCCGAGGTGCAACGGGCCGCGGCGACCGCCGAGATGGCCGCCGCGCTGCTGGAGATGTTCTACCGGTTCGACGTCACGGAGCTGCTGCCGAAGGTCCGGGTGCCGACGCTGGTGGCGCACCGGAGGGGCAGCCGGGCGGTCCGTTTCGAGCTCGGCCGGGAGCTGGCCGCGCTGATCCCGGGTGCGCAGCTGGTCGCGCTGGACGGCCGGATGCAGCCGATCTACGCCGAGGGCGCCGAGGCCGCCGCGTCGACGCTGCTGTCGTTTCTGCGAGATCAGAGCGGCACGAGGGGACCGAAGGTCGGCGGCGGCCCGCTCACCGCGCGGGAGCTCCAGGTCGCCGACCTGATCGCGGACGGGTTCACCAACGCCGAGATCGCCCGGGCCCTCTTCGTGTCGGTCCGGACAGTGGACACGCACGTCGACCACGTCCGCACCAAGCTCGGCGTCCGGGCCCGCACCCAGATCGCGGTCTGGGCCCGGCTGACCCCTTCCCGGTAGGGTCCGCTGCTCCGTAGTTTCCGCGAGATCTCCGCGGAAAAGCCGCCGCCGGCTCCGTAAGGCAACCGATTCGGCCGCCCGGCCCCTGCCCATAGCGTCGGGGGATGTCGAACGGAGAGATCGTCATCGAGCCGGCCTTCGAGGGGCCGGCCGCATCCGCCCACGGCGGCTACACCTGCGGGATGCTCGCGCCGTACCTGCCGGCCGACGCCGAGATCACCTTGCGCGCCCCGGTACCGCTGGGTACCGCACTGAAACTCGCGCCGCACCACGGCGGCCTGACGCTGCACCACGGGCCGACAGTGGTCGCGGAAGGCGCGTCGACGCGGTTGCCGGACGGCGCGCCGGAACCGCCGGCGTTCGCCGAGGCGCTGGCGGCCACCGCGTCCTTCGCGGGACTGCGCTCACACCCGTACCCTCGGTGTCTGGGGTGTGGCACCGGCCGCACCGACGCCGTGGCGCTCCGGCTCTTTCCGGGCCCGCTGGCCGGGCGGGATCTCGTCGCCGCGGTCTGGTATCCGAGCCGCGACGCCACCGCCGGCGGCCTGATCCGGCCGGAGTTCGCCTGGGCGGCGCTGGACTGCCCGGGCGGCTGGGCGGCGGTCCGCTTCGGGCAGGTCGACCGGCCCGCGGTGCTCGGCCGGATGGCGGCGCGGCTGCTGGCGCCGATCACCGCGCAGAGCGCGCACATCGTGGTCGGCTGGCTGGCGGGCGTGTCCGGCCGCAAGCTGGCAGCGGGATCGGCTCTCTACTCCCGGGACGGGGTGCTGCAGGGCTTCTCGCGCCAGACCTGGATCACGGTCGCGGACCCCGGGACGCGGCCATGAGGCGGGGCGTCGCGGTCACCCCGATGGAGCTGCGCCGCGATGTCATCGTGCGCGCGGCCGCGCTCGCCGACGAGCTCGGGTACGAGTTCTTCTCCGTCGCCGAGGGCTGGGGCCTGGACTCGACCATCCTGCTGGCCGAGCTCGCCGTCGCGACCCGGCGGATCACGCTCGCGGCCGGCGTCCTGTCGGTCTGGAGCCGCTCGCCCGCCACGATCGCGATGACCGCCGCGACCCTGCACCGGCTCTCCGGCGGCCGGTTCGTGCTCGGGCTGGGCGCGAGCACCCGCCAGCTGGTGGAGGGCTGGCACGACCTCGGGTACGACCGGCCGGCAGCCCGCCTGCGAACCGTCACCGGCCGGGTCCGCGCGCTGCTGGACGGTGACCGGGCGGCACTGTCGGCCGTGCCGGCGGCCCGGGCGCTGCGCCTGGGCCAGCCGCCCGTCCCCGAGCTGCCGATCTGGCTCGCCGCGACCGGCGAGCGGACCATCGGGATCGCCGCCGACCTAGCCGACGGCTGGTACCCGCTGTACCTGCGCCGCGACCGGGTGCGCGAGCTCGGCGCCGTCATGAACGCGCGGCGATCACCATCGCGCCCGATCACCGTCGCGGCCGGGCCGTTCACGGTCGTCGACCCGGACCTCCCGGCGGCGCGGGCGGCCGCGGCGGCGTGCACCACGGCCTATCTGGCGGCGATGGGCGACATCTACCCCCGCGTGCTCGCCGGCCAGGGCCTCGCCGCCGAGGTCGCGCTCGTCCGGTCCACGCGGACGATCCCCGGCGAGGCGCAGATCCTGCTGGACGAGTTCACCGCCTACGGCACCGCGGCGATGGTGCGGGAGCAGCTCGAGCGGTGGGACGCGGCGGTCGACGTCACCATGGTCGGGCTGCCGCCCGGCCTGCCGTGGCCCCGGATCGAGGCCACGATCCGCGCCGCCGCACCTTAGCTGCTCTGGCGCGCGTTGGCCATCAGCAGCTTTCGGGTGGCCTCCAGGTGGGCGCGCATGGCGGACTCGGCGGCGGCTCCGTCGCGGGCCAGGACGGCGGTGACCACCGGCTCGTGTTCGGCGTGGATCTCGGTCAGGGTGCGCCCGCTGGCCGTGGTCGGCGGGCCGAGCAGGGCGGTCGTGGTGCGCAGTTGCTCGATGATGGCCGCGGTGCGCGACTTTCCCGAGGCTCGCAGCAGCAGGTCGTGCAGCGCGCGGTCGGCCGGCCAGAAGGACGCCTCGTCGCCCCGGCCGGCCGCGGCCGCCATGGTCTCCAGGGCGGATCGGATGGTGGCGTGCTGCTCGTCGGTGGCTTGCTCGGCCGCCAGGCGGGCGGCGGGCGGTTCCAGGGCGAGGCGGATGCCGATGATCTCCTCGATGTCGTGCGCCCGCGGCGGCAGCACCCGGAAGCCGCGATTGCGGATGATCTCCACCAGACCCGCCTCGGCGAGCCGGAGCAGCCCCTCGCGGACCGGGCTGCGGGACACCCCGAGGAGGCCCGCCAGCTGGTAGACGGAATAGGTCTGCTCGGGCACGAGCTCGCCGGCGGCGACGCCGTCGCACACCGATCGGGCGACGGCGTCGGCGAGGGAGGGCGCCTCAGGCGGCAGGGCGAGCTCAGGCATGAGTAACATGTTACTCATGAGCGACCAGTCCAGCAGCGTGGTGGAGGCCCTCCGGCAGGCGGGGCTCGAGGTGCGGTCCGACCCCGGCACCCGCGGCATGTATGCCTCCGACGCCTCGCTGTACCGGATTCCGCCGCTGGCCGTGGTGCGGCCGCGGCACGTCGACGAGGTGGCCGCGGCGCTGGCTGTCGCCCGGGAGACCGGGGTGCCGCTGACGTCCCGGGGCGCGGGCACCTCGGTCGCGGGCAACGCCGTCGGGCGCGGCATCGTGCTGGACTTCTCCCGGCATCTCAACCGCGTGCTGGAGGTCGACCCGCAGGCGCGGACGGCGGTGGTGGAGCCCGGCACCGTGCACGCCGTCCTGCAACAGGCCGTCATGCCGCACGGCGTCCGCTTCGGGCCGGATCCGTCGACCCATCCGCGCTGCACGATCGGCGGGATGATCGGCAACAATGCCTGCGGCTCGCGGTCGCTGGCCTACGGCCGCACGTCCGACAACGTGGCGGGGCTGGAGCTGCTGACCGCCGCGGGCGAGAGGCTCACCACCGGGCCGGGGGGCGCCCGCGGCGCCGAGTCGACGATCTCCGCCGTACGGGACGTCGTCGGTGCCCGGCTGGCCACGGCCCGGACCGAATTCGATCGGTTCGGCCGGCAGGTCTCCGGCTATGCCGTGCAGCATCTGCTGCCGGAGCGTTTCGACCTGACCCGGGCGCTCGTCGGCTCGGAGGGCACTCTCACGGTCATCACCCGGGCGACCGTCAAGCTGGTCGTGGACGCCCCGGTCCGGGTGGTGGTCGTGCTCGGCTTCCCGGACATCGTCGCGGCCGGGGAGGCGGCGCCCGCCGTGGTGGCGCACGGCCCGACGTCCTGCGAGGGGCTCGACTCGCGGCTGCTCGACGTGCTGCGGGCCCGGCGCGGCCCGGGGGCCGTCCCGTCGCTGCCGCGCGGCGGCGCCTGGCTCTTCGTCGAGCTGGCCGGCGACGAGGCCGGCGAGGTGGTGGCGCGGGCGCGACGGCTCGCGGCCGACGGCATCGCCGACGACGCCCTGGTGGTGCCGGATCCCGCCACCCAGGCCAGGCTGTGGCGCATCCGGGAGGACGGCGCGGGCCTGGCCGGGCGCGCGCCCTCCGGCAAGGCTGCCTGGCCCGGCTGGGAGGACGCCGCCGTCCCGCCGCAGCGCCTGGGTGCCTACCTCGCCCGTTTCGACGAGCTCGTCGCCTCGTACGACATGACGTCCGCCCCGTTCGGTCACTTCGGCGACGGGTGCATGCACGTCCGGCTCGACCTTCCGCTGGACCAGACCGGCGGGACGAAGATCATGCGGGAGTTCCTCACCGACGCGGCCCGGCTCGTGGGTGAGTTCGGCGGTTCGCTGTCGGGCGAGCACGGCGACGGCCGCGCCCGGTCGGAGCTGCTGCCGCACATGTATTCCGCGGACGCGATCGCCCTGTTCGCCGGGATCAAACACGCCTTCGACCCGGGCAACCTGCTCAACCCCGGCGTGCTGGTCGATCCGGATCCGATCGACGCCGACATCCGGCCCGCGGGTCACTTCCCGCTGAAGCAGCTGGCCATGGCCTACCCGCACGACGACGGCGAGCTCGGTCAGGCCGTGCACCGCTGCACCGGCGTCGGCAAGTGCCGCGCCGACAACTCCGCGGCCGGCGGCGTCATGTGCCCCTCCTATCTGGCCACCCGCGAGGAAAAGGACTCCACCCGCGGTCGCGCCCGGGTGCTGCAGGAAGTCGTGCGTGGCGAGCTCGCGTGGTCGGACCCGTCGGTGCACGACGCGATGGACCTGTGCCTGTCCTGCAAGGGCTGTGCCTCCGACTGCCCGACCGGCATCGACATGGCCACCTACAAGTCCGAGGTGCTGCACCAGGCCCACCGCCGCAAGCTGCGGCCCCGCTCGCACTACACACTGGGCAGGCTGCCGCTCTGGGCCCGCCTGGCCGGATGGACGCCGCGGCTGGCGAACCTCGCCGTCCGGCTGCCCGTGCTCGGCGCGTTCTTCCTGTGGCTGGCCGGTGTGGACAAGCGGCGCTCGGTGCCGGCCTTCGCCCGGCGCCCGTTCCGGCGCACCTTCGTGAAAAACGCGGCCGAGGGCCGCAAACCCGTCGTGCTCTTCGCCGATTCCTTCTCCGACTCCTTCTCACCCGAGGTCGCCGAGTCCACGGTACGGGTGCTGCGCGCCGCCGGCTACGAGCCGCGGCTGCCGTCCGGGTCGGTGTGCTGCGGCCTGACCTGGATCACCACCGGCCAGCTCGACGCGGCGAAGAGGATCCTCGCCCGTACCGTGGCAGCGCTCGCCGCCGACGCCCGCGACGGCATCCCGATCGTCGGCATCGAGCCCTCCTGCACGGCTGTGCTCCGCTCCGACGTGCACGAGTTGCTGCCCGGCGACGCCGACGCCAAGGCGGTGGCCGGCTCGGTGCGTACCCTCGCCGAGTTGCTCGCGCAGACCCCGGGCTGGGCACCGCCCGACCTGTCCGGCATCGACGTCATCGCCCAGCCGCACTGCCACCACCACGCCGTCCTGGGCTGGCAGGCCGACGCGGACCTGCTCGCGTCCACCGGCGCCCGGGTGCGACGGCTGGCCGGATGCTGCGGCCTGGCCGGGAATTTCGGCGTCGAGATCGGCCACTACGAGGTCTCGGTGGCCGTCGCCGGGCAGAATCTGCTGCCGGCCCTCGACGCCGCCCCCGGCGCCGTCGTCCTGGCCGACGGGTTCTCCTGCCGCACCCAGGTCGCCGACCTCCGGGACCGCCCCGCCGTGCACCTGGCCCAGCTGCTCGATCGCTGAATCGCTGGCACACTTCGGCTATGAACGCGTTTCTCCGTCGGCGCATGCCCGCGCTCGACGGCGCGACCGGGTGGCTCAACTCCGAGCCGCTCGGCCCCGCCGCCCTGCGCGGCCACCCCGTTGTCGTGAATTTCTGGACGCTGACCTGCATCAACTGGCTCCGCCAGGAGCCGTACGTGCGCGCCTGGTCGCGGGCCTACCGGGACGACGGGTTGGTGGTCGTCGGCGTCCACACCCCGGAGTTCAATTTCGAGCGGGAGGTCGGCCACGTGCTGCGGGCGACGGCCGAGCGGGAGATCGACTACCCGGTCGCCGTCGACAATGAATACGACATCTGGCGGGCCTTCGACAACCATTACTGGCCGGCGCTGTACTTCGTCGACGCCGACGGCGTCATCCGCGACCACCACTTCGGCGAGGGCCGCTACACCGAATCCGAGCGGGTCATCCAGCGGCTGCTCGGCGTCGAGCGCACACCGCTCGCCGTCACCGGCGCCGGTGTGGAAGCGGCGGCCGACTGGGACCGGTTGCGCACACCCGAGACGTATCTCGGCTACGACCGCGGCGAGCGCTTCGCGTCACCGGAGGGCGTCGCGAACGACGCCCGCCGCGCCTACCGGCTGCCCGGGCAGCTGCGCCCGGGCCAGTGGGCGCTCGCCGGCGAGTGGACGATCGGCGGCGAGAACGTCGTCCTCCACCGGGCCGGCGGCAGCATCGCCTACCGTTTCCAGGCCCGCGACGCGCACCTCGTGTTGTCCCGCGGCGCGCCGGAGCCGATCCCGTTCCGCGTGCTCCTCGACGGCGAGGCGCCGGGCCCATCGCACGGCGTGGACACCGACGAGGACGGCGCCGGCCTGCTCCGGGACGGCCGCCTCTACCAACTCGTTCGGCAGGCCGGCCCGATCGACGCCCGCACGCTGGAGATCACGTTCGGCGAGGCCGGCGCCGAGGCCTACGCGTTCACCTTCGGGTAATCAGCCGAGGGCTTCGCCGACGAGCTCGGGGTGGGCGGCGACGAATTCGGGCAGCCGCTCCGCACGGACCGCGCGGAACAAGTCGAAGGCGGCCGGATCGAGGACCTCGCCGAGGTAGTTGTGGGCGGCGTCGCGGCGGCCGTGGCCGGGGGTCTGCAGCATGGTGAGGCGGTCGGGGTTGATGCCGCGCAGCGCGAGGACCAGGTCGATCGGGTCGACCGGCCCGGTCGTCACGGTCATCGCCTGCCCGGCCGCGCGGAGCAGGGCGTCGAGCTTGACCGGGTTGGCCGCCAGGTTCTGTCGTTTCGCCTCGCCGGCGATCGACGAGATGAACTTCTGCTGATGGTGCTGGCGGCCGTAGTCGCTGCCGACCACCTTCTTGCGCTGGCGCAGGTAGTCGATGGCCTCGGCGCCGGTCATCCGGCGGCAGCCCGCCCGGAACAGGCGCTTGGTGTGGATCGAGCGGACGTCGGCCTCGACGCAGACCCGCATCCCGCCGAGCGCCTTGACCACGTCCGAGAAACCGTAGAAGTCGATCAGCACGGCCGCGTCGAGGCCGGGCAGGCCGGTGAGCTTCTGCACGGTGGCCGCGAGCAACCGGCCGCCCCGCGCGCGGTCCTGCTCGATCCCCGCGCCGTACGCGAACGAGCTGTTGAGCCTGTCCCGCCCGCCGCTGAACCCGGCCGCCGGCAGCGGTGGGATGTCCACGATGGTGTCCCGCGGCAACGAGAACAGGTAGGCGCGGTCCTTGGCTCTCGGGACATGCAAGATCATGACGGTGTCCGAGCGGATCATGCCGGTCTGGCCCTTACGCCAGTCCACGCCGATGAGAAGGATGTTGAGCGCCCGGTCGAGGCTCCAGGTGTCCGGGGCGGTGTAGTAGGACGCGGCCGCGCCGAGGAGATCGTCGCGGCCCACCGCGTTGCCGTACCGGTTGGTGACCAGCGTCCCGCCGATCCCCGCCGCGACGCTGACCAGGATCAACGCCAGCCCGGCCCGCAGGCTGACGCGGGCCCACCGGGGATCGCGGTAGCTGCCGTGCCGGATCTGGCGCACCAGGCGCTGGGTGCCGGCCGCCTTCGGGTCGGACGACGCGGCGGACGGGTCGAGCGCGGCCGCCCGGCCGGTGCGGGTGGAGACCCGCCAGCGCAGGCCGCCGCCCAGCAGCGCGGTTACCGCGGACTGGATGGTGACCAGGTAGATCAGCTGGCGATAGCCGATCTGCTGCAACGGCAGCGACCAGAGCGGTCCGGCGGGCTCCTTGTCGAGGCGGAACGCGTATGCCGCCACGGCGAATTGGGCGACGTGCACGCCGAGCCAGAACACCGATTCCAGGCCGGGCGGCCGGAACAGCAGCGAGTAGATCAGGTACACGTCGACGATCGGGCCGAGCAGCGGTTGCAGGATCTGGAACGCCGCCACATAGCCGAGCCCGCGGCGGCCGAGGCGACCGGCCGGGCCACGTTCACGCAGGGCCGACCGGTGTTTCCACATCGCCTGCATGGTCCCGTAACACCAGCGGTAGCGTTGCCGCCAAAGACCCGTCCAGGTGCCGGGCACCTCGGTCCACGCGCAGGCCATGTCCTCGTAGACGACTCGCCAGCCGGCTCGCACGACCGCCATCGTCAGGTCGGTGTCCTCGGCCAGCGTGTCGCTGCGGACGCCACCGGCCGCCTCCAACGCGGCCCGGCGGAACCCGCCGAGCGCTCCCGGCACGGTCGTCATGCAGCGGCCCATCTCGAACACCCGCCGGTCGAGGTTGAACGCGACCACGTACTCGAGATGCTGCCAGCGGCCGATCACGCCGCGCCGGTTGGCCACCTTGGCGTTGCCGGCGACCGCGCCGACGGTCGGGTCGGCGAACGAGCGGACCAGCATGCCGATCGTGTCCGGCTCGACGATGGTGTCCCCGTCGATCAGCACCAGCACGTCATGCCGGGCGGCGGCGACCCCGGTGCGCAGAGCGGCTGCCTTGCCACCGTTACGGCGGCGTAGCACCCGCACGCCGGTGCTGCCCATCGCCTCGACCAGGTCGGCGGTGTCATCGGTCGAACCGTCGTCGACCACGATGATTTCCAGGTCGGCACGGTCGCTCGCCAGCAGCGACCGGACGGTCGCGACGATGTTGGCCGCCTCGTTGTGCGCGGGCACGATGACCGAGACCGGTGTTTCGTACGCCGCGAGCGGATGTCGCCGCCGTCGCCGGGCGTGCCGCCACGCGCAGTATGCCTGGATCAGCATCCGGGTGCCGGCCAGCACGGTGGCGAAGACCATCAGCCAGAACAACCCCGCATGGGTCCAGCCGGCGCCACGCTGCGCTACCGCGAACGCGCCGCCCTGCACCTTCGCCCGCAGCGGCGCCGGGGTCGCGGCCGGGGCGCCGGGCAGCGTGCCGGAGATGCTCACGGTGCGGCGGCCCTGCGCGGCCAGGCCGGGCAGCACCAGGTCGAGCGCTTCGACGGTCTGCCGGCGGTCACCGCCGCCGTCGTGCATCAACACGATGGCACCCGCGGAGGTGGCGGGCATGGCGGCCGCGGCGATGACTTTCGTACCGGGCCGTCGCCAGTCGGCGGTGTCGCGGTCGGCCAGCACCGTCACGTACCCGCTGCGGCCCGCGTCGGTGATCAGGTCGAGCGCCCGCGCGTCGACCTTGGTCGGTGACGCGAGGTACGGCGGCCGGAACAACTTGACGTCCTGGCCGGTGGCATGTGCGACCGCGTTGCGGGTCAGCTCGAACTCGAGCCGCCGGCGCGCCCCGGACATGGTCACGAGGTCACGATGGGTGAAGGAGTGCAGGCCGAGTTGGTGGCCCTCGGCGACGATCCGGCGCACCAGGTCGGGATATTTGTTGACCTGCGCGCCGACCACGAAGAACGTGGCGGTCGCCCGGTGCCGCCGCAGCGCGTCGAGGATCCGCGGCGTCCAGACCGGATCCGGGCCGTCGTCGAAGGTCAGCGCGACGGTACCCGGTGGCAGCCGCTCGGCCACCAACCGGTCGCCCGCAGCGTGGATCACCGGGCCGGACACGGCCGACTCCTGGTCGACCATCTCGGTCTTGCCGGGCTGAACCGTGCCGCCGCCCGTCTCCCGCGTGAAGTCGTCCAGGAAGAGCGTGGCGAGCAGCGCCGCGACGGCCAGCACGAAGAGGGACCAGTGGGAACGGGGGCGCCCGAGGTTGCGGTGTCGGGGCACCCTGGTCAGCCGCTGTCGGGCAGCGACGACCCGGTGGCGACCGCCACGGCGAAGCTTGCCACGATCAGAACGATCCAGCCGGTCAGCGCCATTCCGACGGCGATTCCGGCAGCGATGACGGCGCGTCGGCGCGAGCCGCGCCAGTCCACGAACACCGGTTTCTGCGCCTGCCGCATCACCCGGGTGTCACTCAGATAGTCCATGATCCTCCATCGTCCGGGGGTGATGGTGCCATGCGGTTCGAACGATGGCTGCCCCGTTTGATGAGACGAGAAGCACGCTCCGGGCGGCGTCGTCAGGTGGACTATCGGTGCAGCCACGTCAGGAGGTCCGGCGGGGCCAACTGCGCGGTGCGTTCGTGGTAGCTGTCGAGCTCCGCGGCGCTGAGCACCTCGCGGCCGGCACCCGAGCGGCCCGCGCGGAAGAAGGCGTGGCGGTCCTTGAGCACGCCACCGCTGTCCGGTGCCAGCTCGCCGGCCCGCTGCCGCATCCGGTCGAAGGTGGCGGCTCGCACCAGGTCCGGCCAGAGGCCGGCGGGCACCTCGATGCCCAGCCAGACCGCGATCCGCTGCATCTCGGCATCCAGGCCGCCGCGCAGGTCGTCATAGTGCACCAGCAGCACATTCGGCTCGTGACGGCGTTGCCAGGCGTCCCGCAGGTGCCACAGCACGCCGGGCAACGAGTCGAGCGCCTGGCGTGGATCGGGGTCGCCCGCGACCCAGTCCCGCAGCCACGTCTGCAGTGGCCGCCGCGCCGGTTCCGGTCCGCTGGGCGGCGGTGCGCCGGTGAGCTGACGGAGCCGGTCGTGGTCGATGTTGTCGACCTGGTGGTAGAGCGACACGGCCATGTCCAGCGGATGGCGGGCCACCACGATGTACGCCACTCGCGCGTCGAGCGGCACACCGTCGAGCGGGGTGTGGGTCTTGATGAAGCGCCGATGCCGCTGGGCCGCGAGGTGGTCGTAGACCTCCTGCTGAGGGACCACCAGCCAGTCGAGCCAGGGCGACAGCTGCGGCAACGGCGCCGGCAGGTCGGTGGTCCGGAGGGCGAGCAGCGCGCAGATCATCTGCATCCAGGTGGTACCGCTCTTGGATCGGGTGCTGATGACGATGTCGCCCGGCCGGAACGCGAAGCCGAGCCATCGGGCGCTGTCCTCGTCGGCGGAGCGATAGTGCACTGGGGTCGGCATTTCCGGCAGCCTAGAGAGCCGACACCATCGGCCGCCGCTCAATATCGCCGGCGTGCTCTACTGTCGCGGGCCCAGCGGCAGCAACGAACAACGGAGAGGTCGCCCCGTGCCTCCGCACCGCAGAACGCCCTCCCGGCGGCTGTTCCTGACCGGCGTCGCCGCGGCGGGCGCCGCGCTCGCCGGGTGCGCCCCCGGCGACAAGGACCACTCCTACGCCGTCGCCGGAGGTGACGGACCCGAATTCCCGAACGTCATGCAGCACCAGTTCGGCACCACGCGGATCCAGACGCGGCCGGAGCGGATCGTCGCCCTCGGCCCGGGCGACGCCGACGCGCTGCTCGCCCTTGGCGTCCGGCCGGTGGCGATCCTCGACCGGCTCCAGGCCTGGCCGCAGGGCGTCGGCCCGTGGGCGCGGCCGAGACTCGGTGGCGCGCTGCCGGAGATCCTCACCGGCCCGCCGATCGACTTCGGCAGGGTCGCGGCGATCGCGCCGGACCTGGTGACGTTCATCAGGTCGGACGGCTTGCGGGCCACCTGGCAACGCCTGAACGAGCTGGCGCCGACCGTCTCCGGGCCACCCGCCGCGCGGCCGTACGGGACGACGTGGCAGGACCAGATGACGGTCGTCGCCGGGACGATCTCGCGCCCGGCCGACGGCAAGAGGCTGGTCGCCGGCACCGAGGCGGCGATCGCGGCGGCGCGGAAGGCCAACCCGGAGTTCGCCGGCCGGACCGTGAGTGTGGCAACGGCGTTGGGCGGCCGCTATCAAGCCTATGGGAGCCAGGACGGCGTGGTGGGGCTCCTGGAGGCGATCGGATTCGTCAACGCGCCGCGGATCGAGCGAATGGAACCGCAGGCGACCTTCGCCACCATCGGGCGCTCGGACGCCGCGTGGCTCGACGCCGACCTGACGGTGGTGATCGCCGTCGGCGCGGGCGCGGCGATGCGGAACGACCCCTTCCTCAAGAGCATCCCGTCGGCCAGGGCCGGCCGGCTGCTCATCATCGACGACGCCGGGCTCGCGCACGCGCTCTCCACCAACACGGTGCTGAGCATCCCGTACGCGCTGGAGAGGTTCGTGCCGCTGGCGAGGAAGGCACTGGGCCGTTAGCGCGTCTCGGCGCCGAATCGCAGAACGGTGGCTGACCGGTAGGTCTGCCCCGGGCGGAGCACAGTGGAGGGGAAATCCGGCTGGTTGGGGGAGTCGGGGAAGTGCTGAGTCTCCAGGGCCAGGCCGTCACCCTGCCGGTACAGGCGGCCGCCGGTGCCGGCGATGGTGCCATCGAGGAAGTTGCCGGAGTAGAACTGCAGGCCCGGCTCGGTGGTGTGCACGCTCAGCGTCCGCCCGGAGGCGGGCTCGGTGAGCCGCGCGGCCGGTGCCAGGCCGTCGCCCTGCCGGTCGAGCACCCAGTTGTGGTCGTAGCCGCCGGCGTACCGCAGCTGAGTGTCGTCGGTGCGCAGGCGCGACCCGACGGGGGTGTGCTGCCGGAAATCGAGCGGGGTGCCGGACACCGGGGCGATCCGGCCGGTGGGGATGAGCCCCGCGTCGACCGGGGTGAAGTGGGACGCGTTGATCCGCAGCTGGTGGCCGTAGACATCGCCGCTGCCCTCGCCGGCGAGGTTGAAGTAGCTGTGGTTGGTCAGATTGACCACGGTGGGGGCGTCGGTGGTGGCCTCGTAGTCGATGCGAAGCTCGTGCTCCGGGGTGAGGGTGTACCGCACGGCGACGGTGAGGGTGCCGGGGTAGCCCTGGTCGCCGTCGGGGCTGACGAAGCGCAGGTCGAGGCCCACCGTGCCGTCCTGGTCCAACGGGGTGGCGGACCAGAGGCGCTTGTCGAAGCCGGCGGTGCCGCCGTGCAGGCTGTTCGGGCCGTTGTTGACTGGCATCCGGTAGGTGGTGTCATCGAGGGTGAACCGGCCCTCGGCGATGCGGTTGCCGTACCGGCCGATGAGCGCGCCGAAGTAGGGCCCGGGATTGTCGAGGTAACCCTGCAGCCGGTCGAAGCCGAGGACGACGTTGGCCGGGTCGCCGTGCCGGTCGGGAACCTCGAGGCTCTGCACGATGCCGCCGTGCGTGAGGAGCGCGACGCGCATGCCGCGGCCGTTGCTGAGGAGATACCGGTCGACGGGACCCTCAGCGGTCGTGCCCCATCCCTCCCGGCTGATCGAGGCGGGCTGGGCGGCGACTGCTTCGAAGGAGGACACGATGATCACGATAGTGGCCCGCCGGCCGGGACCTCCGGGGGTGGGCTGTCGGCCTCGTGGGTCAGGCCGTCGTGGTCGTCGCGCGCGCCGCGGGGCGGCGCGGCAGGCGGGTCCGTACCGGCGGCAGCCAGCGCACCAGCGCCGCGGTCCGCGGGTTGGACCCGTAGGCCAGCAGCGTGAGGAACACGCCGTAGACGGGGAGGTGCCCGAGCAACTCGGTGCCGCCGAACAGCAGCAGGGTCGCGTTGAACGGGATGCCGGCGACCAGGACCGCGACCTGGGGCAGCGCGCCGGAGATCACCAGCAGGCCGAAGAGCAGCTCGGTGGCGCCGGCGACCGCGACGAAGGTGTCCGCGGGCAGGTGGACGCCGACCAGGGCGAAGACGTCGAGCTGCGGGTAGAGGTGCACGGTCTCGCGCGCCAGGGCGGGATTGGCCAGCTTCTCCGCGAAGGCGAGCGTGATCAGGGCGCCGCCGGCTCCCAGCCGGAGGCCGAACAGGGCCCGGCGCAGCGCGGCGGCGTCCGGCTCCACCCGGCCGAAGGTGGCGTCCGAGGGAGGCACGAAGGCCAGGAACACCGCGACGCCGAGCAGGTCCATGGCCGAGAGCAGCCCGACCGGCCCGGTGAGCAGCAGAGCCAGCGGCCCGAGCACGGCCAGGGCCACCGCCGCCGGGCGCAGCCGGATGCCGGTGAGGAACCAGATGCCCAGCGCACCCTCGGCGAGCAGCAGTGCCGCGCCGCCGGTGAGGTGCTCGACCTCGAGATCATGGGTGAGGAAGTGGCCGGTGACCGCGGCGGCCAGCAGGGAGACGCCGAGGTGGATGGCGAGCAGCCTGGGCACGTACGGGATGATCCGGCCGACGAAGCCCAGCCATTGCAGCTCCGGAGCCGGCAGGTAGCGCACCGCGATCTGCCGCCAGAGCACGGTGACCAGGACGACGACGATGATCAGGCCGAGGGTGACCGGGCGGAGCGCGAACGCCCAGTCGGTGGGGTAGGAGCCGGGCTCGTCGACGAACCACTTCTCGTGCGCCGACGCGGGGGAGGGCACGGCCAGCAAGGCCGCGCCGACGCCGACGGCCGTGGCGGCACAACGTCCCAGAATGACCTTCATCGTTCCCGCTCCACTTCGCCCGGCACCGATCCGATTCGGCGCCTGTCCCGCTGTACGTCGTCCTTTCTACGGGCCGGTTGAGCTCTGCCGGTCATTCGCGGGACAGGTCAGGACCAAAGTCCCGGGCATTCGGGACCCTCCGCGACACGTGCGGTGGGAGCGCGACGGTGCCAGGATCGGGTGGTGCAGGGAGAAGCCTCGGCTGTTGTCATCGGCGCCGGAATGGCGGGTCTGGCCGCCGCCCGGGTGCTGGCCGACCGGTTCGCCCAGGTGACGGTCGTCGATCGCGACCGCTTGCCGCCCGGGCCGGAGAGCCGCCGCGGCGTGCCGCAGAGCGCCCACCCGCACGCCCTGCTCGCCGTGGGGCGGGAGGCGCTGGAGAAGCTCTTTCCCGGGCTGACCGACGACCTGGTCGAGGGCGGGGCGGTGTGGGCCGACGTGGTCCGCGACGCGGTTGTCTGGCAGCTCGACGGCTATCGGATCCGGGCCGACAGCGGCGTCACCATGCTGCTCATGACCCGGCCGCTGCTGGAGAGCTGCGTGCGCCGGCGGCTGGGGAGCCTGCCGCAGGTGACCATCCTCGACGAGACCGCGGTGGCGGGGCTGACCGGCCGGCCCGGCGAGCGGGTGACCGGGGTGGAGCTGGCCGGCGGCCGGAGGCTCGCGGCGGAGCTGGTCGTCGATGCCAGCGGACGGGGCAGCCGCTCCGACCGCTGGCTGCGTGACCTGGAGTTTCCCAGCCCGCCGGAATCCGTGATCACCGTACGGGTGCATTACACGACGCGGCTGGTGCGCGGCCAGCCGAAGTGCCTGCCGGGGCCCGGCCTGATCGTCGTCGCCGAGAGCCCTCCGGAGCATCGGCGCTACGGTGCCGCCTTCTCGGTCGAGGGTGACCGGTGGCTGGTGACCCTCGGCGGCTTCCACGGAGCGCAGGCCCCGACCGACCCGGCGGGCTATCAGCAGTTCGCCGACAGCCTGCCGGAGAGCCCGATCGCGGAGCTGCTGCGCGGCGCCGAGCCGTTGACCGATCCCGTCGCCTACACCTATCCGACCAGCCGGCGCCGCCACTTCGAACGGCTACGCCGGATACCGGCCGGATATGTGGCCATGGGCGACGCGCTGTGCAGCTTCAATCCGGTGTACGGGCACGGGATGACGGTCGCGGCGCAGGAGGCGGTGGTCTTGGCGGAGTGCCTCGACCGGCACCGCAGCACCGCCGTGCCGATGGCGCGTGACTTCTACCGGCGTACCGGGAAGCTGGTCACCGTCGTCTGGCAGATGGCCGCCTCGACCGACTTCGCCTACCCCGGCACGGAGGGCCCCAGGCCGCGCGGCCTGGCTCTGACCCACTGGTATCAGCAGCAGGTCTTCCGGGCCTGCCATGTCTCGCCCGAGGTCGTCAGCACCATGGTCCGGGTGCAGCACCTGCTCGCGCCGGGGTCCGCGCTGCTGCGACCGGCCATGGTCGTGAAGGTGCTGCGCGCCGCCCGCCGCGCCGGGACGCGGAATGTCATCCCGACGCGATCCATTGACCACTGACACCATCACGGCGGCCGCGTTGCCCCTGGTGGACGCCGCGGCGGTGCACATCGCCGCCGACAAGGCTCAGGTCCCCGGGCGTAGTGCCGACGTGTGGGGAACCTACCTCCGGAGGCCTGTGGATCATGCTCGCGTCGTCGTCGCTGCTTCAAGGCCAATCCCCGGCTGTCCTCCTGGCCGCTGTCCAGTCCCTCGTGCAGACATCCGACCTTGACGGCGCGAAGGTCCATGCGGAGCGGGCGGTGGCGCTCGCCGAGGCGATCGGCGACCCTGTCATGCATGCCCGAGCCTTGACCGAATTGACGCTCGTCCTGCACAACCGCAACGAGGTGGCCGAGGGCATGGCCTGCGCCCTGCGGGCTATCGAATTGTGCGACATGGTGGGCGATCTGGCCACATCCGCCAGGGCTCATGCGGTGGCGGCGCGAATTCTGCTGCGCGTCGGCGAGGTCGATGCCGCCCTGGAAGAGGGCCTGGCAGCCACGCGGGCTGCCGATGCGAGCGCGAATCTCGAGGCGACCATGGCTGCGATGCAGGTCATGACCAACGTCTACACGGAAGTGCGGCAGTGGGACAGGGCTCTGGATTTCGGCGAACGTTTCTGTGAGGTGACCCGGTTGCTCGGCGACAAGGCATCCGAGAGCGCCGCCGTCGATACCGTCTCGCTTGTCTACGACGGGATGCGACTTGAGGCGATGCAAAAGGGTGACCTCATCCTGGCCCGGGATCATGCCGAGCGGACCGTGACGCTGTCCCACGCGGCCATGCTGATGGCCCGCCAGGCGGGAAGCCGCTTCCGCGAGAACACCATCCTGGCCAATCTCGCCGAGGGGCTGTCGGATATCGGCCGTCACCAGGAAGCGCTGGATCTCCTCGACAGCTGGCCGGCTGACGCATCGCGCGACACGGTGACCATGATCGCGCACCATCGGGAGACCCGTGGATCCGTGCTGGCAGGCCTGGGGCGCCACCGGGAGGCGGCCGAACTCCTGACCGAATGCCTCGCCCAGGCGCCGACCCCGGGGTTTGAGATAACCGCCTGCCGGGCCCTGGCGACGCTGCTCGAAGAGATGGGTGACCTGCGCGGCGCACTGGAGCACCACAAGCGCCTTTTCGCCCTGCTTTCCGAGCAGAGTTCCGAGAAGGCGCGGCGAGCCGCCAGCGTGGCCGCGGTGCGACTGGAGACTGTCCAGGCCCAGACCCGGGCGGCTACCCTGCAGAGTCAGGCCGCTGACCTGCAGCGCTCGAACGAGCAGCTCAATCGACGCTCCGAGGATTTTCAGCGGCAGGCATTCGAAGATCCCCTGACCGGCCTGCCCAACCGTCGCCGGCTCGATCAGTTGCTGGCCGCTGACCTTCGGTCCTGTTCCATCGTGATGGTCGATCTGGATCACTTCAAGCGCGTCAATGACGACCATTCGCACCTGGTGGGAGATGCGGTTCTGCGGGAGGTCGGCAGGCTGCTGCGCAGCACCTGTCGCGACGGCGACTCGGCGTTGCGCTTCGGGGGCGAGGAATTCGCTCTGTTCCTGCTGGGCGTCTCGACCGGTGGCGTGCTGGCCGCCGCCGAGCGGGCGCGCGCGAGCGTGCAGTCGTACGACTGGGCGTCGCTCTCCGCGGGGCTGACCGTGACGGCGAGCTTCGGTGTCGCCCTCGGCAGCGAAGCGGAAACCAGCACTGAGCTGCTGGCCCTGGCCGACCGCCGGCTCCTCGCGGCCAAGAGGAACGGCCGCAACCAGGTGGTCGGACCGCCATCGGCGTAGCAGTCTAGATTCAACGGATGGCTTTGCTACACCGAGCGGATCTGACCCCCACCAAGCTTGAGCTGCTGGCGGGATGGCTGCCCGGCCGCCCCTGGTTCCAGGGGCGGCCCGCGGGCGAGGTGGTGCGGGTCGCGGCCTACCGCTTCGACGACCCGGCCGGCGCGGTCGGCCTCGAGACGATGCTGGTGCGCGCCGGCGACGGGCCGATTCTGCAGGTCCCGCTCACCTACCGCGGCGCGCCCCTGGACGGCGCCGAGGACCACCTGATCGGCACGACCGAGCATTCGGTCCTGGGCACCCGCTGGGTCTACGACGCCTGCGGCGACCCGGTCTATACCGCGACGCTGGCCCGGGTGATCCATGCCGGCGGCACCCAGGCGGAGGAGTTCTTCGAGGTCGACGGCCGGCGCGAGACCCGCCCGCCGGGCATGGTCGTCAACGGCAGCGGCACCGGGGACGCCCCGGTCCCGACCGCGGGCACGGTGCGCCGGGTCGTCGACGAGGACCCGACGGTGATCCTGACGGACGACGTGGAACTGGTCGTCCTCCGCTGTCTCGGCAGCACCGACCGGGTGTCCGGCCCGGTCCTGACCGGCACCTGGGGCGACCAGCCGGCGCCCATGCCGCTGGCGTACGCGCTGCCGCCTACGGAGCGGTGACCCGGTCGCCGGTGGGGTGGAGCAGGCGCAGCGGGATCGCGTCGGCCATGGCCCGCATGCCGGCGTCGTTGGGGTGCAGGTGGTCGCCGCTTTCGTACTGCGGGAGCATCCGCGCCGGCTGCGCCGGGTCACGAACGGCCCGGTCGAAGTCGACGACGCCGTCGTATTCGCCGCTCGTCCGGATCCACCGGTTGACCGCGGCGCGCTTGGCCTCGTTCGCCTCGCTGTAGTAGCCCGGGATGACGGTGTCCTGGAACGGGGTCATGGTGGCGCCGAGGATCCGCAGGCCGCGCTCGTGCGCCCGGGCGATCAGCTGCCGGTATCCGAAGATCATCTCTTCGGCGGTCACCGCCTCCGACGGCGGTGCGAGCGAGGTGGGCTGCCCGATGTCGTTGATGCCGAGCAGCACGATCACCGACCGGGCGCCCGGCTGGGCGAGCACGTCGCGGTCGAAGCGGCTCAGCGCGCTGTCGCCGAAGAGCGGCCCGATTCCGGCGAACGGGGTGCCCGGCAGCGTGTTGCCGTCGTGCAGCAGCCGGTTGCCGCCGATGCCCTTGTTCAGCACGCCGAGGTCACGCAGCGAAGCCTGCCCCCGCAGCCGGCGGGCCAGGAAGTCGGGCCAGCGGTGGTTGGCGTCGACCGTGGTGATCGCGCCGTCGGTGATGGAGTCGCCGAAGGCCACCACCGAGGCGGCCCGGGGCGCGGCGACGCTGATGCCGGACAGGAAGTACCAGGACGTCGTGGTCGTGGCGCCGGTCAGGGTGGCCGAGCGGGTGACGTTGCCCGCGGCGATGTAGTTGGTCTGGAACGCGGAGCCGTGCACGGTCGCGGCCGCGGTGCGCTCCGGCAGGTGGATGCTCACCACGAGATCGGACAACGCCGGTACGGGCAGGGTCACGGGATCGCTGAGCGCGGGTGCGCCGGGCGGGACGCTGAACGAGGAGCGCCCGCCGAAGGTGAGCCTACGGTCGGTCCCGGCCAGGAGCCGCGCGCCGCCGGCGCTCCGGGCGATGCGCGCTTCGCCGATCACCAGCGGCTCGGTGCCGTACTCGTTGGACAACCGGACGCGCAGCGACCGGCCCGCGACGCTGGTGTGCACGATCTGGCGCAGCGTCTGGTCGGAGAAGACGGTCGCCGGCTGTGGTGCGGTGGCCGCGCCGGTCACCGCCGTGCCCCAGGTGCCGGTCCAGGCGGACGGCCGGTCGGCGGCGACGGCCGAGCCGGTGAGGGTGAGCGTCGCGACCCCGAGCGTCGCGACCACGGCCGTGCCCAGGCGCCGGAGCCTGGTGGTGGATGCAGTCATCGTCGACCTCCCCGACCAGCTGAACGCAGACCCGGAGGCGTGTCAAGACATCGACGAGCGTGAAACGTCAGTACTGGAACTGGTTGACGAGTTGTTGCAGGTCGGTGGACATGCGGGCGAGGTCGGCCGAGGCGGTGCGGGCCTCGTCGACGCCCTCGCGGGTGCTGCTCGCGGCGGTGGCGACGGCGGTGATGCTGGCGGCGATCTCGCCGGAGCCGGTCGCGGCCTGGGAGATGTTGCGGCTCATCTCGTTCGTGGTGGCGGTCTGCTCCTCGACCGCGGACGCGATGGTGGTCTGCAGGTTGTTGATCTGTTCGATCACGTCGGTGATCTGGGTGATCGCGTGCGCGGCCTTGGTGGCGTCGGACTGGATGTTGGTGATTTTGGCGGTGATGTCGCCGGTGGCGCGGGCGGTCTCCTGCGCGAGATCCTTGACCTCGCTGGCGACCACCGCGAACCCCTTGCCGGCGTCGCCGGCGCGGGCCGCCTCGATGGTCGCGTTGAGCGCGAGCAGGTTCGTCTGCTGGGCGATCGCGGTGATGACCTTGAGGACGTCGCCGATCTCGTTCGACGAGGCACCGAGTTGAGCGACGGTGGCGGTGGCGCTGGCGGCGTTGTTGACCGCCGTGTCGGCGACCCGGGCGGCTTCGGTGGAGCTGTGCGCGATCTCGCGGATCGAGGCGGACATCTCCTCACTGCCGGCGGCGACGGTCTGCACGTTGCTGGAGACCTCCTCGGCGGCGGCCGCCACGGCGGTGGCCTGCCGGCCGGTCTCCTCCGCGTTGGTGGCGACCTGCCGGTTCGTCGTCGACAACTCCTCCGAGCTGGACGCGAGGCTGTTGGCGGTGTCCGCGACGGCGCCGACGGCGGCCCGGGTGCGTGCGTTGGCCCGATCGAGGGCGACCGCCATAGCGCCGATCTCCTCCGTGGAGGTGACGCCCGCGGTGGCGGTGAGGTCTCCGGCGGCGACCGCGTTGATGGCCTCGGACACCCGGTGCAGCGGCGCCACGATGCGCCGGGCGGCGTACATGGCCAGCCCCAGCGCGACCAGAATCCCGATGCTCAGCACGAGGATCACCTCCTCGCGGCCGCTTTCGTACGTGATTTTGGCCCGGGCGGCCGTGGCAAGTCCCTCCGCCGCCTCGGCCTTCGCCGCGGCGCCCAGATCGTCGGCCGCCTTGACCGCCAGCGGCGCGACCACCGCCAGGGCCGCGACGAAGGCCGCCAGGTTCTTGGTTCCGGCGGCCGGCACCAGCGTCGCGTCGCGGGCCTGCTTGTAGTTTGCCCAGTCGGCCTGGAACTGCCGGATGCTGGCCGGATCGGCGGCGACCGGCTGGTACTCGGCCATGTCCGCGTCGATCGCCGTGTCGGCGGCAGCCATCTTCTGGGCGGCCTTCTCGGCGGCCTCTCCGGTCAGCAGGAACAGGTCCCGGACGGCTACCCGGACCTTCTCGACCTGGACCCTGGCATCGGCCAGATAGGCGGCGGGTATCAGGTTCCGGGTGACGACATAGTCGCCTGCCTGGTACACCGTTCCCAGGTTGGCTATCCCGATGAGCCCGGAGGTGACGGCCGCGAGGGTGACCGCGCCGACCGCGATGAGGATCTTGCTGCGGATCTTCCGGTTGTCGAACCATCTCCCGAACGGATTGCCGCTCTGCCGGACCGCTGTGCTTGGACTGACACCGGAGACCATGCGGTCTCACCTCTCCCGCGCATGCGCAGCAGGCTGACATGCCGCGAGAGGACCGCTATGGTCGTCCGCGGCCAACTCTCCTCGGCGTGAACGCAAACCGGAGAGTCTTCCGCGATAGCCGCTCGCGGCGGCCGGAATACGCGTAGCCTGCACACCCGCCATCACGCCGGAGTCCGGGCACTCACCGAGAGCTCGTGTCAGACGGCCTCCTGGCCGGTCCGAAGCAGTAACGAGGCGGGGACGGACAGTACGTGCGGGTCTCCGCGCCCGGGATGCCCCATCCTGTTCGACGTCTATCAAAGTGGGCTAGCGGGGCGTATTCCACCACGATTGGAGACCGATGGCGACCGTGCTCATTGTCGATGACGATCCGATCAGCCGGGACTTCCTGCGCACTCTGCTGGGCTACCGGGGGCACGAGGCCTGTGAGGCCGCCGACGGCGACACCGCCCTGATGCTGGCTCGCCGACGCCTGCCGGACGCGGTGATCACCGACATCCTGATGCCCAACCTGGACGGCTACGACCTGGCCCGGATGCTGCGCAGCCAGCCGGCGACCAGCCACCTGCCGATCGCCTTCAGCACCGCGCACTACGGCCACGACGAGATCGAGCCCATGGCCCGCGCCTGCGGGGTCCGGGATGTGATCTTCAAGCCGGCGCAGCCCGGTATGGTGCTGGCGACCATCGACGCCCTGCTGGGCGCCGAGGGCGTCGTCGGGCAGGCGGGCGACCTCGTCGGAGCTGTCGAGGACGTCAGCGCCGCCGTGCTGAGCCAGCAGCCCGTGCGGGCAGCCGATGAACCCGCGGCGCACTGGCGGAGGCTGGCCGCGGACCTCGCTCACCGGCTGGCCGAGACGCACCGGCTCACCAGGTCCGGCACCTGGGATCTCGACCCGGTGACCGGGATGATCATGCTGTCGTTCGACCTGTGCGACCTGCTCCGGCTGCCCACCGGCAGGATGCTGCTGGAGCAGTTGCGGCAGCGCGTGCATCCCGAGGACGTCGCCAAGCTGGCGACCATCGCCGGGAACACCTGGCGTACCGGCACGCCCGACCGCACCGAGGTGCGGGTCGCGGACATGGACGGCGCGGTCCACGAGTTGATCGTGTCGTGCCGGGCGACCGCGCCGGGGCGGCAACTCGCGGAGACGCCCCGTACCGTCTGGGGGGTTGCCCAGGATGTCACCCAGGTCCGGCACGCCCAGCGCGCCCACCTGCAGGCGCAGGCGGAGTGGCACGCGGAGCGCCGCGCCGTCGACGCGTTCCACCGGGCCGTGCTGCCCCCGGCCCTGCCCGCGGTCGCCGGCGTGAGCCTGGGCGCGATCTACCGGACCGCTCCCGAACGGCTGGACATCGGCGCCGGCTGGTACGACGCGCAGCAGATCCCCGGCGGTCGCATCCTGCTGTCGGTCGGCGAGGTGGCCGGTCACGACCAGCCGGCCGCTGCCGCCATGGCCCCGATCCTCGCGGCGCTGCGCGCGTACGCGTTCGACGATCCCGACCCGGTCCGCCTGCTGACCCGGCTCAACCGGCTGCTGGCCGGCATCGGGCAGGGCGACACGTTCGTCACCGCTGTCATCGCCGTCTACGAGCCCGGCACCGGTCGCCTCTGCATGGCGAACGCCGGTCACCCCGTACCCCTGGTGGTTTCTCCCGGCAACGGGGCCGGGCCCGTGTTCGCCGCGCTGCGGCAGCGCGGCCCGGCGCTGGGGGTCTTCCCGGACGCCGAGTTCATCGGGCAGCACCTGACCATGGCGCCGGGCACGGTGCTGTGCGCCTACACCGGTGGGTTGACCGACCGGCACAGCGGTCCGACGGCCGCCGACGCGCAACGGCTGCCGGCCGCGATCGCGGGGGCGCTCGGTGATCTCGCGGCCGAGGAGCCGGATCGGCTGCCGGACGCCCAGGATCTGGCGGAGCGCATCGTCGGGGAGGTGCTCGGCGGCAACCCGGCGGACGATGACATCTGCCTCGCCGTGCTCTGGGCGGCGGAGGACGGCGTCTGACGACGGCTCAGAGCCGACCCGCCGCCAGGGAATCGTCCACGAGGCGGAGCAGGTCGTTGATCTCGTACGGTTTGGTCAGCCACCACTGCGCCCCCTGGGCCAGGAGCCGGTGATGAACTGCCGGATCGGTCTCGCCGCTGACCACGATCACGGGAATCGCCCGGGTGGCCGGGTCGGCGCGGAGTTCGGCGAGCACCTGCTCCCCGCCGATGTCGGGCAGGGTGAGGTCGAGCAGGACCAGATCCGGGCGCAGTCGCATGGCGCGGTCCAGGCCGCTGCGGCCGTCCGGGGCCGAGCCGAACACGACCTCGGGGCGACTGGCGAGGATTCGTTCGACGAGCACGGTGTTGATGGCGCTGTCATCGATGTAGAGGACGTGTGACACCGGCTACCTCACTTCGTCGTGGGACGGGCGTCCAGTACGGCACGGACCTTCTGCGTGATGCCGGTGACCGTGTAGGGCTTTTCGAGGAAGGCGACGGTCGGGTCGTTCCGGTTGAGGGTGAGCACGCCGCGGGTGTGCGCGGAGGTGAAGATCACGGGCAGGCCCGGCAGGATGGCGGTGATCCGGTCGGCCAGTTGCCGGCCGTTCATGCCCGGCATGACGACGTCGGTGACCAGCAGGTCGATGCCCGGGTTCGCGCGCACGATCTCCAGGGCGTGGTGACCGTCCACGCCGGCCAGGACGCGGTATCCGGCGGTTCGCAGTATCCGTTCGGTGAGCCTGCGGACGGCGGGGTCGTCCTCGATGAACATGATCGTCTCGGTGCCGGTCGCCAGCCGCTGCGGCACGGGTTCCACCGGGGGATCGACCGGCAGCGCCGCTGTCATCGGCAGGTACACCTCGACGGTGGTGCCCTTCCCGGGGTTCGAGTCGACCCGGATGCGCCCGTTCGTCTGCGTCACGATGCCGTACACGGTGGACATTCCCAGGCCGGTGCCCTTGCCCTGCTCCTTCGTGGTGAAGAACGGCTCGAAGATGCGGGCGACCACCTCCGCCGACATGCCGCAGCCGTTGTCGGCGACGGTGATCAGCGCGTACTCTCCGGGCCCGGCGGCCAGCTGGGCGGCACCCTCGCCGCCGAGGTCGACACGGTCGGTGGCGATGGTCAGCGTGCCGCCGTCGGGCATCGCGTCGCGGGCGTTGACCGCCAGATTGACGAGCACCTGCTCCAGCTGGCCCGGATCGGCCCGCACGGGCAGCGGCGCGGTGGTGCCGGTCACCACCAGCTCGACGTCCTCCCGGATGAGCCTGTGCAACATCCCCTCGACCCCGGTGACGAGACCGACGACGTCGACCACCCGGGTCTCCGCCGGCTGGGTCCGGGAGAACGCCAGCAGCTGGCGGGTCAGCGCGCCGGCCCGGGTCGCGGCCTCGCGGATCATGGTGAGGTCGCGGGCGGACGACGCGTCGGCCCGGGCGATCAGCAGGGCCGCGTAGCCGTCGATGACGGTCAGCAGGTTGTTGAAGTCGTGTGCCACCCCGCCGGCGAGCTGACCCACCGCGTCGAGCTTCTGCGCCTGGCGCAACTGCCCCTCGATGTTCTTCTGCTCGGTCACGTCGGCGACCATCGCGAGGACGCCGTCGTCATCGACGCGCGCCGTCAGCGCGATCTGCGCGCACATCACCTGACCACCGGCGCGGGGGAGCCCGAGCTCGAGCCGGCGGGTGCCGCCCTCGGGCACCCTGGCCAGCTCCCGCTCGACAGCGGGCCGGTCGGCCTCGGTCAGCAGGTCCAGCACCGGTGTGCCCGACAACTCGTCAACCTGCCGGCCCAGCATCGCGGCGAACCGGTTGTTGACGTAGCTGATCCGCCCGGCGCCGTCGAGCAGCAGCACCCCGTCGCTCGTGGTCTCCACGATGCCGCGGTACCGCTCCTCGCTGGAACGCAGCGTGGCCTCCGAGGCCTGGCGCAACCTGAGGTCCTCGAACACCGCCGCGCCGCGTACCAGCGCCGGGAACCGGCCGCGCAACGTCCAATACCAGACCGCGAGCGCGGCGGTCACGAGATCCCAGCCCGCGATGGAAAAGCTTCCGAACGCGTGGCGCATGGCCATCCCGGCGTGCATTTCCCCGCCGATGTAGGGCAGCAGCAGATGCGCGGTATGAGAGCCGTGATGCACCGCGCAACTGAAGAAGATCGCCGCGGTGGCCAACCCGAGCGGATTGTTGCGCCACTGCCGTGACTGCCACAGCCCTCGCCCGATAGCGAATGAGATCGCCAGGTAGGCCACCAGAATAATCGCGTTCGCCAACGCGGTCAGCTGCCACCAAGCCACGGTTTTTACCACCAGACCACGCCGACCGGCCGACCCTCCCGGCCGGCCATGCCACACCATATCCAGGTGCGGATACCCGGAACTATCGCCCGATCGAGGTACCCCGCGCGCCGGGCGGTCAGCCGCCACCCGGGCGCGACAGCTCGTTGATCATCGACAGCAACTGCCGGGCGCTTTCCTGCACGAGCGTGAGCTGGCGTTCCTGCTCATCGTTGAGCGGACCGGGAAGTCGCAGCAGCAGGGTGCCGGTAAAGCCGATGACGGCCTGCAGCGGGGTGCGCAACTCGTGACTCGTGCGGGAGGGGAGGACACCTTGCGTGCGGCTCTCCCCGGCGGCGGCGCGGACGCCGCGGGAAATGGCGGCGACACCGACAATCCTGCCCGTCTTGTCGGCGACCGGGGAGACGCTCAGCCGGACCAGCACAGTGCTCCCGTCGCGGCGGACCCGCTCGGTCACGTACTGGTCGAGCTGTTCGCCCCCGGCGACCCGGCGCAGCACGACCGCCTCGCCGGCCCGGCACTCGGCCGGGTAAAGCGTCTCGGCGCGCCTGCCGACGATCTCGTCGGCGCGATATCCATAGAGCCGTTCGGCCGCCCGATTCCACGTCGTCACCACGCCGTCGAGCGTCCCGCCGACAATCGCATCGTGCGAAGAACGCACGATATCCGCGAGCGCGGCATCATCCTCGACCATGTGACAAAGCCTTCCCCAAGCTATTTAAACATTTCGCAGAAAATAGGCTAACCCGGCCCTATTCGACCGCACAAGCGGCGATCGGCCACGGATGCTGCCCTCGTCCCTCCGTCAAGTGCGGGTGGTGAGTGCGTCCCGAGAACGCAAGAGTTCGTTTCTGATCTGGAGCGATGGGCCTGTCTGGGATCTCATCCGTCCGTCACATAAGGCGCTTTCTGCCGGTATGTGTGCCCAGCCCTCAAGATCTGTAGCAGTGGTTGATCTAGCCTTGCTAAATTGAGAGCACCGCAAGGATCGCATAATGCCTTGAGCTTCAGTCACTGGTCAGAATCCACGAGCAGGTGACACAGCACCACGTTTGGGTGAGTAGCCGTACTATCGTCGCCACCGGCCGTCTCAGGGCCGACACCAACGGGTTGGACGGTCCAGCATTGGGACGTTCCGGAACTACGACATCGTTTGAGCACATCCGACGCGCCCTGTCCTGGAGGGCTGCGAGCGACTGGGTCAGCGCCCGGCTGCAGCTACTGCCGTGGTGCACCTCCGCAGGCGGTCAACGAGGCGCCCCACCAGGCCGCCTCTCCGCGCTGCTTCTGGGCGCCGTGCTGTTGCTGGTATGGATGGCGGAGACGGCCGCACGGGCGTGGCTGCCTATGCTGGTGCGCGATCATCCACTTCTCTTGATGATGCTCGATGCCAGGACACATGGTCTCTTGTTGGCCAGTCCGAAAGTCGGCACAGCCGAGTTCATCGTGGTCGGAGTGGCCTCGCGCTTCTTCGTCCATACGCTGTACTTCATCCTGGGCAGATGGTATGGGGAGGCGGCGCTACGCTGGGTCGCCAGTCGGTCGAGGCTTGCGAGCCGAGTGTCCGCACGGACCGAACGCGCTTTCAACCGGTTCGCGGTGCCCGCCGTATTAATTCTCTCCAACAAGCCGGTGTGCATCCTGGCCGGCTCTGCTGGCATGGGGGCGGCGTGGTTCGTCGTGCTGCACCTGGCCGGCACCATCCTGCGGATCATCGCGATTCGCATGCTCGCCCAGTCCAACCACGAGGTGCTCGGGGGGATCGACGACGTGATCGATCGCAACGCTGGGTGGCTGACGGTGGTGTTCGTGATCGGGACGATTGCCACGGTCACGCTGACCGCCCATTTGCACCGTCGCCGGCCCCGGAAACCGTCTGCGGCAGCGGCAGCGGCAGCGGTGCACCCGGAGGTGGCGAGCGACAACGGGTCGCCCGAGGGCCGCCGGGAGGACACCTGATGTGGCTCTTCCGCTGGATCCGGCACCGGTTCATTCCCTGGACGCTGGGTCGGATGTTCCGCACCGGCGTCCCACTAGACCAGCCCGTCGAAGTCACCGATCGAATCGTGACTGTGGCCAACGGCATCACGCTGGTGCGGCTGCTCGGCCT
>Ga0307516_10000195_pt1 | contig 78528 bp, 58 predicted proteins | sample 19_EM_MG_FD_203310 | JGI IMG/M metagenome (GOLD analysis project Ga0307516, IMG submission 203310) | Populus trichocarpa ectomycorrhiza microbial communities from riparian zone in the Pacific Northwest, United States - 19_EM | ecosystem: Host-associated > Plants > Roots > Unclassified | place... | reverse complement strand
CACCACCGCCCAGCAATTGCCGTGAGTCGGGAGGGCGTTAAATTGACAGGGACACCCATAGGAGCAGTTACAGTTCGCGAATTCGCGGCCATGGATAGTCCACTTCGTGTCCATAATTCCGCCCCTACGTGCGGCCGCCGGTATTCGCGACCGTGGAGCGGAGTCTACTCTTGGCGGGGAGTGACGGCCAGTAGCAGCACCGCCCGGCGGTGAACGCGATCCGACGATGATGGCGGCGCTGCAGACATCAGACGCGGATCGAAGGGCTCGACTGAATCGAGAGCAAATGCAAAGATGCAAATACCGGTGGCGAAGATCCCGCTTGTCGTTCTCGTTACATCCAAATTATGAAAATATACAACCTGGTAGGGTTTGCGGCGCTTGCATTGCAGATTCTAATATCCGCGCTTCTGGCGCCGCCTTGGCTCGGCCCCTGGTGGGGGATGGTGGTCGGATTCGGGTACCTGTTGCTTTCTTGGATCCTTGGCGGAATTTATCTTTCCGACGTAATCCACCTGGGCATCGCGCACCGAGCCTTGGACTACAAACCGTGGTTCATCAAAGCGGTGACTCTCATCAACAACACGGTGGCCGTCTACGTCGACCCCGTGAGTTGGGTCAATCGCCACCGGCTTCATCATAAATTTTCCGACCATGCCGGCGATCCCAACAAGCTGGACGCTGACGGCTTCTGGAAAACGATGTATCTGTGCATCTTTCCCTACCCGTGCACGGCCGACTTGGCGACCGACGCCATTCTCAGAACATGGCCGTTCCGTTTGGTCTCTCATCCACTGTTTGTGCTCATTTCTCCGGTTCTCAGCTGCGGCCTTCTGTGGTGGTTGGTTGGAGATTGGCGATTCGCCGTTGGAGTTTGGCTCGGCGTCCGGATATTCGCGCTATGGGTGAATATGGTTCAGAACTATTGGACCCACGACCGCCGGTTCGGTACCCGGCGTTATGACGATCCGGGCGACAACGCCATGAACGTCGGCGACTGGCTGCCGGTGATGGCGACTTTCAGCGCCTGTTGGCAAAACAACCATCACCACTATCCGCATCTGCTGCGGACGACTCACGATTCCGCCGAATTCGATTTCGGCTATATCAGCGTCCGGCTCATGAGCGCCCTGGGGCTCGTCAAGCCCTCCAAGACGGGGACAAACAGGCCCGGCGATCTGGCTATCGCGGAACTCACCCTCTGACGGCGGCCGCTTTCTTCCGCGCGAACGGGGCAATGAACTGGGCGAAGAAGCCGGAGGGGACCCTGCTGTTGATCAAGCCGTAGCGCTGCGGCCAAACGTCTTTTGGAAGATAGTAGGTCCCGAACAGGCGATCGATGAAGGGCCAATGGATGGCGAAGTTGACGTCGGCCGCCTCGGGATGCGCCGCGTGATGCCAATGGTGATAGCGCACCGTCACGAAATAGGGCTCCAGCCAGACCGGACGCGGGCCGAAGTCCGTGTGACAGAACGTGGCGTGGAATGAGACAAAGACGAGATACCCGGCCATCGCGTTCTGCGAGAACCCGCAAAGAGTCATCGGGATGAGGATCAGGCTGCGTGTGAGAAGGATATCGACGAAGTGGGAGCGCGAACCGGCGATCCAGTCCATCGTTTGAATGGAATGATGGATGGAGTGGAAGCGCCAGAGAAATGGGATCTTATGGAACGCCCGGTGCGTGGCGTACTGAGCCAGGTCCGCCACCACGATGGCCAGCGGAAGCTGGACGACGAAAGGCAAGCTCCCTACGGTCCGCATGAGCGACGGGATTGCCAGCCACTTCAAGGCCGCCGTCGCCGGTATCAACATCACGAAGGTGATCAGTTGCGCCGGCAGATGAGTGGCCACGAAGTAAAAGTAGTCAGTGGTCCACTCGGGTCGGAACGTCTTCTGCTGCGGATGAAGGGGCCAAAAACGCTCCACCGGCACAAAGACGATGGTCATCACCAGGAGATCCAACAGAAACCAGTCGAAGCCGAGGCCGACTTTCGACGTGACTTCCTCCGGAAGCGGAGTACTGCCGCCTCCGAGCAGCGCCGCCGCCAGGCCGAGAGCGACTCCGGTCAGCGCCAGAACCTTGCGTTGACGCAGCAGTGCGGAGATGGCGCCGAGCACCAGAGCGGCCACGATCGTTCCCTGAATGAGCAGTCGAATGATCGTCATCGGATAATGCGCGCGAGCATCGGGAAGCGTCAGGAGTGCGGGGAAATGCAGACAAAGAGCGCCGCCAAGGCCGAGCATCCCAAAAAAGACGGATGACACGCCGCTGACCCAGCCGCTCCCCAAGTGGGTCGGCTCCGAATCCCCGAATAGTTTCTCGAAGAAAGCGTCGGACATTTCCTTTTCCCCAGAACGATTCGTTTGCGAGTGCTTCGGAAAGATCAGAGTTGCGGGCGTCGGATCGACGGACCGGAAGGATAAACGCGCCATTTCCCAAACGCCAGCGCATCACCCGCCATGATTGTATTTTGGTGTCCGTGTGCGCCTCTGCTCATGGATATATGTGACGCGTGTCGCGCTTCGCGATCACCGTCAATCAAGCGGCGGATATCGGGTGATGCGCCGGATGCCGCGATACAGCGGCGCCAGCCGCCCATACATCTTCCCATAGACCTCGCGGTACAGGCGATCGTAGAGCCGGCCATGCTCGGGATTCGGCTCGAAGCGCCGTCCCGGGTGCGTCATTCGTGCCTGCGCCGCGGCATGGTCTGGATAGAAGCCGGCGCCGACCGCGGCATTGATGGCGGCGCCGAGACCGGACGTCTCATGAGTGTGCGGCCGTTCGGCCGGGAGTCCGAAGATATCCGCCGTAATCTGCATCACGTGGTCGCTTTGCGATCCACCGCCCGATACCTTGAGGCTGCGGATCTTCACCCCGTTGCGCCTCTCCAGATGGCCGGCCGCTTCGCGCAGGGCGTAGGCGATGCCCTCGATGATGGCGCGGTACATGTGCATACGCGTGTGCACATCGCCGAATCCGATCATCGCGCCTTTGGCCTCGGGGCCGGGATTGCGCACGCCGGGAGTCCAGAACGGTTGCAGGATGAGCCCGAGATTGCCCGCAGGCGTATCCTGCAGCATTCGATCGAAGAGATCTTCAGGCGCCACGCCCCGGCGCTGCGCCTCCAAGACTTCGGACGAGGCGAACTGCTCCTTGAACCAATTGACCATCCAATAGCCACGCTGCACCATGATCTCGCTGTTGTAGCGGTTCGGTACCGCCGCCGGGAACGGCGGTACATACCGGATCGGTTCGACATATCGGTCGTTGCAGGTATTGATGGTCGCGGTGGTTCCGTAACTCAAACTTGCGATGTCGGTCGCCCATGCTCCGGAACCGAGCACTTCGCAGGCTTTGTCGGCGCCCGACGCGTACAGCGCGAGTCCGGCCGGAATTCCGGTTTGCTCGGCTGCGACCGCCGAGATCCGGCCCATCGAGTGGCCCGCAGGTACCAACTCGGGGAGAAGATCGCGCTCGACGTCGAACAACTTCCAACGGAAGTCGGACGCGCCGGCCCATCGCTGCCGCTTGCTGTCGAAGGGTACGTAGCCGACTTGCGCCGCCACCGCGTCGCATACCCGGCCGGTCAGGCGAAATGTAAGATACCCCGACAGAAACAGAAAATGGCGGGTTTGCCGCCACACTTCGGGCTCATTGGCGGCCAGCCAATTGCATTCGGCTTTCGATTGGAAGAAATGGATCGCCGTCTTCATGCCGATGACGCGAAAGCTCGCGTCCAACCAAAATGGCAAGGCCGGATACCGGGCGGTTCGCCGCTGGTCCAACCAGCTGATGGCGGGACGCAGCGGTCGATGTTCTTCATCCAGGCAAACGCTGACGCTGCGCTGGGTGGTCAGGGACATGGCAGCAACTCGAGCCTTCAGTTCCGGTCGTGTCAGCCATAGGTTCCGGCAGGCCTCGCAGAGCTGAGTCCAGAAATACTCGCAATCCTGTTCGGCCCAGCCGGGTTGGCGCGAATAGTAGGGCTGAATGTGGATCTGCGACTTCGCAATCAATTGGCCGTGCAAATCGAAAATCATCGCCCGAACGCTTTGCGTTCCCTGGTCGACGGCCAGGATGAGGTCGCGCATGGGGTTGGCGGATATCCTTGGAATCCTGCTGCTGAGCGCATTCTCGCACGGATTCTGACCACGCCGGTGCGTCGTGAAGCGCTCAGGCGATCGCTGCCGTAGAGTTTCGCGGCGCGACTGGAGTAGCCTGCACTCGAAGAGCGCGAAGATCGGGCGTTGTTTGGACCAGGAGAAAAGGCATGAGACAAAGCGTTTTGCATTCTTCAGGCAGGCGCGGCGTTCGTGAATTCCGCGCCGTGGTGTGCAACCGCCATATGGCCTGTCTCATCACCGCGCTTTCGATGTTGAATGCGTGTGCAACCGGCGGCCCGCCACAGAAGGCCTCCCACGTCAGCGCTGAGGAGGCGGTACGCAGCACCGAACTGGCCTTTGCCAAGGCGATGGCGGATCGTGATTTCGACGCATTCGTGAGTCACTTGTCGGCCAAAGCCGTTTTCTTCGACGATCGCAAGATTCAACATGGCGCGGCCGAAGTGTCGGCTGCGTGGAAGCCGCTGTTCAGCGACGCAAAGGCGCCGTTTTCATGGGCGCCGGATCACGTGGAAGTGCTGGCGTCCGGCGACCTCGCACTCAGCACGGGACCGGTGATCGTGAATGACAAAGTGGTGGGTCGGTTCAATTCGATTTGGCGGCTGGAGGCGCCCCATACCTGGCGCATCGTGTTCGACAAGGGAGAACCAGTTTGCGCCGCTGCACCGAAGTAGCGACGAAAAGCGATCCTAGGATTCGCCGGGGCGCCCGGTTACACCGCACACGCCGGCCCAGCGTCGTCGCCGGCTGTCAGCGTAGTCTGGACTCACGCGGTCGAGGCGCCGATTGACTTCGGTCCAGACGCGCGCACGAAATTCGGGGTGTACCTCCTGACCTTTCAACATCGCCCAAGGATATCGGTCGAGCAAGGCCATCGCCTCCGGCCAGGTGTTGACCCAGTCGGTTGTGTGCCGGATCGCACCTGTGCGACCGTCTTCCTTCGTCAGATAGCTTGGGGTCTGGTCATTGACGCCGCGCGCGAATTGCCAATCGAGATTGGGGCCCTTGTTGCCTATCAGCGCTATTGAGCCGCCCTCGGCAACGATGCTGACAATCACTTCCGTGTTACTCACTGGAGCCTCCGTGCCGATGATCACCGCAATTGGAAAGGCATAGGGTATAGCGCGCGTCGGGGACTTCTGCCGACTGGCTCCCGGATTTCAGTTTGATTGGAATCAGGTTGGTTGAGGAGATTGCGTCTCGAGAAGCCGCACCTCGAGTCGCAGTTGCGACTATTGCTCGACTCGGAAAACGTTGAGGAGACGCGGTATTTTCGCGGGCGCTCCTCCGCGCGCAGTTCCGAGCCCTGCCGCGCGAACCGACCCGCAGGCTCAAAGAGCTTTTACAGCTCAGAGAGCCTTGGCAAAAGAAGGACCGCGCCACCCCTCCGCTAGTGCGGTAAAGAAAACGTAGAGCTCTCACCCTAATCCTTGGCGCCCTATCCGTGGTCCCGCCAAGTAAGAGTGAGCGGCAGCAAATTCCGCTACCACTATTTTCCGTCGGTGCATGCAAATATATTGCTGCATCGCAGCATCATCGATTCCGGGGATGCTCCACAACTCTTTCGGTTCAATTACCGGTAGCGGATTACCCCAATCAGCACTCTATGTAAGGTAGGTAAGCCCCCGATGGGTAACCCCAGAGGCCGCCCAGGCGATATCCTGACCGTCATGCCCGAAACGAAAAAAAGCTTCGTCGAGCGACTGTTCGCAGAACACCGCAACGCGCTGCAGGCGTTCTTCTATCGCCGGCTCAAGACCAAGCATGACGCCGCGGATTTGGTCCAGGAGGTGTACCTGCGGATATTGCGAGTCAAGGACGCGGAGGCCATTCTCAATCCCGAAGGGTACCTCTATACGGTTGCCAGCAACCTCGTCCACGAGCACTACGTGCTCAGTGAACGCCAAGGGGTGCCCATCGATCTCGATCACCCGCTCATCGAGAACGAACTGGGCCGGCCGGCCGGCTTCGAGGAGTGGTTCGACATGGAGACACGGATCGCGCGGCTGCGCGACGTGTTGGAGCAGCTGCCGCCGAAGTGCCGCGCCACGGTACACCTAAAATATCAACATGGATTGAGCTACCAGGAGATCGCCGAGCATCTGAGCGTATCGCCGCACATGGTGCAGAAATACCTGGGAACCGCCCTGGCGCATTGCCGCCGACGCATGGAACGCATGAGGTAACCGATGAGCCCGTCCGACGCACAGATTCGTTCCGCAATCACGCAGGTCGCAGCAGACTGGTACGCCGCGCACCGATCGGGTCCGCTGACGGAAACCGACCGGGCCGCGTTTCTTGCCTGGCTCAAAGCCTCGCCGATCCACATCGAGGAGTACCTCGGCGTCGCTGCGCTGGAACGCGCGCTCGGCGCCGCCACCGATGATCCGTCCCTGTCCGTGGACGCGTTGGTGGAGATGGCGCGCAGCGACCCGAACGGCGGCGTCGTGGATCTTGCCGGACCGCAGGTCCGCTATGAAGCGGCGCGGGCGCGTCCCGCTCGGCGCTACTGGCGCGGCATCGCCGCCGCTGCGTGCGCGGGCGTGGCGGCCATCCTCATTGTCTGGCCGATGCGCTTCGGCCACCGAGTCGAGGACGTCAAGGCCTACCGGACCACCCATGGCGAGCAACGAGTCTGGCCGTTGGCCGACGGTTCGACTCTGCATGTGAACACCGACACCGCGGTGACGGTGCGATTCTCATCGACCGAGCGATTGGTGGAGGTCGATCACGGACAAGTCGCGCTCGCAGTTGCGCACGATGATGCCAGACCCTTTCGCGTCCATGCTGGAACGACCGATACGGTGGCGGTCGGCACCGAGTTCGATGTTTATCGTCGGCCCGATGCAACCCTGATCACCGTCGTGACCGGCCAGGTGGCGGTCTCCGTCGATCCGTTCGCATCGCGGCGAACCGCGGATGCCGGACTGCGTGTCGGCGCCGGCCGGCAGGTCAGGATCGTTGCCGGAAAGCTGCCGTTGGCTTCGGAGCCAACCGACCTACGGGAGACCACGGCCTGGCTCGAGCGAAAAATCGTCTTCGAGCAGCGTCCGCTGGGTGCGGTGGCCGACGAGTTCAATCGCTACAACGACAAGCCGTTCACGATCGACGACCCGGCGCTCCGGCGCTTGCCGATCAGCGGCACCTTCAATGCGGCCGATACCGATTCTTTCGCGGCATTCCTCGAATCCCTGGACGGGGTCCGCGTGGAAAGGCTGCCGACACACTTCAACGTGCTGAATTCTCACGGTAAAGCCGGATCTCCAGCCCGCAATACCTGAGCGCGCCGCCGCTGCCCGGGGTAGCCCCGGGCGAGGGCGACCCCTGGCCAAGCACCGGCCCTTCGGTTTAGAGTCTCCCCGGTAGGGGAAACACTCATCCATTTCGACCGGGAGAATGCATGGTCTGGTTAGGCCGGCTAACCGGGCTGTGCGCGCTGTGCCTGCTGTTGACCGGTCTTACTGGGGCGTTGGCGGCCGACGACGCGCTGCCGGAACACACCGTCCAGGCGGCGATCGCAGCTCAGCCGCTCACGCAGGCGTTGGCTGCATTTACTGCGTCGACGCATCTGCAACTCGTGTACGTGTCGCAACTGGCACTCGGGCTGAACTCGCAGGCCGTGCCTGCCGGTCTGCCGGCGGCGGCCGGTCTTGCGCGCCTGTTGGAAGGCACCGGCCTCGACTTCAAGTTTCTCAACGACCGCACCGTCAAGCTGTTCGAGCGCCCGAGAGCTGCGCGCGTCCCCGCGATGCCCCCCCGACCGGAGTCGAGCGCCGGCAGCGTTTCCGCCGCCGACTCGCTCGAGGAGGTCGTGGTATCGGCCACGAAACGCGACGAATTCATGAGCACGGTACCCATGAGCATCAGCGTGCTCGCGCCGGAGGACCTGGATTCGTCCGGAATTCAGGGCATCGCCGGCATCGCCGCAGTGAGCACGGGAATCGAATACGATTTCAGTTCGCAATATGGTCCGGGGATCCTCAGCAACATCGCCATCCGGGGGATCAGCGCCGACAAGGGGGATGCGACCACCGGCATCTACGTCGACGATACGCCGATTCAAACTCCTCACACCACGTTCGGCAATGCGTACCCGGCAACCTTCGATCTGGCGCAGGTCGAAGTGCTGCGCGGCCCGCAGGGAGTGCTGTTCGGCCGAGGCGCCGAAGGCGGGGCCATCCGCTTCATCACCAATGAACCGAGTACCACCACGGTGAGCCAACTGTATCGCTCCGAAGTCTCGACGACGGACCGGGGCGGCACCAGCATGGAGCTCGGTGCTGCCGCCGGTGGTCCTCTGGTCGCCGGCACTCTGGGTGCCAGAATGAGCGCCTGGTATCGGGAAGACGGCGGCTATGTCGATCGCATCGACCCCTTCACCGGTGGAACGATCGATGCCGATGCCAATCGTTCCGCCAACAGGGCGGTGCGCATCAGCCTGGCCTACGAGCCGAATGACGCGCTGCGCGCCACGCCCTCCTTCAGTTACCAATCGATGAACCTGCATGACACGCCGGCGTTCTACGCTGAACCGCCGTCCCCGCACGCCGGCATTCCGGACAATGGCAAACTGCTGCGCCAGCCGGCCGTGGACGACTTGATGATCGGGTCGCTCACGCTGGTGGATCGACTGGGCGGCGCGAACCTCACGTCCATCACTTCCTATGTCGATCGAACGGCGTCCGCGACGGTCGACACGACCAACGCGGCAGGGATAGTGTTCGGCGGCTTCGGCAACCCATTGGGCCATGCGTTCCCGACCTCCTACGCCGACGCCGTTCCGACTCTGTTGACGCTCCATCAAATTCAGCTTTCGGAAGAGGTGCGGCTGGTGTCGACAGATTCGGCCGCCCCGATCCAGTGGCTAGGCGGACTCTTTTATTCAAGGCTGCGCCAGGACTCGACGCAGGACACCTACTTGATTGCGGCGCCGGAGAACCCCGGAATACTCGACGACGACTACAACATCATCACCGAAGTTTCGGCATTCGGTCAGACCCGATGGTCGCTGAATTCTCATTGGAGCCTGGGGACGGGAATGCGCGCGGGCCGGCTGGAAAGCCGCGGGGTCTCGCATTCCGCGGGCTTCGCCAACGGAGGCTCCGCACCCTTCGCGCAGACCAACCATCACGAGACGCTGCCGCCGACGCCTCGGGTCGATTTGTCCTACCAGCCGGACGGGCGCAATCTATTCTATGCCGCGATCGCCAAGGGATTTCGGGCCGGCGGTTTCGCGGGCCCGGGGACCGCGTGCGGCAGCAACGTCACCCCGTCCTCCTTCGGACCGGACTCGGTGTGGAGTTTCGAGGTGGGCGCGAAGAATCAGCTGTTCGACCGCCGTCTACACCTCGATGCCAGCGTCTTCGACATCCACTGGAGCGGGATTCAGGAGCGCGTCCAGGATTCCTGCGGCAATAGCTTCACGACGAATGCCGGTACGGCCAAGAGCACCGGGTTCGATCTCGCCGCCAATGCCCAGCCGACCGATCAAATTCAACTGGCCGCCGCAGTGGGTTATCTCGATGTCCGCTATACCAGGACCTTAAGGACCGCCGACGGAAACGTCATCGTGGATCGCGGAACCGTGGTGGGCGGCGTTCCCTCCGTGCCGGCGCCCTGGAGCGGTACGCTCAGCGCGCGCTACGAATGGCCCGTCGCCGGCGCCACGACCGCCTACTTGCGCGCCGAGGAGATCGCCCATAGTCACAACAGCGGGCCGTTCACGGAGCTGGAGACGAAGAGTACCTCGTACGATCCGCGACTCGGCGCGGATCCGGCCACCTACCTGCTCAATCTGCAGATGGGCCTGACGCGGCCGGGCGTCAATGTGCGGATCTTCGTGAACAATGTCACCAATGCGCAGCCCAGGCTGCAGAGCTACGCGGACGGCCCCGGGTCCGCGTTGCTGTACGCCTATACCTTGCGGCCGCGCACAGTGGGGTTGATGGGCAACTGGACCTTTTAGATCGGGCCCGGAAATCGCGGCCATGCGCGGATCCCGGGCCCATCACCCATCGTTCTATTTTCGAATCGGCGGCAGGCTCAGGCTGATCCCTGATACCCCGTCGACCCCTCCGATCTTGCAGATCGGATGCGAGAAGTCGTTCGCCAGACTGGGCACGGGAACCAACCCTTGGTAGTTGATGTTGTCGTCGCCCTTCGCGCTGACCCCGGCCGGCACCCAGTCGAGCGCCAGATTGTTGCGGGTCCGCCAGGCGATGTTGTGATCGGCGCAGGAAGTATCGCCGCTGACGCCGACGGCGCCGACCAGCTGCTTCTTCGCGTTGTAGAGTGCCAGCCCGCCGCCGAATACGTTCACACCGCCGATGCGCCGGCCGACCATCGGGTCGTCGCTCTGACCGAAGTTCGCCGCCGGTCCTCGGTAGGCGGTTTGGGTATCCACGGGATTGCTGTGCTGCAAGCCGTACAGGCTGCCGCCGGGTTGAACCGCGGCGTACAAATTGGCGGTGGAAAGCGCGAGTCCCGGCAGGCTGAAGGCGTTGGCGGTGTTGGCCTTCTGTGCCGAAATCACGCGACTGCCGGGCCATTGCGAACCGCGATCCGTACCGGTGAAGGCAACCGCGCAGACGATGCCGTCCCGGTTGACCACGGTCCCCCACATGTTGAGGCTGAAGCCGCCGTTCGACTGCGCCTGGGCGCTCTCCAGCGCGACCTTGAGCTGCTGGTGCGTGGGTAGACCGGAACAGGCATGGTCTGAATCATCTGAGTTGGAATCGCCCGCCCAGGCGGCGACTGCGCTGCACGTCAACACCGTCGCGCACAGCCCGGTAAATAAAGTCCTGGTGGAATGATCCATTGAAGTAACCCCCTGCTAGTTGGTTCTTAGTCCATCGTAGCCGCGCGGCGCGGCTGCCCGCGGGCCCGCAATCATGCGGGCGCCGTATTTCGCCGACTTATACCGAGGAATTATGACGGGCGCCATACCGTCAATCCCCGAGCGCAGCGCGGTGCAGCATGCGTCAGCCATTGCCCGGAGGCGGCCGATGCCCGCCGCCGCACGTACGCAAGCTGGGACGCTACGTAAGCGATTCGCAGTCGGTTTTTTGGCTTGGAGCCGGTACCATGACGGCATGCAACATCTTCGCGGATTCACGCTTGCCATCGCCTACGCGGCGATCGGCCTCACGGGATGCGGTGGGGGCGACGGTGCCGCTACTCCACCACCCGCCGTTACCACGCAAATTCTGAGCGACCCCGGCTTCGACGGGGACATTCAACAAACCTCGCCGATCTCATTCACGGTAACGCAGGGAATGTCTCCCACCGTGCAAACCGTGTTTGCCGGCATCGATCCCGTCGGGCTGACGGAGTTCCGCGCATTTTTGGATTTCCCGCTGACGGGCGCAGGTGGTGTCCCGGGCAACGCAATCATCGATTCGGCCTTCCTCGATCTTCATATCGACAGCCTCCAACCGGCCATCGGCACCATCCCCATCTTGATCGAACTCGTGTCCTTCCAGCCGCCGACACTGTTCGATACGGATTTCGACCGCGCGCTCCAGCCACCTCTCGCATCCCTGGTCGTCAACCCGCCGATCACGGAGACGGATGTCGGAACCAACATCTCGATCGACGTCACTCCATTGATGATCGAAGCGCAGAATCAGGGACTCGTCGACTTTCAAGTGAGAATCATGGAAGACGTGGGCCCCGCGATTCCCATCCTCATGGAAATTGACGACACCACGGGAGCAAGCCGCAGCACGTTTGCGCCGCTGCTCACGGTGACTTACTTCTAGCCTCGTACTGCGTCCGCGCCTAGTACTGCGTCCGCAGCTTCGTCACATCGTCCGCCGTCAGGGCCGACGCCTTCGCGCCGAACCGTGCAGTCACGTAGTTCGCAACGCTCGCGATTTCGCTGTCCGAATAGGTGCTGCCGAAGGCCGGCATGTTCGATGGTCCGGGCTCGGCATGCCGCTCGCCGCCCCGGATGATGATCTGAGCAACATTGGTCGCCGTCGCGTCATTGACGGAGCGCGTGCCAGTCAGGGTTGCCGGCGCAATGACCGGGCTGATACCGCTCCAACCGTGGCACCCGGCGCAGGCGCCCTCGTAAACCGCCTTGCCGCTCGAGTTCGCATGCGAGCCCGCTTCCTCGGCAAACGAGGCGGCTGCGGGAACGGCGCGCGGCTCCGGCAGGTCACCCGTCGCAATTCCGGCGACCGTGCGCAAATAGGCCACCATCGCGTGAAGATCGCTCGGCTTCAAGTACTTGAGGCTTTCGTCCACCGCTTCGCCCATCGGACCGGACGCCGTGCCTCGACCCTGCGCATGTCCCGTCGATAGGTAATTCAGCAGATCCGTATCGCTCCACGCCCCGACGCCGCTGTTGCGATCGGCGGTGATGTTATACGCGCGCCACCCCGCCTGGACGGCTCCGGCGAACTTCTGCCGGTTGTTCAAGGCAAATGCAAGGTTTCGCGGCGTATGGCACTCGCCGCAATGACCCATGGCCTCGACCAGGTACGCGCCGCGATTCCACACGGCATCGCGCTCGACGTTGGGCTCATAGCGCTTGTCGGGATTGAACATCGCCGACCAGATGCCCATCAGTCCGCGTTGGTTGAACGGAAAGGCGAGCGTGTTCTGCGGCGCCGGGGCATGCACCGGCTTCAGCGTCAGCAAGTACGCCTTGATCGCCAGCACATCCGCGTTCGACATGTAGGTGTAACTGGGGTAAGGCATGGCCGGGTACAGCTTGGTATTGCCGCGACCGATGCCCTTGTGTACCGCATCCAGGAAATTGGCATCGGAATAGTTGCCGATGCCCGTTTCGGCATCCGAAGTGATGTTGGTCGAATAGAGGGTCCCGAATGGCAGCACAAAGGCACGCCCGCCGGCGAAGGGAATTCCGCCCTTCGCCGTGTGGCACGCCTCGCAGTCGGCTGCGCGCGTCAAGTACTCGCCTCGTTCCGCGAGACTCGCGGACTTCAATTCGTCGGGAACTCCTGTCGGGTCCCCATCGCGATACTCCGCCAGCCCGACGCGCTTGCCCTGCGCAAATGCGGTGGGACCGGGCGCAAAGACCAGATAGCCCGCGAGCGCAGCCGCGGCGGCCACCAAAATGGCGAGCGTCCACAGAAGAGCAGATGCTGCTCCTCCGCTGTTCTTGAGTTGGTTCATCGGATCACCTCGCACGATCAGTTCTGCCGAAAACGATTAGGCTTTAATAGGCTTGGGGAAAGGCAGCAGATGGACGCGCGCACCGGTCGCGGCAAAAATCGCATTGGCCACCGCGGGCCCTACGGGCGCCACGCCGGGTTCGCCCACACCGGTGGGTGCCTCGGCCGACGGCACGATGTGCACCTCGACCTTGGGCATTTCGTTCATGCGCAGAACCCGGTAATTGTTGAAGTTGTCCTGTTCCACGCGGCCGTCCTTCAAGGTGATGGCGCCGTACAGCACCGCTCCCAACCCGAAGCCGATGCCGCCCTCCATCTGCGCGGCGATCACGTCGGGGTTGATGGCAATGCCGCAGTCCACCGCACACACCACGCGATCCACGGTCACGTGCCCCGCATCGTCGACGGTGACTTCGGCCACCTGGGCCACATAACTCTTGAACGCCTCGCACACGGCGATGCCGCGGCCTTTGCCTTTGGGCAAGGGGCCGCTGCTCCATCCCGCCTTCTCGGCCGCGAGCTCCAGCACCGCCTTCATGCGCGGTTCCTTCTCGAGCAGATCGCGGCGGAAGGCAAACGGATCCTTGCCCGCGGCGTGCGCCACCTCGTCGATGAACGCCTCCACCGCGAACGTGGTATGCGAACTGCCCACCACGCGCCACCAGAGCACCGGCACGGGGTTTTTGGTGGTGGCGAGCTCGACGTCGATATTCGGTATCTCGTACGCGACGTTCGCCGCGCCTTCCACCGACGTGGGGTCGATGCCGTTCTTGACCATGACAGGCTCGAAGGGCCCGCCGGCCATGATGGACTGGCCGACGATGACGTGCCGCCAACCCACGAGCTCCTTCTTCTCGTTCAAGCCCGCCTCAAGCTTGTGGAAATACATGGGCCGGTACAGTCCGCCATGCAGATCGTCCTCGCGCGTCCATTGCAGTTTGATCGGCGTGCCGTCGGCACCGCAGGCCTTCGCGATGGAGACCGCTTCCACGATGTAGTCCGACCAGACGTTGGCGCGCCGGCCGAAACTGCCCCCGGCGTACAGCGTATTGATGGTAACTTGCTGAAGGTCGAGTCCGGCGGCCTTGGCGGCATTCGCCTGATCGAGGGTTTGGAATTGATCGCCTGCCCAAATCTCGCAGCTGCCGGCGGTGAGTTTGACCACCGCATCGAGCGGCTCCATGGGCGCGTGCGCAAGATAGGGGAATTCATAGCTGGCGGACACCGTATGGGCCGCGCCTTTGATCGCCGGGACCGCATCGCCCACCTTGCGCGCGGAGGCGGCCGGCTGCAGGGCGAGCTGCCGGTACTCGTTCATCATCTCCGAGGAGCTGCGCTTCTCCGCGTTGCTATCGTCCCACTCAACGACGAGCGCATCGCGGCCCTGCTTGGCCGCCCAGAAGCTCTTGGCGACCACCGCGACGCCGCCCGGCACCTGCACCACTTTGACCACACCCGGCACGGCGCCGGCGGCACCGGCATCGAAGGTTTTGACCGTCGCACCAAAGCGCGGCGGCCGCTTGAGCAAGGCCACCAGCATTCCGGGCAATGCGACATCCAAGGTGAATTGAGCGGTGCCGTCGACCTTGGCCGGCACGTCGACGCGCGGAGCCTGGTGCCCGATCAATTTGAAGTCTTTCGGATCCTTGAGAGCCACCTTGTCGGGCACGGGCAGCGCCGCGGCCTTGCCCGCGAGCGAGCCGTAGCTCGCCTGGCGTTTGCTGCCGGCGTGATAGACCACGCCCTTCTCGGTGGTGAGCTCGGTCACCGGCACTTTCCATTCCTTGGCCGCCGCGCCGAGCAGCATCGCGCGGCCCTTGGCGCCGGCCTCGCGCAGCTGCGTCCAGGAATTCGCCATCGCCGAACTGCCCCCGGTCCCCTGCATGCCGAACGCGAAATTGGCATACAGCTTCACATTCGCCGGGGCGCTTTCCACCCTGACCTTCGCCCAGTCGGCATCGAGCTCCTCGGCAAGCACGGTGGCAATGCCGGTGTAGCTGCCCTGCCCCATTTCGAGATGCTTGGAGATGATCGTCACGCCGCCATCCGCACCGATGCGCAAGAACGCATTGGGCGCAAAGCCGGCAGCATTGGCGCCCACGGCGGCCGCGCGCCGGCTCGGCCCCAGCCACTCGAAGCCGATGGTGAGCGCCGCCGCGCCCACCGAGCCGGTGGCTTTCAGAAACTCACGTCGGGTGTGTCGTCGCGGGAATGAACGAATAGCCATAAATTTAAGCCTTGATGGATTGCGCGGCGGCGTGAATCGCGGCCCGGATACGGGAATAGGTCGCACAACGGCAGATATTGCCGCTCATGGCACCGTCGATGTCGGCGTCGGTCGGCGCCGCGTTTTTTTCAAGAAGCGCGGTGGCCGACATGACCTGGCCGCTTTGGCAGTAACCGCACTGGGGTACCTGAAGTTCTATCCACGCCGTTTGGACCGCCTTGGCCGGTTTGCTCTTGAGGCCCTCGATGGTGGTCACCTGCTTCCCGGCAACGGTCGCCAAGGGCATCACGCAGGAGCGGACCGCATCGCCGTCCACATGCACCGTGCAGGCGCCGCACAGCGCCATTCCGCAGCCGAATTTGGTGCCATGCAATCCGGCGACCTCACGGATGGCCCAGAGCAGGGGCATGGCCGGGTCGGCATCCAGGGTGGTCGAGACGCCGTTGAGCGTGAAGGTTGTCGACATGGGATCGCTCCGCAATAGGCTAAGTGGCGAGGATCTGTAATTGATACCACATTGCGCGGATTCAAGCGATCGCAGTGCGGATACGGAATGGATCGTCGATGGCGCCTTTGTTAACGCGGCAACACCTTTACCGACAGTCACGTTTCGATGCGGGTGGTGTGCGCTACCGCGCCAGGTGCGCCCCAAAATCCTCGTCAACCCAACTACCGGGTATCTGGCGTGTGGAATGGGTGGAATTACGCAACAATACGCTGGCTTGCGTAATTACGCAACGATGCGTATTATCGCGTAATGAACGAGCTGATCTACAACCAGTGGCACTTTCCGCGCCCGGCGCTTGCGAAATCATACCTCGAAATGCTAACCAAGGGCGCCGGCGACCCGATCGCCTTGCAGTGCCCTCGACGATGGGGCAAGACGACGTTTTTGCTGAACGAGATGTCCGAAGCGGCAACCGACGCGGGGTTTCTCTGCGTATACATAGACGTCTGGCAGAACCGAAGCGACGTGTTGGGAGCAATCAATTATGGACTGCAAGAAGCGATCGACGATCTCGACGTACCCAAAAGCGTTGTTGCCAAACGACTCAAGACAACAGTAAAGAAAGTATCCGCCGGACCCATTGCATTGGATTTCGGCGAGGAGCCTGCGCGGCGCCGCCCAGATTCGCCTCATTTGCTCGTGGACTGGCTTCTAAAGAGTCTAATGCGAGTCGCCCGCAGGCCAGTGATGCTCCTATTCGACGAAATCCAAGAGGTGGCTGTCTCTGCGGACGCAGAGAATATCGTCTCCGCACTCCGTGCGGCAATTACAAAGAGCAAGAATTCCGTCCGTGTCATTTTTACAGGGTCCAACCAAGAAAGGCTGCACGACCTATTTGCAAAATCCAGGGCAGCCTTATACGAGGGCGCGAGTATTGTTCCTTTTCCACGGCTTGGAGATGACTTTCTCACTTTCATTTCCCAACAGGCAGTTCGTATCTTCCGGCAGCGCATTACGGAGAACGAGCTTCGCGAGGCCTTCGAGCGCTTTCAGTACCAGCCGCGAGCGCTGGTTGATCTCGTCTTTCTGTTCGCATCCGGTTCGAGCTCGTCCTTCTCCGATAGTCTAAATGCGCGTGTCGAGCGGATGTTGAGCGCGGAAATCGCCCAACCCCAATTTGATGCACTGACTCCGCTGCAGCGACAAATCGCTGAGCGGCTGGCGGCTGGGGGAGACGTTTCCTCCATTGAGGCACGGCGAAACTATGCCAAAGCGCTTAAGCGAAAGACCGTCTCGCCCGGCTCGATCAACAACGCCTTGAAGGCGCTCGTGCAGAAGCACATTGTCTCGAAGCCGGTGGGTTCGCATGGTGGTTATACGTTCGACGATCCCGCATTCCGGGAGTGGCTGCGCCTGTCCCTTCGTTTGAACGCTAACGCCCTGCCGTTAGTCAGTCGAGTGCAGCACTTTGTGGAACCCCCTGAGGAATCGATGCGTGATGGACTAACTGGCGCTCACAATCGACGTTATTTCGGTCGCGTCCTCAAAGCAATGATCGAAGAGGCACGAGAGTCGACGTTGCCATTGACGGTGTTGCTACTGGACGTCGACAATTTCAAGAGCGTGAATGACGCGCACGGCCACATGGCTGGTGACGATGTGTTGAAAGAGGTCGTTGAGCGGATTCGACCCGTATTGCGGTCAACCGATATTCTCAGTCGTTATGGTGGAGATGAATTCGCCATCATTCTGGGAGACACCCCTGCATTTCAGGGAGTTGGAGTAGCAGAGCAGATCTGCGCCGACATTGCCAATTTGGCAATGTCACTGCCAAAAGGCAGTGTACTGATTACTGCGAGTTGCGGGGTTGCGACGCTTGACGGTGGGGAGGACCCGGACGACTCTGCGGATGGAATTGTGGCTCGCGCTGACCAAGCGCTTTATCTGGCGAAAAAGGAAGGGCGCAATAGAGCAAAATTTCAATAGTTCCAACCGGTCGTTAGTTGCGTCGTCGCCCGTCAGTGCAACCCCGCCCCAAGCAGGACATTCCGGTGGCGGCGGAATTGAAATCTGGGAACTGGTCAGCTTGGGGTTGCTGGCGCTTGCATCGCGGCTACGGCCTCGCCGATTCGACCATAGTGCGGAAACGCGCTTCTTTCCAGGCTGATTAAGGTTCCAGACAGCGCCAGGCCCCCGTATAGTTCGCGAGAATTCAACGCTCCTCTGCCCGATGCGGTATTCACCGTTGAGTAGGTCCTCAGTTCGCTGGTGCCGGAGAACCGATGAAAACCTCGACACGGTCTCCAATCCTCCTCGGAACATTTGCCTCTGCTGCGCTGCTGCTCGACGGCATGGCCGGGCTGCAACCGGCGCGCAGCGAGGTGCCGCTCGCGGCCGATAGTATCGGCGGCAAAGTCAGCAGTGCTCATGGTGCGGAGGCCGGTGTCTGGGTCATCGCCGAAACGCGCGATTTTCAGACACGCTTCGCCAAGATCGTCGTGACCGACGAGAGCGGCAGGTTTCTTTTGCCGCAGCTTCCCAAGGCGAAATACAGCGTCTGGACACGCGGCTACGGCCTCGCCGACTCGGCCAAAGTCGACGCCGCTCCCGGGCAGGCTCTCGCTCTGACAGCCCTCGTCGCCCCCGATGCCGCCGCGGCGGCGAAGTCGTATCCGGCGGCCTATTGGTACGCGATGATGAAAATCCCCGAGGAGGCGCAGGTCGCCACGCTTACGGGCGGCCGCAATGGCTATCTCATGTGGATGAAGAACATGGGCTGCGTCGGTTGTCACCAACTGGGGAACTTGGCGACTCGCACCCTCCCGAAATCCTTGGGGTCATTCAAATCATCGGAGGAGGCCTGGTTGCATCGCCTGCAGTCGGGTCAGGCCGGCGGCCAAATGATCAACATCGTGCAAGGTGCGCTCGCGGGCATTCCGGTTCACTATCTTGCGGACTGGACCGACCGCATCGCTGCCGGCGAGCTGCCGGCGTCGGTGCCTGCCCGTCCGAGCGGCATCGAGCGCAACGTGGTCGCGACTGTGTGGGATTGGTCGGATGCCAAAGCGTATTTGCACGACCTCTCGGGAACCGATCGCCGCAATCCGACGGTCAACGGCAACGGCCCGCTGTACGGCACCCCGGAACTGAGCACCGACAATTTCCCCGTCCTCGATCCGCAGCATCACCGCGCCACCACCTTCAAGGCCGCGGTACGCGACACCGATACGCCCTCGTCGCACGACGACGCGGTTCTTGGGCCCTCCCCGTACTGGGGTGAGGAAAGAATCTGGGACAGCCGGACGGTCGCGCACAATCCGATGCTCGATCGATCCGGCCGCGTTTGGTACACCGCGCGGATCCGGGCGGCGGACAATCCCGCGTTTTGCAAGAAGGGCTCGGCGCACCCGTCCGCCAAAGAATTTCCCATCGACGCCTCGCAGCGCCAACTTGCGGTGTATGCGCCGCAGAGCGGCAAATATACCTTCGCAGATACCTGCTTCAGTACCCACCACCTGCAATTCGCCGAGGACGCGAACGATACGCTCTGGACCAGCGGCGGCCAGGAGGTCGTGGGTTGGCTCGACACCAAGAAATTCGATTCGACGGGCGATGCGGCGGCCTCACAGGGGTGGGCCCCTTTGGTGCTCGACACCAACGGCAACGGCAAACTCGATTCGTGGGTCGAACCCGGTCAACCCGTGAACCGCAGGCGAGATCAGCGTCTGGCGGCCGGCTTCTACGCCGTCATGCCGAATCCGGCCGACGGCACGGTGTGGGGTTCGGTCGCATTTCGTTATCCCGGCGCCGTCGTTCGCTTCGACCCGCGAACCCGGCTCAGCGAGATCTACAATGTGCCCACGCCCGGCTTCGGCGTACGCGGCGCCGATATCGATCGCAACGGCGTGCTGTGGGTATCATTGGCCAGCGGGCATCTGGGGGAGTTCGACCGGCGCAAATGCAAGGGTCCGCTCAACGGGCCGAGCGCGACGGGCGATCACTGCCCCGAAGGCTGGAGTTTCCATCGCTTGCCGGGCCCGGGATTCGTGAACGTGCCGCAGATGAGCGTCGAGTCGAGCTATTACACCTGGGTGGATCAACGAGACACCCTGGGGCTGGGCGCGAACGTGCCGATCGCCACAGGCAACCTGTTTGATGGCGTGCACGCGCTGGTCGCGGGAAAATTCGTGACATTGCGCATTCCATATCCCCTCGGCTTCTATGCCAAGGGTCTCGAAGGCCGTATAGATGACGCCGCCGCAGGCTGGAAGGGTCGCGGCGTCTGGCTCACGAGCGGCGATCGCACACCGTGGCACAAGGAAGGGGGCAAGGGCGGCAAACCGCTGGTGGTCCATTTTCAGGTGCGCCCGTCGCCGCTTGCGGACTAGGTCGGCAGGAAGCCGGCTTGAACGGACGCACGCGCGCCCTGAAAGCCGGTCAACCGATAGCATTGTTGCCCGTTATGTTCAGATGGCCGATCCGTCGAGCCGGCCGCAACGGCAAACTGCTGGGGGATGAGCATGTTGCAGACAAAATCCGCCAAACTGGCGCTCGGGTCTCTCGGAATCGCTCTATCCGCACTGCTGACGAGCTGCGACGACTACGGCGACGGGGGTTGCTATTCCTGCAACGTCACGCCCGTCGAAATTTCCTCGGGCGTCGTCAGCGCCGATTTCAACGGCGACGGCTTTGCCGACGTGGTCGCAACGAACTCGGTGCATCCGGAGATCGCGGTGGCCCATCTCAAGGCGTATCTATCGACGGCGGCGGGCGCATTCGCTGCGCCAACGCTGACCGCGGCCGGCGATGATCCGCTGTATCTGGCGGCGGCGGACCTCAACGGCGACGGCTTCATGGATCTGGTCACCGCCAGCTACGAGGACGGTGTCCTGCGCGTATTCTTCAACGACAAGGCGAGCCCCGGCGTCTTCAACTCACCGCTCGTGCTAGCCAGCCCCGGCGCCTCGCAGGTCGCGATAGCGGACATGAACGCGGATGGAATGCCCGACCTGATCTCCGCGGATTTCAACGTCTCGTTGTTCGTGCAAACGTCGCCCGGAACCTTCGCCGCGCCGGTCGCCCTATACCCCGGCGGCGCCAACTGGGTCGCAGTCGGAGACCTCGATGGCGATGGCGCCGCGGACGTGGTGCTGACGGACGGTGTCGGCGTCAAGCTCCTGCTGCACACGGGCGCTGCTTCGGCAACGACATACGCCGCTCCGGCAAGCGTTTTCACCCAGACCGCCAACCTCGATGTCGCGGGGGCGAACATCATCGCCATCGGCGACGTGAATGGCGACGGACTCAACGATCTCGTGATCACGGATCCGGGCCCGACCGGCGGCAGCGCGCCGACGGTCAACGTGCTGCTGCAGGATGCGGCCAATCACGGCAGCTTCCTCACTCCCGTCAGTTATCCCATCACGCCGGATTCTCCTCAGTCCATTCTGGTCACGGATCTACAAGGTACCGGCAAGCTCGACATCGTCATCGGCGGGCGGGAAGCCGTGGTCGTGCTGCTGCACGATCCGGCCAATCCCGGCCACTTCCTGGCGGCCGACAGCTACGCGGCCGTGGACGCGCGTGAGATCGCGGTCGCGGACATCAACGGCGACGGCAAGCCCGACATCGTGGTCAGCACCGGGATCAGTCATCCGGTGCAGGCGGGTGTCGTGACGAACGGCCCCGGCGTCCTGCTGCAAAGTGCCACCGCGCCGGGCACCTTCGGCGCGTTGCAAGATCTTCCCTAGGCGTCCCTAGGCGCGCGCCATTGACGGGGCCGTCGTCGCGTCGAGCGCCGACGGCCTTTCGACGCAAAAATTGACCGCAGAGCGATCACATCGAAGACGAGCCGCGGGCCCACGGGCGGTGGCGCCTTTTTTGCTCGACTCCTCGTGGTATAACCGCCGAATTGTTCAGCATGAGCGCCCGTCGCTCGAGACATAGGAGGCCTGGAGATGAGCACGATCACCACGAAGGACGGAGTCAGCATATTCTTCAAGGACTGGGGGAAAGGTCAGCCCATCGTGTTTTCCCACGGCTGGCCGCTGTCGGCCGACGATTGGGATGCGCAGATGATGTTCTTCTTGAATCATGGCTTTCGTGTCATCGCGCATGACCGGCGCGGCCACGGCCGCTCGAGTCAGACGGCCGACGGTCACGATATGAATCACTATGCCGATGACCTCGCGGCTTTGACTGCGCACCTCAATTTGAAGAACGCCGTGCATGTCGGCCACTCGACCGGAGGCGGCGAGGTCGCGCATTATCTGGGGCGCCACGGCGAAGGCCGCGTGGCCAAGGCGGTGCTCATCAGCGCGGTGCCGCCGATCATGGTCAAGTCCGAGTCGAATCCAGGAGGCTTGCCCAAGGAAGTGTTCGACGGACTCCAGGCGCAGTTGGCAGCCAACCGGGCTCAGTTCTACCGTGATCTGCCGGCGGGCCCGTTCTACGGCTTCAACCGGCCGGGCGCGAAAGTGTCCGAAGGCGTCATTCAGAACTGGTGGCGTCAAGGCATGATGGGAGGCACCAAGGCGCACTACGACGGCATCGTGGCCTTCTCCCAAACCGACTTCACCCCGGACCTCAAGAGTATCTCCGTACCGACGCTGGTGATGCATGGCGACGATGACCAGATCGTTCCCTATGCCAACTCGGGACCCTTGAGCGCCAAATTGCTCAGGAACGGAACCTTGAAGACCTACAAGGGCTTCCCCCATGGGATGTGCACCACGGAAGCGGAAACGATCAACGCCGATCTCCTGGCGTTCATCAAGTCGTAGGACGGCCCGGCATCGCAGTCCTCAGGGGGCGGGCGACCGCATCGAGATCGGTGGAACCGGTCTGCAAATCCGCGCAATCGATCGGACCTGACAGTCCCGTGCCGCGCTTGTCCACGATGAGTACATCGCGCCGATCGCGCAGTGCATCAAAGATCGCTAAATAATAGTCTCGCGTGCCGGTCGATGAATATCCCGGACCCCCTTCCTGCGGCAGAATCGTTCCGAGGCGCGCGTGGGAAAGATCGCTGCGCGGGTAATACTCGAATCCAACGGGAATCTTTCCCGGTATGACGCCGCTCGGATCGATGGGCCGGTTGATGGAACCGCAATAGCCGACGTAATCCGTGTTGCACAGTGTGAGCGTGAGCTTGCCGACCGCGATGGTCTTGGGCGCGGCGCCGGTCATACCCGCCGCCAAGAATGCGATGCAAAAGAACACACGCGAGAACACACGTGCCAGTTGTGACGACTTAACCCGAGGCGCTCCCATCGGCATCTCCCATCGTCGTTTTGGGCAGATTAGCACGACGGCGACGGCGCGACGACGCTGTTCGCGCAAAGTTGACGGAACGCGGAAAAACAAATCACACTGAATGCATGAACGACAATCCCGACGGACCTTTCCCACAAGCCGGCTACGAGCGATTGATTCTTCCAGCCCCGGTCGCGACCAACGGCACCGCGAGCGCCGACATCGAGTCGGCGCTGTTCGCGCAATTGAAGCCGGGCACCGTGTTCATGATGGGCGACAATCCCATGCTGCCGCGCATGCCGCAGCGGCCTCGCTTGCTCGACTTCTTCAAATGCCGCATCACCGACGTCACCTATCGCCATCTTCTCACCAGCGCCAAGCGCGCAATGGAAGCGGGCCAGGATGAGAAGATCGTGTTGGCGTGCCTGCTGCACGATATTTCAAATGGCTGCCTGATTCGCTCCGATCACGGCTACTGGGGCGCGCAAATGATCGGCCCTTACGTGGACGAGGAAATCGCCTGGGCAGTGCAGAATCACCAGGCATTGCGCTATTTCGCCGATGAGTCCGTGGGCTACCGCTATCCCGAGTCCTACCTTCGGTTTTTCGGCGAAGGTTATGTACCGCCCGACTATATCCGCGAAGCCGCGGAACGCGCCAAGCAGCACCGTTGGTATATGAGCGCGCGCCTCGTCACGCTCTATGACATCTACTTCCTCGATGCCGCTGAGAGGCTGGAACCCGAGATTTTCGAGGACCTCATCGGGCGGCACTTTCGCGAGCCCAAGGAGGGACTCGGGTTCGACGGGTCGAGCGTTGCCCATATGTGGCGTACCGCGATATGGCCGAACAACGCTCTTTAGGATGCAACAGAAATCCAATCTCCCAAGGTTGCAATCTCCTGCAGTGCAACGACGGCCTCACGTTTTGAAAATGTCCTCCATGCTGATGATCGCCTCCGCGACCTCGAATATCCGCTTGTTCTGGCTCATGGCCGCCTGCCGCAACAGCGTGTAGGCATCCTTCTCCGACAATCGGCGGGTGCGCATCAAAATCCCTTTGGCACGCTCGATGATCTTGCGTTCGGTGAGAGCGACGCGCGCCGATTCGAGTTGCGAATTGATGTCGTCGATGCGGCGCGATTGAGCTTCGACCACCTCGAGGATCGAGCGCATGGGCTTCGGCAGTCCATCCTCCATGCGGTAGAACTCCACGCCGCCGGACGACTCTGCTCCCCCCGATCTCTCTACACCCCCGGCCATTGCCTGGCCGTCGTCCGCCGGTTCCAGCTCGGTTACCAGCATGGCGACCGGCGCAGCCAGATGGGGGATATCCCGGTCGAGCGCATCGGCGCGTTTCGCTCCCTTCTTGGCGTCGGCAAGCTTGGCGGCACAGAGTCGTCCGAGATCGGCGGCGACGCAGTCCTCGATGGCCCTCATTGCGTCGATGCGCCGCGTCGCCGCTTCGTACCACGCATCTGCGCTCACCGTTGGGAGATCACCGCTTGGATCGTGCTCGAAGGCGCTTGCGCGCAGCCGTTGGAACTCCGCCGTTTCCGGACTGCCGGTCAACTCGAGCAACATGGTGACGTGGCCGGGATCGGCAAATTCGGCGAAGATCTTGAACGCCCGCTCTTGCGCGGCTTCCAAATTCCGCAAATGGCGCCGATCGACGACGTTGAAATTACCGCGGGACAGGGCGGCGCCGACAGTGGCCCGCTCCTGACCGGCGTATTCCTTGCCCTGTGCGAAGTTCACCAGAGCGATCAGCGCGCGGGATGTCTGCGGATCGGCGGCGCTATCCGCGGCCTCGAAACCCACCGCCAGTAGAAGGGCGATCACGTCGGTGAATGCCTTGACGGCGTCTTGCGGGGCCAGCGCCAGTGCCGATACCTGCTCACGCGTGCCGGGCAGGGAGTCGAGGGCGCGAAAGGCGAACGCGACGCGCGTGTAGAAGCGCGCGCTGCAGCTCAAGGGATCGAGCTTTACGTCCATATGCTCGAGGTGCTCGCGTACCCGTACCTCCAGGCTACGGCTTTCAGCGGCGCGCGCAGCCAGCCGATCGGCAAAATGGGCGCCGTTGGAGCCGAGGTAAATCGATGAGGCGCCGCGCTCCTTCTGCAGCGCGTGGATCAGCTCGCTGATCCCTTTGACCAGGTCGCTCAAGATGGACAGCAGCTGCAGATCCCGAGCGCGGCACAACTGGGCTGACCGCAGAAAGCGAGTTGCAAGCGCGTGGCCTTCGATTGCATCGGTCGTCTTCTTGCGTCGGCTCATCAAGCATCCTGATCGTATGATTTTCCTAAAGGACCACAATAGGAGAGTCACTTCAAGCGTGCGCTCGCGTTGCACCAACTGCGTGCGTGTGCGCTCGCACCGCGCCCTCTTTTGATTCGTTTTTTAGTCCCGGCGGTGGAGGTTCAACACGCGACGGCGGCTAACGGGTTGATCCACATGGGTGCGGCCGGTGCGCCGGGCACTGGCACGCATGTTGCACCTGTCTCAAGCGCAAGCGGCAATTAGCCGTTTGCACGGGGCAGGTTCAACAGCGAATCTGCGATAGGCAATGCCGCCAACCCGTACGCATCGCTTCGGTGCGTACGGTTGGCGGTTTTTTTTTGCCTTCACGTATCGCGGTCGGTGATCAACATACCAGGGGTAATGACGATGAAGCAGGTTATCGCATCGTTGCGCAGCGGAAATTGGAAGGCCTTACTGGCGTGCTTCCTGTACTTCGACACTGGATTTACGGCGTGGGTGATGTTCGGGCCGCTCGCGCCGTATGTCTCCAAACAACTGGCGCTGTCGCCGACGCAGGCGGGACTCTTGGTCGCCGTGCCGGTGCTGAGCGCCTCGATCGTGCGCGTGACTCTCGGCAACCTGTTTCAATCCGTGGACGGACGGCGCCTTGCGCTGCTCGGCATTTCGATCTCGGCGATTCCGTCGTTGATCCTGTTGCTCCCCTTCGTGCCGACCTACTCCATGCTTCTCATGCTCGGCACATTGCTGGGTGTGGGCGGCGCCAGCTTCGCCATCGCGCTGCCGATGGCGGGAAGCAGCTATCCGCCGAGAGTGCAAGGTTTGGTCCTGGGACTCGCGGCCGCCGGCAATATCGGCGCCGTGGTGGACGGTTTCGTGTTTCCCACCCTCGCACAACATTACGGCTGGCAGCACTCGACGGCGGCCGTGCTGCCGCTGCTTGCCCTCACGGCCGCGGCCGTGATCCTGTGGGCGGAGGATCGCAGCGTCAAGAGCGGCAGCGGCGCGCGCGCGTTGGCCGGCTTCGTGGTGTCGTTGTTCAGTGTGATGGGTCTGGTGTTGTTGGTGAACGGCGGATTGTTCGGACATGGAAAGACGGGGCAGCTGTTGCTGCCGGTGCTCGGCGCCGCCGTCGCGCTGGCCGTACTGCCGCGCAAGTATTTGACCGTACTCCGCGAACGCGATACGTGGGTGGTCATGCTGGTGTACAGCATCACGTTCGGCGGGTTTGTCGGCATGTCCTCCTACGTGAGCTTGCTCCTGACCGCTCAATACGCATTGTCGAAAGTCGATGCCGGCATGATCATGGCGGGCCTGGCCTTCACCGGCGCCATGGTGCGGCCGGTGGGAGGACTCCTGGCCGATAGGCTTTCGGGGGTCAAGGTATTGCTGGTACTGCTGCTGGCGATCGCACTCAGCAACATCGGCTTCGCCATGCTGATGCCGCCGTTGCCGGGTGCGGTGGCCCTGTTGGTCACGCTGTATGTGTGTTTCGGCCTCGGCAACGGCGCTACGTTCCAGCTGGTACCGCATCGCTGGAAGGGAAAGACGGGGTTGATGACGGGCATCATCGGCGCGGCAGGCGGCATCGGTGGGTTCTATCTGCCGGTCGTGATGGGGATCGCCAAGGAGAGCACCGGCAGCTACCAGTGGGGTTTCACCACGTTCGGCATCCTGGCGGCGACGGCCTTCGCGCTGGTTGTGATTCTGCATCGGCAGTGGCTCGCCTGGTCGGCGCCCGAGACCGCGGGGTTGTCCTTGGATTCGGCGATGGCGTCTGCCGAGTAGCGAAGTCCCAAGGAGCATGTATGAAGCTGGTCGTCATCGGTAACGGCATGGTCGGACATCGGCTGCTGGAGCAGCTGCAGTCGAGCGCGTCCAATCTCGAGATCACGGTGCTGTGCGAGGAACCGCGTCCGGCCTACGATCGCGTGCATTTGACCTCCTACTTCTCCGGCAAGAGCGCGCAGGATCTGTCGCTGGTCGATCCGGACTTTTTCGATCGATACGGCATCAGCTTCCAGGTGTCCGAACGGGCGGTCGCCATCGACCGCGGGCGGCGCGTGGTGGAAACGGCGGGCGGCCACTCCCTGGAATACGATCGCGTGGTGCTGGCAACGGGCTCGTATCCCTTCGTGCCTTCCATACCAGGGCACGATCGCCCCGGTTGCTTCGTCTACCGCACCATCGAGGACTTGGACGCCATCCGTACCGCGAGCCGGAATGCAAAGAGCGGCGTGGTCATCGGCGGCGGATTGTTGGGTCTCGAGGCGGCGAAGGCGCTCAAGGATTTGGGCCTCGAGACCCATGTGGTCGAGTTCGCGCCGCGGCTCATGGCGGTGCAGATCGACGACGCCGGCGGCAGCATGCTGCTCGGTCGCATTCGCGAATTGGGCGTCGGCGTGCACACCGCGAAACAGACCACCGCGATCGCCGACGGCGCCGAACGGGCGAATTGCCTGCGCTTTGCGGACGGCACTCAGCTCGAGACGGATCTGATCGTCTTCTCGGCAGGCATTCGCCCGCGTGATGAGCTGGCGCGCTCCGCAGGTATCGTGGTGGGCGAGCGCGGCGGCGTGGTGATCGACGACGCCTGCCGCACCTCCGATCCGAGCATCTTCGCGATCGGCGAGTGCGCGCTGTGGAAAGGAAAAATCTACGGCCTCGTGGCGCCGGGCTATCAGATGGCGGGCATCGTCGCCTCGCAACTGCAAGGCGACTCGGAGGCCAGATTCGCCGGCGCCGATATGAGCACCAAACTCAAGCTCATGGGGGTCGACGTTGCTTCGATCGGCGACGCGCATGCCGCGAGGAGCGGTGCACGAGCCTACGTCTTCATCGATGAGCGGCGCCAAATCTACAAGAAACTCGTGGTGAACCAAGATGGCACCCGACTGCTGGGCGGCATTCTCATCGGCGGCGCCGAGGAGTACGGAACCTGGCTGCAAATGGTGCAGAACGAATCGCCGCTTCCGGCCAATCCGGAACAGCTGATGTTTTCCCCGGCCGACGGCAGCGGGCAGGAGTCCTTGGGCCTCGGCGCTCTGCCCGACGCGGCGCAGATTTGCTCCTGCAACAACGTCAGCAAGCGGGATCTGTGCACCGCCATCGCGGGCGGCGCGAGAACCATCGGGGTCCTGAAGCAGTGCACCAAGGCGGCAAGTTCCTGCGGCGGGTGTGCGCCGCTCGTGACGCAAGTCCTCAAAGCCGAACTGACCCGCCTCGGAGTCGCGGTCAACAACCATATTTGCGAGCACTTCAAATTCTCGCGCAAGGAACTTTTTGATTTGGTGCGCATCGGCGGGCTGCGCACGTTCGAGGACCTGCTGGCCAAGCATGGGCGCGGTCTCGGCTGCGATGTCTGCAAGCCGGCGGCGGCATCGATTCTCGCGTCATGCTGGAACGATTTCGTACTGGCGCGCGAAAAGGCGCCGCTGCAGGACACGAATGACCGCTTCCTCGCCAACATCCAAAAGGATGGCACTTACTCGGTGATACCGCGGGTTGCCGCCGGCGAAATCACGCCGCAGCAGCTCATCACCATCGGACAGATCGCCCAGAAGTACCGGCTGTACACCAAGATAACCGGCGGCCAGCGCATCGACATGCTGGGAGCGCAGGTTCATCAGCTGCCCTTGATCTGGCGCGAGCTGGTCGACGCGGGATTCGAATCGGGCCACGCCTACGGCAAATCGGTGCGCACGGTCAAGAGTTGCGTGGGATCGACTTGGTGCCGTTACGGGGTGCAGGACAGTGTGGGTTTTGCACTGGAGATCGAGCATCGCTACAAGGGCCTACGCTCGCCCCACAAGCTCAAGTTCGCGGTATCCGGCTGCACGCGCGAATGCGCGGAGGCGCAAAGCAAGGATGTGGGCGTGATCGCGACCGAGAAGGGCTGGAATCTTTATGTCTGCGGCAATGGCGGCATGAAGCCGCGCCACGCCGAACTGCTGGCGTCCGATCTGGACAAGGCCACGCTGATCCGCTACATCGACCGCTTCCTGATGTTCTACATCCGGACCGCCGATCGTCTGCAGCGAACGTCCGTGTGGCGCGACAACCTCGAAGGGGGCCTCGACTATCTCAGGGAGGTGGTGTGCGAGGACAAGCTCGGCATCGGCGCGGAACTCGAGGCCGATATGCAGCGTGTGATCGACACGTACGAGTGCGAGTGGAAGAAAGCCATCGACGATCCCAAGGCGTTGCGGCGCTTCCGCCACTACATCAACAGCGATCGTGCGGACAGCCACGTCGTGTTCGTCGATGAGCGCGGACAGCCCCGGCCGGCACGACCGGCGGAACGCACGTTGGTCGAGGAAACGGCATGAGTGCTGCTGCCCGGCTTCCCATGGCGGCGCAGTGGCACGCCATTTGCGAGATCGAGGATATTCTGCCGGAAAGCGGCGCCGCGGCGCTGGTCGATGGCGTGGAGGTCGCGGTGTTCCGGGTGCGCGATGCCGTGTTCGCCATCGGCAACCACGATCCTGCCAGCAATGCCAACGTGCTGTCGCGGGGCATCGTCGGCGATATCGGCGGAGAAATCGTCGTCGCATCGCCGATTTACAAGCATCACTACAGCCTCATCACGGGACGGTGCCTCGAGGAGCCGCGCTACGCGGTCCCCGCGTATATGGCGGAAGTCCGCGACGGGATGATCCGGGTGCGGGCGAAGGCGCTGCTGCAGCGCCGCCCGGGGCGCAAACCGCGCCTGGTCGTCGTCGGCAACGGCATGGCCGCCGTGCGTGCGATCGAAGAGTTGCAGGGGATGGCGCCTCAGGGCTACGACATCACCGTGTTCGGGGCTGAACCCCACGGCAGCTACAATCGCGTCCTGCTGTCGCCGCTCTTGTCCGGCGAAAAGCGCATGGAGGACATCGTCACCCACCCGCCGGAGTGGTACGCGCAGCATGGGATCACACTGCATTGCGCGGACCCTGTGACGCACATCGATCGAGTGCGCCGCTGCGCGCGGTCCCGCAACGGCATCGAAGTGTTCTACGACCGGCTGTTGATTGCGACCGGCTCGCTCCCCATACTATTGCCGTTGCCCGGCAGCGGCCTTGCGGGCGTCATCACCTTTCGTGTGTTGCAGGATGTCGACGCCATGCTGGCAACGACGGAGTCGCGCCGGCAGGCGGTCGTGATCGGCGGAGGGCTGCTCGGGCTCGAGGCTGCGAGCGGGCTGCTGCAGCGTGGCCTCGACGTCACCGTGGTGCACATTCAGCCGCATTTGATGGAACAGCAGCTCGATGCCCAGGCAGCCGATCTGCTGCGCGGCGAACTCGAGCGGCGCGGCCTGAAATTCAAGATGGCCGCAATGGCTTCGCACCTGTGCGGAGAAACCCAGGTCAGCGGCGTGGGTTTTGCGGACGGCAGCGTGCTGCCGGCCGACCTGGTGGTGATGGCCGTCGGCGTGCGGCCGAATGTCGAACTCGCCAGTGCGGCCGGCCTGCCCTGCGATCTCGGCTTGCTGGTCGACGATACGATGCTGACCAATGATCCGTCCGTCTATGCCATTGGCGAGTGCGTGCAGCACCGGGGCAAGACCTTCGGTTTGGTGGCGCCCCTGCTCGAACAGGCCCGTGTCTGCGCGACCTACCTCGCGGAGCGAGGGACCCGCGGTTATCGCGCATCGCAGTCCTCCACACAGCTCAAAATCTCCGGCATTCATGTCTTCTCCGCCGGCAGCCACCACGCAGGACCCGGGGTGGAGTCGCTGGTGCTGCGCGATCCGAAGCGCGGGATCTACAAAAGGCTGATCATAGAACAGGACAAAATCCGGGGAGCCGTGCTGTACGGCGACGTCCGCGACGCCGGCTGGTATCTGGACCTGATGAACGAGGGTCGCGACATCAATGCCCTGCGCGACCAGCTGCTGTTCGGTGCGCCCGAGCCGCAATGAAAATCCGCACCACTTGCCCCTACTGCGGGGTCGGCTGCGGAGTGCTGGCGCGCGTGGTGGACGGCGCCGCCGAGATCGGCGGCGATCCGGAGCACCCCGCGAATCGCGGCGCGCTGTGCTCCAAGGGTAGCGCGCTCGGCGATACCGTCGGCTTGGAGGGGCGGCTGCTGCGTCCGCGGATCAGCGGCGCCGACGTCGAATGGGATGTGGCGCTCGACGCGGTGGCGCGGGGATTCCGCGAATCGATCGACCGGCATGGCCCCGACTCCGTGGCGCTCTACGTGTCGGGACAGTTGCTGACCGAGGACTACTATGTGGCCAACAAGCTGATGAAGGGATTCATCGGCTCCGGCAACATCGATACCAACTCGCGGCTGTGCATGTCGTCCGCGGTGGCCGCTCACAAAAGGGCTTTCGGCGAAGACCTCGTGCCCACGGACTACGAGGATCTGGAGCTCGCCGATCTCATCGTGCTCGTGGGGTCGAATCTGGCCTGGTGCCATCCGGTACTCTACCAGCGCATCCGCAAGGCGAAGGAGCTGCGGCCGGCGCTGCGTATCGTGGTCATCGATCCGCGGCGCACTCCGACCTGCGACATGGCGGATCTGCATTTGCCGTTGCGCGCAGGCACGGACGTCACGCTTTTCAATGGGCTGCTCTGCTGGTTGGCGAAGCATCAACTGGCCGATCGCGCATTCGTCGACGCCCACACCCGCGGCGCCGCGCAGGCCCTCCTGGTGGCCGAGAACACCGCGGGGGATCTCGGGGCGGTCGCGCGCGCATGCGGTCTCGATTCCCGGGCGCTCGAGGATTTCTACGCATGGTTCGGAGCCACCGACCGCGTCGTCACGCTGTTTTCACAGGGCGTCAATCAGTCCTCATCCGGAACGGACAAGGGCAACAGCATCATCAATGCCCATCTGCTGACCGGACGCATCGGCCGGCCGGGTACTGGACCGTTCTCCATCACCGGCCAGCCGAATGCGATGGGCGGGCGCGAGGTGGGCGGACTCGCCAATACACTGGCCGCTCATATGGAACTGGAGAATGCCGACCATCGGCGCATCGTGCAGAACTTCTGGGCCGCACCGCGAATGACGGAGCGGCCCGGCCTCAAAGCCGTGGACCTGTTCGAGGCGATGCACGGCGGGAAAATCAAGGCGGTCTGGATCATCGGCACCAATCCGGCGGTCAGTCTGCCCAACGCCGATCGCGCGCGTGAAGCGCTGCGCCGCTGCGATCTGGTCGTGGTATCCGATTGCGTGGCGCAAACCGACACCGCGGTTCTCGCGCACATACTGCTGCCGGCGGCGGCATGGGGTGAAAAGGAAGGCACCGTCACCAATTCGGACCGGCATATCTCGCGCCAACGCAGTTTTCTGCCGGTGCCCGGCATGGCCCGGCCGGATTGGTGGATGATCTGCCAGGTCGCGCAAAGGCTGGGCTTTCGCGAGGGCTTCAATTTCTCCAGCGTTGCCGAGATTTTCGATGAGCATGCGCGCTTGAGCACCGCCGGAAACGACGGCGGGCGCGCATTCCAGTTGGGCGGGCTGGTCGGGTTAAGCGAGCAGGGCTACGCCGGCCTCGCGCCGACGCAGTGGCCGATGGCGGGGCAAGACGGCCGGGACGCGCCGCGCTTGTTCGCCGATGGCCGGTTCTATCACGCCGATCGGCGGGCGCGTTTGGTGGCGACCCGCCCGCGTCCGCCGAAGTTTGAACTGGACCTGGAATATCCGCTGGTACTCAACACGGGGCGCATCCGCGATCAATGGCACACCATGACGCGTACCGGGCGCTCGGCGCGTCTCGCATCGCATCTCGCCGAGCCCTTCGTCGACATGCACGCAGCCGATGCCCTGCTGTTCGGCGCCCGCGACGGAACGCTGGTACGCGTGGTCACGCGCTGGGGACGCTTGGTGGCGCGCCTGCGCACCAGCGGTGAGATTGCGCGCGGCTCGATCTTCGTGCCGATTCACTGGAGCGGACCGAACGCTTCCGATGCGCGCGCCGGGGCACTGGTGGGCCCCGGAGTCGATCCCATCAGCGGCGAGCCCGAGTTCAAGAACACGCCCGCACGCGTCGAACCGTTCGTCGTGAACTGGTACGGCTTCGCGATGACTCGCGGTTCGTTGTCGCTCGGGGACTTGAGCTGGTGGGCCTGCGCCGAGGGCGGACGGTTCCGCCGCTATGAGATCGCCGGCCGCAACGTGCCGCTCAGTTGGTCGTCGTGGGGGCGGTCTCTCCTGCGCGCCGCACCCTCGGCTGACTGGATCGACTACGAGGACGCCAATGCGGGGACCTATCGGGCCGCGTGCTTTCAAGACGGCCGTTTGGAGGCATGCCTGTTCGTCAGTCCGCAACCTCAGATTCTCTCCCGGTCGTGGCTGGCCTCGCTGTTCGACAAGCGGCGCCTGGCGGCAAGCGACCGCGCTCGGGTGCTCACCGCCCGGCCCGCGGATCCGCGCCTGGATACCGGCGTCACGGTGTGCGCGTGCTTTGGCGTCGGCAGCAACGCGATCGAAGCCGCGATTGGCGCCGGCTGCCGTGATCTATCCTCCATCGGCCAACGGCTGAAGGCCGGGACCAATTGCGGGTCCTGCGTGCCGGAACTGCTGCGGCTCATGCGCAGCGCTGCCACGGTCTCTGCGTAAGGGATTCGGACGGATTAGGCATAACCCTGAATCCAGACAATATGTGCACGGTTACATATTCTGGCGTTTCCTCTCTGGGGATACTGGACCCATCGCTGGTGCATGGCGATTGACGCATTAACTTGGACTGGAGCCAAATTCGATGAACAATTCGGTGAGCGAAGACTACTTCTCTTTCATGTCGAGCAAGTGGGAAGACAAGAACGCAAAGCAACGTCAGCGCGTGCTCGTACCGCCGACGACTGTGCGGCCCTCGGACATCATTGACTTCGTCGATGACTCGCAGATCGAAGTGACCGAGAGTGTCGCGAGCGATACGATGATTCAGCGCATATTCAAGAACTTCAGCGCTGCCTAAGCCCTCCGGTTTAGCGGTGGTTCAATGCGATTTGGTCACCGGATCCGCATTCGAGGGGGTCTGGCTCCCGGTTCCGCGAGCGGCGACGGCGGCGCCGGGAACCGATGGACTCTTCGGAGCACGCTTCGACAATTGCTTCGCTGCGAGCGCGCTGATCTTTGCCGCGATGCTGTGGTTATTCGGTGCCAGTGCAGCGGCACGCCGATAGGTGCGGAGCGCCTCCACCGGACGATTCGAGCGTTCCAGAGCGTCGCCCAGAGCGGCGAGAAGCACCGGATCGCGGGGGCTGCGGCGAATCGCGTCGTAGCAGGCGTCGATGATCGCGTGACTGCGGCAGCGCTCCGCATCACGGCCGGCTGCCGCGGATGCCCCCGCGGTGGGCTGCACCGTCTCCCGCGGCCACACCGTCGCGGACAACAGCAGGAACATCGCTGCTACAGATATACCCCGGATGGCTGCATGCCGCACGCCGCGGGTCAAGGCGCGATATCTCGCACCAGCCGAATACCCACGCTGCTCGCCCGGTAATTCACACCGAAGTGGTTGCGGTAGCTGGCTCGCACGAACTCGGGAGCCGTAAACCAGGAGCCACCCCGAAGCTCGCGCTCCGAGCACTCGCCATAGGTGCGCGATGAGCCGTCGGTCGGCACGCCCGTATAATCCGCATGCCAGCAATCATCGGTCCACTGAAAGACGTTGCCCAGCATGTCGTTGAGCCCCAACGAGTTGGCCTTGAACGACCCGACGGGCGCCGTGTAGACGTAGCCATCGTCGCATGGGAATACCGCCCAACCGGGATATCGGCGTGCCGCGCGTTGGTCGGCCACATTGGCGTTTGCGCAGGCGCCCGATCCATCGGTCCACGGTCGAACCGCCTCGCCGACGCCACGCGCGGCATATTCCCATTCCGCTGCGCTTGGCAGCCGGTATCGATGTCCCGTCGTCTTCGATAACCATCCGGCGTACGCCTTGGCGTCGTCCCAAGACACACAGGTGACGGGGTGCGAGCCGGTCTGTACGAAGCCCGGGTTCTCCCAATTGGCGTCCGGCCGAATCCGCCATCTGTCATCGTAGATGTCGCAGCCACGCATGTCCCGCCCGGTTGCTTCGATGAACTGGCGGAACTCGTCCACGGTGACGGGATTGGTGGAGACGGCGAACGGGCGGCCGATCAACACCCAATGCGGCGGCTTTTCGAATGCCGCGGAATTGCCGTCGGTGCGGTTTGAGCCTTGTTTGAACCGGCCGGCGGGCACTACGGTGAGGGCGGGACAACTCGGGCAGTCGCGGATGACCGAGCCCGGCTGCGGAGCCGGCGCGGATTCGACGGCGGATACATTTTCCGAGACCGGTGCATGGTGGACAAATATCCATACGACGACTGCGAGCACAGCCAGCGCACCGCCGACCCAGGCGAATCGGGCAACCGCCGCGGCCGGCCCCCGTCGGCGAGAGCCGAACAGCGGGACCTCTGAGAACTGCGCGGCCCGCTTAGGCTTCGACGCCGCGATTGGCCGCTTCGCGATTAGCCGCTCCGCGATCGACGGCACCGCGATCGGCGGTGACGCGATCGGCGGTGACTGGATTGGTACGGTCTCCCGCGGATCGAATTCCTCGGTCGTTGCGGCGGGTGCGGACTCCCACTCCAACGGCCCGATTCGCGGTTCCGGCTGACGTGCGGTACTTCGTTCGCGCGGCGGGTCGATCGCGACCGTGATTTCGTGACTTGCCCTCGACTCCTCCTCGGCCGCATCGACACGGCTCTCGGCGGTCTGCACCCGCGCCTCCAGGGCCTTGGTACGCGCCTCGAGTGCGGCCACGATTCTCGTGTGTTCCTGCTGCCGCGCGGCGAGCAAGTCGCGCGCCTTGTTCAACTCGGCCCGGTATCCTTCCACCTTGCGCAGCGCGTCTTCGCCCTGCGATTGCGCCGCTTCCTCGGCCGTCACCCGTTCGGCCAGTGCCTTGCGGGTCTCCCGGGACTTGCTGTGCTCCAATTCGAGGGCGGCTTGTGCCGCTGCCAAATCCGCCGCGAGTGCGGCCGCGTGCGCCCGGGATGCTTTCGAGTCCGCCTCCAGTTGCCCACGCAGAGTTGTGAGCGAATTGCGCAACGCACTCACCTCGTCCTGGTGCCGCTTCGACTCCCGCAGCACTTCGTTCTTGCGTGCCGCTTCCGCATCCCGGATCTTGATTTGCGCCGATTCGAGCTCGCTCCGTGCATTCGCAAGCTCCGCGCCGAATGTAGCTGAGCGTGCGCGCTCCGCCCGCAAATCGGCATCCAGCCGCGTGCCCTGCGACGCGCGGTCATCCATCGCTGCAATGCTTGTTGCCTGGTCCGCGTGCAGCGCGGCTAGCTCCGCTTCGCGCTCGCCCAGTGACACTCGCATCTGACCGATGATCGCGTCGCGTGCGGCAAGCAACTCGCGCACCGAGCGCAGTTCCACCTGAACGCGCTCCAATTCGCGCCGCGCCTCATCGCCGCGTACGCGGGCGGCCTCGCCAAATGCGATCGAATCGGCCAATGTCTTGTCGGCCGCCTGGGTCTTGTCCTGCTCCGACTCGAGCGCGGCGCGCATCGCCGCAAGCTCTGCGGCGAGTGCGATCGTGCGTGCCGAAGCCGCGGATCCCGCATCCCTGACGCGCTCGTAGGCATGATTCAACGCCCTGTAGTCGGCCTTCTGGCGCGCGATTCGATCCTCGATCGAGCTGACGTTCTCGGCCGGTGATGCCGATGCATCCACGCTCAGGGCGGTCGCGCGCGCCGTCACCGGCCGAGGCGCCCCCGCCACGGCCGCAGAAACGGCGGCCGACGGCTGCGACCGGGCTTCCATCGCGGCCACAATCGGCTCTGGCGATCTTTCACCCGCCCGGGTATTCGGAGCGGCGGCAGCAATCGACGCGGGTGCGGACTCCGCATCCTGGGGTTGGCTTCGCTCGGGATCCGCATCCACGTTCGGCGCCACGGCTATCGCATCATTGAGGAGGCGAAGGATCTCCGCATGCGCATACGCGGGCAACGGTTCGATCGCCTCGTAGCGATTCAGAACGTCGCGCAGCTCCTCCGGCGATGCGCCGGAGGTAAGCAGGCGCTGCGAGTGCGATTGCACATCCGAATAAGGGAGATCACCGTTCGCAAAGGCTTGCAAGACTTTCTTGAACAGCGAAGCGGACGAAGAAATTTTCCGGTCAGCGGGTCTCGCGGTGTTGCTCATCTATATTTTCTGGACTCGGCCCCGAATGAGTTTTTTAAGCTCAGAGGCATATGAACTGGTCGATCAAGGTCTGCGCCCCGTCCGTTGAATCAGGTTTACCCTTCATCTAGATCGCCCGGCGGCGGATTCGTTCCGATGGCAGCACGGTAAGGGCCGTCGCAATCTCCTTTGCAACATTGTATTCGCCGTACGGAACTAAACAATGATTTGTAGTTTTTTCAAAGCCGCATCGCGGCTTTCGCGCACCGGCCAGACCCCGGTTTCCCGGCCCATTCAACATAAGGCGGCAAGGCCAAATTAGCCGCGCCGCTCGAGGTACTCCCGCGCCAACACCCGGAGCCGCTCGCCATCGAAACTCGGGTCGTGACCCCCGTGCACCACCCGCGCGGGGAGCCGCTCGAGCCGCCGCATGGTGTCGAGATACACCGGGATGTCGCTGCCGGGGATCTCGTCGAGCAGCGGCCCGTCGTAGATGGCGTCGCCGGAGAACAGGGTTTCGCTGCGCGCTTCCCACAGGCCGATGCTGCCGGGCGAATGGCCGGGCAGGTGCATCACTTCGAACACGCGGTCGCCGAGATCGATCATGTCGCCTTCTTGCACCAGCCGCGTCGCCGGTGCGGCCGGACAGGCAAATTGCGAGAGATCGAAACCGGCGCGCGGCAGCGCCGTGACGAAACAGGGATCGACCTCGTAGCCGGCGCGTTCGAGCGATGCGATGAGTTCGACCGGATGCTCCTCGCGCAGCATGCTGAAATTCTCCGAGGGCTGCTCCAGGTGGTGCGCCTCGGCCGCGTGCACGATGCGCTCATCGAATTCATGAAGCGAGCCGATGTGATCGAGGTGGGTGTGGGTGGCGACGGCCGCCAGTGCCTTGTCGAACAGATGCCGGGCGGCCTCGTGCAAGCTCGCGATTCCCATTCCCGTATCGATCAGCAGGTCGCGTTCGCGTCCCCGGACATGCCAGATATTGCATTGCATGACGCGAATCACGTGCGGCTCCCAGATCCGCGTGATGCCGTCGGACAGCCGCTCGTACTCGAACCAACGATCGGCAATCCGCAGGGTCATACCGCGCCTCCGCTGTCACCGCCTTCGGCTGTTAGCCTACGGCTATCACGCCGCCTTTGACGCCTTCCAGGCATTGAAGGCCGCGAGAATTTCGCCGCTGCCGCGGCGCGCACCGCTTTGCAGATACTCCATGGCGCGCAGCGATGCCTGATGCGCTTCGATGCTGGATCCGCCCACGCAATCCTCGACCACCCGACAATAATAGTCACCCTGGTGGCCGTCGACGAAGGTGTAGTGCACGCACACGTCGGTGAGTCCGCCGGTCAGGACCAGTGTCTGCACCTTGAGGCCTTTGAGCAGAATCTCGAGATCGGTGCCGTAGAACGCCGAATAGCGCCGCTTGGGCACGAAATAATCGCCCGGCCGGAAATCGACCTCCTCGGCGGCGATTTCGGTCGAGCGCAGGCCCTCGATGCAATGCACATCTTCGGCGCCGTCGAGTTCCCGTCCGAAGTCCACGTGGTCGGGCCGGTGAACTTCCTGAATGAATATCACCGGGATCTTTGCATCGCGCGCCGCGGCGACCAAGGTGCGTGCAATGCGTCGGCGCTCCTCGGTGAAATCCATGTGGGAAATGCCGTTCTCCGTACCGGGCACGTATGGCCCGCCGCGCTGGAAGTCCACCATGATGAGCGCCGGGTTGCCTACGATCAGGGGCCGCCGGGCATTTTTCTGCTGAGTCATACCAACCTCGTCGTGTTGAAGGCCGGGGGGCTGGCGTTCGCCCGCGACCGGTGCGCCAAACTATACGGCACGGTCCCGGCGTCCATAGTTATGCGCGGCGGCAAGTAAGATTGCGCCGCTGGGAATACTCAAACCGCACCCGCCCGGACTATGGTGGGATGCTATGAATGATGGACCTCTGATTGCATCCCCCGCCGGCGGAACCGGCGATGCGCCGGATGGCGGATCCGACCGGGCGCCCGGCCTCACGCGCCGGGCGGTGCTGCGCGGCGCGGCGGCGGCGGCGGTGGCGGCCTGGCAGGCGCCGAAGATTCTCATCGCGTCCGAGCCGCGCCGCCTGCGAGTGTCCACCTTCGGCGGATATTTCGAGCGCATGTTCGCCGAACACGTTCATCCGGCATTTACCAAAGCCACCGGGATCCAGGTCCAATCCATAGAACAAAGCGAGGGCGCCCAATTCCTGTTCCAGCTGGCAGCGGCGAACAAGTCCGGCAACCCGCCGATGGACCTGTGCTGTGCCGGCGCGATCGATGTGCTGCGGGGCCGGGCGCTGGGTTTGTGGCGCAACCTGAATCCGGCCCGGATCCCGACCCTCGCGCAATTGCCGGCGCAATTCGTGGGGCATGGCGCGACCGGCATCGACAGCATCGGCGCCATGTCCTGGTACATGACCTTGGTCGTGAGCCCGTCCGAATTGCACCCCTTGCCCGACAGCTGGGCCGTGCTGTGGGGCAAGCACCCGAACTCGTGGGGGGTGATGACCGGCAGCCAGTCCCCGATTTTCGAGATCGCGGCCCATCTCTATTTCGGCGGCAACGAGGTATTGACCCACAAGGAGGGGATCGACGCGGTGATCGGCAAGATTGCCGACATCCGGGGCAACGTGAAGCTGTGGTGGCAGGACGAGGGAACCATGCAGACCGCCCTCTCCAACGAGGATGTGATCGGCGGCACCTACATGCATGACACGGCGATGGTGATGGCGCGCAACGGCACGCCGGTGCGCTCGATTTTTCCCAAGGAAGGGGCGGTCTCGAATACCAACTATTGGTGCCAGCCCGGCGCCTCGCTCAAGATCGCCGAGGCCGAAGAGTTTCTGAGCTTTTGCTGCACGCCGGAAGCCCAGGAGCTGATCGCGCGCCACGTGGGTTCGGCGCCCGTGCTCGAGCGCGCGAAGCTGCGCCTGTCGGACCAGGAGTTCTCCGCCGTCTCGGCCTCCACCCCGCAGATCCCCACCGCGACGGAGGTGCGCTTCAAATTCACCGACTACATGGAACAGCAATTCACCAAGATGGTCACCGCCTGAATCGGGCCACGACGATCGGGCTGGAACTCGAGGAGGTTTGCAAGTCCTACGGCGCGCATGCGGTGGTCGACCGCGTGTCGTTGGCCGTGCCGTTGGGGCAGTTCGTCTGTCTGCTGGGCCCATCGGGCTGCGGCAAGACGACATTGCTGCGGATGATCGCCGGCCTGGATTCGCCCACCAGCGGGCGAATCCTCATGAGCGGCATGGACCGGACCGGCACCCCGGCGCACGAGCGCAATTTCGCCATGGTGTTTCAAGCGCTGGCGCTGTTTCCCTTCCTGAACGTCGAGGACAACATCACCTTCAGTTTGCGGCTCAAGGGTCTCGGATGGCGGGAGCGCCGCAAGCGGGCACGCGAACTGCTCGAGCTCATCAAACTGCCGGGCATCGGATCGCGCAAGGTCGAGCAACTGTCGGGCGGTCAGCGGCAGCGCGTCGCCATCGCGCGGGCGCTGGCGCAGGAACCGGCGTTGTTCCTGCTCGACGAACCCCTGTCGGCGCTCGATGCGCAACTGCGCGAGCACATGCAATTCGAGCTGCGGCAATTGCAGCAGAAGCTCGGTATCACGACCATTCTCGTCACCCACGATCAAGGCGAGGCGCTCACCCTGGCCGATTCGGTGGTGGTCATCGCCCAAGGCCGGGTGCAGCAGATCGGCTCGCCGACTGAAATCTACCGGCGCCCGTCCAATCGCTTCGTGGCCGGATTCATCGGCCGCAACAATCTGCTCGAGGCTGAAGTGCTGGACCGGCAACACGTTCGCCTCGGGACAGCCGTGATCGACGTAGCAGCGATACCGGACGGAGCCCGTAACGGCGACGTGGTGACGCTGGCGATTCGACCCGAGGAGCTGCGCGTGCTGCCGCCGGGCGGCGAGCACGGCAACACGTTGCCGGGCAAATTGAGCTACGTGCGCGAGATCGGCGAACGGGTGGAGTGGCGCGTCGATTGCCACGGCCGGGAACTCATCGGATCGGCATCGCCGAGCGATTGGGCGGCGGCTGCCTGCACCGGACCCGTCAAGGTGCAGATCATTCCCGGTGCGGGCACGATACTCACATGCTAGGGAGCGCGCGCGTGCCGGGCCGTCTGCGCGCCCTCGTGCCGCTGTCATGGCCCTCGCTGGCGCTGGTCGGGTTGGTGGGCATTCCCTTCCTTCTGCTCATCCGCATCAGCCTGGCGCCGCCGGATCCGAACGGTCTGTGGAGCGCCGGCACCAGTATCGCCGCCTACAGCGGACTCATGGACCGCCCGTTCGCGAACGCGCTGCTGTATTCGTTCGGACTGGCCATTCTGGTCGCCGCGATGGGCGTGAGTCTCGGATTTCCACTGACATTCTTCATCACCCGGATGCGGCGCGGATGGCAAGTGCTGTGGCTCATATTCCTGCTCGCGACACTGACCCTGTCGGACGTACTGATCGCCTTCTCCTGGCAGGTCATGCTGTCCAAGCGAATCGGCCTGGCCAATCTGCCGGTCAAGTTGGGCTTGATGGAGCAAGCGGCATCGCTGACCCCGAGCTTCGGGGCGGTGCTGGGCAATCTGATCTACCTGGTACTGCCCTTCACGGTGCTGACGCTCTACCCCACGCTATCGCAACTGGCCCCCGAGCTGATCGAGGCGGCGAAGACGCTCGGCGCTTCGCCCGTAGTCGCGTTTCGCACCGTGGTCCTGCCGCTGACCAAGCGGGCGGCGGCGGTCTCCTTTCTGATCTCGGCGGTGCTCACGCTCGGCGCCTATGTCGCCCCGCTGGTGCTGGGCAGACCGCGGAACTGGACCATGGCCGTGCTCATCGGCAATGCGGCGCTGGCGGGCCACAACGTACCCCGGGCATCGGCCATGTCGGTCTGCCTGTTGATCGCAGCCCTGATCCTGACCGGCGGCACGGTTTGGATTGCCCGCGGGCGCGGCCGCCGATGATCGCCCGCGCCGCCCGCCTGTCGTTCCTGGTCATACTGGCCGCCTTCCTGGCCGCGCCGCTCGTCATCGTCACCGGCGTGAGCTTCAATCACGAGGCGCGTATGAACTTCCCGCCGGAGCACTTGAGTGTGCTGTGGTACGGCACTTTCTTCGCCGATTCGGGCTGGAGATCGGCCTTCGGCCGTTCATTGGGCATTGCGGCGCTGGCCTCACTCGTATCGGTCAGCATCGCATTTCCCATCGCCTACTCGACGTGGGCCTATGGCTCAAGGCTGGCCCGCTGGCTCGAAGCGGTGGCGCGGATGGCATTCCTGCTGCCGGTCATCGTCCTCGCAATCATCTATCTGGTGTTCTGGAGCTGGCTGGGACACCCCGGCCGGATCGAGAACACCATCCTCAGTCACGCCGTCGTCTTCGTGAGCCTGCCGCTGACCACCATCGCGCTCGGATTCCGCTCCGTCGATCCGGCCCTCATCGAGGCGGCGCGCACCATGGGTGCGCGCGATGGCGACGTGCTGCGCAGGGTCTTGAATCCCCTGCTCCTTCCCTATGTGGTCGCGGGCATGATCTTCGTCTTCATTCTCAGCCTCAACGAGTACATCATCGCCTACATGGTGGCGGGATTCGAAGTGGAAACCCTGCCGATCAAGGTGTTCAACAGCCTGCGGATGGGGTTTCAGCCGTCCATGTGCGTGGGGGCGGTGTTGTTCATGGTGGTCGGGATTCTTTGCTTCAGCCTGGTCGCGGCCATCGGCGATCTGCCAAAGCTGCTCGGCGGGTCCGCGCGCTAAGGAACCTGGGCAACCTAGGCCCTGCGGTCGAGCGTCTGCCCCAGGGCCGCGCACCTCTTCGGTGCTTCGCAGTATGCCGTGCACATTTTCGGTGCGCTGCGATACCTTTCGACGGTCACGCCGGGCGTCGGCGAATTGGATCCGGGCGGCTCTTCCTTGCTTTTCGTGCAGGGATTCGACGCCATCCCGAGCCCACCGCCGTCGCCGTGCGACGTGGTGCAGATCTTGCATCGACCCACCTGTATCGATCGGGGCCTTGGGAGAACGACTCATCAGCAGGCAGAAACCATGAGGCACAGCCCGCGCCGCTTCGGCGTCAAGGTCAGCGACGGCGACCTTCGCCGACTCCGCGTTTTCTGTGCAGTCACACGTTGCGGCGGCTTCGCCGCGGCCGAGTCCGAGTTGCAAATGGGCCTGCCTTCCATCAGCCGCGTCATCAAGGACCTGGAGATCCGTCTCGGGGTTCGGCTTTGCCGGCGCGGACGCGTCGGTTTCGAGTTGACCGAGCAGGGTCGTCACGTCTATGCCGCAAGCCTGCAACTCACCGCAGACTTGAAGCGCTTCGAGACCAACATGAGCAGCATCCATTCGTCGCTGGCCGGCACGCTGTCCATCGGGCTCATCGATATGCTGATCACCGACAGCAACATGCCTCTGCCGCAACTGTTGAAGGAATACAAGCGCCGCCACGGGTACGTGGACTTCAACGTGCAGACCAAAGCCACCAACGCCATCGAGCAGTCGGTCATCGACGGCACCCTGGATGCCGGCCTCGTGGTGGCGCGCCGGCACATCAGCCAGCTCGACTACAGATTGCTCTATCGGGAACGGCACAGCCTCTATTGTTCCGAAGATCACCCGCTCTACCACGAGGACCTGTCGTCGATCCCGGTCGAGGAAGTCGCGAAGTACGACTACGCGGGGTACTCCTTCCTGGAAGAGTCGGATCGAGCGGGTCCGACGCATCTGCTGACCAAGCGGGCGACCGCCGACAGCGTGGAGGCGATGGCGACGCTCATCAGCTCAGGCTGCTTCTACGCTCTGCTCCCCGATCACTTCGTTCACTCGGTGTGGCGATTGAAGCACTTCAAGGCCATCCTGCCGGCGGTCTTCTCGGTAACGACCGACATCGAACTCGTCACCCGGCACGGCACGCACTCGCCGGTGGTGCTGGCGCTGCTCGATCTGGTCGACGATATGGTGGCGCCGTTGCCGGCGAAGGGCGCGATCGAGTCGCTGCTGACCGGAATCGACGCCGGACGCAAGCGGGTCGCTGCAGAGCTCCAAGCCGGGATCGCGTAGCTCGCGGTGCCGATCGGTTGCAAATGACCTTTCGTCCTCATGCCATTCATGCGACGCCCGTCACACTGTCGTCAGGTTCAGGGAATGGCCTATCGCGTACTTTGACGCCGAGTTCCGGGCCTCGTGTGCGCGGTCCGGTCATGTTGCGCTGCATTGAGCGCCCGATCGACGAACTCCAGCACGGTTCGCACACCGAAAAGCAAATCGCCGTCGTGATGAGCGTTGCGAACGGTCGCCACTCGCAGTGCTCGCGTGATGCGCTTCTCAAAACCATGTGGCGTCGTGCTTAGTGCGGTGCTCTAGTGCACAGTTCGCGGCCTCGCGCTCCGGCGCGACATATTGTTAAAGCTGTGAACCGCTACGCCGTTATGGCTGGTTTATGAGGGTATACAAAACTCTGGTACGGAATGCCAACCGATACTTTCGTCGGCGCAATGAGTGAGGGCCTAACTGTGAACGCGAGTGCACTGCTGTTTGAGGACTTCAAGACTTCCTATGAAAAGAGCGTCGCCACGACGTTCACCTTGACCGAGTATCTCGCGCTATGCCGCGATGATCCCATGGCATATGCGCTCGCCGCGGAGCGCATCATCAAGGCAATCGGCGAGCCCCGCCTGGTGCAAACCAAATCCGATCCGCGGCTCTTGCGCCTGTACGGCAATCGAACCCTGAAGTACTACGATGCCTTCGCCGATTTCTACGGCATGGAAGGCGGCGTCATCGACGAAATCGTTTCCTTCTACAGGCACGCGGCGCAAGGCCTCGAGGAACGCAAGCAGGTGCTGTATCTCCTCGGCCCCGTCGGTAGTGCCAAGAGCACCCTGGCCATCACGCTCAAGAGCCTCATGGAGCAGTATCCGATTTACGTTCTGGTGGACGGCGAAACGGGCGAACGCAGTCCGCTGCTCGAGTCCCCCCTCGGATTGTTCAACCCCGCGAAATTCGGCGCACGCATGGAAGGAGAGTACGGGATTAGCCGCCGGTACCTCACCGGCCTCTCCAGTCCGTGGGCTCAAAAGCGCATGCACTCCTTTCACGGAGATCTGAACCGCTTTCGAGTCCAGCGCATTTTCCCCTCGGTGCTCAATCAGATTGCGATCGCCAAGACCGAACCGGGCGACGAGAACACCCAGGACATCAGCACCCTCGTCGGCAAAGTCGACATGCGCAAGCTCTCGAAGTTGAGCCAGGACGATCCGGATGCCTACAGCTACTCGGGCGGACTGTGCCTGACGACGCAAGGGCTGCTCGAGTTCGTCGAAATGTTCAAGGCGCCCATCAAGGTGCTGCATCCCATGCTCACCGCCACCCAGGAAGGCAATTTCAAGGGCACGGAAGGCTTCGGCGCCATGCCGTACCAAGGCACTGTTCTCGCCCATTCGAACGAGAGTGAATGGAAGAAGTTCAGCAGCAACCGGGACAACGAAGCCTTCTTGGACCGCATCTGCATCGTCAAGGTGCCCTACTGCCTGAGGGTGACCGAGGAGGCGATGATCTACCAAAAACTGCTGCGTGAATCGACCTTGTCGAAGGCGCCCTGCGCTCCCGGCACCCTGCCCATGCTGGCGCGTTACATGGTTCTTTCGCGGCTCAAGGCACCCGCAAACTCCAGCATCTATTCGAAGCTTCGCGTGTACGACGGCGAAAACCTGCGCGAATCGGATCCGCAGGCCAAGAGCGTCGCCGAGTACCGCGAGATGGCGGGCGTCGAGGAAGCCATGAGCGGATTCTCGACACGCTACGCCTTCAAGCTCATTTCCAAGGCGTTCAACCGCGATCCGTCGGAGGTGTCTGCCGATCCGGTGACGCTCTTGAAGGTCATCGAGGAGAGCATCGTCACTTCCGATTTCAGCCCGGATTTGCAGAAGGCGTGCACGGTGCACCTGAAGGAATTTCTGATTCCCCGCTACCTCGAGGAACTCACCAAGGAGATTCAGGCGGCGTACCTGGAGTCCTATGCCGACTACGGTCAGGAGCTCTTCGATCGCTATGTGGCGTTCGCGGATTTCTGGATCCAGGAAGAGGTCTACGTGGACCCGGCGACCGGGGTCGCCTTCGACAAGGCCACGCTCAATGCGGAACTCGAGAAGCTGGAAAAGCCCGCGGGCATCGGCAACCCCAAGGACTTCCGGCACGAGATCGTCAACCATGTCTTGCGCGCGCAGAACAAGAACGGCGGCGGCAAGCTGGTTTGGACGAGCTACCAGAAGCTCCGCGAGGTGATCGAAAAGCGCATGTTCGCGGCCACGGATGATTTGCTGCCGGTGGTCTCCTACTTTGCCAAGGGCAGCGCGGAGGATGAAAAGAAGCACGAGGCTTTCATCGCACGCATGATGTCGCGGGGCCACACCCCGACGCAGGTCCGGCGTCAGATCGAGTGGTGGACCATGGCGCGGCGGCAATAGGCGGCCGGCACAAGCAACATCGCCCCATGAAATAACCGGAACCAGCACCTTGACCAGCGTCATCGTCGATAGGCGAACTCAAAAGGGCAAGAGTACGGCGAACCGTCAGCGTCTCTTGAAGCGCCTCGACGGCGCGCTCAAGGCGCAGCTGGGTAAGCTGGTGGCGAAGCACAAGCTGCAGGACGCGTCGCAGCAGGCCGAAGTCACGATCGAACGCAAGGACGCCTCTGAACCCCGCCTCATCCTGGATCCCCACTCCGGATCGACCGGCAGGGTCATTCCCGGCAACGACAAATATCGGATCGGCGATAAGATCGCCAATAGTTCGTCGGAGGGCCAGGGCGGCGGCAAGGGTCAGGGCGCGGGAGACGGCGATTCCGATGACGAGGACACGTTTCGCTTCGTTCTGTCGCGCACCGAATATCTATCCCTGCTCTTCGATGATCTCGAGCTTCCTGCGCTCGTCAAGAAGGATTTGCTCGAAATCGACGAGAGCCGGTTTCGGCGCGGCGGCGTCCAGCGCTACGGGAACCCGGGCAGCGTGTGCGTCGCGCGAACCTTCAAGGCATCCATCGGACGGCGGCTGGCGGCCGAGGCTCAGCACGCGGAGGACTTGGAGGAAGCCGAGGCCGTGCTGATCGCCGCGCGCAGTGCGGGCAATCCGGCGCTTCTGCAGGCGGCGGAACGCGCGTTCGAAGAAGTCTCCCGGCATACCGGCGAGATTCCGTTTCTCGACCCCGTCGATCTGCGGCATCGCAGCCTGGTCGAAGTGCAAAGCCCGTGCACCGCGGCGGTCATGTTCTGTCTCATGGACGTATCCTCGTCCATGGATGAAACGCGGAAGGACCTGGCGAAGCGCTTCTTCATGCTCCTGCACCTCTTTCTCACCCGCAAATACAAGAAGGTCGACCTCGTCTTCATCCGCCACACCGATTCCGCCCAGGAGGTCGACGAAGATACCTTCTTCAACGGCACCCAGGCGGGAAGCACCAAGGTGCTGTCCGCCCTCGCCAAGATGAACGAGATCATCGCTTCGCGGTATCCGTCCTCCAGCTACAACATCTTCGGGGCCCAGGCCAGCGACGGCGATTCCTTCGGCGGCGATTCGACGGAGTCCTCGGCGTATCTGTGCAACGAACTGCTGCCCCTGTCGCGCTACTTCGTGTATGCGGAGGTCGGAAGCAATCCCTTGCAGGGCACGACCAGCCTTTGGTCGGCCTATCGTGCCATCGAGAGCGGGCGCTTCAACATGGCCTCGGTCAACGCGCGCAATGAGGTGTATCCGGCGCTGGCCAAGCTGTTTCAACGGGAGCCCTGACGTCTCATGAGTAAAACGATTCTCTTGCAGGATGCGGGAAAGTTCAGCGGCAGCGAGTGGACCCTGGAGGATCTCGTCGCCATCGAGCATAACTGCTCGCGGCATGCAGCGAACTACGGGCTCGACACGTTTCCCAACCAGATGGAAGTCATCACCAGCGAGCAGATGCTGGACAGCTACGTTTCCGCGGGGCTGCCGGTCAATTATTCGCACTGGAGCTTCGGCAAGCACTATCTGATCGAGAATGCGAAATACCGCTCCGGGCAGAATTCGCTGGCGTACGAGATCGTCATCAATACGAACCCCTGCATCGCGTTTCTGATGGAAGACAACTCGCTTGCCATGCAGACGCTGGTCATTCCGCATGCCTGCTTCGGGCACAACAGCTTTTCGAAGGGGAACTATCTCTTCCGGCAGTGGACCCAGCCGGACGCCATCCTCGACTACATGCTGTTCGCGCGCAACTATATTGCCGATTGCGAGGAGCGGTACGGGTTCGACAGGGTGGAACAGACGCTCGATGCACTGCATGCGCTGCGCGATCAGGGACTGGACAAGTACAAGCGGCCGAGCAGGCTGGACTCCCGCAAGGAACGCGCCGAACAGGCCAAGAGACTGTTCGCGGCGCAGGAGACGATGCGGCAGGCCGAGTACTACAGCGTCGTCCCGCAAGCGCCGCAGGCGGCCGCGAAGGCCGAACAATTTCCGCTCAACCCCGAAGAGAACCTGCTGTATTTCCTGGAGAAGCACGCGCCGAAACTCGAGCCGTGGCAACGCGAACTTGCCCGCATCGTGCGAAAGATAGCGCAGTACTTCTATCCTCAGCGCCAGACGCAGGTGATGAACGAAGGTTGGGCGACGTTCTGGCATCACCGGCTCATCAACGACATGTACGATGCGGGCCAGATCGATCAGGGCATTCTGCTCGAATGCCTGCACTCCCACACCAACGTGGTCCGGCAACGGGAATACTCGAGCTTGAATCCGTACGCGCTGGGGTTCGCCGCATGGAACGAGATCAAGCGCGTGTGCGAAAATCCGACCGACGAAGACCGTGAGTACCTGCCCGATATCGCGGGCAAGGATTGGCTGGAGACCTTTCACGACACGATGCACAACTACCGGGACGAAAGCTTCATCCTGCAGTACTTGACGCCGAAATTGGTGCGCGATTTCAGGTTGATGAACATCTCGACGCGCGAAGGGCTAGATCATTGGACGGTGACTGGAACCGCGGGGTCCGCGAGCTTCAAGGAGATCCGCAGTCACCTGGCGGCCTCCTATCGCCTCGAGTCCCACATGCCGGAGATCTCCGCGGTGCGTTATGCCCGAGACTCCGACCGCAAGCTCGTGCTGCACCACCAGAGCTATGACGGAAAAGTGCTGATGAAGACCCAAGCCGAACAGACCTTGAAGCAGCTGCGGATGCTGTGGGGCTTCGATGTCTCGCTCGAATCGGTCGACCAGGACGGCCGGGCCGTCAAGACGTACTGAGCGACTGCGGGCCGCGCAGCGGCCGGCGCCCCGGCAAGATCAGCAGGATTGCTTGATCGTCTCGGCCAGCTTCGCGGTGGTGTCACCCAACACGTGATTGAATGAGGCCTGGGTTTCGCTCGCGAGGTCAACGAATTCCCGCACGCGGTCCTGCAGCTTCCCGCCGAATTGCGTGGAGAGCGTCACCTGGTTGGCGATATGTTCGGCCGGGGTGCCGATCGTGAGATTGGCCCTGGCCTGCGCCATGCTCCATTCGAGATAGTCCCCGGCAACGCCGTACTGATAGCGGCCGAAGCGCTCGATCGCCTTCAGCGCCTCGAGCTGCGCGCGCAACGCCGGCGCCACGGCACGGCGGCAGGCGTCAACTGCGGCGCTCGGATCAAGAGTCATGGCCGGCAGCCCGGCACCCGAAGGCACCACGTCAGACGCACTCGGTTCGAGTGAAGCGGGAATTGTCCGCACCGCAACGTTGCTTCCGGACCTCGGGCCGCGACGTCCAGTCGGCGCCGCACCGCTTGATTTTCCTGACGTGGCCATGGATATCAGACGCTCTTCTTGATGGTCTCGGCGACCTTGGCGGTGGTGTCGCCCACCAGCTGAGTGAACGTGACGCGCGCCTCGCTCGCCAAGTTCACGAACTCCCGCGCGTGGCCTTGCAATTTCTCGCCGAATTGCGTGGCGAGCGCGGTCTGACTTGCCGCGAACTCGGCCGGGGTGGCGACGTTCAGGTTGGACTTGGCCTGCGCCACGCTCCACTCGAAGTAGTCGGTGGCCACGGCAAATTGGTGGCGGCCAAAGCGCTCCAGCGTCTTCAGCGCTTCTTGCTGCGCGCGCAGGGTCGGCGCAAGGAAGCCGCGGTAAGTCTCCAAGGCACTGCTGGGATCGAAGTTGAACTCTGGCATGACCACTCCTAGTCGAAAATTTCAGAACGTGACGCTACTATAGCATTTTTTGTATGCGTTGCAAGAAGACTTTTTCTTGGTGTGCCCCGAAATTTCTAGTTGTAATTAATTGATTATGTTAGTTTTGGTCGGTATCTACATGCACTTTGTCACAACTTAGGGCCTGGAATTTATACGTTGCACAAGTCTAGTATGATGCACTGCAAAGCCACGAAGCGGCCGCGCCCGATGGGGCAGGCCGACCTATTCAAGTTCTGTCCGGCCGGTCAGTATGGGCCGGTCGCCGCTAGCATGGAGAACCGGTCAAATGCGTCTCAAGGGTAAGGTCGCCGTCGTCACGGGTGCCGCCAGCGGCATCGGCAAAGAAATCGCCAGCACGTTCTCGCGCGCCGGGGCCAAGGTGGTCATCGCCGATCTCGATCTGGCGGGTGCCGATCGGGTCGCCGCCTCCCTGAGAAGCGGCGGCGGGGAGTCGATGGCCGTGGCCATGGACGTGACCAACGAAAGCGAGGTGGATGCGGGCATGGCCGCCGTAGTCGACGCCTATGGCCGCATCGATATTTTGGTGAGCAACGCCGGCGTGCAGATCGTGGCGCCGCTCGATCAGTTCGACTTCGCCGATTGGAAACGGCTCCTCGCGATCCACCTGGACGGCGCCTTTCTGACCACCCGGGCGGTCCTCAGGCACATGTACAAGCAAGGGGGCGGCAGCATCATTTACATGGGCTCGGTGCATTCGAAGGAAGCATCGCTCCTGAAAGCGCCCTACGTCACCGCCAAGCACGGCCTCATCGGTCTCGCCAAAGTCGTCGCGAAAGAAGGCGCGCGCCATGGGGTACGGGCCAACACCATCTGCCCCGGGTTCGTGCGAACGCCGCTGGTGGATAAACAGATACCCGAACAGGCGCAAAAGCTCGGAAAATCCGAGGAGGCGATCATCAAGGAGATCATGCTCCGGGACACGGTCGACGGTGAATTCACCACCACGCAGGATGTTGCCGAGGCGGCGCTCTTTTTCGCCGCCTTCGAGTCAAATGCGCTGACCGGCCAATCGCTGAACGTCAGCCATGGCTGGTCCATGCAGTGAGCGCCTGAGCGCCCGGGCTCCACATCGCTCCCGTCTCAAAATTCGACATCGAGCTCCGCGACATCGTCAGGCTCAGCCGCGGCATCCCGGATCCATTCCTGAAGAATGGGCCAGGCCAGGATGGTGTCGCGGTAGGCGGCGCAGGCGGCATCCAGCGGCACGTCATAGGTCAGGAAGCGCGTGCACACGGGTGCATACATGGCATCCGCCACCGTGGGCGTCGCGCCGAACAGATACGGACCTCCGTAGGTTTCCAGACAGGTCCGCCAGATCTCCGTGATGCGGGCGATGTCCGGCTGCGCCCCGGCCCACACCTTGAATCCCGGATGACGCGCTTTGAGATTCATCGGCATTGCGGATCGCAGATTGAAGAAACCCGAATGCATTTCACCGGATATTGCCCGGCAGTGTGCGCGCGCGCCGCGTGCGGCCGGATACAGGCGCGCTTTGGGCTTGATTTCCCGCAAGTATTCGGCGATGGCAAAGGTATCCCAGATCTTGATCCCCATGTGTTCGAGGCACGGCACCAGACAGGATGGGGAGAGCAAGAGAAGTTCCGCCCGCATCGAGGCATCGTCAACCGATGCCTTGCGCTCCTCGAACTTGAGGCCCGACATCTTGCACAGCAGCCACCCGCGAAGTGCCCAGGAGGAGTAGTTCTTGCTGGAAATCGTCAGCACCGGCATGGCCATTATGTCGTCTCTCGAATCAGAGTTGCCAAGCGCGGACCGATAATCTCTCGCACCTGGATGTAAGATCTACGTCATGTTTACCTGCGGAGCGCGCATCTGGCAACCACGACGTCCATAGAGGGCTCATTGAGCATGGTGTATCTGGCTTACGAACTGCAGTCTTTCTGGATGAGTCCATTTCGCCTGGCCGCCTCGGGGACGATGGCCGCCATCGATGCGTTTCCGCTGGCCTGCGGCCGCAACCTGATGCGTCCCGTGGGCGCGGCGTGCGAATTGCTCACCCGGATGACGCTGAGCCACACTCGCCCGGCATTCGGCATTCATTCGATGTCCACCCCCGCCGGCGAGATTCCGGTGGTCGAAGAGGCGGTGATGTCCACGCCCTTCGGCACGCTGCTGCATTTTCGTAAACTCACGCCCACCCCACCGGTCGTCGGCCTGCCGAGCGTCCTGGTGGTATCGCCGCTGTCCGGTCATTTCGCAACCCTGCTGCGCGACACAGTGCGTACCTTGCTGCCGGATCACGAGGTCTACGTGACCGACTGGCACAATGCGCGCGACATTCCCGTTTCGGCCGGCCCCTTCGGCTTCGCAGAATACGTCGATCATGTCATCGCATTTCTCGCCGGGATTGGGACGCGAGCGCATGTGTTGGCGATTTGCCAGCCCTGCGTACAAGTGGTGGCGGCGGTAGCCCTGATGGCGCAGGACCGCCATCCTGCGCAGCCGCGCAGCATGACCCTGATGGCGGGGCCGGTCGATGTGCGGGTCAGTCCCACCAAGGTCAATGAACTGGCGGCGAGCAAACCTCTGACGTGGTTCGAACACAATCTGATTTCCCGCGTTCCGTGGATGCATCCTGGGGGGCAACGGCGCGTTTATCCGGGATTCGTACAACTGAGTGCTTTCATGGCCATGAACCTGGACCGGCACACCAAAGCCCACGGGAGCCTCTTCAGCCACCTTGCGAAGGGCGAGCAGACCGAAGCGCAAGCCATCAAGAACTTCTATGACGAATATTTCGCCGTGCTCGACCTGCCGGCCGAATTCTTTCTGGAGACCGTCGACATCGTATTTCAGCGAGCGCTGTTGGCGCGCGGCGAATTGATTCACCGCGGTCGCAAGGTCGATCCCCACGCGATCCGCCACACGGCGCTGCTGACGGTCGAGGGTGAGCGTGACGACATCTGTGGATTGGGCCAGACCGCCGCGGCCCACGATTTGTGCTCCGGCCTCAGGCCGCACATGAAACGTCATCATATGCAACCCGGCGTCGGCCATTATGGGGTGTTCAGCGGCCGCCGATGGGAGACGCAGGTCTACCCCATCGTGCGCAACATGATTCTTTCGATGGAATAGCGGGAGAGACCTCCTGTCTAGACCCACTTGACGCCTCGCCGGCGATCCGGCAGCGTCTTGCACATCATGCGACGGATTGCAGCGCAGTTGGAGCGAGACCGGCGGACCGGGACGCCGTGGCGCACGGCTATCCTTTTGGCATGGGGTCTGGTGCTCGCCGCCGGCCCGCTTTCCGCCTATGCCAAACGCGTCGCACTCGTCATCGGCAACGACAGCTACCAAAACGCGCAGGTACTTTCCAACGCACGATCCGATGCCAAGGCCGTGGCAAAGGCGCTCGAGAGCAACGGTTTCAGCGTCACTCTGAAGCAGGACCTCACACTCAAATCCATGAAGGAAGCCTTGCGGGCCTTCAAGGCGGAAGTTGCGGGCGGCGACGAGGCCCTGTTCTATTTCTCGGGGCATGGCGTGCAATTCGAGGGCAGCAACTACCTCATCCCGGTCGACGTCGTGGCCCAGTCCGAAGAGCAGGTGGCCGATGACTCAGTGTCTCTGCAGCGGGTGCTCGATGACCTCCGGGATCAAAAGGCGCGCTTCACGCTCGCCATCATCGACGCCTGCCGTGAGAACCCCTTCAAGGGCGCCGGGCGCGGACTCAGCCGCCGCGGACTGGCCCCGGTCACGGCGGCCACGGGACAGATGGTGCTGTATTCGGCAGGCGCCGGCCAGGAAGCGCTCGATCGGCTCGGCCCGCACGACACTGATCCCAACGGGGTCTTCACCCGGGCCTTCATCAGGGAGATCAAGAAGCCGGGCATGCCGGCCGACCAAATCCTCAAGAATGTCCGCGACCAAGTGGTGCAGATGGCGAAATCCATCAATCATGAACAGGTGCCGGCTCTATACGATCAGTCGATCGGTGAGTTCTATTTCGTTTCGAAAGGTGCCGCTGTCGCTGCGGCGCGGCCAGAGTCGCGGCATGTCGAGACTGCCGAGGAGCGTGAGCAATCCTATTGGGACCGCATCAAGGACAGCAACGATGCGGCTGACTTCAACGACTATAAGAAGCAATATCCGGCGGGCCCACACTTGGGCGAAGCGGCTCTGCTGTTGCGCAAACTGAATCGGCCGTCCGAACCGGCCGCGGTGAAAGTCAAACAGGAGACGGCCGCTGCGCCCGCGGCGGCGGCACCCCAAGTCGCCGCGCAGGCCAACTCGCCGGTCGAAGCCGCCGTTCAGGGCACCTGGACGCAGCTGGTTCCCAATCCCAAGGGGATGAGCACCTGGTATTGGGAGATCCGCGCCAACGGCACCTACGCGTTTTGGTCCACCGGGCCGGGCGCCGTCCCGCCGCAAAACGGAACGCTGTTGGCGGCCGAAGGAAAATGGGCGATGAATTCGCCGAACTGGGTGGACGGGGGCACCTATCAAGTGCCCAATGCCAACACCTTGATCGCCAACGGCCGGCTGGGTACCGGCTACTGGCACCGCCGGCCCTAGTATCGATCTAGGAGATGCGACGCCGTCAATGCACGCTTTCGAACTTCGCGCCGAGCGCCTGCTCGACGGCCGCCCGAAATGCGGACATGCACCACTCATGGATGCCCTCGCACCGCGCCGCAATTGCCTTCGCCTCACCGAGCGACACCTCGGTGACGCTGTAGCAGGCGACCACGTCGCCATTGGTCAACAAGTAGCGGGCAGTATGTGTGTGCTGATCGTAAAAGTACTTGTGGCCCCGGTAGCCCGGGCGGAGCTTCTTCTTCAGGTTCGCCCCGTCCCGCATCGGGGCGAGCAGCGCGTTCAGCGCGTTCACGTCGTCGAGACGCGCCGTAGCGTCGAAAATCTTGGTGGTCATTGCTGGCACCTCATTGGATGGTGGTAGCCGCCCGAGTCGCAGGCCGATGCTACTACCGCGCTCCTTCATTTGCGAATCGTCGGCGACCCTTCCGGAGCCGAGTAGTCTCCCGCGGGCTCCGTAGAATTTTATTACTCAATATCAATCAGTTACGGCCGATTGTCGCGCCAAACAGCGCCGCCGCGGCCGCTTCTTATTGAGAGGCAGTGCGCAATCTCCCAAGTAATCCGCGAAAACAGCGCGTAAGCCTTTAGAATGGGCGGGTAGGTACCGCTACGCGTCGGGGTTCCAAGGTTAGCAGCTTGCGACATCGCTTCCGCCTCGCCACAAGGATGTTCCAGAGATTGACGGCATGGACGCTGTTGGCAGCGGTGTGCGCGGCCGCCCAGGCGGCCGGCGAGAAATCCGCCTTGGCTTTGATCGAGCACAGCACAGCGGCCATGCGCGCGAATCCGGAGGAGAGCAAGCAGGACGCCGAGCGGGCCCTCGACATAATCCGCCGTCATCCCGATGCAGACCTTGAAATTCGCGCCCGGCTATTGTTGTGCGACTACTATTCCGAGCGCGACGCCGACGCCGCGCGGCAGCAGATCGATGCAGCCAATGCCCTGCTCCCTCAGGCACGACGCCCCGGCCTGCGCGCCGGCGTACTGACCTGCCAGGGTGAGACGCTCGAGTCCGCCGGCGACAATGCGCACGCCATGACGGACTTCGATGAAGCGGTAACCATCGCAACTGCTGCGAATGACGAGCAGATCCTGGCCGAGGCCCTGTTCTCTCGCGGCTATCTGCGCGCCCTGCAGGGCGAGTATGCGGCCGGCATGGGCGATGCGCGACGCTCGCACGAACTCTTCGAGCGCGTCAACATGCCGCAGCACGCGCTGACGGTGTTGAGCGCGATCGCCACGATTTACAATCGCATGGGTGAATATGACCAGGCCGCCCGGATGTATGAGCAGGTGCAAAGTCAACAGCACGACGCGGGACTGCGCCGTGACGAAGCGGTGTCTCTGTACAATCTCGGTAAGGCACATCAAAAGCTGGGCGACTGGGCCGCGGCGCGGGCCGGGTTCTCCGGCTGCCTCGCGCTCAGTCAGGAACTCAAGTACCCGCGCGGCGAAGCCTATGCGCAGCTGGGTCTCGCGGCGGTCGACGTCGCCACAGGAGACCCGAACGGAGGGCTCGGTGCCTTGGCGCGTGCGGCCGAGTTGCAGCGGCAGATTCCGGATGCGCGGCTGAACGCACAAATCCTGCTGGTGCGCGGTACGGCGCTGCGTAAATTGCAGCGCGGGTCTGAGGCGCTGCCGGCGCTGGAGGAATCCGAGGCGGTGTTCAAGCAGGCCAATTCGTTGGATGAATTGGGCGCCACCTATGACGAACTGGCCGTCGTGCAGGCGCAGCTGGGCAACTGGCAAAGCGCCTACAAATATCGGGGCGAGGCCCAGGCTGCCGCGGAGAAACTGCTGCACAACCAGCTCGATCAGCGATTTGCGGCGCTGAAGATCGAGTTCGACACGGCAACGAAGGAGAAGGAAAACGCGCTATTGCTCGGCCAAAGCGCGGCCGATCAGAAGGCGCTGGCGCAGGAGCGGCGCGCGAACACTCTGCAGACCATCGTCATATTGCTGAGCTTGATGCTGCTGGGTCTTTTGACGATCCTGGTGCTGTATCAGCGGCGCGGCGCGCGTCATATGCGGGCGTTGGCCATGACCGACGAACTCACCGGTGCGCCCAATCGCCGCGCCGTTCTGGCTCATCTGGCAGCACTGTTGGAGCAAGGCGCTGCGCGAACCTCCTCGATCCTCATCATCGACATCGATTATTTCAAGAGCATCAACGATCTGCACGGCCATCCGGTCGGCGACGTGACGCTGCAGCATTTCACCACGAAGCTGCGCAACGCAATCGCCGAACCTGCATTCTTTGGGAGACTGGGCGGAGAAGAGTTCGTGGTGGTGCTGCCCGACACCGGCCTGCAGGATGCACACCTTCTTGCGGAGCAGATCCGCATGCTGGTGCCCTCGATCGATTTGTCGCGCTGGCTGGGAGGGCGACGCATTACGGTCAGCATCGGGGTTACAGCCTCGACCGGAGAGGACACCGTGAGCACCATGCTGCGACGCGCCGATGCCGCTCTTTACACAGCCAAGCACGCCGGGCGCAATTGCGTGCGGACCGATCTTGCTGCCGATGTCGAGACACCCACCGCTTGGTGCGAGACGAGTACCGCCGCGCTGTAATTCACGTCGGTCCGCGCCTTCTCAAATACCGCGGGCGGCGGGATGCACCCAACGCGCCAGCGTGGCGAACATCTCCCCGACATTGATCGGTTTGGCAATGTGGTCGTTCATGCCGGCGGCAATGGCTTTTTCCCGGTCGCCGCTCATGGCGTTGGCCGTCATCGCGATTACCGGCAGCCCCTTCCAGCGCGATTGCAGACGCAGCGCGCGGGTTGCCTCGTAGCCGTCCATCAAGGGCATCTGACAGTCCATCAGGACGCCGTCAAAGGTCTGCTGTTCGAGGATATCGAGCGCTTGCCGGCCGTCGCCGGCCACGGTCACCTCGATGCCCGCGTCGCACAGTAGCGCAACAGCGAGTTCCTGGTTGATCGCGTTGTCCTCCACCAGCAGCAGGCGCGCTCCGGCCAATTGCGACAGGTGACCATGAAGGGCTTCCTCCCGCAGCGCGCTGCGCGTATCCGTGCGGCGTGCAAACCCCAGCGCCGTTGCGCACGCGTCAACCAACGCCGAGGGAGTGACTGGTTTGATGAGCAGTCCGCCTATGGACAATTGATGGGCGGCCAGTCGCTGAAGGGCCTCCTCGCGACCGAAGGCGGTGAGCATCAGCACCAAAGGAGGTGGGTGGAGCTGGGAACCGCTCTGAAGCAGGCGCGCGCATTCCACACCGTCCATTCCCGGCATCTTCCAGTCGAGCAGCACCAAATCAAACGGATCTCCCGATTCGGCGGCCTTCGCTGCGGCTACCAGCGCGTCCGCGCCGCCGGTAGCCGTCTCGGTATGCAGCCCGAGCGCGCGGCTCATTGCGACGATGACCTCCCGGGCCGCGGAGTTGTCGTCGACCACCAGCACGCGCACGCCGGATAGGGCGCCATGTTGCAGAGAAACCGATTTTGCCGAATTCGCAGCCGGAAGGCCGAAAGGCACCGTGAAGAAGAAATGGCTGCCCCGGCCCGGAGTGCTGTCGACCCCCAGATCGCCTCCCATCTGGCGTACCAGATTGCTGCAAATCGCGAGGCCGAGGCCGGTCCCGCCGTAACGACGGCTGGTCGAGGCATCGGCCTGGGAAAAGGGTTGAAACAGTCTCTCTTCCTGTTCGGGGCTTATCCCTACGCCCGTGTCTCTCACCCCAAACCTCAACTGCACGCCGGCGGTATCCTGTTCGATCACATCGACGCTGACGCTGATCTCGCCGCGCTCGGTGAATTTGACGGCATTGCTCACCAGATTGACCAGCACCTGACCCAGACGCAAAGGGTCTCCCACGAGCCGCGCCGGCAACAGCGGCGGTTCGACATAGATCAGTTCCAGGCCCTTTTCCTCCGCCTGCTGACCCACCACGTTGGCAAGATTGTCCATCACGTCGCCCAAGTTGAAGTCGACCGAGTCGATTTGCAGCTTCCCGGCCTCGATCTTCGAGTAGTCCAGGATGTCGTTGATAATCCCCAGCAGCTGCTGGGCCGAGTGATGGACGTTGCTGACGTAGCCGTGCTGCCGCGCGGTCAAGCCGCTCCCCAGCGCAAGATACGACATGCCGATGATTGCGTTCATCGGCGTGCGGATTTCGTGACTCATGTGGGCCAGGAATTCGCTTTTGGCTCGATTGGCCGCCTCGGCGACATGGCGCGCTTCCCGCTCACTCTCCACCTGCTTGCGCTCGGTCAGGTCGCGAGCGATGCCAACCGTGCCGATGATCCGTCCGTCCGGATCTCGCAGCGCTGTTTTGACCGTTTCGATACAGGTTTCGCGGTTATCAGCACCGCGATATATCTCCTCGATGCGCTTGCTCCCGCCGGACGCCATGACCTCTCGATCCGCAGCTCGATAGGCTTCGGCCATATCCCTCGGACTCACGTCGAAGTCCGTCATGCCGACGACGTCGGCGACCTCGGAAAATCCGAACTCTCGCGCAAGGATCTTGTTCACCGCAATGAAGCGGCCCTCGACATCCTTCACCCAAGCCAGATCGGGAATATTGTCCAGAATCGTCGCCATTTGGGAATTGGCTGCCTTCAGCCGTTCTTCGCTTTCGGTAACCGAAGCTGCGAGTGCGCGCGCGCGGTCGCGTTCGGCTGCGTAGTCGATGGTCCGCTGCTCCAAGCTGGCGCGTGCCGTCTTGATCTGCTGCTGATACTCGAATAATGCGGCCATGAGTATGGTCAGACTCGCGACGCTGTTCACAATGATCGGATGGATGGACAGTGCTCCGTCGGCCAGATGCAGCGTGATCGTTCCCGCCTTCATGGTGAGATGACTGATGATCTCCCCGAGGTCGACGAGGCCGTACAGCAGCAGGGCTGCGGCCACGGCCCTCGATGCATGGCCGCGCCGCAACGAGAAGATCAGTGTGCCGCCAACCGCATTGCTGAGGCTCAACATCGCCATGTAGGCGATCCCGGTATCACCCAGCCCATACAGACGGGAAAAGTGAAGAACAGGCCAGGTGACGACGGCCAGGGCGGCGAGCTTGCCCGGCGCAACGCTTCGCCCAAGATACTCGGCGATGCCGCCCGCTATGCAGGCGAATTGCGCAGCATCGAGGAGGGTAAATACAAAGCGCCATTCCTCCCAGAAAGTTGGGGTACCGTGGTAAGTGGCCGACACGCCGGCAATGAAGTGATAGATGGCCCACAGCCTGGCCCAACGGGTTCCCGGAACGAACGAAGAAAAGGCGGCGAAGACCGCCGCGCTGATGAACTCCGAAAAAGCCAGGAACAGGCCGATGAACGGCGTTGCAAGCGGCGTCGTAGCCTGCAGGCCGGTGGCAGAATTCGACAGCCGAACAGCAAGATCGCCGGCGACAATGATGAAGAGCGCGATCACGGTGCCGCCCACCATCATTGTTCTGGTCCGACCTCGCATGTCATCGGTCTCCGATAGCAAGGCGATCGTGGTCAACAACCGGCCGGGGAGCGCCCGTAGACTCAGCACCAACCCCGCAGGCTCAGCCGAAATAGAGCGATCGATAATATATCATCGAGCCCTGGGGGCGAATTTCGTCTAGTCGATCTCCTCGACGCTGATCAGACTCGCCCCAAACACGTTCGAACACTGCCTTGCCACGCCAAGATCGCGCGAGGCGGTGTTCTGGCACGCCGGCTTGGAGGTCGCCGAGGACAGCGTCGCGATCTGACCGATTCGGGCAACGGCCTGCGGCGTGCGCTGGATCTTCTCGAAGGGTCCCGCCTGACTCACGTATTCGGCCGGCAACGCCAGAGCCGAGAAATCTCTCGCGGTCTCGGTGACCATCACCATCAAGTGATCGGTACCGTGCGGCCCGAGCGCCGTCACGCTCCAGTCGCTGCGCGGCAGGGCCAGTTCCTGATTCGCGGCGATGGCATTGGCCGAATCGAGTTGATTGGGGAACAGCAGATAGAAGCTGTCGGGCTGGGTGCCTTGATAGAACAAGTAGACGAACCCGTCGCGCTGCGAGCGCACCGACACGTTGAGATTGCTGCCGATCTTCAAGGCCGGTTGACCGAGCTTCGCCTCGACTCCCCATCGATCGTCGCGCTGATTGTAAATATCGTTCAACGTCGCGAGCGTATCGATCGGTGCCGACGCAGCCTGAGTGACGGGAGCGGCGGCCGCCGCGACCGGCGTGACTTGGACCGGCGGCACGGTAGTCTGCGCCGGTGGCGGCACGCTTTGCGCGGGCGGCGGCGCGCCCTGCGCGGAATCCGAAAATGCCGGCACCAGCCTGGCGTTTCCCACCAGGGTCGCGTGTTGAAGCGCGGTGTCCTCCTGAGTCTTGTCCAACCGCGCCTGCACGCAGTCGGTCAGCTCCTGCATGGACAGCGAACCGCTGTGGTCGGTATCGGCCGCCGTCCCGCCCAGGCACTGCGAGAAATTGTAGGTCAGAGCGCCGCCCTTGGACGTATCCCACGCCACTTCGTTATTTCTGGCCGCTGCGAGAATCACCAGATTGTGATCCGTGGTGTTCAGATCCACGCCTCTGTTGGTCGAGAAACTGCCGAGATTGACCGCCAGCGCGCATTGCGGACTCGATGCCTCGGCGCTGAATTTCGGCCGTTGCGCGGCAACCGGCGAGGACAATGCACGCGAGCCGGCGGCGTTGGCCACTCCGCCGGCATGGCAGGAGTCGAGCATGACCACCGTCTTGTCGGTCTTCGCGCTCAAGGGCTTGATCATGCCGGCGAACTCGGCGTTCGTGACCACATGCATGTCCTGCATCACGATGCTTTCGGTGCACTGCCCGGTCGCCTTGTTGAGGGAACGCGCACCGTGACCGGAGAAATACACGTAAAGCTTGTCGCCCGGCAGGATGGCGTCGCTCAGAGCGGCGAAGGCCTGCTTGAGCCCCTCGCGGGTCACTTGCTGCTCCGACAATTGCACGATGTTCTGCGGCGGCACGCCGAATCGGGCCGCGAGTTCGGTGGCCAGCTTGCGATCGGTCAAGACCCCGGGCAGGGGACTGCGTTGGTATTCCGATATGGTGATGATCAATGCGTGGTTCGACGGCAGGAGCGGCGCCTGCACTCCGCCGGCGTGGGCCGCCATTCCGGCCGACGCCAACCCCAGGCAAAGATAGGCGGCGCGCATCATGAACTGCAAAAACTGTTGCCCGTACCGGGATAGGTATTGACCGTGATCTTCTGCACGCTGACCGCGCCCGCGGCGCTCGCCAGGCCTTTCGCCAGGACATCCGCGCGCGGACTGTCGATCGCAAAGCGCTGCGCTCCCGTCAAATCGACGAAGAAGGCGGGCTGCTTTTCGAATCCGAGCACCGTGACCTGGTCCGTGCCGAACGGCGCGGTCACGACGATGTGATCCTTGGGATCGGCCCCGGGGATGGCGCGCGCGGCACCGCTCGGAACGATCTGTCGCTCTGAGGCACTCGTCGGATATAGCACCGTCAGATCGCCCTGGCTGTCCAGATCGAGCAGCATCACGTACGCCGGCTTTTGCAGCTTGACCTCGAAAACGAACGACTCGCACTGCACGTAGGTGTTGCCGCGGCTCCCCGGATCGGTTTCCGCGCGCAATCCGAGACTGTCGTCGCCCGCGGGGATTGCGCGGTTGAGCCACGCTTGCGCGGAGATCCGCCTCAAGAGGTTCGGATCGCTCGCCGTCGTGCTCACGATGGGATCGCCCGCGGGGCCCTTCAACTGTACTTGCGCACCGTCTTGACTCAAGGAAAGATCGCCGCCCTTGTCGACGATGGCGACGCCGCCCAGGGCGGCAATCCGCGTGCGTAACGCGGGCGACACCGTCTCCAAGCGCAGATGGACCGTCGCGTCGGGCAGCGCTGCGGGCGGCGCGGCGTCGTGTGCGGCCGGCGCCGGGACGCCGGACAACGGCGGCACCTTCTCACCCAGGAAGGCGCTCGAGCCGACGTCGTGCGGATCCTCGGCCAGTGCGGGCAGTAACTGGGGATGCTGCGGAAAGTTGCGATGCTCGAGGAAATCGCTCAAGGCCTGGCGTCCCTGCACGTAATTGAACTGCTGGCCCAGCGGCTTGCCGTTCAACGATAATTTGCCGTCCAGCAATCGCAGGAACGCATCGGTAAAGGCACCGTGAAATTTGCCGTCCACGGTCGGCGCCAGCTGCAGCAACTGCTGCGTCGAAATGTCGGCGCCGGTCTCGCTATCGCTGGCCCCGGAGAGCAGCACCACATGCTGATAGGGATACGGCGGCGGCGGGGGTCGCGCACTGGGCGGCGCAGGGGCCGGGACGCGCGCCACGCCCAGATCGCGGGTAACCATCGGCAGGTAGCGTGTATGACTGAAGCGTTGGCCGAACGAGCGCACCACCTGTCCCGAATAGCAGCTGTCCGAAATCACCACCACCGAGCGGCCGCCCTGATCGAGCTTCTTGAGCCGCGGCACCAGATCGCGGCGGCCGATGATGAGCGTGCTCTGTGCGGTGGCCGTGGTGTTCATGTCGATGTCGTATGGGACCCAGGCGCCGGTCGCATAGGGGAGGTCGAAGCTGTTGTCTTCGGCGTTGGCGCTGGTGCCATGCCCGCTGAAATAGATGAGTACCGTATCCCCAGGGGCGCTGCGCTTCTCGAGGGAGGAAATCTCCGCGAGAATCCGCTCATGCGTCGCGTTTTGATTGCGCAGGGCAACGACGTCGCCCGCCGCGAACCCCCAGCGTCCGATCAGAGCCTGCTGCATCGCCTCGATATCGGCGGCGGTTCCGAGCAGTTCGTGCTCTTTCATTTCGGGATCGCGAAATTGCCCCACCGCCACCAGGAGCGCCACGTTGCGCGCGGCGCAAACCCCCGGCAGCCACGGGCACACCGCCAGGGCCGCCAAGATGAGCAGGAGTCCACGATACCTCACTGGAGGTCCTCCACGACGCGTAGGGCCGGTTTGTCTTTCATTGTACACGGGGGACTGCCGGAGCACTCCGGACCTACAGTCTGTACCTACCCCGAAGAGCCTGCGAATTTTCAAGACTTGCGGTAAAGTTAATATCAAGGAGCGCACGGTATCTTTAGGGATGCACACCACCGGGGATTCGTAACGGCGCGCCGCTGCTTGCAGCAACTTGCGTTGGCCGCGGTGCTGCTGGCGCCGGCTGCCGTCTGGGCGCAATCCACCGATCTATTGCTGGCCTACAAGAATTTTGAAGCCGCCAAGGCGGCCGACAAAGTTTCCGATGCGCTGAAAGCCGGCAACGCTGCGCTCAAATTGACCGAGGAAGGCGGCGACAAACAGGGTCTCATCGAGCTATTGCAGAATCTCGGTGAATATTCGATGCAAGTGAGCCAGGATGGACCCGCCGTCGAGTACTACGGGCGCGCCCTCGCCTTGCAGGAATCCGCTCTCGGCCCGCAGAATCCGGACCTCGTGCCGGCGCTGACGGCGCTCGCGAAGTTGCACGTCAAGGCCAAGCGCTATGCGGACGCCGCGACGCTCGAGTTGCGCATCCTGGACATCGAACGGCAGGCGTACGGCGAACATCACGAGAATGTGTCGGCCACCCTCACCAGGCTGCGCGAGATATACCGGCTCGCCGGCGATACCGAGGGTGTGGCGCGCATGGACGGGCAGCTGCTGCAAGCGCTCGCCGGACAACGCGCACTGTCCTCCAAGACGCGCCGCTACAAGCAAAATCAGGGGTTTGCAACCGTCAGGGTGTTCTACGGCACGAACCGCGCGCCCACCGGGGACCTCAAACCGGCGGAATATTACGGCAAGGCGCGCGGCGACCTGCAGTACGGCTACCTGGACGTCACGATTCCGCAGGTGCACCAGGAGGCCGCGCTCGAGACCCAACCGCGCTGGACCGAGTACGTTCTGGACGCGGGCGCGGCGCAGCGCCGTTATGTGCTGCTCCAAAAAGTCATGCCGCTCGCGAAGGACGCGTTCCTCCGCGAATTGCAGCTTCAAGTGAAGGCATCGCCCTCCAAAGACGTCTTTATCTTCGTGCACGGATTCAACAATACCTTCGAAGATGCCGCCAGACGCGCGGCGCAGATGGCGTACGACTTGGACTTCGACGGCACGCCGCTGCTGTATAGCTGGCCCTCCCAGGGCAGCGCCACCGCGTATGCGGTGGACGAGGCCGCGGTCGGGATCAGCGGCCGGAAAATGGCGGAATTCCTCGAGAATGTGGTGGCCCAGTCCGGTGCCGCGCGCGTTCATATCCTGGCCCACAGCATGGGCAACCGCGCGCTGCTCGAGGCGCTGCAGACCTACCTAGCCAAGCGGGCGCCGGAGAACCGGAAGCACATTTTCGGTCAGATCGTGTTCACCGCTCCGGATGTCGATCGCGACTACTTCACGGATGCGATCGAACCGCTGCGCAGCGCGGCCGATCGGATCACCCTGTACGCTTCCAACAACGACTACGCGCTGCGCAGCTCGCAGTTCTTGCATGGCGCGCCGCGCGCCGGAACCGCCGGCGACGTCATCGTTCGTCTGGCGGGCCTCGACACCATCGACATGTCGGCCGTGCCGGCCGACGCGCTCGGGCACACCTATTTTGCCGCCAACGCCGGGGCAATTTTCGACATATTCCGACTCCTGTGGCGCGGCGACGCGCCTCCGCAGCGTTGCGGCATGAGCGATCGTAAAGTGGGCGGTCCGCTCGCGGTGTGGGTGTTCAACGCCGATGCCTGCAAGGGCGACGACATGCTGGAGGCCGGCGTGATGGTCAAGCGCTTCGGCGAGCTGGCGAAGGCGCGGGTCATCGAGAGCATGTCGACCTTGACCGACCCTTCGGAGAAACAAGAGTGGACGTTGGTGCTGAAGCGGCTCGACGGATTGCTGTCGCCTGGCGGACTGCAGCCCGCACCGGCCAAATGAGCGCGGCATTCAAGCGGCCGCTCGCGGCGGCACTGTGCCTGAGCCTTCTGCACCTGCAGACTGCACAAGCCGCACAGGCGGCGCACGAGGCGATCGAGGTACGTGCCTACGCGAACGATGCGTGCATCGTCGCCGATGAGCCGTTCTTCCTGCCCGTTTCCAAGGACGCCGACCAATCCACGGCAAAGTTCCTGCCGCTGCTCGGCCTCGTCATCGGAAAACTGGCCGAACTCTTGATCAACCACGAAATTCAGGTTTCCGCGGAACGCATGAAATCCGGCGCCGTGCGGAAGGACACGCGCTATGCCGCCGCCAAGGAAATGAACCTGTATCGGGCCGAATTCGCGCCCGCGCCCGCCGTGCACATCAACGCCAGACTGGGCTGCCTGACCATTGTTGCCGCCGCCTTCAAGCCCGATCCCGCCGACTGCACGGCCGGGTACCTGCCGAAGGAACTGTCGCCCGAATCCAGGACCGCGCCCCAGGACGCATGGAAGTCCTCCAGAACCGACGATTCCATCGCGAATCAATTGCGTCGCGGCAATATCTGTGTCGACGGTACGCCCAAGGCGGTATACGAGGCGCGCTTCGAGTTCTCGGCGGACGGCACCGCGTATCGGCTCAAGGATGCCGGCTACCGCATCGACTCGCTGCTCACCACCGATGACAAGCATGCACTGCGCACCACGCTATACACACTGAAGATTTTGAATCCGGGAGCCACCGATCAGCAGGAGACTCTGTCGAGCGCCTGGGTCAATATCGGCGCCGTGTCGGCGGGCGCGCGCGGCGACGGATCGAAGAGTGAAGCCTCGCCCTGGTTGTTGGTGCCGCCGATGTCGGTCGAGGCCCGCAGGGTCTACGAGGCGAGAACCAGCGCCCATCAGGACGTCATGGGTGCCATCGAAGCGCTCCGGCGCGCGCTGACCCGCACCCAGCGCCAGATCACCGCATTGGATCAGCGCATCGCCGCCGCCACCGGTGACGTTGCCGACGGCCTGAAGCAGGAGCGAACCCGTCTCACGGTCCAAAGTCAGTCCCAGGGAGCGGAACTCGAGGCGCGCAATGCGGAGTATCAGGACTTGCCGCACACGTCGCTGGAATTCATGCCGGTCAAGATCGAAGTGGCCGTGACGGAATCGGAGTCCGAAAAGAAGGCGAGATTGGCTTTGGCAGATATCCTCGGCAAGAACGGTACCGTGGTCGCGTCGGCCGTGGGCGGCGCGGCGACCGGCATGCTGTCGAAATCCGTGCAGGCCGGCGACTTGAAAATCGACCCGGAGCCCAAGGATTCTGCGGAGGCACTCGGGCGCGCGCGTGCGCAATACTTCGACGCCCTGGTCGCATTGCAGACGGCTGCGCCGGGCGCGGCGCACCAGAGCTCGCAGCTTACCCTCGATGCGGCAAAGGACGAATACAACCAAACCCGACACTCCATCGGACTGGAGCCCATCCCATGATGCCCGTTCGAATTGCCCTCCCCTATGTTACAGCGCTCGCCTATGTCGCCACGCTCGCGGCACTCGTCCTGCCACAGCTTGTGCGGGCGGCAGACCCGCCCGCGCAGGAGCCGAGCGCCGTGTTATCGGGCGAGCAGATCGAGCAGGCGTTGCACCCCCCGGCGACCACCCGCAGCTTCCCATCGCGGGGCTTGTCGCGGCGCGGGGCGGCGGAGCACGAGCAATCGGTGAACCTGAACGTGCCGTTCGACTCGAATTCCAGCACCTTGACGCCGCAGGCCTCCGCACAACTCGCCCAGTTGGAAATCGCGCTCAACTCGGCAACCTTGAGCAAGGACCGATTCATCGTCGCCGGCCACACCGACTCCAAGGGCAGCGCCCAATACAACAAGCAACTCTCGCTGCGGCGGGCCGAAGCGGTGAAGAGCTACTTGGTGTCCAAGGGAATCGATGGCAAACGGTTGGACGCGGTGGGCTACGGCTCGGAGCATCCCCTGGCGCCCGAGCGCCCGGAAGATCCGGGCAATCGCCGGGTGGAAATCAAGGATCTGGGCGAGGCGCACGACTGAGCGGCGCCGCCAGAACCCTGAGCCTATGGATTTGTCCGGGGTTTGATCTCAACAGCTTTGATGAGCCGCGCCGCGCTTTCACTCTCGGCCTGCACAAAGCGTGCGAACTCGGGTTGCGTCATGCTCATCGGTTCGCCTCCGTGCTTCGTGACCCAGTCGCGCAGATCCGGTCCGGCGAGCACGCGCCCAATATCCTTCGAAAGCTTGGCAACCACTCCGGCCGGAGTGCCAGCCGGGACCCATATTCCATACCAAATCGGGAAGTCGAATCCGGCAACGCCCGCTTCAGCGATCGTAGGTACCTGCGGAAGCAAGGTTGAGCGGTGCACGGTGGTCACACCTAGTGGGAAGAGTTTGCCGTCGCGGATAGGAGGCAGGACAATAGAAATAGGCACAATCACATACGTGGTACGTCCTTCGATGGTGCCGGCAACAATATCGGCGATGGCATCCGCCGGCTGGGGAGGCACGTCCACGGCTTCAATGCCGGCGCTGAGGTTGAATTTCACGACTCCCAAGTGCGTGCCGGTGCCGGGGCCGGTGGAGCCAAACTTTAGCTTACCCGGCTTCGCCTTCGCGGCGGCAATGAGTTGGCCGACGGTGGTGAGGCCCGCCGCCTTGCCGGCGATGAGCACGTAGGGCTGGCTAGTGAGCGGAGCGACCGGGATGAAATCCTTCAACGGGTCATATGGAAGATTCTTCAAGAACGCCGCGCTATATGCCTGAGCGCTGGTATTCATGAGCAGCGTGTAACCGTCGGCGGGTGACTTCGCGACGTGCGCTGGGCCCGCGGTGGCTCCCGCACCGGGATCGTTCTCCACTGTCACAGGTTGGCCCCACAGCTCAGAGAGCTTCGGGGCGAGGGCGCGGGCCAACAGATCAGGTCCACCGCCTAGCCCGAACGGCTCAACGATGTGCACCGGCTTGGCGGGATAATCTTGTTCCAATACCGACGAGTCTGCAGCGTAGGTCACCGCACCGCCCACAAGAAGAAGCGATAGGAACGTGACAATTCTAGCGCTCGTCCTCATGTCGTAATTCAACTCGTCGTGTCGTGAAGATTGACTAACCTTGTACGCTTTATCGGGAAAGGTTCAAGCTTTTCGGTTCCCGATAGCTGCCCCTGGCGATGGGCAGAAGAGGGTCGAAGAGTACTCATTGGTGGTCGTCGGGGGTGCCACCGGCTCCCCCGGCCGTCATATATCGAGCCGCTCCGGCCGCCGAATAGCGGACCTTGGGCACATCGCGTACGATCGTCCTCCACGCCTAGAAGCATAAGAAGGCACGACAAGTGACGGGTCGCATTCGGCGAGTCTTAGTAGCGAGCCTGGTGGGAAGCGCCATTGAATGGTTCGATTTCTTTCTGTACGGAAGCGTCACAGCAATCGTCTTCAATCGGCTTTTCTTCCCCGCTGCCGATCCACTTGTATCGCTCATGCTGTCCTACCTGTCTTTCGCGCTACCCTTTTTTATCCGCCCGCTTGGAGGAATTATCTTCTCTCATATCGGTGACCGTGTAGGACGAAAGCGTACGCTAGTCCTGACCCTCTCACTGATGGGCGGCGGTACGACACTTATCGGATTCTTGCCGACCTACGCGATGATCGGTGTCGCCGCTCCTTGCATGCTGGTTTTGCTGCGTTTGATTCAAGGCATCGGGCTCGGCGGCGAGTGGGGTGGCGCGGTACTGTTGGCTTTTGAATATGCGCCGCCCGCGCGGAGAGGGCTCTTCGGCAGCATCCCCCAAGCAGGAGTGACAATCGGGATGCTGTTCTCGACACTGTTCATAGGTCTCGCCTCGTTGCTACCGGATGGACAATTCCTCGCGTGGGGTTGGCGCGTGCCGTTCATTCTGAGCGCAGGGCTTGTGGCGTTGGGGTTATGGATCCGTAATGGGATCGACGAGACTCCAGAATTCAAGAAACTACAATCCGAAGGGGTAGTCTCGCGGTTCCCCGTTGGCGAATTGTTGCGGAACCATCGTCGGGAGGTTCTGACTGCGGTGCTTGTGAAATTCGGAGAGACGGGTTCCTTCTATATGTTTGCGGTATTCCTGGTGAGCTACGCCACGACCAATCTCGGGTACTCGCGCCCGACGGCCTTAACGGCGATTGCCGTCGGGGCCCTCATCGCCACCTTTACCATCCCATTGTGTGGACTTCTGTCCGATCGAATCGGCAGACGACCGGTGTTTCTGGCGGGTTCGGTTGGTCTAATCGCGTTTTCCGCACCCTATTTCTGGTTGCTGTCGCAACGGTCCACGGTTTGCATTCTCACCGCGTCGATCATTGCCATCGGCCTGATCTGGCCGATGGTTACCGCCACCCTGAGCTCGTTGCTCGCTGAGATGTTTCAACCGCGGGTCAGATATTCGGGAATCTCTTTCGGATATCAAATCGGAGGTGCGCTGGTTGGGGGTACGGCGCCGCTTGTTGGCACGCTGCTGCTTGCTCTCGATCATGGGCGATGGCGCTGGATTGCCTGCTACATCGCGAGCATCTCGTTGATTTCGTGTATTGCTGTTTTGCAAAGCGTGACGCGAACAGCCGCTGGACCAACGGTGGCGTAAGGGATTCTGGAACCTCCATCTATCGAGAGCCTCATGACTGCTCCTCCCGAAGATAAGCCGTACGTGTTGGGTACTACTGACGCAGAACATGACCGTCTGCTGCGGCAGGCGGCGCGGCTAGAGGCGTTTACGGACCGATTATTCCGCGATGCGGGGATTGGTCCCGGCCAGCGCGTCCTGGACGTAGGGTCAGGGGTCGGCGATGTTGCATTCCTCGTGGCCCGACTCGTTGGGCCTACCGGCGAAGTGGTTGGCATTGATCTCGACGGGACTGCCTTGGAGAAGGCGCGAGTACGGGCTTCGCAATTTGGGCTTCGCAATGTGCGCTTTGTTGAATCTGACGTGTCGGCGGCTCCGGCCGCCACGCCTTTCGATGCAGTTGTTGGCCGCCTGATTCTTCAATTTCTTCCTGACCCCGCCGCCGCCCTTCGATCCTTGGCGACCAAGGTCAAGTCCGGCGGCGTAGTGGTGTTTCATGAAGCCCATTGGGCGAGTTTCCTTTCGCAAGCGGCGCATTTGCCGCTGCGCTCCCTTTGTGGATCGCTGATCATTGAAACTTTCCGGCGGTCGGGCGCAAGGACTGATATGGAACTCGCTCTGTTCCGCGGCTTCCTCAACATGGGCTTTTCGCCTCCGGACTTGCGGCTTGAGACCCCGGTTGGGAACGACCCGGAGACTCGGCGGTGGATTTACGATTTATTCTGCACGGTCCGGAGAAGATTTGACGAGTTCGGCATTTCCGCTACTGCAGTAGGTGACATGGATACTTTGTTTCACCGGCTCGAGGCGGAACTCGACGCAACGCAGTCGTATGCCGCGTGCATCGGGCTCGTCGGTGCATGGGCCCGCAAGCTGCCTATCTAGTCTGAAACACTGGAACCATCTGATAAGTTGCCCGAAAGCTGACGCCCGTCACCGGCCGCTAAGCGCTGTGACTCGCCGATGCCCGACAGCACCGTCCGCGACGGGCTCCGCCCGGCCAACCGGGCATTTGAAGCGTGAGAATTGACGGCCTGAAGCTGACATTCCCCGCTTGCGGTACGCTAGGCCCGCCAGGCGCGGGAATGGAGGGCGAAGTGACCAGAGCAAATCTCCTTGCCATTGTTTTACTGATCTTAGGGGTCCCGCGCAGCATGGCGCAGGAGCATCAGCATGGGGCTGCTGAGAAGTTGGGAGCGGTGCACTTCGCCACATCGTGCAACGAAGTGGCGCAGAGGGAATTCGACCGTGCGGTAGCGCTGCTGCATTCATTCCAATTCAGCCGTGCCATAGAAGGATTTAACGCGGTGCTGGTTCAAGACGCGACGTGCGGAATCGCGTACTGGGGGATCTCGCTCAGCGATTGGAGTAACCCTTTCGCGGCGGGAATCAAGGACAAGGGTCAGTTGCAACTCGGGCGGGAGAGCGCGGAGCGCGGTAAAAGCGTGGACGTGAAGACGGAGCGAGAACGTGCCTATCTCGCGGCCGTTGGCAAGTTGTACAGCGACTTCGAGAGCACGCCGCAGCAAGTGCGCTTGCTGGCCTATCGCGACGCCATGGGAGAAGTCGCGGCAAAATATCCAGAAGACCATGAGGCGCAAATCTTCTACGCGTTGGCGCTCGCGGCATCGGAGGATCCCGCGGACAAGACCTACGCTGGGCGGCTCAAGGCGGGAGCAATTCTCGAGAAATTGTTTGCGGAGGAGCCGATGCATCCTGGGCTCGCACACTACATCATCCATGCGTACGACGTGCCGGCGCTCTCCGCACAGGCGCTCGTTGCGGCGCGGCGTTACACGGAGATTGCGCCTGATGCGCCGCACGCGCTGCACATGCCATCGCACACATTTACCCGCTTGGGCTTCTGGCAAGAGTCCATCGACAGCAACGTAGCAGCGGCATCGGCGGCGCGGCGCGAGGGTCAGACGGCAGAAGAGTTGCATGCCAGCGACTACGAAATTTACGCCTACTTGCAAACTGGGCAGGACGAGGCCGCGGGTCGGATGGTGAATTCCTTGCCGGAGATCGCATCACGCTTCGATTCGAGTACGGTGCTGAGCGGCGCCGCCGGCCCCGCGACTGGATATTTTGCGCTTGCGGCGATCCCTGCGCGGTATGCACTGGAGCGCCGTGACTGGAAGCACGCGGAGCAACTCGCGCCTCGGGAAACGCCGTTTCCCTATACAGATGCAATGACGTGGTTCGCTGTAGGATTAGGCGCGGCGCGACTGGGACACGCGGTGTCGGCCAACGAGACCGCGACAGCGCTGCAGCAGATCCAAGAGCGCCTCTTGAAGGTCAACGAGCCCTACTGGGCGCGGCAAGTGGAAATCCAAAAGCTTGAGGTCGCTGCATGGGCTGCGCTGGCAGCGGGTAAGAAGCAGGTAGCGCTGCGGCAGATGAAATCGGCTACGGAATTGGAAGATGGGACGGAGAAAAGTGCGGTGACGCCTGGGCCGCTCGCCCCGGCGCGGGAGCTGCTGGGGGAGATGTTGCTGGAGTTGAATCAGCCTATGCAGGCATTGGGGCAATTTGAAGCGACGCTGAAGAAGGAGCCGAGGCGCTTCCGCTCACTGTACGGAGCGGCGCATGCGGCGCAGCTTAGCGGAAGCCGCGATACGAGTCGAAAGTATTTTCGCGAGCTGTTGAAGGTTTGTGCTCACGCCGACAAGCCTGCAAGATCCGAACTCGAAGAGGCAGAACGGGCGATTTTGCGGAAATAGGAGCAAACCGAGCCGACCGAGCGCCTGCGCAATCACCCTGCACAGTCTACTGCGCTCAACGGCTATCCTGTTGATCATTGGCGAGCGGCATCTTTGCAGTCTCGCATGCATGCCACAATGCAACCACGGTTACAGCCAGCGCCGCGACCACATACAGGGACACTCGAAGCGTCGAGCCGTAAGCCTTGTATATGGCGGCGAACAGTAGCGGCGCGATACCACCTGCAACGACGCCCGTGAGTGTATAGGCAAGGGACGCACCGGCATACCTGACTCGGGCCGGAAATTGCTCCGCAATGAACGCGGCCTGCGGTCCATACATCGCGGCGTGAAGCGTCATCCCAACTGCCACGGCGATTCCGATGAGAAGCGGCCTCTTGGTATCCATCAGGCCAAAATAGACAAATACCCAAAGCATGGAGAATACGGTACCGAAAATGTAGACCGGTTTGCGACCGATGCGATCCGAGAAGGTCGCGAACACAGGTATGGCAATGGCATGGCACGCCGCTCCCATCATTGTCGCGGTCAGCGCCAGCGGCCGCGACAAATGCAGGACCGTCGTGACATAGGTAAGTGTAAAGACGACCAGCAAGGCATAAACGACATCCGGCCCGACCCGAGCGCCGATTGACGTGAGCAGCGGCCTCAGATGCTGTCGAAACACATCTTTGACCGGCGCCCTGGCAGTCGCGTGATGCGATTCCAATCCCAAAAACGCCGGAGTCTCCTGCACCCCGCGGCGCACCCACATTCCGAAACCAACGAGCACCGCGCTCAGCGCAAAAGGCATGCGCCAACCCCACGACTCAAAAGTTGCCGGAGTCTGCGACAACGTGATTGCCGCCACCACGCTGGTTCCGAGTATCGTGCCGCACGCCGGGCCCATCTGCGCAAAGGATCCGTTCCGGCCCCGCTGGTGGTCCGCACCGTGTTCCAGCGATAGCAACACGGCGCCCGCCCATTCGCCGCCGATAGCCGCACCCTGCACGAAGCGCAGCATCACGAGCAGAGCGGGACTCCATACGCCCCAATATCGGTAGGACGGTAATAGTCCAATCAGGCAGGTCGCCAAGCCCATGAGCACGAGGGTGGCGACGAGCACGTACCGCCGACCCCGTCGATCGCCCAGATGTCCAAATACAAATCCACCAACGGGTCGCGCGATGTAACCGACGGCGTAGGTCGAGAAGGCCAGCAGCGTGCCGGCCAGCGGATCGAACGATGGAAAGAAGACAACATTGAAAACCAAGGCCGCCATTACGTTATAGACCGTAAAGTCGTACCACTCGAGCGTCGTACCAACGGAACTCGCGGCGGCGAGTCGCGCAATGCTCTTAGGCTTTGAGCGGCCGATACCGTCCATCCGCGAGACCCTCCGGGTTCGAGCGTGCAAGGATACTAGCCCCCGGCACATTGCGCATTGACACGCTCACTGCCAATTACCCATGAGGATGAATGGCGCCCAGAAGAATGGATGAGCGAATGGAGCGCGCGGATCCGCCGTGAAAGTTCCCGCTCCCGCAGGACCATCTGCTCGCGCCAAGCCGCGTTCCGCCTTCCCCCCGCTGTCCGCATGCACCGTGCCCCGCAGCAAGGCCAGTTGTGCGTCCCGGAGCGCATCGGCCTTATCCACGTGATCGTTCTTGTGCGCCTGATAGAGCGCCCGCATCAACAATGCCGTGCTTCCATCCGCCACCGGCCACAGGGTCGCGAGCACCGCCTTGGCGCCCGCCTGTTGCGCAATGGCCCCCAGGCCTTCGACTTCCACGCCGTGATGAGCCACGCTGTCGTCGCCGAGCGCGGTCTCGCAGGCGGACAGCGTCAGCAGCTCCACGCTGTTGAAGTTCAATTTGGTCTTGATTTGCGCGAGCGTCATGCGGCTGCCGTCGCCCAGCAGCAGGAAGGAATCGTCCATGCTTCCCGGCGTGAACTGGAAGTGGCTGGCAATATGGATGATGGGATATCCCTGATCGAGGCCATCGCGCAAACTGCCTTCGTCGAACTTCTTGTCGAGCATGACTTTGCCGGCGAGGATGCCCTTCTGGCCGGTAATCCCGTTGAGTTCGGCGCCGACGTAGGGCAGCGGCGCATAGCCATCGCCGCCGTGGGTGACTCCCAAGCCCCACACGGTCCATTTCGCATTGGGCAACTTGGCGAGCTTGTCGCGCACGGCCTCGGTTACCATCACCACCGACAGGCTTTCGATCAGGTAGCCCCGGCCGTCATGCAACGCGGCGAACGGCAGGTAGCGCAGCGTATCGTCGAGCGACAGCATCAGCGTCTTGGCGCCGGCCTGATGAAGGTCGTCGGCGATCGGCCCGACCAATAATTGATACAGCGCCTTGGCCTGCGGCAGAGGATCCTGATTCGGACTGCCCAGCGTCTTGCGATACGCAGCAATCTTCTCGTTCAGCTCCTGCCGCTTGATCGGCGCCTGCCGCGCGAGCACCGCATTCGGCGTGGTCAGCAGAATTTCCACATGGTCGTCCAGGATGAAATACTGCGCGAGGACGGCATCGTGGCCCATCTCCTTCAGCGTGCCCTGGAATGCCCGGCTGAAATCGTTGATTTCCTGGCCGCGGCGCTTCTGAGCCTCGGGGTCCGCGGCGCTCTTGGCCACCGCAGCGGCACGCGCCTCGAATTTCGCCTGAGCCGCATCCATTTCCTTGCGCAGAACGTTCAGCCGTTCGCGCTCCTTGGGATTGAGCTCCTTGTCCTTCTTGAACTTTTCCTGCAGCGCGCCGTATTCCTTGCCCAGGCTGACGTCTTGGACACTCAAGTCGTCCAGCTCCTTCTCGGCCGTGTTCAGGCTGGCCACGGTCTTGGGCGAATCTTTGGCGGCACCACGCTGAGTGTAATCGTAGAATTCTTGCTCCTTGAGCATGGCCAGTATCTGCTGTGCCTCCGACAGACGTTGTTCGGCGATCAGCAAATTCGCGAGTGTTCGATATACGGATTTGACCTCCTCGGCGCCGACGAAGGCCTGCTGCGCCTCGCTGCTGGATCCGGTCAGATTGCCGCGCAGTTTCTGCAGGTTGTTGACCGCCTCTTTGCCGAAGAAAATGGCGACCGACGGCTGGGCCGGCTTCCCGGCCGCGAAGGTCTCCATCAGTTCCGCCGGCACGCGCCAGGCGATGATCTGATTGTCCGAGACATGCGAGATGCGATAGGCGCGCTTCAGCAGGCTGAGCGCCTCGTCGTCCTTGCCCGCAGCGCGCAGCAACTTGGCGAGCAACATGCTCACGCCGGCGACATCCGGGTGGTCCGGCCCCAGGTACTTCTCGTCGTTTGCAAGCGCGCGCCGGTATAGCGGTTCGGCCTCGCGGGAACGGTCGGTCTCGCGCAATATCTCCGCGAGGCCCACCAGGCCCGCGGTGAGTGCCGGATGATCCGGGCGTTCGGGGCCCAAGAACTTCTCGGCAGCCGCCAGCGCGCGTCGCGCCAGGGGTTCAGCCTCGCGGTACTTGCCTTCGATGCGCAGCACCAGTACCAAATCGATTGTGTTCAAGATGGCCAGCGGACTGCTGACTCCCAGCGCCTTTTCATTGATTGCAAGGGCCTGCCGCAGTGCCGACTCGGATTTGACGTATTGTCCCGTGAGTCGGTACAGCACGCCCTGGTAGATGAGACTCACGCCGACATTGGCGCTCTCGGGCCCGAACGACTTCTTGTTGATGGCAAGGGCGCGGGTTAGCACACCATCAGCTTCGCCGTATCGGCCGGTATACAGGAGCACTTCGCTCAGCGCATTGAGCAGTGTCCCGCTGAACGGCGCCTCGAACCCGGCGACCTTGTCGCAGATGGCCTGAGCATGACGCAACGAAGCTTCAGCTCCGGTGTAGTCCGCCGTCTTGGATTGCGCCACGCCCAACGAGGTGAGCATCAGGCCGGTACAGATGCTCTCCCGTCCATAGGCCTTCTCGCATACGGCGACCGCCTTGCGAAACAGCGGAATCTCCTCGGGGTAGCTGCCTGCGGCATCGTGCAGTTGCGCCAGAAAGAAATAGTACGGCAGCAATTGTGGGCGGTCGTCACCGAAGATTTTCTCCTCATCGGCCATCCCTTGCTGTAATACCGGCAGCCCTTCTTTGACCTTGCCGCGCAATCCCTGAAAGTATGCCTGCACCGCGCGCGAATCCATCTGGAACAGGCGTGCCGCCTGTGCATAGGCGTCCGGCGTGTGCACCGCGGTTCTCACGAACTTGATCGTGGCGTTCGTGAAATCGCAGCCGCTCAAGGCCGCCACCATGGTCTTCGCCTCGAAGGTGCCGGCAAACGAGCCGTCCGCGAGCTGCTGCAGCCGCATCGCGTGTTTCGGCGAGGATTCCCCGGGGTAGATCACCTTCAATTGGCCGAGATCGTTGCCGGTCACGTGGCCGCGAACGATCTTTTCGCCTTCCAGATAGCCGTCGATGCGCGTCATGAAGGCGTCGTCGCGCCCGTGGACGGTGATCGCGTAGCTCGACTCGGAAGACGTGGCCGCACAGGGATCGCCGGGAGTGGTCTGGATCTGGACCTGGCCCTGATAGGTAAAGGTTTCCGCGCCCGCTCGGTCCGCCGCAGTCATCAAAAACAGGGCGCAGACGCCGAGGGCGACTGGACGTATCCGCATCATGCCGAGTCTCCCTTCCTTGCTGCCCAGCGGGCCTACCTTCGCGTCATCTTGCACGAGAGAGCATACGATATCGTGGGCTGCAACAGGCCTACGGAGTTCCCTGTACATCGCGACAGGGCGGCGTTCCCTGTATATTATGAGTCGCGCCATGGTCGGGCGTGAGCCAAGGCCGGCGTGTGCACCCGACGTCTAGACAGGAGTCCATCATGACCAGGTCATTGCTGCCTTTCCTCCTTTGCACCTTCATGGCGGCGCAAGCCGCGCTCGCCGTCGTCCGCGCCGCCTTCAGCCACACCGCCTTCCACTCAATCGCCGCCCGCCCAGATGCCCTCGCAGCAGGCGGTGGCGGACGCCCGCGCGGCATGCGCCACGGATATCCAAAACTTCTGCGC
>Ga0307516_10000194_pt1 | contig 78647 bp, 74 predicted proteins | sample 19_EM_MG_FD_203310 | JGI IMG/M metagenome (GOLD analysis project Ga0307516, IMG submission 203310) | Populus trichocarpa ectomycorrhiza microbial communities from riparian zone in the Pacific Northwest, United States - 19_EM | ecosystem: Host-associated > Plants > Roots > Unclassified | place... | reverse complement strand
AGCCCCTGCTGAACTCGCAGCGCCAGCACTTCATTGAAGACGAAGGAGCGCACCGCCGACAGGTAGATGCCCTTCTTCTTCGGGTTGCGCACGCGGATCTCGCGCGCCAGCATGGCGCGGCCCTGCTCGACGTTGCCGCCCTCGAAGCCGAAACGCTGAGCGCCGAAGTAGTTGGGCACGCCATCTGACGCAACGGCCTTCAGATTGGCCTCGATGGCATCGCGGTCGCCGGTCACGTCACGCAGCACGATGCGGAATCGGTTGCCCTGCAGATCACCGGGGCGCAGCTTTTTCACATGGCGGCTCTGACTCAGTACCTTGAATTCCGGGTGCTGAAGCAGGGTCAGGTCGGGCGTCTCGCCCTTCGGCAGATAGATGCTGAACCACTGACGGGTGATGGCGTAGCGGTCCTTGAGGCCGGCATAGCCCACGTCCCTTTCGTCCACGCTGGCGGCCTCGGCCAGCTGCTGGGCGACGAAGGCGGTGTTGGCACCATTCTTTTCGATGTCCAGCCAGATGTGTTCACCCTCACCGGAGGGCAGCTGCAGCGGCATTTCGGTCACGATGAAATCCTCGTTGAGGAGTTTCAAGGTGGCGCTGGCGCCGCTGGCCGGATAAGCGTTGGGCCACTGAGGCAAGGTCGTGTATTGAGCGTCGGTCATGACGCCGATTCTCTCCCTGCCCGCATGCCTTGACGTGTGCCGTGCCGGCTGCCTGCTCAGTACGTGCCCATGTAGTCCTTCTTGCCGATCTGGATGCCGTTGTGGCGCAGGATGGCGTAGACGGTGGTGACGTGAAAGAAGAACTGCGGCAATCCATAGTGGGAAAGATAGGCTTGGGCGCCGAACTTCCTTTCCTTGGGCGTGCCAGGGCGCAAGACGATCTCGCGCTCTTCGCTGTTTTCGAACTGCGCGGGCTGCAGGCTGTCCAGGAATGACAGGCTTTCGTCCAGCATGGCGGTCAGGTCGGCGAAGCTCTTCTCCTGTCCTTCATTGGCCGGGACGGGCACCCCTGCAAGACGGGCACAAACGCCGCGCGCAAAGTCCGCTGCGATCTGCACCTGCTTCAGCAAGGCAAACATGTCGGGGAACAGCCGTGCTTGCAGGTACGCATCAGGCTCGACGGCGTGGGCGGTGGCGTGTGCTTCGGCCTTTGCCAACACGGCCTTCATCGCAGTCAGCATCTGCTTGAAGACTGAAACCGATTGGATGTACATGGGTGAGGTCATGGTTCTTGTCCTGATGTTGGCGTGGAACTGAGCGCTGACCGAGATGGCGCGCTGGGCTCGATTGTCGGGCACGTCACACACGCGCCCGGATGCGCAGCGCTCGGGGCCATGGCTCGCCATTGATCGCTCTTCGATTTGGCCCCGGACGCCGCCGCGCCGCTCGTTGATCAGTCGGTCGGCCCGTCCGTTGGCTGGGACCGCTGCGCCAGCAGGCGCTTGCGCACCGCATAGATGTTGTTGCGCAGCGCGTAAAGCTCTTCGGCATAGGACAGCGGCACCGCAATGCGGTGCGTGACACGGTCCAGCTCGTCCAGCTCGTCGAGCAAAGCGTCGCGCTCGGCAGTGCCGGTTTCCAGCTTTGCTTCCACCTCGCGCAGCCGCGCATACCAGCGGAACACGCGCGAGCGCACGCGGAAGGTGTAGAGCGGCGGCACCACGCGCGACAGAGGCAGCATCAGCACCAGCAGGCCGCCGACCACCAGCCACATGCGTTCCAGCAGATTGCCGGCCCAGAAGGGCAGGTAGCGCGCCCAGGCCGGCGGCGTGCCGTTGATCGCGCGGTCGCCCTCGGCGCTGACCGGCAGCTCGCTGGTGCGGGTGTTGGGGAAGTCGCGCGTGCCATTGAACCAACCGGCCTCGCTGTGCTGGCGCAGGGCCGCCTGCGCGAACAGCTGGCGCAGCGCGGGGTGCGTCTGCTCGCGCGACAGCAGTGCGGTGGTGGTGGCGAGCAGCGGCACGTCATGCGACGGCAAATCGGCCGCCAGGTCGACCACACCGCGCGGCAGACTCACGGTGGACAGGAAGGGCAGGTGGCGCGAATAGGCCTCGTTCTGCTCGAAGGCCATCAGCGCAATGGCCGGGTCGCGCAGCAGCGCGCGGATCAGGCCTGCCTGCGGCGCCGAGATCAGCACCGCGGCGTCCAACTGGCCCTGGCGCAGGGCCGCGCCGGCGGCGTCGGGCGCCAGATTGGACAGCCGCAGATCGGTCGGCCTTAACTGGTTCAGCGCCAGCAGCTTCTCAACGATCTGCGGTACGCCGCTGCCGTCCTGATCCACATTGACCCGCAGGCCGCGCAGCTGGCCCAGGCGCTGCAGTTCGCCGCCGGGCTGGCGGCGCGCGATGGCGAGATCGCGGCGATAGAAGATCCAGATCGGCTCGTAGAACAGGCTGCCCAGCGAGACGATGCCGGCCTCGGTATCGGCCACCGGATCGGCCATGCCGCCGCGTACGAAGCCCACATCGGCCGTGCCCGCGCGCAGAAGCGCCAGGTCGTCCTGCGCGCCTTCGCTGGAAATCAGCTCCACCCGAATGCGCTCGCGCGCCAGCGCCTTCGCGTAGCCCTCACCGAAGCCGGCGTAGGCACTTCCGGCCGGGCCGGTGGCCAGTCTCACCTGGCGCGGCGGCTGCGGATCCAGCCACCAGTAGGCCGCTATCAGCAGGCTTCCGCCGAGCAGCAGCAGAGGGCCCATCGAGACCATCATGTCGCGCAGCGTCTGCAGCAGCAGGCGCAGGCTGCGGGTGGCATGCCATTGCTGAATCGGGGTCATGGCTTGCCGTCCTGGGCGAGCAGGGGCTGGGCCTGCGCGTGGCAGACTCGCTCGCACTCCTGGGCGCCCGCGTGAGCAGTGGCTGCAAGGGTGAACATGATCGTGATGCCGATGCATCGCATGGGTTGGCCTTTGCCGATGGAGGACCGGCCCATCGTATTCGAGGCGTGCTGACCGGCTGTTGCGCTCCTTTTCGCTGGCAGAGCTGCCGCTCAACTGGAGGGTCGGCTTCGGGCCGAAGGTCTCCATTCGAGCGTGTCAGGCATGCCCTGATCATGATTGCCGCTTGGGACTGGGTGCAGCCGGTCATGCGGGCCGAATCGAAAGACTGCTATGGCCGCGACCTGACCTTCGGCAATCAGGTCAGGTATGCCGCGGCTCTTGTTCAATCGACATACCCAACAGATGGAGCCGGCCGACCTGGTCGACCGCATCGAACCAGAAGATGTGACCTCCTTCGAGCAGCGCTGGCTCCCGCCGATGCATGCAAAAAGAGAGGAGCTTCGGCAGGCCGGCAAGCTCACGCTTGAAGAGGCGACACGCTGGAACGTGGCAGATGCCCGCTGGGAATGGCCGGCCAAGGTCCGCGACCGCGTTGGTCAGCTGCAATGGGCCTCTTACGCCCTCCGATGCGGCGGCGATACGCAAGGCCTGTTGTTCTTGAACATGGTCTACAAGTGCCGCCGCCCTGAACAGCTCAAACAGCACATGGTTTACGTGGACCTCGTATCCACCGCACCTTGGAATCGACCGAGGCTGATGCCCAACCCAATGTATGGCGGTGTCGGCACGATCTTGGTCACCGAGGCGATCATTCGGAGTCTCGACGAAGGATTTGAAGGACGGATCGGCCTGCACTCATTACCAGGGGCCGAGAGCCTTTACCGACAAAAGTTCAAGATGGATTGCCTCGGGCCAGACCCTGACTATGGCAACCTTCTCTACTTCGAAATGACGCCTCAGCAGGCAGACGCTTTGCTCTCAAGCACTGCGCCCTAGACTGGAGGTAACTTATGAATAGCAAGCATCGCCCGAACCGCCAGTGGTACGCGCGCATGGTTCAAGAAACACTGGACGACGACTTCGTGATTGGCCCTGCATTCGAAGAGAAGGCCCAGGAACCAGCACCCGCCGAGCAGCCACTCACGGTCGCCTTTGGACTGCTGGTGAGGTTTTCCCGGCGCGCGAAGCGGCTCAGCGTTGAAGAACTGGCAGACAAGCTTTCAGTGGAGGCCGACGAGCTTCAACACATCGAGCGCGACCCTGAGTTCCGCGCTCGGCCCAGAACGATCTCTAAGGTCGCCAACTTCTTTGATCTGCCGGTTAGTGAAGTGATGAAGCTCGCCGGTGCCGCCGTTTCCAATGACGCATCGTTCAACTCGAACGCGCTGAAATTCGCTGCGCATTCTGATGACATGGCAGCACTGTCACGCGAAGAACAAGAGGCACTCAAAAGCTTCGTGCGCTACCTTCGCGACCAGGAGTAGATGCCCCGTGCGGGAGCTTGTTGGTCAGCCTGAACAGCGTGAAATCGATCTGCTGATCGACAAGATCCTGAAAGACCTTGGACGCCCCAAACCTCCGCTCGACCTGCGGATGGTTCGGGAACTCTTGCGCCTCGATCGGAAGTACTACTCGTCGACCGACGTGGGCCCTCTTGCCGAGTTCGCTCACCGCATCAAGGTAGCTGGTAAACGCCTTGTCGAGGATCCCAAGCTGATCCTCGAGGTGGTCAAAAAGGCCAAGCTCAGCGGGCTGTGGCTGCCCGACAACCGCAAGATCCTGATCGACAAAGAGGTTCCCGAGCTCAAGCACCGTTGGATCGAAGCGCACGAGATCAGCCACAGCTTCATCCCATGGCACAGCGATTTTCTGCTCGGCGACACCGCGATCACGCTCGCGCCGGACTGCCACGAGATGATCGAAGCAGAGGCCAACTTCGGTGCCGGCCGCATGCTGTTTTTCGGCGAAAAATTCAGCATCGAGGCCAGAGACTACCCTCCCTCGTTCAAGAGCGTCCAGGCGCTCAAGGGCCGGTTCGGCAACACGCTGACTTCCACCTTCTGGCGGTTCGTCGAGGACCGCGACCCGCTCGAGCCGACCTTTGGCTTGATCAGCGCACACCCCAACCATGCCGACATCGGTCCTACGGCAGACGGCAGTGGCATCCATTACTTCATCAAGTCGGAAGCGTTTCGCCAGATGTTCCCCGCCGTCACCGCGGCCCACTTGTTCGAGCTAATCCGGCTGAACACGAGTTGGAAGCGTCGCGGACCGGTGGTTGAAGGCACCGCGGCCCTGATCGACGTTGGCGGCTCGGTGCGAACCATCGTTCTCGATGGCTTCTGCAATACCCACCAAGTGCTCACACTGGGTCGGCTGGCGCGATAGGCTATCGACTGCCAAGGTGGGCGACGGCTTAGTGACAGTCAGCGTGAATACGTGTGACGAGAACGAAGGTCGCCAAGCGCTGCACAGCTGCCTGTCCGGACTCGAACTTCCGTTCAAGATTGAGGGCGGTCGTTCGCGAGTAGCCGCTTGGATGTCAGGAGGGACGGTCCGGACACTCGTCGCCCCGCGGGCTATACGCCCGCTGCACTCTCCTCACCGGTCACTCGACTTGTCGCCGAAGGATGCGGGCTGCCTGCGACTGGTTGCGTTCGAACTGATCGGCGAGGCCCGACACCGGGTGCACGCGCGCTGACGCCCTTATTTGACGCCGCGGTTCACGGCCTTGGCGTACTGCGCGGCTTCGCCGGTGCCGACGAAGTCGTCGTACAGCCAAAGGCCTCCGCCGAGGATGTCGCATTGGGTATCCCAGGCATCCATCTGCTGATATGTCTGGTTAGGCGTCTTGTCGCGGTCCCACACGTACGGGAAGACCGGCACGCTGCCGAAGTCCCAGCCTTGGCAGGGGTTGTTGCCCGAACCGCCTGCATAAGTCTGCAGATGCACGCCATCTACGGTGCCGGGCCGTTTTGCGTTGATCTTCGAGACGACCTGCGTCCAGTAGGCGGCGTTGAAGTAAGGGTCGGGCATCACGTGGTAGCCGAGTTTCCCCAACATGACGCCGAATTTCACCGTGGTTGGGAGATCGAAGCTGTTCTCGTCATCGAAGTCGATGGCGTCGATCGCCGGGATCGCGGCCTTGAGCGCTGCAAAGGTCTTGTAGAGGATGCTGTCGGGTCCGGTGCCCTGGCTGCGCACGAGCGCGGCGATGTCTTGCCAGTCTCCAACGTTGGACGAGCCGATGCTGAAGGTCACGCGCCGGACTTTTCCTTGCTTGAGGCGGGCCATGTCCGACGCGAAGTCGGGATACATCTGGCCGCCGACGTAGACGCCGTTGGAGGTCAGCGGAAATTCGCCGTTCAGATTGAGGTCGCCGTTGGGCTTGACTTCAACGCTCCAGACGATGACTTCGGTGAAGCCGGAGTTTTGCAACTCGGTGATGTTGGCCGAAGCGCCCTTCGAGGTGATGTAGAGCGGGCCGCCGCCGAAGACGCCGGTGAAGCCCTGTGGGGCCGCCGAGGCTGCGCCCGGCGCCAAGGCAGAAAGGAACGCCGACGCCAGCAGCGGGAACAGCATAACCAATGACTTCATCGCATTCTCCAGATGGGGTGGGGGGACGGATGTGTGCGCTGACAGGCCGTGGCCGCATTCAGAGCGAACGCAAAAAGGCCATGAGCGCTGCGCGGTCCGCGGCAGACAAGGCGGCGAAGCGATTGCGTGCAGTGGTGGCTTCACCGCCGTGCCACATCACGGCTTCGGTGAGATTGCGCGCGCGGCCATCGTGCAAGTACCCCACGGTGCCTTGGCCTTCCATCGCGCGGTCGGTATAGCCGATGCCCCACAACGGCGGCGTGCGCCACATGTTGCCCTTGGCTCGGCCTTCCGTGTAGTTGTCGGCGAGGTCCGAGCCCATGTCATGCAGCAACAGGTCGGAATACGGCTTGATGGTCTGGCCGCGAAGCTCTTCCATCAAATGGCCCTTGCCAGTCTTCATTTCTGTGACGTGGCAGGAGGTGCAGCGCAAGGTGTTGCCGAACAACTTGGCACCGACGGCCACCTGCTTCGGGTTGACATCCAGATCCTTGAGCGGAGAGACGCCCTTCGGGAAACCGCTGACCAGGCTGCGCTGGGCCGGCACGGCCAGCAGCTGCAGGTACTGCTCGATCTTCAGCAGCTCTTCGGCGGAGACGCCGCGATCGGGCTTTCCTGTCTTGCAGGTGTCGGGGCCGGCCAGGCAGTCGCGGCTGGGGTAGAGGGGCGAAGTCACCGACATGTCGTCCAGCAACGCGCTGGCGGCCTGGTGGCGCAGGCTGATCTTCGATGCTTTCCAGCCGAAGCGGCCGAGCCGCACGTCGCCCGTCTCCGGGTCGTACACGAAGTTGGCCTGGCCCTTGACGCCATCGGCGTCGGGCGTCTGGCGCACCCGAGAGAGGATGTCGGATTCGAGCACCGATTCGAGCAACCCGCCGCCGATGAGCGGCATGGCCGCCCGCAGCGAGAAGATGGCCGGCCTGTCGCCGTCGAACTCGATCACCGGCTGGCGCAACACGACCTTGGTGCCGTCTCCCAGCAAGACTTCCTTGTTGGTGAAGCTCTTCACCCGCACGCCCGTGCCCCAATCCTGCGGCTTGCCGTCGCCGGAGGCCGCGTTCATCTGCACGGCCGCACCATATCGGTCGTGGGGCACCTGCTTGCCTTCGGCATTGAGCATGGCCGCGCGCAGGGCCATGTGATCCAGCTTCTGGCCGATTTCAGACGGGGCAGGGCTGCGGCCGTTGTTGGCGTGGCAGCCAAAGCACGAGCTCTGATTGAAGCGCGGCCCCAGCAAGCCGATGGCGGGGTCGTATCGGTCGTTGCCCGGCTCGTTGTGCTCGCCGGTGCGCATGTTCGTGTGCAGCAGCCGCCGCCCGTCCACGAAGCGCTGCATGTTCTGCATGCCGATGTTGTTCTGCTGCTGCTGGAACATGTAGGCGCCGTTGTCGGCGTAGTCGTACGAGACCGAGCCGATCCCGCCTTGCAGCGTCTCGCTGGGCAGCGGCGCGTTCATCAGACGCGGCTGCACCCCATACCAGGGACGCAGGCCGGTGCCCATCACATAGGTCAGCTCCGTGGTGTAGTAGCGCAGGCCGCCCAGGTCAGACCCCATGGCCTCGCGCGTGGAGAAGAACGACGGGGTGAACTCGATCACGTCACCGGCCACCAACGGCCGCGCCGGTATGTTCTGCCCATTGGGAACGAGCACGCCGTTGGCATCGGGGCTGAGGTCGGCGTGTCCGGGGTAGTTGTCCATCGTCACGCTGCAGCCGTCATTCAGGCCACTGTCATTGAGCAGCTTGCCGTTGGGCGGCTTGGGCACAACGGGGCAATCGGCGCGGCCGGTGCCGTAAAGGTCCGGATCGACCAACTGGCCCGACGCCATCCAGCCATAGCCGGTGACGCCCGGGCGGTCGAACCCGCGGAAGAACGAGTGGCCGCCGGCCAGTTGGGCCTGCTGGTAGTACTGGTTCACGCGCAAGGTCGGCTTCGTGACGCCCGCGACGCGACTGTTGTCGATGATCTCGACGCCCCAGCTGCGGTTCTTGAAGTAGTTGGGAACGAAGTTCAGGTAGGCGCCCGGCCCTTTGTCCACGGGGTTGCCCGCGCCGTCGACGGTCTCGTTGGGCCCGTAGCCGATCTCGTTCCAGTCTTCGCCGCGCTCGCGGGCGTGGCGGCTGCGGCCCACGACGCCGAAGCGAGTGACGAGCGTGCCGTCCGCCAGCGTGAACTGGGTCGACTCCAGCGGCGGCTGCTTCAGCGGCAGCATCGGCACATAGGCGTCCGTCTTGGGCACGTCCGTGGCAGAGGTGGCCAGCTTCGGCAGCGTGTTGTCGCTGCCCGGTGTCTTGAACTCCACCTCGTACAGTGAATACGGGTACTGCGTCCCGCGGGCCACGCCTTGCAGGCGCAGATAGCGGTTGGTGACGCTGAGGTTGAAGTACTCCTCGGTGCCGCCGGTGCCGGCCGTCTGCTTTCGCAGGTCTTTCCATTTCACGCCGTCGTCTGACACCTTCAGCGTGTAGGCCTTGCCGTAGGCGTTCTCCCAGGTCAGCTTCATGTAGCCGAGCTCGACCTTCTTGCCGAAGTCGAACTGGATCCACGCGTTGTCGGCGTTGTTGCCGGCCCAACGCGTGGCCAGGTTGCCGTCGATGGCGTTGGTCGCCACCATGTTCCCATCGTGCCCCGACGCGGTGGCTGTCACCGGTTTGATCGGAGCGCCAGGGCCTTTGGCCTCGGCCCGCTCGTTCGCCTGATCAGCATCGCCGGCCAGGCCCGAGGCGCCGACCGCGAGGGCGGCGGCACGACTGGCGTCGGCTTCGCTCTGCTCCGTGGCGCTTTGGTCTTCGCCGCCGCCGCCACATGCAACGAGCGACGCTGCAAGAACAATGGCCGCCGAATGGGCGGCTGCCATGCGTCGGGCAGCACCTTGGCCGCGTTCAGTCGACATGCTGGACTCCTCATTTTGGAAACGGTTCTAAATCGTTGCCGATGGTGAGGGATCCGCCGTTTTTGCCGAGCGCTGAGGTGTAAAGCAATGTTTCCCGAGATGCGGGGCGAGGGGCCGGTGGCGCCGCGTGAAGTAGAGGGCTCAAGACGCTTACGATTTCTCGCAAAGCTCACGTCGCGGCAAGTCTTTGCACAGACAGGCCGGCGGCCGCGGTAGAGGGCCGCAAGAAAAAACGCCGCGGACCAGCAGGAGCCCGCGGCGTGTCAAAGGATGAATCCGGCGCCGAGAGACGCGCCGGCAGGGTATCGCTATCGATTCATCCGCAGCGTGTGCGTCCACTGGTGGTCGGAGGCCGACACCGCGTACGAGTAGGTGCTGTATTCCTGCCCTTCGCCGGGCCACGGGTTCATGATGTAGACGTACTTGGTGTTGTTGTAGTTTTCCCAGCCGTCACCGACCATGATGTGGCCGCCGCCGCTGGTCCAGCCGTAGCGCATCACGAACGGGCGGTTGTTGTTGATGTCCCAGGTGACGCTGCTCCACGAAGAGGCGTAGCTGTAGGCGGTGTTGGAGATGCCGCCCAGGTTGTACAAGATGGACTGGACGCTGCCCGAGCTGCCGTACAGGTTGTTCGGCTGGTTCGCGTTGCTGTTCCAGTTGAAGGTGTTGTTGCCGCAGGCGTAGTTGATGCCGAACGCCCAGTTGACGATGTAGCACTGGCTGTCGTTGGTGCCGTAGTAGCGCATCACGGCGCGGCTGGAGCCGGCCCAGCACCACTGGCTGTGCTCCTGGATGGTTTCGACCACGTTCAGCTGGCGCCAGTCGGCCATCGCCAAGGGCATGGCGAACAGCAGGGACGCGGTGACGACGGTACGCTTGATTGCAAGTTTCATGACGGGTCTCCGGATCGAGCCTGCTCAGGGCTGAAAGTCAGCGACGTTGGCCGCAACGGCGGCACGCAGCGAAGGCAGCACGTCGCCTTGCTCCAGCAATTGGTCGAGCGCGGGCATGCCCAACGAGACGCGTGCCGACACCAGCGGCGCGAGGCGCGCGTGGCCGTCGGCCGGCGACACCACTTCGAGGAAGTCCGAGTGCGCCTGGAAGATGCGCACGAAGCGCAGGTTCGAGCGGTCCGGTGTGCCGTGCTGGCGCATCTTCGCGTCCACGTCTTCGGCCAGCCCGGCGCCGCCGTACGACACGGCCTGCCATTGGCCCTTCACCTGGTCGACTGTCACCAGGCCGACCGGGCGGCTGCCCAGGCGCACGACGAAGCGCCACTGGCCGGTGGGCTTGGCGGCCGAGCTCAGGTCGCTGCCAGAGGTGATGTCGGCGGGGTCGACGGTGTAGACCGCAAAGCCGCGCCCCAGGCGCAGGCGGGCCAGGTCGGCCACGCTGTCCACCGCGAGCGGGAAGCCCTTGGGCAGCGCGTCGGCGTGCACCTTCTGGTGGTGCTGCGCGAAGCGGGCCAGGTCTTGCGCCGCGGCCGACGAGGCAGCGGTCTCCTGCAGTTGGACTTGGGCTTGAGACGCCGGAGCCGTCTGGGCCATCGAGCCGGTGCTGCCCAGCAAGGCGCCGAGCACGCACAGACTGGCCCCTGCTCGACACACCTGGCGTCCCAGGCCAGTCCACGGTGATACGGGATTCAACATTTCACAGTCTCCTTCAAGCATGGAGCGGTTCAACCGCGACAACGACGTCCTCGCTTTGAGCGGTGGTGCAAGTGACCAAAGTTCTGAAGCGGGCCGGGTCGATTCTGGGAAGCGGCCTTTTCGGCGCCCACCGCTTGAATACCCTATTCGAGGTTGTCCCAATGGCGCCGCCGCGCGAGGGCGGTCCACCGCGGTGTCACGCCAAGCGTGTGTGACGCCCGGCTACGAGGTCGCAAACATGCGTTGCGAGAGATACGTTTTGTTGCCGCAGCGCGCCTTGAGTGCGCACCGCAGTTGATACGCAGCGCGGCTGGCTGCGACGGTTTTCACCAGGCCAGTGCGCCTGCTTCCCTGGGCTTGGAGGCCAAGCCGGTGAGTTCCTCGCACCAGGCCTCGAACTGGGCTTGATCGAGCGGCAATTCCTCGGCGGTGTGCGGGTTCCACATCGTGCGGCGGGCAGTCAGGAGATCACCGCCATAGATGTGCAAGACCTGGGACTGCGCGGCATCCGGGTTGCGGATCTTGTGGATCACGTCCGGCTCGAGCGCGATGCATTCGCCAGCCTCAAGCCGCACCCGATGCGTTTCCACCAAGCCTGACGGGCCGCGCTCGAAGAAGGCGTTGTCTTCCCGGCCGACGGCGACGCCGATGACGCACCAGATGCCATGCGTGTGGACCGGTGTGTTGCCGAATGGCGGCTGCGCCAGGCTGACGACGAGAAGATCGTCGGCGCGGTAGACGATTCGATCGACGTCGGTCTGCGCCGGCACGGCCGTCTGCTCGGAAAGTGCCTTCGCCGTCAGGTCGCGGATCTGGGCGGCGCCCCCGCCGGCATCGATGCATTGGCGGCACCGCAAAGCAAGTTCATTCAGCCAAGGCATGGAGCGAATCCTTCATCAGACGCGGACAGCGGCGGCATGGCCACCGCGAAGAGGCGCCAGTGTGCCGGTTGCGAAATGTCCGCCTGGCTGAAGGGTTAGCAGCTGCCGTGCCGCGGCTTCAATCGGCAAACTGCGGCGGCGCTTCGGGGGTTGACCAGTGCATTGGCAGCGCCGCGGGGCGCCAGCAGCCCTGCAGCACATCCAACTGCAACAGGCGTTGCGCGCCGGGGAAGGCGTCGAGCGCTGGGCCATCGAAGCAGATCGACGCTTCGGCGGCCAGATGCAGCAAGGTGCCGTCGTCGAAATCGGGCACCAGCAGCCCGGCACGCGGCCATGCCAGCAGATTGCCCAGCGTGTTGAAGAAGAAGTTGCCCTGGTAGTCGGGCAGCGTCAAGCGCAGGCCACGCGGGCCGGTGGCCACGTGGATGAAGCCCGGGCGGCCGCCGCGGTGCGACACATCCACCCCTTCGCTCTTGGCCATCGCGCTGGCCTCACCGGCCTGCGCGCTGCTCGCCGAGGCGATGAACAGCGTGTCGGCGCGGCGCAGCAGCGCGATCGAGGGGCCGTCCAGTGCGGGCCCGAGCCGCTGTGCCGGCCATGCCGACCTTTGCTCGACAGCCTCGGGCCGGCGCGCATGGATGTACTTCGGGCAGTTGCCGAAGCTCTGCAATACCTCCACTTCGAATCCCTCGTCGCCCAGCGCCCGCACGCGGCCGTTGGCGCGGTTGCGCCGGCGGGTGTGGAACTCCAGGCCGAGCAGGCCGACGGCGGCGCCTTCACCGAGCCACGGCGCCACCGGGTCGTCGGCAGCCGGCTTGGCTTGCACCCGCAGCGTGCGCGCATCGGGGCTGCCGACGAAGCCCGCGGGCCCATGCAGCATGGTCGCCCAGGGTTGGCCGTGTTCGTCTTGCACGCCCAGCAGCAGAGTCGGCAGCTTGCCGAACAGCTCGCGGTGCTGGTCGGGCATGTGATCGCGAATCACCTTGTCGCCGATTTCTTCCATGCGCTCGCGCACGCCGGTGCGTGCCTGCAGCGCCTGCTCACCGGTGTGAAAGGGCGCCGAGTCCATCACGCCGCCGCCGGCAAAGGTGAACGTGGCATGCCGACGAAGCCGGGCAGCGCCTCGATGCGTTGCAACCAGGCGCGCAGCCGCGGGTGGGGTTCGAGCGAAATGCCGCCTTCGGGCGCGTGGGCGGTGTAGCTGTACATCGCCACGTCGGCGATCGTCGGGTGGTCGTTAGTCGCGAGCCAGGTGCGGCCTTCGAGGTGGCTCTCGACCACGCCGAACAGTTGGCGGGCCGTGGGTTGCGCTTGTGGGTTCACGGGTCGGTTGAACAGCGTGGCAAAGCGTGCATGCGCCGCGCCGGCGGCCAGCGGGCCGGCGGCGACGCCCAACCAGCGCTGCACCTCGGCCTGCGTGGTGGCCTGTTGCGGCAGCCAGCGGCGGCGCTCGTCGTAGGTCAGGGCCAGGTAGACGAGGATGGCGTTGCTGTCGGCGAGCGTGAAGTCGCCATCCTCGATCACCGGCACCTGGCCCAGCGGGTTGCGGGCGAGGAACTCGGGCTTCTTCTGCTCGGCGGCGATCAGGTCGACGTCGATCAGCTCGGTGGGCAACTCCAGCAGCGACAGCATCAGCTGCACGCGGTGGGCGTGGCCGGAAAGGGCGAAGCGGTAGAGGCGGATGGGCGTGTTCATGGGGGTTCCAGTCATCGAATGGACGAAGCGTAGGGCTTGCGGCCACTGGAATGAAGACGCAGCATGGGTAGTTCAGAATTGCAGCTGGAGAAAGAATCACCATGGATCACCTTCAACGCCTGCGTACCTTCGTGGCCGTGGCCGAGTGCGGCAGCTTCGCGCGCGGGGCGCGGCTGCGCGAGGTCTCGGCCCCGGCGGCCACGCGTGCTGTCGCCACGCTCGAGCGGCACCTGGGCGCCTTGCTGCTGCAGCGAACGACACGCAGCCTGCGCCTGACCGAGCAGGGCGAGGCCTTCCTGGCCGATTGCCGGCGCATCCTGGCCGAGCTGGACGCGGCCGAAGCCGCGGTCACCGGCGCCCGCCGCGAACCGCACGGCACGCTGGCGGTCACCGCGCCGGCGCTGTTCGGCAGCCGGCACATCGCGCCGCTGCTGTTCGAGTTCCTCGATCTGCACCCGCAGTTGCAGGCGCGGGCGCTGTTCACCAACCGCCTGGTCCATCTGATCGACGAGGGCTTCGACGTGGCGCTGCGCATCGCGAACCTGCCCGATTCAGGCCTCACGGCGGTGCCGGTGGGCAAGATGCGCGCGGTGATCGTGGCCTCACCCGCCTACCTGAAGCGCCACGGTACGCCGCGGGAACCGGCGGATCTGAAGCACCACCGTGCGATCGGCTTCACGATCGAAGGGCAGGACCGCACGGGCTGGAACTTCGTGCGTGGGCGCGCCACCGCGGCGCCGCAGGAGCGGCTGGTGGTGAACGCCAACGACGTCAAGGTGGCCGCCGCGGTGGCCGGCCACGGCCTGGCGCGTGCGCTGGCCTACCAGGTGACGGATGAGGTGCGCGACGGCCGCCTGCGCGTGGTGCTGCAGGCGCATGAGCCGCCGCCGGTGCCGGTGCACCTGGTGTACCCCGCTGGCCGCGTGGCTGCGGCCAAGGTGCGTGAGTTCGTGCACTTCGCGGCAGAGCGGCTGCGGGCCCTGCCGGTGCTGCAGGGCCGCGGGCTCGAGGCGCCGCGCAAGGCGCGAGCGGCTGTCAGCGCGACGCGCGGATGATCACCTTGCCGCGGGCGTGGCCGGTGGCCACCTGTTCCAGCGCGGCGCGGGCGTCGTCCAGCGGGTGAATGGTGTCCAGGATCACCTGCAGCCGCCTGGCCTCGAAGAGCCTGGTGATCCCTTGCAGGACCACGGTGTCGCCTCGGAAGAAGACGAACACCCCGTTGATGTCACCGCGTGACGCGATGGTGGGATCGACCAGCGACACCAGGGTGCCGCCGGGCTTGAGCACCGACCATGAGCGCTCGGCGGTGTCGCCGCCCACGGGGTCGATCACCAGGTCCAGATCGCGCAGGCGGGCAGAGAAGTCTTCGTGGCGATAGTCGATGACCTCGTCTGCCCCGAGCTCCTTGGCCAGGCCATGGTTCTTCGACGAGGCCGTCACGGTGACGTGGGCACCGGCCTGCTTGGCGAACTGCACGGCGAAACTGCCCACGCCGCCCGCGGCACCGTGGATCAGCACACGCTGCCCGGCCACCAGCTTGCCGGCACCGAACAGGGCCTGCCAGGCTGTGCCGGCCGATGTGGGCAGGGCGGCGGCCTGCTCGAAGCTCATGCCGGCCGGAATGCGGCACAGCGAGCTGGCGGGCACGACCGCGGACTGTGCGAAGGCGCCGCCGGCTGACGCGGCCGCCCGGCCGACGACCCGATCGCCGGGCTGGAACCCGCTCACGTTCGCGCCGAGGGTCTCGACCACGCCAGCGAGGTCGGTGCCCAATGTGTAGGGAAAGCTCACCGGGAAGACGGGCTGCATGTAGCCCGCCAGCATCTTCAGGTCCAGCGGGTTGACGCTGGCGGCTTCGATGCGAACGACGACTTCGTCCGGCCCGGCGGTGGCCGTTGCGATGTCTTCCAGAACTGCTTGGCTCGGGGTTCCGAACTCGTGGATGCGAAGGGCTTTCATGGGAGGTCTTTCGTATTCAATGGTCGTTCAGGGCAGGGAAGGCACCCAGCTGCTGGAACAGCGCAAACCAGTCTTCGAGGTGCCAGGTCCGCGTGATGCGTTGGCCGTCGAGTTCATGGAACTCGTGCAGCCGGAAGCTGACCTTCTTGCCGGTGGCGGGGATGCCGAAGAGTGGCCCTCGGTGCGTGCCGGTGATCTCGGCGCGCGCCGCTGTGCGGCCGGGCACCTGGATCAGGTCGTGGATCGTGATGTGCACGTCCGGCATTGCTTCGATGAAGCCGTGGATGATCGGCTTCAGCCCATCGGGGCCGGGCCCCTGGCCGGGCGCCAGCGGGATGTCGTCCCAGTCGGGGGTGACGGCGATGTCGAGCAGGTCGGGGTCCTTGTCGCTGAACGCGCGGTACAGCGTTTCCACGGCCTGGCGCTCGGCCTGCAGCCTGGCGGTGTCGCCAGCCACTGTGGGGGTTAGGGTCAGGGAGGTCATCGGTCTGCCTTGCTGTGTTGATCAGGAATGGCTTCATTCTGGGAAGCGGCATAAAATCTGTCCAACAAATGACCGATATAGATCACTATTCGTTCTATGGATTTTCATGGCGTTGATCTGAACCTGCTGGCCGCGCTCGACGCGCTGATGAGCGAGCGCAACGTGACCCGCGCCGCGGCTCGCGTGGGCGTGAGCCAGCCGGCGATGAGCGCCGCGTTGTCGAGGCTGCGCAAGCTCTTTGGCGACCAGCTCTTCATTCGCAGTGCAGAGGGCCTGCTGCCGACGCCGCGGGCACGAGACCTGGCCGAGCCCGTTTCGCAGGCGCTGCGGCAGATCGAATCAGTGGTCGTCAGCAAGCCCGTGTTCGTGGCGGCCGAGGCTTCGTTGAGCTTCACGCTGGGCCTGTCCGACTATCCCGCCCATGTGCTGTTGCCTGCGCTGCTGCAGGCGCTGGCAAAGCAGGCGCCGGGCGTGTCGTTGAACGTTCACGCCTTCACGGGCCGCGATCATGCGGTTGATCTGCTGGATGCGGGCACGATCGACGCCGCGGTCGGCGTGCCGCCCACCCAGCAGGAAAGCCGGATCCTGACGCGGACCATCCTGACGGACGAGTTCGTGACGCTGGTGCGTCGCGACCACCCGACAGCCCGGCACGGCATGAACATGAAGGCGTTCCTGGCGCTGCCGCACGTGCTGGTGTCACCCGAGGGCGATCGTCATGGCCACGTGGACCAGGCGCTGGCCCAGTTGGGCAAGCAGCGCACGCTCGCGTTGACGCTACCCCACATGTTCGCCGCGCCCGGTGTCGTGGCGCAGACGAACATGACGACCACGGTGCTGAAACGCGTGGCGTTGAACTCGTCGGCGCGTCGCAAGCTGGTCTTGTTCCCGCCACCGGTGACGCTGCCAACGGTTGTCTACGACCTGATCTGGCATCGGCGCAACGACACCCACCCGGCGCAGCAGTGGTTCAGGGAGCTGATGGCCGCGCTGGCTGCATCGCTGTGAAGACGAGCGCCGGCGGGCCTACTTTTCGACGTAGGCCTGGCCGTTGAACACGAAGCGTGTCGTCTTGTCCACGTTGTTCGCGGCAGCTTCCGGTTTGCCGGGTGGCGTGACCTTGCCGCGGGTTCGCAGCCTGAGGTCATGGAAGCCTCGGGCCGAGGTTTCAGGGGCGATGACGACGATGGTCCTGGTCTTGGTGGTGTCGATGCAGTCGGTGTCGCACTGCGTGCCCCAGGATTCCCACGACACGTTTTGCGCCAGCACCTGCTGGATCGCCTGGCCGTCGAACATCAGCAACCACAGGTCGGTGCTGTACTGGTCGAAGCTTGCCCCACGCAGCCTGGCCTCGATGTGCACCGGGATCGCCGGCATCTTCGGGGCGATCGGGTAATCGGCGGTGTCGAAGCGGACGGCGCGGATCTCGCCTTCCACGTCCACCGGCAGCGTGGCCTGCGCCGCGGGTTGATCGCCCTTGAAGGCCATCACCACCAGCTTGCCTGCGGTGCCGGCGTCGCCCGGCGTCTTCAGGCAGAGCTGGACCAGGTAGGGCGTACCCGAGACGTCGAACCTGCGTTCACCGGCGGGCTCGTGCTGCGGTGGGCAGGTGGCGTGCGCCACGCTGAACGACAGCACGAGCAGGGCGCATGCGGCGATGCGCCGGGCGAATGGCATCTCGCGCCGGTGCGCCGAGCGCGCCGAGCAGGGCGCTCTGGGCCTGCGCGGAGACAGTGGGGGTGAGGGCAGGTTCCTGGACATGCGCCATGGTGGCATGTCCGCGCGGCAGGTTCGGGTGGCGGCCCCCGTTCCCCGGGGGCCGCCGGGTCATCACCAGCTCAGTTGCAAGCTGTAGGTGCCGCCAGCACCTGTCTGGCCGCCGTAATACAGCACCTTCACAAAGCGCTGCGCGGTGCTGCCGCTCGAGTTGGTGACGCTGACCGTGTCCACCAGGCCGCTGCTGCGCTCGCTCTTGCCGAGCAGCGTGCCGGTGCTGTCATACACGTACAGGTCATAGTCGCTCGAGCTGTTGGGTGTCAGCGTCGAGGTCAGCGTACCGCCGGCGGGCAGGTCGACGCGGAAGAAGTCGCTGTCCGAGTTGTTGAGCATCGTGCCGGTGAGCGTGACCGGCGCTGCTATCGGGTTGGCCGCGGCGATGGTGTTGTTCGGCTCGGTCTCGGTCACCGGTGGCGTGCCCGGGCCGATGTTGACGAACACCGCGCTGACCGGGCCGAAGGCGCCCGAGGCGTCCTTGCCGCGCACGAACACCAGGTGCTTGCCGTTGGCCAGGTTGGTGGTGTTGAGCGTGCCGGTGATGCCTTCGGTCGTCGAGTTGAACGAGCCGTCGGCCGCAGACAGCGCGATCGCCGTGGCGCCGGGGCTCCACGGCGGCGTGTCGATGTAGGCCTCGGCCGCATTGATGGCCTGGGTCGACTCGGTGCCGTTGCTGTTGTTGAAGCGCGTGTCGGTGATCGACGCGGTCACGGTGACCGGTGTGCCGGCCGGCACGCCGGTGCCGTCGTTCAACGACAAGGTCGTCACGTCCGGACCGGCGGGCAGCTGGTAGGGCGCGCGGGCCACGCGAGCGGCGTAGATCAGCGCCGGCAGGTTTTTCGGCTTGGTCGTGTTGTTGTAGGTGGTGCAGCTTTCGAAGAAGCTGCTGCCCAGCTCGATCGTGAAGGCTGCCACGCCGCGGTCGCCATAACTCGGCCCGTCGCTGGTGCCGTCGGTCGGGTACAGGCCGATCGACTGCTCCGGCGTGTAGCCGTTGAACCAGGCCAGGCGCCGGCCCATCGTCTGCAGGGCGGTGCCGTTGGGTGCCGGCGTGTTGGTGGTGCCCCAGGGCCACAGCACCAGCTGGCTGTAGCTGTGGATGTCCAGGTGCACGCCCATCGTGTTGGCCGGTGCCGGGTCGCCCTGGTTGGGGCCGCGGTTGTCGGCAAAGATGCTGCCGATGTAGCTCTCGACCGCCTGGGTCTCGGGCTCGCTGTGCGCGGATGGGCCGCGGTAGGTCTCGTTGCAGACATTGCCGCTGGAGCCCTGGCCGTTGGTCGAGTTCCAGCCGTAGGTGAAGTTGCGGTTCAGGTCCGCGCCGCGGCTGTTGCTGTTGGCGCCGCAGTAGGCGGTGTTGGTGTTCTTGCGCCACGACAACCCGCCTTCGGCCTTCTTGCGCCCGTCGGGGTTGGTGTGCAGCATCAGGTGGATCTCGTGGTGGTCGAGCATCCAGGTGGCGTCCGCGTTGACGCCGTAGCCGTTGATCAACCAGCGGGCGAATTCGAGCGACAGCGGGGCGGTGGTGTATTCACGCGCATGGATGGCGCTGGTGACGAACAGCTTGGGCTTGGTGCCGCCGATGGCGGTGTTGGTCAGCTTCAGCACGCGCATGTCGTAGCCGCCGCTGCCGGTGTTCTTCTGCCACGAGTTGCCCGCGTCGATCCACTGCGCCAGGTTGGGCTTCGACGTGGCAAAGGCCTGCGCCGCGGCGAAGGTCTCTTCGACCGTTTCGTAGCAGGAATAGCCGGGGATGGACTCGACGCCGACGTCGCCGTTTCCGCCGCTTTTGCGGTTCTCGTCAGCGGCCTTGTCGAACCGGTCGAGGAACTCGTTGCGGCGCTTGATGAAGTCGTGTGCCGTCTCCAGGCGGAAGCCCTGCGCCTGCAGCGCTGCGTACTCTTCCGACTCCAGCTCGAGGATCAGGTAGCCGGCGTCGTACTTTGATTCGAGCAGCGCGTGGTGGTAGCTGATCGCCGCCTTGCGGGCGGTGGCCTGGTCCGGGAACCAGACCTTGTAGATGTTGTTGCGCTGGCGTTCTTGCTGGCGCAGCTGGCGCATCTCGGCGGCGGCCTCTCGGGCGGCCTTCTGGGCGGTGGCTTCATCGGTGGTGCCATCGGCACCGTTGGCGGCCCACAGGGGCGTGGCCCCCATCGACAGCAGCAGGGCGGCGGTGGCCGCAGTTATCCTCGATAGACGCAGGGTCATTGGGATCTCCGGGTGCGTGGGGATCCAGCCGCGGTGGTGCCGCGGCTGGCTCTAGTGTCCTGTCTCAGGAATACGCTGCATTGGACGGGCCGAGATGGGGATGATCGCGAGGCGACGAGCCGGGCAGATACCGAGTGGTATCTGCCCGGCTTGGCGACGCTGCGAGCGCCCCATATCGGCCCGCCCGAAGGGTTCGACCAGATGGCGCGCTCGCGCGCCCGGCCATCAGGGCAGATACGCTGGGTATCTGCCCAGCCGTCCGGCCGCACGATCATCACCATCTGGTCGAATCTCAATACTGCGTATTCCTGAGACAGGACACTTTTTGCGCCACGTGAGGGGATCACCAACCGCAGCGCAACGCGGGAATTTAGGCACTGCAGGAATCGGCGATATCGGGGTCTGTGCGGAGTGGGTCGGCACGACTAACGTCGGATTGGGGAGTCGTGCTTGACGCGCGCGCCCGAGTGGCTGGCTGTGGCCCGTGCGCTGCAAGGTCAAAGCGGCCCTCCCACAATCGCCCATCCGAAAAGCTGGAGCCTTCATGGAAGCATCGTCTGCCGACACCCTTCACGTCGTCCTCGGGGGCGCTTCCGGCTGGGCCGGCTCGGCGCTGGCGCGTGGCATTGGCCGCCAGCCTGACATGCGCCTCGTCGGCGCCGTTGGGGAACGCAATGCCGGGCGAAAGCTGGGCGATGTGATCGGCGACGATTCGCTGCAGTGCCTGGTGTCTCAGTCGACCCAAGCGGCTCTGGCGCAGACGAAGTGTGATGTCTATGTCGAGTACGGCAAGCCCGCCGACGTGGGTGTGGTCAGGCGCAACGTCATCACCGCGCTGGAGTCCGGTGCGCATGTGGTGGTGGGCAGTTCGGGGCTGGGCGATGGTGACTACGCCGAGATCGACGCCGCGGCCCAACGCCACCAGCGAGGTGTGCTCGCGTGCGGCAACTTTGCTTTGACGGCGGTGCTGCTGCAGCGCTTCGCCGAGATGGCGGCGGCCTACATCCCGAGCTTCGAGATCCTCGACTTCGCTTATGAAGGCAAGCCGGATGCACCCTCGGGCACTGCCCGGGAGCTGGCCGCGCGGCTGGGCCGTGTGCGGCAGCCGGAACTGGGTGTTCCGCTCGACCAGGTCAACGGCCCGCCGGGCGTGCGGGGCGCCAGCGTCAATGGCGTTCAAGTGCACGCCGTGCGCTTGCCGGGTTATGTGCTCGGCATCGAGGCCGTGTTTGGCATGAAAGACCAGCGGCTGCACATTCGCCACGAGGCCGGCAGCAGCGCGGAGCCCTATGTCGACGGCGCGCTGCTGGCGATCCGCAAGGTCCACACGGTCACCGGTGTCGTGCGTGGGCTGGATAGGGTAATGAACCTGTGAAGTCCGGAGGCGCGATCACGTGGCTCATGGCCTGATGCGAAACAGCGTGCCGCCACCGTTCAGCCCGCCGCCGTGCGTGCTGCTGTAGAGGTAGCCGTTGGGAGCAAGTTCGAAACCGGCCATCGGGTTGCCGCCTTCGGTGGTGTTGCCGGCAAAGTGGTGCAGCACCTCGACCTTGTCGGGCCGCCATGGGCGGAACCGGAAAGCCGTGCCCTGGCCGAACGCACCGCCGCCCGCGCAGGTGCCGTAGAGCGTGCCGTCGGGCATGGCGAACAGATAGTCGACGGGCGACGAGCCTTCTGATGGCAGAAAGCTGTGCAGCACCTTGTACTCGCCGGCGTGCGAGATCGAGTAGATGCAGCCGCAGAAGTGTTCGCCTCCGTTGGTCGCCAGGCCATAGAACAAGCCGTCTGGCGCGAGCGTGAGGCCGCCGCGGGGCAGGCGGCCGGTGGCGTTGTCGCCGAAGAGGTGCAGGATGGTCAGCACGCCGTCCGGTGTCAGGCGGTAGACCGTGCCCGAATCCAGATCGCCGCCCAGTTCGGTGACGCCGTAGTAGTTGCCGTCCAGGCCCTTGGTCACCCCTTTGGCCGGCGCGTAGCCGCCTTCGTGGCCGTCCTGGAATGCGTTGAAGTGGTACAGCGTGGTCAGCTCGCCCGCGAGGGTGATGCGAAACACCGTGCCGGCCTGGCGGGCGCCGCCGTTTCGCGTCGTGCCGTAGAGCGCCCCGTCGAAGCCTTCGATCAGGCCGCCGGTGGGTTGCAGCCCTTGCTGGCCGGCGTCATCGAAGCGGTACAACTCTTCGATGGGATGGCCCTTGGGTGTCTGCCAGCGACTGACAGTGCCGGCATGGTGGTCGCCGCTGTTGCCGGTGTTCGCGTAGGCCAGGCCGTTGCCGGCGAGGATGAAGTGCGAGTAATACGAGAACTTCTGGACAGCGAAGGAGTGCACGCCACCCAGCGCCCCGCTCAGCGGGATGCGCCAGGCGCGCTGGACAGTCGCGATGTTCATCCACCGCTGCGAACCATCGGCGCTGATCAGCGGCCGCACGTCGGGGGCTTCGCCGGCAGGGAAGTGGAAAACGGTTTCGAAGCCGTGGTCGCCGGCATGGGCCAGGCGGACGACGGCCAGGCCGGCGCCGAGCAACGGGGCCGCGCAAATGGCACGACGGGTCAGCAATGCTGGTGGGTTAGGCATGACGCTCCCTGGTTTGTCCGCCGTGCCGCGTTGCGGGCACAGCGCGCATGCTGGCGCATCACGCCGATGCCGTGAACCGTACGCACTAGGGGTGCGGTGCCGCGAACCGAGGGGGCGTGCGACCGGTGCGGCGTCAGGGCTGGGCCTGGTTCACCTCACTTGGCGCTGGTGGTTTGGCCGTCACGTGGCGCGAGTGGCAGGATGAACAGGTTGGCCGACGCCGGTGGCAGGTGGACGTTCTTCAAGCCGTCGGCGGTTTGGTCGAAGTAAGCGGTGTCCGTCCAGCGGACCGTATCTTTCACCACGTGGTTGTTGTCGGTGATTCGATCGGACCGCAATACCCGATACCCGTATTGCCCTTCGGCCAGCCATCGCCTTGGGCTCGTGTCCATGGTATTCAAGTTGACGGTGACACCGTTCTTCAGATCTCGGTTGATGACCATCACCCGCAGCGAGTTGTCGTTCGCACTGATGGATGAGTAGGTCGACACTTGCGCATAGCGGTTTTTTCCGTCCGGTGTCGTCAGCCGCGGGTTGTTCTTGATGCGGTTGCGGACCATGGTCTTGCCGAACTGTTGGGCATAAATGCTGTACGCATAGCCTGGCGCCTGGATTTGGGGGTATTCGATGTCCTCGCCACCCGGATGGGTGCCATTGGCATATTGAACGAGCGAAAACGCGGGGTGGGTGTCCAGAGAATGGTAGAACAGGCGCTCGACGTTCTGCTCCAGCAGCTTGCCAGTCCAGTCAGCCATCACCAGGGCGTGGCCCATGTCTTGCAAAACCTGGAGCTCGCCCCCGGCGTTGTTCTGGAAGACGTTGAATTCGGTCATCCATATCTTCCACGAGTGCGTGGGTGATTTGGGGTCGTCCGTGCCCAGCAAGTCCTTGACGTTTTCGATTTCGGCACCTCGATCGACCTCATAGAGCATGTCCTCGGTCTGTTTCTGTCGCCGAGCTTGCGGGCTCGCCTGTTCATAAGGCTTGGCCGACAGGTACTGATGGATGGAGTAGGCGTAAACGCTGTCCAGCTTGCCGGCGTCCTGCAGCTTTGATTTCAGGGCGTTCAGCCAGGCCTTCGCCTTGTTGTCCTTGAAATCTGCTGCCAGCCCTTGCGCCAATAGCTTGATCTCGGGCCTCGCCGCTTTCATCTTCTCTTCAAACTCATAAAAGATGTCGGCGTGCTGGCTTGCATTCCAGCGTGACCAATCTTCGTTGCCCACTTCCCACCACAAGGTCGTCGCCCCTTCAGGGCTGGCGACCCAGGCCGCCGCCTTGGACGCGGCCGTGGAGAGATTGACAGGATCGATTTCAGGCGGCAACGGTGGGTTGCTGAATTGGTTCTTGTTGATGTACTCAAGGCCCCACGGGTTGTAGTTCAGCCAGAAGACGGTATTGACCTCGAACAGGCGTTGCATGTCGAGGCGGTCTGCGGCGGTGTAGCGGTTTATTTCACTCACGCTCAGATACGCATCCCACTGCGAAGGATGCTCCTGGGAAGGGTAGCTGTGCGTCGGGTCGTCCCAGATATAGAGAAATGAGCTGTCGCCGTGCGGAAAGCGCAAGGTACCCAAGCCCAGGCTGTCGATCGTGTCCGCCGTCTTGGAAGAGACCGGTGTGCCGCCGGCATCGCTGAGGTTGTCGAACGTCCATCGCCATTGGGCAGTATTGAATTGGACACCGCTGCCAAAGGTGCGCCGACTGATGTCGGATCGGTAGGCCCCCAGGGTTTTGGCCGCGTCGATTTGGATCACCACCGGCTCGGGTGTGTTGGTGGCGGCAAATGCCGGCCCGAATATCACCACCGCGAGCAAGGCGGTCAGCCGCTGAAGCGAACGCATGAGAGGTCCTTTCAAGACGATTCGATGAGCAGAGAGGGGCGGGCGCCCGGGGCTCCCACCTCTGTGCAACAAGCAAGGCCAGCACCAGGCGGGCTGCCGCAGCAGCCCGTGGGGCCCTCAGCAAAATTACGGCTTCAACGCATCGACCGGGATGTCGATTTCATAGGAATCGACGTCCGTCTCGCTGTTGACGTCCCAGTTCGAGTTGTAGATGACCCGGGTGAAGTCACGGTTCACCGAAGCCGCCGGAGCGGTCCAGTAGCCTGCGTAATGGCTCCTGTGGAAGGCGAGGTTGTAGACGATGGGGTTTTGCTTCAGCTGGACCGCCAGGATTTTCTGGTGCAGCCACTTTCGCGGCATCGATGTGTCGTTGGCGTAGGTTTCAATGGTCACCCAGCCCGGCTTGTTGAACGCCTTGCCCGACACATGGATGGCCGTGGCGGTGCCGTCGATGTAGGTGGGGAAGAGAACTGTCCGCTTGCCGTCGCGCAGCCTGGTCATGAAGACATCGCCGGCATTGGACTGGTAATCGATCGACACGTAGACATCGTCGCCGGCGGCGTCGAATGCGAGGTCAGAATGCTCCGAGGTGGTGTGAACCTGCGTGCTCGTTGAAAAATCGCGCGAGTAGGCGGTCGTCACTTCGCCCGACACCACGCAGTATTTTCCACTCGGGCTCATGCTGACGTGGTCGGGCCGGTTGCCATGCGTGGACATGTGGCCAAGGATGGTGTCGGTTTTCTTGTCCCAGACAAAAATACCGCGGCTTTGCCAATCTGCGTTGTCCACCATGAAGCACCAGTACCGCCCGTTCGCTGATGGCGAGCCTTCGCTCTTCGTCCATGCGGCATTGGCATCCGGCCAGAGTGCCTTCAGCCGCGGGCCAAAATCTGCCACTTGCCTAGTTTGCAACGATCCGACGTTGAGTTCGTGCAGCTTCATGCCCACCCCATTGGTCGGCAGGTAATAGAGGATCTTCGGGTCGGAATGGTGCCATTGCGGTTCTGCGTCTCCACCCAAATGTGGCAGGGTCGTCACATGGGCGTGGGTATTGGCGTTGTAGAGGTGCCATGTGCCGTCGTAGGCCGAGACGAGTTGCCGCGTGTTATTGGCGTTGAAAGCCTGACGGCGCGAGTAATCGTTTCTCGCAAAACCCGATACACCATCGGCCGCATGGTCAGTGGCCCGGGTGACGCAGGTTCCGTAAGTCGGCTCGGCATAGGCCGAGCCCTTGGCTGGCTTTGATTTTGCGGGAATGGCGTCGACGGCTCTTGTCGAATTCAGTTTGAACAAGGGCCGGTCGGCATAGAAATCAGTGCAGGCTGGGTTGTTGGGGTTCGCTGCCACGGCCAGGTCTTGCACCGCAGTGTCGGCAGTTTCAGCCAGGCTATTGGGCGTCTCAGAGAATGGATTCAGAGGCGGCTTCTGCTCGGCGGCGGCATTCAGTGGAAAACCTGAAATCAGTATCAGAGCTGCAATGGTTGCAGTATTAAAACTCTTCATGGAGGCTCCTCGTTAGGGGTTTTATTTTGAATTGATGACGTAGAATGTAAACGTTTTCAATCCGCGGCGAGTATGCCCCCCGTGCATCGACTGCACAAAGTTTGTAATTCGTAATTTCAGTAACCAAGGCGCGCGGACGGCAGGCTCAGTAAACCTGGGCCGCGCGAGGAGCTTTCTTCGCCTTGACAGTGCCTGCGCCGCCGTTGCTATTTCAGCTTTTCACCGTCGATTCAAGCAAAAAGGCGTTACGCCTGCGCACCGCAAAGGCCCGGCGAACCCCTAGTTCGTAGGATCGTCGTTCGATGAGCGGAACGCCGGACGCGCTGCGTGTGGAGGTGGAGCCCGGAGGTTAGCGGCCGGCGCCCAGCGCTCAGTGGTCGGCTTCGGAGGCGCGGGCCGCGCCTTGCTCCAGCGCGCGCTGGACATCGCTCTGCACCTGTTGCACCTGCTGCTGCGGCGTCCCGGTGGGCGTGGGGATGGGCGATGTATCGGGCAGGTTGGTGCCAGCCGGTGCGGTGGCCTCTTGCGCAGGGGGAGCCAGGCTGTTCAGCTGTTTCTTCACCGTGAAACCGATGATGGCCAGCACGACCAGCAGGCCGGCGAGCGAGAACATGATTCGCATCGTGTGGGTTTCTATGTCGACCGCCAGTATGCGCCGGCGCAGGTGCTGTCAGTCCAGAGCCAGTGCGCGCGACAGATGGCCGTACACCGTCGCCACCCGCCGCAGGTGGCGTGATTCGGGGTGCGTCAGCAGCCACAGGTCGGTCTCGCAGTCGTCCAGCGCTTCGGTCAGTTGACGCAAGTCTCGGCGCGTCTTGGCCAGGAACAGCGGCAACACGCCCACGCCCATGCCGAGGGCAATCAACTCCATCACCGTGAGGATGCTGTTGACGCGGTAGTGGGGCACCACCTTCGGAAAATGGCGTTTGCGCCAGACGACCGAGGGGTGCTCGGGCAGCGCGTCGTCCGGCGCGATCCACGAGGCCTTGCCGGCGGTCACGTCAGCAAAGCGCTTGACCGGGCCTTTCGCCGGGGCGTACAGCGCCACCCGCAGCGGCCCGACCCGCTTGCCCACCAGGTGCTGCGGTGGGCGCTTGGTGGCCCGCACGGCAATGTCGGCGTCGCGCTTGGTCAGACTGGCCAGCTCGTTGCCGGCGTGCAGCTCGTAGCTCAGCAGAGGGTGCTGGGCGTGCAGGGCGGCCAGAGCAGGGGCGACGAGGGCGTGCAGGATGGTGTCGGTCGTCGTGATGCGCACGGTGCCCGACACCTGCTCCGGCAGCAACTGCGCGGCCGAGCGGGCGGTTTCCAGCGCGGCTTCCACCTGTTCGGCCTGCTCGGCCAGCGACATGGCGAGTTCGTTGGGGGCGTAGCCGGCACGAGAGCGCACGAACAAGGCCGCGCCCAGACCGCGCTCGATGCGCTGCAGGCCACGGAACACTGTCGAAGCGTCCACACCCAGGCGCTCGCCGGCCTCGGCCAATGTGCCGGCGCGCACCATGGCCAGCACGACGTCGAGGTCCGAGGCCGTCAACTGGTATTGCAGGCGTGCATTCATGGTTTGTCTCTCTGCCTATTTCCGTGGCAAGTCTGCAATCCTACAGTGAGGTTGTCGTTCAACCCACGGAGACCCTCATGAACACCACCGCACCTTTCGGCATCACCCTGCTGCGCCTCAGCCTGGGCGTGATGTGGATCTCGCACGCCTTGCTGAAGTGGTTCGTCTTCACGCTGCCGGGCACTGCGCAGTTCTTCGCCAGCGTCGGCTACCCGGGCTTCCTGGCGTACCCGGTCTTCGCGGCTGAACTGCTGGGCGGCCTGGCGTTGGTGCTGGGCATCTATGCCCGGCAGGTGGCGCTGGCCCTGGTGCCGATCATGGCCGCGGCCGCGTGGGTCCACCTGCCCAACGGCTGGGTCTTCACCAGCCCGAACGGCGGTTGGGAGTACCCGGTGTTCCTGATCGTCGCCTCTGTGGCGCTGTGGCTGCTGGGTGATGGCGCCTTGGCCATCCGCCGCAGCCCGGTGCTGATGCCTCGATAGGCCGCTGGTGTCACACGCACGGTGCGAGCGATGGCTGGTCGTGGCCAGCCCCGGCGCGCCGATTGCCGAGACCATCGGCTGGTGGTACACGTGGACAAGCGATCCGGCCGGGTCGGCCCCCGTGACCCCCGACGCACCCCACCATGCAAGTTATCGGTCCGCACGCTGCACAAGTCCTCCAGCACCCATGGACGTTCGCACTGCGGGCGCTGAAGGCGTTTCGCGCCAACCAGGGCCTGCTTCTCGCCGGGGCGGTGGCGTACTACGCGCTGCTGTCGATCGTGCCGCTGCTGATCATCAGCATCATTGCGCTGTCCCATTTCGTCGACCAGGGCGAGCTGCTGCAGACGGTGGGCCGCTACCTCGAGTGGTTGGTGCCGGGGCAGTCGGCGGCGATCGTGGCCGAGCTGGCGCGCTTCCTGGCCAACCGTGACGTCATCGGCTGGGTGCTGCTGGGCACGATGCTGTTCTTCAGCTCGCTGGCCTTCACGGTGCTCGAGAACGCGATGTCGGTGATCTTCCATCACCGCGTCGCGATACGGCGGCGCCACTTCATGGTCTCGGCGGTCATTCCGTATGGCTACATCCTGTGCCTCGGGCTCGGCTTGCTGATGGTCACGCTGGTGGCGGGCAGCCTGCAGGTGCTGGGCGAGGAGTCGGTGCAGTTCCTGGGCCGCAGCTGGTCGCTGCACGGCTTCTCGGGCCTGCTGCTGTACCTGCTCGGTCTGGCGGGCGAGGTCTTCGTGGTCGCCTCGATCTACATGGTGATGCCGGTGGGCAGCCTGTCGCTGCGGCATGCCCTGCTGGGCGCGGTGGTCGCGGCCTTGCTGTGGGAGCTGTCGCGCCACCTGCTGGTCTGGTACTTCGCCACCTTGTCGCAGATCAGCGCGGTGTACGGCTCGTTGACGACGGCGATTGCCGTGCTGCTGAGCCTGGAGATCGGCGCCACGCTGCTACTGCTGGGCGCCCAGGTGATCGCCGAGTACGAGCGCCTGGCCAGCCACCCGATCGGTGCGCCGCCGCGGCCGTTCAGGACCGGGCGTGGCTGATGCCGGCCGTCAGCTCAGCCAGCGGTGGATCTGCCGATAGACGTCGCTGCGGCTGAGCAGGTCCCAATGGTTGGCGCCCGTGACCACCATCTGCTGGCTCTTGGGAACGTTCAGCGCCAGCTTCGGGTCGCGGTGTTCGCCCAAGGCACTGGCCAGCGGCACCAGCCCGTCGCCCAGCGTGGCGCTGCGCAAGCCGGTGGCCTGCTCCGACGTGGTGGCTGCCACCAGGTAGCTCTGCACGCCGTCGGGCAATGGTGTCGGCTGCCGGTCGTCGCGCGTCTGGGCATGGCGGTCGCGGTGCTGCCAGTCCGCGTCTTGCAGGTTGCCGAAACGCAGGTCGGTGATGCCGGCACTGCGCGTCTTGCCGACGCGGGCGAAGGGCGCGGCATAAGGGCTCACGCCCAGCAGCGTGTCGACGAGCCGGCCGCCGCGTTCGAGCGGCGCGCCGTGGTGCGGCGTGCCGAGGAAGACGATCCGCGTCAGCGCCGCGCGCCAGCGGCGACCGTCGCTCACGCTGCAGGCACTGCGGGTGACCAGGCCCCCCATGCTGTGGCAGACGATCACCAGCTCTTCCACCGGCACTGGCCAGGTGGCGACCAGTTCGTCCAGCCGCGCGGCGAAATCGCGCCCGTTCTGCGACACATGCCGGCCGCTGTTGTAGTGCAGGTAGACGGGCGAGAAGCCGAGATCACGCGCCAGCGCCCGGCCATGGTCGTGGCCGCGGCGTGACCACTGCAGGTCGTTCATCGTCAGCCCGTGCACCAGCACCAGCAGCTTGCCGGTCGGCGCCGAGTGGGGCAGCGCCTCCCGGTACGGCCGGCCGTCGATGCGCAGCGACATCGGGATCGCCAGCGGGTTGCCGGTGTCGGCCAGGTGGTCGCCCCAGACACCGTTCAGCGCGGCGACGAAAGCCTCGCGCTCCGGGGTCGACAGGCGGGTGTCGAAGGGCAGGGCGCCCCACAGCGCGTCCAACCCATCGCCGATGGTCCGGGTGGTGCCGCGCACCGCGCGGTAGACGAAACCGGTGATGCCCTTGGGCCGGCCTGCTGGTGCCTGGCCGGCAATGCCGGTGAACGATGCGATGGTGTGGTGCACGGCCTCGACCAGGTCGGTCACGCCGACCACGGCGTCCACGCCCAGGCGCGACAGCCCGCGCAGGTCGGCGGGCCGCAGCGGCAGTTTCAGGCGCGGTGCGGCGGGCGGCGTGTGGCTCATGGGCGATGGGGGTTCGAAATGGCTCCGGCCCGACTGTGCGGTGCACCTCGCCCCCGCGCAAGCAAAGCTTTAGGGTCTGCTAACCAGCCGAATGTGGTTCAGGGTGCCTGCGCATCTGCCAGCACCTGCATCAGCGTGTCCACGTCCACCGGTTTGACGAAATGGTGGTCGAAGCCGGCCTCGTGGGTCTTCTGCCGGTCTTCGTCCTGCCCCCAGCCGCTCAGGGCGATGAGCAGCGCGCCCTGGGCCCAGGCCTGCTGGCGGATGCGCCGGGCGGCGTCCAGGCCGCTCAGCTTGGGCAGGCCGATGTCGAGGATCACCGCCTGCGGTTGATAGGCGTTGGCCACCCGCACCGCTTCGAGCCCGTCGTGCGCCGTGCGGGTGTGATAGCCAAGCATCGTCAGCAGCTGCGACATGCTTTGCGCGCTGTCGATGTTGTCGTCGACCACCAGCACGCGCACGTCGTTGGCCAGGCCTGGTGACAGCGTGGCGGTGGCCTCGGTCTGGTCGGCTGGCGCGTGGATCAGCGGCAGCCGCACGGTGAAGGTACAGCCCCGGTTGTGGCCGTCGCTTTCGGCCACGACGCTGCCGCCATGCATGTCGACCAACTTGCGCACCAGTGCGAGGCCGATGCCCAGGCCGCCTTGCGAGCGCTCGAGCGAGCGGTCGACCTGGGCGAACAGGTCGAATACACGCGGCAGCATCTCGCGCGGGATGCCGATGCCCGAGTCGTTGACGCGGATCACGGCCTGCTCGGCGTCGCGCTCGGCGGAGACGTTGATGCGACCATGCTGGAGCGTGTATTTGGCCGCGTTGTTCATCAGGTTGGCCACGATCTGCGTCAGCCGCGTCAGGTCGGCGTCGACGATCAGCGTGCCCGGCGCCGGCAGCCGCACCGTCAGCTCGTGATGCCCGGCGGCGATCAGCGGGCGGCTTGTCTCGACAGCGGCCTGGATCGCGGCCACCAGGTCGACGTGTTCACGCCGCAGCTCAACCTTGCCCTGGCTGATGCGGCTGACGTCGAGCAGGTCATCGACCAGGTGGACCATCTGCTTGAGCTGGCGCTCGATGATGCCGTGCGCATTGGCGTGGACGTCGGGGTCGGGCGTGATCTGCATCATCTGCAGCGCGTTGCGGATCGGCGCCAGCGGGTTGCGCAACTCGTGCGCCAAGGTGGCGAGGAACTCGTCCTTGCGCCGGTCGGCGTCTTCCAGCGCGGCCTCGACCCGGACCCGTTCGCTCACGTCGCGCACCACCGCCAGCAGCCCGGTCTGCCCACCGGCGTTGTCGCGCGTCACGGTGACGGTCGATTCGACGTGCATCAGCTCGCCCGAGTGCTTGACGTGCACATTGCGGCCGCGCCAGGAGCCGCCGGAGGCCAGCGCAGCGACGGCGGCTTGCGCGTCTTCCGGCGCCAGCCAGCGGTAGTCATACAACGCCGACAGCGGCCTGCCCAGCGCGTGCGAGACGGGCACCCCGTACTGCCGGGCGGCCGCCTCGTTCAGGTAGGTCACGCGCTGCTCGTTGTCGACCGCGATCACCGCATCGTCGATCTGCGCGATCACCTCGCTGCGGAAACGGTTGGACGCCGCATCGACGCCCTCGAGCACGTAGAGCTTTTCGCCCACGACCAGCGCGTCGACCTCGCCGCCGCGGATGGCGCGCAGCGTTTCCTCCGCCTCGTCCAGGCGGGCGCGCAAGGTCTCGATCTCGGCGATCAGGTCCGGACGGTCCATGTCGTTCGGTTCAGTGGAGGCAATGTCTTTCATCAGCGGCAAGTCGACTATTTGGGCGGTGTGGGCAATCGCGTTGCCAGCCCCAGGCCGGACAGCAGCCGCTCGGTGTCCGACATGTCGCCGATGAAGCGGCGCTCGGGCGGCGGCAGCTCCCTGACCAGCGTGGGCGCCGCAATGACCTGCGCCATCGAGGCGATCGAGGGGTTGAGCGAGATGTCGATCACTTCGAGGTCGTACTTGTCCGGCATGTGCTCCTCGCAGAGCTTGCGCACATTGACGATGGCGCGTGACGAAGATGGCGTGGCGCCGACGACATACAGGCGAAGCCGATGGTGGGTCATGCGGCTCGTTTCAGCGGCCGCACGTCGAGGCCGACCAGCACGCGCTCTTCGTTGGACAGATCGCCGATGATCTTGCGGATCGGCTCGGGCACCTTGCGCACCAGGGTCGGCACTGCCAGGATCTGGTCGCCGGCGGCCAGCCGCGGGTTGACCAGCAGGTCGACCACCTCGATCGCGTAGCGGCCGGCCAGGTGGGTTTCGCAGACCCGCTTGAGGTTGTCGAGCGCGGCCATCGACTTGGCCGTCTGCCCGGCGACGTAGAGCTTCAGCTGCCACTCGGGCACCGCGGTGGCGGCGTCGGGGAGGGTGTCGAAGGTAGGAACCGGACTGCTCATCATTGCCCTTTACTTCCGCCCGGGATGCCGGACTGTTCGCTGCGGGCCGCGCGCACGCGGGCCGAGCCGGTCAGCACCTGGCTGCCAGAGATATAGACGTCGATCATGTCGACCCCGTGGTCGGTCATGACGAATTCGCGCACCTGGTTCGAGTGCGCCATGCCGCGCGACTTCAGCACCTGCACGGTGCGTATGCGCTCGCTGTTGCTTTCGCGGTTGGTCAGCAGCAGCCAGGTGTCCATCAGCGACGACACGCCGACCTCGGAGTCGGCCAGCGCGTGCTCCGAATCGGAGGTGAGGCTGGTGAACATCGCCGTCACGCCCTGGTGTTTCAGAAAGTCGATCAGCCGCATCAGCGCAGGCTTGAGCGCGATGTCGCGGCTCTCGATCGACAGGTTGCTGATCGGGTCGACCACGACCACGCGGGGCTGCCACTGGCGCACCAGTTCGTACATCCGCACCAGGTGTTGCTCCAGCCCGTGCAGGGTGGGTCGCGAGGCGTGCACGTGCAGCAGGCTCTCGCGCTCCCAGCGAGCCAGGTCGAGGCCGATCGAGCGCATGTTGCGGAACAGCTGGCTTTCCGACTCTTCGTAGGCGAAATAGAGCGCCTTTTCGCCGCGGCGGCAGGCCGCTTCGGCAAAGCTGACACCCAGGGTGCTCTTGCCAGTGCCCGGCGAGCCGGATACAAGCACGCTGCTGCCGCGGAAGACGCCCTGGCCACCCAGCATGCTGTCGAGCCCGGCCACGCCGGTGGAAACCCGCTCGTCCAGTGCATCGTGGTCGAGCCGAAGCGAGGTGATCGGTAGCACCGAAAGGCCCTTCTCGCCGATCAGGAAGGGGTACTCATTGGTGCCGTGGGCCGAGCCCCGGTACTTGATGACGCGCAGCCGGCGGGTTGAGACCTGTTCGACGATCCGGTGGTCCAGAATGATCACGCAGTCGGCCACGTACTCTTCGAGCCCGTAGCGCGTCAGCGAGTTGTCGCCACGCTCGCCGGTGATCACCGCTGTCATGCCCCGGTCCTTGAGCCAGCGGAACAGACGCCGCAGCTCGGCGCGCAGCACGGCGTGGTTCGGCAGGCCCGCAAACAGCGCCTCGATGGTGTCCAGCACCACGCGCTTGGCGCCGATCGTGTCAATGGCATGGCCGAGCCGGATGAACAGGCCTTCCAGGTCGTACTCGCCGGTCTCTTCGATCTCGGTGCGTTCGATGTGCACATGGTCGAGCACCAGCAGCTTGCGGCGCTGCAATTCGTCCAGGTCGAAGCCGATCGAGCGCATGTTTTCGGTCAGCTCGGCGGCGCTCTCTTCGAACATCATGAAGACGCCGGGTTCGCCTTGCTCGACCGCGCCGCGGACCAGGAACTCGGCGGCCAGCATCGTCTTGCCGCAACCGGCGCCGCCGCAGACCAGCGTGGGCCGGCCTCGCGGCAGGCCGCCGCCGGTGATTTCGTCCAGGCCACCGATACCGGTGGCCGCCTTGGGCAGTTCCGCACGGGTGGCGGGTGACTGATCAAGCACATTCGACATGGACTGTGGTCCCTCACGGATAAGTTTTTTGGCCGGCGACGCTGAGCAAAAGCCGGGCACCGATCCCCGGGTCGGTGCCCCCGGCGGCGAAGTGACGGCAAACAGCGTGCCTGCATCCGACCGCGCGGCCGGCGGGGCCGGGTGGCCCGGCTTGCCCGGCCCCTGGGGCGGCGCTATTCTGCGAATCAGGGAGCCGGGTGCCGAACAGGCTGGCCCGCCATGTCAACGGCGGCGAGCAGGGAGCACATCTTGAGTCGCCTGGTTGCAGATCGCCTCGCGTGTGGGGGCTTGTCTTCGCCGCTGCTCGAAGCATGGCGTCGTGTGCCGTTTCGTGCCGTCGTGGGGTCGATGCTGGTCGGCGCGCTGCCGGTCGGTGCCCGGGCTGAGGCCTTGTCGCTCGATTCGGCGCGCCAAGTGGTGGAGCAAGCCTCGCGCCCGTCGACGCCCTGGGCCGGGCCAACGGCAGGGCCGCCCGCGCAACCGGGCAAGACCGTGGCCGTGCTGGCCGAGGACCTGCGCAACGGCGGCGTGCTGAGCGTGGCGCAAGGCATCCGCGAGGCGGCGCGCGAGATCGGCTGGGTGGTTCGGGTTTACGACGCCGGCGGCACGCCAGCCGGCCGCAAGCGCGCGATGACGGACGCCCTGGCCGCACGACCGGACGGCCTGGCGATCTGCGGGTCGGACGCCTACGAGTTGCTGTCTGCGCTGAAGGCGGGCAGCGGCCGCCTGCCGCCGGTGGTGGGCTGGCATGCGGCGGCCGACGCCGGGCCGGTCGAGGGCACGCCGGTCGCGATCAACGTGACCACCAACCCGCTCGACGTGGCCCGCACCACCGCGATGGCCGCGGTCGCGCAGTCCGGCGGCCAGGCTGGCGTGGTGGTCTTCACCGACTCGCGCTTTCGAATCGCCACCGCCAAGTCCGAAGCGATGGCCGCTGTCATCCGCCGCTGCGGCGGCTGCGCGCTGCTGGAAGTGCGCGACGTGGCGATCTCGGAGGCCGCCGCACGCATGCCGGCGGTGACGCGCGAGCTGCTGGCCCGCCATGGCAACCGCTGGACGCACGCGCTGGCGATCAACGACATCTATTTCGACTATGCCGTGCCGGCGCTGATGTCGGCGGGGGTGCCGAACGCCGGCATCAGCCTGCTCTCGGCGGGTGACGGCAGCGCGCCGGCCTTCATGCGGATTCGCGCCGGCTCGTACCAGACCGGCACGGTGGCCGAGCCCTTGAACATGCAGGGCTGGCAAGTCGTGGACGAATTGAACCGGTTGATGCAGGGACAGCCCATCAGCGGGTTCACCGCCCCCGTTCACCTGATCAACACCGGCAACATCTCCACCGAAGGGGGCGCTCGCCAGGTGTACGACCCGGCCAACGGCTACCGCGACGCCTACCTGCGCATCTGGAAAGCCCGGTGAGACCGATGCCGAGGCGGCCCGTCCCGGACGACCCGATGCAGCACGCTGTGGCCAGCCGGCTGGACCGGTGGATGCCGCACTCGTTGCGGGGGCAGTTCGCTGCTGCGTTGGTCGCCATGGGCGCCCTGGTGGTGGCCGGCGGCGCGACCGCCGTCTATGCGCTGCGCTCGACCGGCGAAGCAGCGCGGGAGGCTTCGCTGGAGCGCTTGGCGCTCGTCGAGGCGGCGCAGGAACTGCAGCAGCACACCCAGCAGATCCAGCTGCTGTCGGACCGCATGGTGGCGGCCGAATCCGGCGAAGCCATGCGCCGCCACTACGAACAGATCCTGCGCCAGCTGGACGACCTGGACCGGCTCACCGCCCAGCTCGCCGTCAGCGACGATGCCTCGGTGCTCGACCTGCACATGGCGAGCCAGCTGTTCCGCAACTCGGCCCATGTGATCAGCCACCTGCGCGAAGACGCGTCGATGGGCGGCGCGCCCGAAGTGAAGGCCGTGGCGCTGGCCAGCTACCGCGACGAGATGCAAGCCCACGCGCTGGAAATGGCTGGCGCCGCGCACGAGCAGTCCGAGCAGCTGACGCGGGCCTACCAGGCTACGGTGCAGCGGGTGGTCGACGCCTCGCGTGTCAGTGCATGGTGGGTGGTAGGGTGGCTGGCTTTCAGCCTGCTCAGCGCGTGGCTGATCGTGCAGCGCCTGCTGGGCCGGCATGTGCTGGCGCGCCTGCAGCAGGTCAGCCGCGGCCTGCGCAGCGCCGACGTGAGCGCGGCCTCGACGCGGGTGGCCGTGCATGGCAACGACGAGATCGGCGAGATGGCGCGTGCGGTCGAACAATTCCTGAACGACCGGCACCAGCTGGCGCTGACCCGGGCGAGGCTCGAAGAAGAGCAGCAGCGCCTGGCCGCCATCATCGACAACACGGCCGACAGCATCGTCGTGCTGCAGGCTGGCCGCGTGCGCCAGCTGAACCGGGCCGCCGAGCGGATGTTCGGGCTGCGCCAGGTCGAGGCCTCGGGCCTGCTGGGCGATGAGCTGATGCCGGGCCTCGATTGGCAGGCGCCGACGCTGCCCGGCGTGGCGCTCGACGCGACGGCGTGCAGCGCCGGCGGGCGGCGCATTCCGGTCGAGGTGTCGCTGAACCGGGTGGCCGGCGGCGCAGGCGACCTCATCGTGCTCGTGATCCGCGATGCGACCTTGCGCAAGGAGGCTGAACAGCACCTGATCGCCGCACGTGACGCGGCGGTCGCGGCGCGCGCCGCCCAGGCGAAGTTCCTGGCAACGATGAGCCACGAGCTGCGCACGCCGCTGAATGCGGTGCTGGGTTATGCGCAGATCCTGGAGCTGGACGCGAGCCTGTCCGAGCGACAGATGCTGGCGGCCGAGACGATTCACCGCAGCGGCGACCACCTGCTGGCGCTGATCAACGACCTGCTCGACCTGGCCAAGCACGACGCCGGCAAGCTGGAGCTGTGTCTCGGCAGCACCGCGTTGCTCGAATGCCTGCGGGTCACCTCGGACATCATCCGGGTCAAGTCGGACCAGGCGGGCTTGCTGTTCCGCATCGATGTGGAGCCCGACGTGCCGCCGGCTGTGCTGGCCGACGAGAAGCGCTTGCGGCAGGTGCTGCTCAACCTGCTGAGCAATGCGGTGAAGTTCACCGACCAGGGCGAGGTGGTGCTGAGCGTGCGCTGCGTGGGCGAGGCGATACGTGACCACGCGACGCTGCGTTTCGAGGTGCGAGACACCGGCGTGGGCATGCCGCAGGACCAGCTGGAGAAGATCTTCCAGCCTTTCGAGCAGACGGGCGATGCGCGCCGTCGCACCGTCGGCACCGGGCTGGGGCTGGCGATCAGCCGGCAGCTGGTGCAACTGATGGGCGGCGACATCCACGTGGCCAGCGAGCTGGGCCGGGGCACGGTGTTCTCTTTCGAGCTCGAGTTCCGCCTGGTGCCGGCGCCGCAGGCCTCCGCCATGGCGGAGGCCGAGATCGTGGGCTACGACGGTCCGCGCAAGCGCTTGCTGGTCGTCGACGACATGGCGGCCAACCGGATGGTGATGCGCGACCTGCTGCAGCCGCTGGGCTTCGAGATCGACGAGGCGGGCGACGGCCGGCGGGCGGTGGAGCGTGCCCGGGCGACCCACCCCGACCTGATCGTGATGGACATCTCGATGCCGGTGATGGACGGGCGGGAGGCGATGGCCTTGATCCACCGGATCGACGCGCTGCGCCACGTGCCCATCATCGCGGTGTCGGCTTCGGTGGAAATCGGCGAGGTGCATTTCGGCCCCGGGCGGGACGCCGTGGCCTTCCTGCCCAAGCCGGTCGACCGGGAGCAGTTGCTGCGCGAAATCGCCTGCCAGCTGCGCCTGACCTGGCGCTGGAAGGCCACGCCGACTGAGCACTGGGCTGAGCGCTGACGGCGCACGAACGCCCGTCGACCGACCTTGCTCAGAGGCCGCCGGCCCACATCAGCGGCAGGCACAGCTCGCAGTCTTGCGCCTGGCCGCCGGGGTCGGGCAGCGCGGCTGGGTAGCGTTCGAAGGCGGCCCGCGGCGCCAGCTGGTGCGGTGACCGGGGCAGCCATTGCTTCAGCAACCAGACCCACGCGGCGGCGCTGCCCTCTGGCGGGCCAGCGTAGGCCAGCACGGCGTGCAGCCCACCGGGAACCATCTTGATCGGCGTGCGTGGTGGAGGCTCGAAGTTGGCCGGAAGCGCGACGCAGACGTCGTAGCGGCACTTCGCCGCCGGGGTCACGCCGGGGTCGTCCAGGCCCATGCCGTAACGGACCAGCCCGCTCAAGCGCCGCTGCTGCATCCAGTCGGCCAGCTGTTGCCACTGCGCAGCGCTGGCCTCGCCGTAGGCGCCCACGCGCCGGGTGTAGGCCACGCGGGTCTCGGGCAGGTGCTCGACGCGCACCGCCCATGCCTGCGCTGCTGCCGGCGGGGGTGCCGGGCCGCCAACGAAGTCATCGAGGTCAGCGAAGTCAGCTGGGTCAGCCGGTGGGGGCGTGGCTGCCGTTGCAGCAGTTGCAACCGGCCCGCCAGACTGCCGCCAGCGCACGGGGGTGGTGCCGAAGTACTGCCGGAATGAGCGGGTGAAGCCGTCGGCGGTGTCGAAGCCGCAGCGTAGCGCAATGCCGGCAACGCTGTGATCGCCGTAGCGCAGCAGCGCGGCACCGGCTTCAAGCCGCCGCCGGCGGACGTAAGCCATGGGCGCTTCGCCGTACCAGTCCTGGAAGACGCGCAGGAAATGAAAGCGCGAGAAGTGCGCCTGCTCGGCCAACGTTTCCAGGCTCAGGTCGCCGTCGAGCTGCGCATCGATGTAGTCGAGGACGTGGTTGAGCCGGAAAGCGTATTGCTCATTGGAAATCGGGGGGCGGCCCATACCGCCGTGTTGTACCGCACGTCGGCAAGCGGCTCATCTGGTCAAAACCAGAGCCAAAGGCGACGCAGCCACTTCGGCGTGTTGTCGGGTCTGGGTTGGTAGGTCTGGCGCAGGCTGGTTTGCATGGCGGCTCCTGGTTCGCTGGTGAATACTGTATAGGCATACAGTTCTTCTCGCAAGGCCGTCACACCGAAGCGCTTTCCGTTGCCACGAAGAACGGGTCGATCCGGTCGTTCGCACCGGCCGTTCTGGTCAATACCGGCTGGAATTTGTCGCAATGTCGGCCGGGTGGGGCGCGTCGCTGAACGCCTAAGCTGCAGGCGGTCCCGAATTTGACAGCGTTGTCATCGTGCGGCCGCCACACTACCTAGAGGAGACATTGAGATGACGAAACATGCTGGGCTGAAGCTCGCCGCCCTGGCGCTGCTTGTCGGCCAGGGGTCGGCCTTTGCCACACAGACCTGCGAGCAATTTGGTTCGGTGTCCGCGGTGAACGGCACCTTCCTGGTCCAGAACAATTTCTACAACCCGGCACCGGGCGGCACGCAGTGCATCGACGTCGACGTCGGCACCGGGGTGTTCACCGTCACTGGCAACAACTCGGTGCCGACCAACGCGGCACCCGGCGGCTATCCGTCGATCTACAAGGGTTGCCATTGGGGCGGTTGCACCAAGGACAGCGGCATGCCGCAGAAGATGAGTGACCTCTCCTCGGTGCAGAGCCAGTTCAACGTCACGCCGGCCGGCCCTGGCCAATGGAACATCTCGTACGACGTCTGGTTTGCCCAGACCCCGACGATTGATGGCCAGCCGGACGGCACCGAGGTCATGGTCTGGATCAACCACTCCGGCGTGGTCTCGCCGGCCGGCCAGCGTGCAGGCGACGCCACGATCAACGGCATGGATTGGGAAGTCTGGACGGCGCCCAAGGGCACGGCCGGCTTCAACGACAAGTGGCACATCGTGTCCTACGTGGCCAAGAGTCCGCGCAATGTGGTCGACTTCGACCTGCTGCCATTCTTCAAGGACTCGCACAACCGCGGCCTGCTGGAAGACCAGTGGTACCTGATCGACGTGGAAGCGGGCACCGAGGCTTGGCAGAACGGCTATCCGGTCAAGGTGAACCAGTTCGACGTAACGGTCAAGACGGGTGGCACGCCGCCAGACAAGATCGACCCGAAGAAGTGGTACGAGGTCGTGAATTCGAACAGCGGCAAGTGCGTCGACGATGCCGAATTCGGCAACAAGAACGGCGCCAAGGTCCAGCAATGGGACTGCAACGGCACCGCGCCGGCGAAGAACCAGCTCTGGAAGTTCAAGCCGACCGGTGGCGGCTACTACAAGGTCCTCGTCCAGCAGCTCAAGACGCTGGCCTGGAGCACGACCAACCAGGGCACCGCCAACGGCACACCGATCCAGCTGTGGACCTACGGCGGCACCAACCACCAGCAATGGAAGGCCGAAAGCCTGGGCGGCGGCGCCTGGAAGTTCATCGGCAAAGGCAGCGGCAAGTGCCTGGACGTACCAGCCGCCTCGAAAGACAACGGCGTGCAGCTGCAGATCTACGACTGCAACGGCACGGCGGCGCAGTCGTTCAAGCTGATCGAGCCCTGACGGCGGAAAGGCGGGGCTCCCTTCGAGGGGACCCCGCTAGTCCCGCGGCGTATCGTTGTCTTCGCGCGGGATGTCGTCTTCGCTTTCCACCGGCCCGAGTTCGTCGCTGGACGGTGGGGTGTAGGTCGACCGGTTTGGCGTGTAGGTCTCGGACTGTCGATGAGCACCCCCGGCAGGCGGCGCGGCCCGCAAGGCGTGGTGGGCTGGGGTAGCGTCAGTGGCCCCTGCTTCGTCTTGCGGGATGTCCTCCTCGCTCTCCACCGGGCCGGGCTCTTCATTCGCGCCCGTGGGTTCGGCGGCGTGGGGAAGGCCTTCCCGCCGGGGTGCGCCGGGATTCGGCGCGGTGGGCTCGGGTGCGCGGTTGGTCGATGCGGTGTTCATGGCTCGCTTTCGGCTGTGAGTAGCGTTTGCGGCAAGCGCCGTACCCAGTGCGTTGTTCCAGCCCGCTACCATGCCGGCCATGACGACGGATACCACCACCCACTCCCAAGAGCCTGCCGAGGGCCAGCTGCCCGAGACCATCCACGAGCCGCGCCTATGGCGCGACAACGGTTGGACGGCCAAGGTCATCAAGAATGAAGACGATGACGGCTGGGCGGTCGAGATGATCAAGGACGGCGAGGCGGAGCCGGCGCTGGTCGGGCCGTGGACGATGGGCCGCGACAAGAAGAACCCGAAGCCGCTGGACACCGCGGCCTTCAACACGCTGGTCAAGACCGCCTCCGAAGTGATCCGCCGGCACGAGCAGCAGCTGCACGCGATGCTGCACAAGAATGTCAGCGTCGACATCGGCGACGAGCGCATCACGGTGACGCTGGACATCGTGCCCGACGAGTTCGAGCCCTATGCGGTGCTGGCCGCGCAGGATGCGATGGGCGAGCCGCTGGCCGAGGTCCGCGTTTCGGCGGGCTTCAAGCTCAACGCCGCCAGCGCCGCGGCCTGGGTCGAGAACGACTACCGCCGGCCGGGCTGAGGGCCCCGATCGAAGGGCGGCCCGAGCGGCATCTGCATGCGCCGCGCCGCCACGTGGCCGCTGTAGTAGCCGGGGACGAGCTGGGTTTCGACGAAGCCCAGGCGGCGGTAGAAGGCCAGCGCGGCCGGGTTGTCGGCCCGCAGCTCGAGCGCGATCGTGATGATGCCGGCCACGCGGGCCGAGTCGAGCAACCAGTCGGTCAGGCAGCGCCCGATGCCGCGCCGCTGCTGCGGCGGCTGCACGCACAGCAGCAGCAGGTGCGCCTTTTCGTCGCCGAAGTGCATCGCGGCAAACCCGTGCAAGCGCGGGCCGTCGCAGGCGACCACCGCCGTGGTCTCGGTGTCGCGGATCAACGTGGCCATGCGCTCCGGGGTGTAGCGCCAGCCCAGCCCCAACTCGATCAAGTCGCGCGACATCTCGGCCATGGCCCTCGCTTCGGCCAGGCGGGCAGGGCGCAAGACGACGGCACAGGGTTCGTTCACGGGCAGGGCCGTTTCAATCGTCGGGTGGCTCAGCGAGCGGGAGAGCTTGTCGCGGATGACCGCATGGTCTACCGGAACGCCGCGTTTGTCGATCAGCGCGCGTCCCTACAACACGATGGCCTGGTCGTTGACGGGCGCGCCCTCGGGCCGCGGCGCGATCCGGTGACGGCTGGTGCAGGAAGGGTCGCGACGACGTGGCGCAACCTCGACCCGGCTGCTGCACACATCAGGCAGGCCGGCGTCGACCTTGTCCTCGACACGGTCTGGGTGCAGGGGACGTGGAGTATTCTCTAGCCGCCAAGGAGGAGCCGGATGACGCAGCCGATCGCGCTTCATGATGGCGACTCTCGTCGCCTCCGCCTGCTTGAGCATTTGGACCTCGACAACGACGCTGCGGACCCGGCCTTCGATCGTCTCGCCCGCATCTGCGTCAGCGCCACGAAGTCGGCCGCGGCCGGGATCCTCTTCTTTGCCGGTGCAGATGTCCGCATCCGAGCGGTCGCGGGTTGCAGCGTGGCCGAGCTCAAATCGTTTGAGACTGCCTGCCGGGGCTGCCTCGAGGCCGGCGAGCCGATCGAGGTGGAGGATTTCGGCCGCGATGACCGATATGTCTGGCCAACGACAAGCGATTCGCGGTTCTCGTCCTTTGCGGCCTACCCCCTTCGATTCGACGGCCTTGTCCTGGGCGCCCTTGCGGTGCTGGGCCTGCCGCCCGGATCGATGGCGGAAGGCGGTGGCGCCCTGCTGAAAGACCTTGCCGAATTGGCCGAGGACATCCTGATCCAGCGTCATCGGGAGGCGAAGGGAAGACAGGAACAGAGTCTGGCAATGAGCCTGGCGCAGCGCCTCGGCCGATCCGAGGAACGCCTGGCCATGGCGCAGCGGGTGGGCGGAATGGGCAGCTGGGAGCTCGACGCATCTTCCGAGAGGCCGCGCTTTTCGGCCGGCATCCTTGCACTGCTGGAAATGGACAGCAACGAAGGGCTTCAAACGCTCGAGGACTTTGCGAGCCACGTTCATTCGGAAGACATGCCCATCTTTCGCGCGGTGACGCGGTTGGGGCAGCAAGGCAACGGACAAACCCAGGGCGAGTTTCGGATCGTCAGGCCTGGTGGCGATGCGCGCTGGCTTCATGCCGTTTGCGAGACGCACTGCGACCGCACCGGCAAGGCCGTGCGCCACATTTGCGCGGTCATCGACGTGACCGCGCGCAAGGCAATGGAGCAGGAGCTGAAGCAAAGCGAAGAGCTCTATCGCCTCCTGTGGGAGGTCACCACCGACGTCGTTGTCATGCTGGACGAATCCAATGTGATCCGGTTCGCAAATCCGGCCGTGAAAGAGGTCTTCGGATATTCGCCAGAAGAGATCGTCGGCCAGGACCTCAGCGTGTTGCAGCCGCCGGCGTTGGTCGACCTTCACCGCGCAGGATTTGCCCGCTACCTGGCGACGGGCCAGCGAAAGCTGGACTGGCGCGCGACCGAGGCGGCCGCCCTGCACAGGGATGGGCATGAGTTTCCGGTAGAGATCGCTTTCGGGGACGTACGTACCGGTGGCCAGCGGCTCTTTGCCGCGTTCATCCGCGATATCGCCGTGCGCAAGCGGCAGACACAGGCGCTGGAGCAAAGCGAGGCCCGCTTCAAGGCGATGGCGGAGTTGTCGTCGGACTGGTACTGGGAAGCGGACTCGAACTGCAGGTTGACACGCGTGTCCGGCGGGCGCAGTCACACCCACGACGTCGCGCTGCAGTCCCTCATTGGACAGGCTCCGTGGGAGTCGCCGAATACGTTCATCGAGCCGTCGGAATTGCAAATCCACAAAGAGCTGGTGCTGCTTCATCAATCGTTTCGAGACTTCGAGTTTTCACACCGCGGAGCCGACGAAACCCTGCACTTCAGCGTGAGCGGAGAACCGATACTCGACGAGGGCAACGGCTTCGTCGGCTACCGCGGTGTCGGACGTGATGTGACGAAGCAGCGCCAGGCTGAGGAGGAGCGCAGGGCGCTGGAATCGCAGTTGCGCGAGTCGCAGAAGATGGAGGCGATCGGCGTCCTGGCCGGCGGCATCGCTCACGACTTCAACAACCTGCTGGCGGCCATCCTCGGCAATGCCTCGATGGCCCTGCAGGATGTCGGGGAGCAACATGCGGCCGCGGGGAGCCTGCATCAAATCCTGAAGGCGAGCGCACGCGGCCGTCAAGTCGTCAAGCAGATCCTCAGCTTTGCTCGCCGCGAGCCGACGCGACTCGTGCCATGTCACCTGCAGGCGCTGGTCTCGGACACCCTTGTGCTGCTGCGCTCGGTACTTCCTGCTGGCGTGCGCATCGAAGCCGCATTGGCCAGCACGCCGATTTGGGTCATGGCCGATGGCACGCAGCTCGATCAGGTCCTGATCAACCTCTGCACCAATGCTTCTCAGGCGATCGGCGACGCCAAAGGGACGGTCACCATCGGGCTGGAAGCCGTATCGCTGAAAGGCTTGGAGGCCCATTTGCCGGGGCACGCCTTGCCGCCGGGCAGATATGCCGATCTCTGGGTCCGGGACACCGGTGCGGGCATGAGCCGGACGACGCTGGCAAAAATCTTCGAGCCCTTTTTCACCACGAAGACAGGCGATGGCGGAACCGGCCTCGGGCTCGCCATCGTGCTGAAGATTGTCGAAAGCCATCACGGCGCCATCGCGGTCGAGACCGCGGAGGGCAGCGGTACGACGTTTCACATTCGATTGCCGCTGATCGAGGCGAGCCCGCCAGCCATTGCTCGGCGCAGCGACGCCGCGGTTCAGTCTGGCAAGGGCGAGCATGTGATGTATGTCGACGACGACGAGGCCATGACCTTGGTGGTCGAACGAGTGCTCGAGCGTCAAGGATTCCGGGTGACCTGTTGCCAGGATGCGAGCGAAGCAGTCGCGCTCATCAAGACCGATCCCCATGCGTTCGACGCCGTGGTCACTGACTTCAACATGCCGGCCATGTCAGGGCTCGAGTTGGCAAGGAAGGTCAGCGGGCTGCGCCATGATCTGCCAGTCGTCATCAGTTCGGGCTACTTTCCCGACACCTTGAGAGCCGAGGCCGAGAGGTCTGGCGTCGTCGCGCTGTTCGAGAAGACGGCGACCTTCGAGGAACTGGGCTCCACCGTGCGATCGGCCCTGGATGGCAAGCAGAGCGTCGGGTGACGACGGTCTGCCGGCGTGCTTGGCCCTCGCAGAGGTGATTCAGCCCTCGTACGCCAGCGACGCAGCCACCGGCGCCCGCGCCGCGCGCCAGGCCGGCCACGCGCAGGCGAGCAGCGACACCGGCAGCATCACCAGCAACCAGCGCCCTGCGGCCGTGGCGTCGGGCCACCAGGGTGTGGGCAGCGGGAACATCACGCGGCCGAACGCTTCGGCCAGCAGCACGCTCATCGGCACCGACAGCGGCAAGGCCACCAGCCAGGCCAGGCCGGTGATGACCAGGCCCTCGGTCTGCACCATCACCATCGTCGCACTGTCACGTGCGCCGATGGCGCGCATCACCCCCAGCTCGCGCCGGCGCTCCAGCACCGCCAGGCCCATCGTCGAGGCGAGGCTGATCGCGCCGACGGCGATCATCAGCCACGACATCGAGCCGAGAAAGTTGACCACCATCAGCAGGTGGTCCTCGTAGGAGCGGCGGCCCTCGGCGACGAGCTGGCTGCTGGCGACCGGCATGCCGGCGTCGGCCAGAGCGCTGCGCAGGCGCGCGATGGCGTCGAGCTGCGTGCCGTCGCTGGGGCTGCCTTCGAGGGTGACGACGACAGTGCTGGCCAGACTGTCGCCCGCCAGCGCTTCGAGCCGGGCGCGGCGCGCATAGGCCACCGGCTGCGGGCCCGCGTCGACGATGCCGACGATGGTCCACGGGCGGGCCTGGCCGTCGATGCGCAACGAGACCCGGTCGCCGAGCTTCAGCTGCGGCTGTTGGCGCAGCAAGGCGCGGCTGAGCACCACCGCATCGGTGTCGTCGCCGGCCGCGAGCCAGCGGCCCTCGACCAGCCGCGGGCGCAACGCCGCCGAGTCTTCGGGCACGCCGATCAGCGAGAGGTCGTCGCCGTTGTCGGCGAGCGTGACGCGACGGCCACGCCAGGCTTCGGCATGGGCCACGCCTTCGACGGCGCGGACGGCTGCTTCCAGCGCCGCGGCGGGGTGCGCGTCGATGAGGCGCAGCGACAGGTCGAAGCGCTGGCCTTCGAACAGCAGGCCGACCGAGTCTTGCACCGCGCCACGCAGGTTGGCCGCCCCCAGGAACACCGAGCCGCCCGCGGCCAATGCCAGCAGGGTCAGCAGCATGCGCTGGCGTCGCCGAAAGGCGTTGCCGAGTGCCAGCAGCAAGGGCCGCGACAAGCCGCCCAGCGCGACCCGGCGCGCGCTGGCCAGTGCCCGGCCCGGCGCGACGATGCCGATGTCGCGGAAGGCCTCGCCCACCGGCACGCCGCAGGCTCGCCACACCGGCAACGCCGCTGCAGCCACCGGCAGGGCCAAGCCGACCGCCAACTGCAGCGCCAGCGCCCACCAGGGCAGCGCCTGGTCGTCGAGCGGAAAGTTCAGCATCTCGGCCCGGAATGCGGCGTAGCGCTGGCCGATGAACAGCGCGGCCGGCAAGGCGGGCAGGGCGGCCAGCAACCCGAGCAGCCCGCTTTGCGCCAGGTACAGCCGGGCGATGGGCCAGGGCCCGGCGCCCAGCGTCTTCATCACGCCGATCTCGCGCGCCTGGCCGGCCAGCGTGGACTGGATCAGGTTGACCACCAGGAAGGCGCAAACCAGCAACGCCAGCAGACCGAACGCGCCCTGCGTCAGCAGCACCGAGTTCATCTGCGCCGCGTGCACGTGTTCACCTGGCACCGGCACCTCGACGCTGGCGACGCGCAGCCCATGTCGCTCCAGCACTGAGGCAGCTTCCGCGGCAACGCGCCGCACCGTCGCGCGGTCGGCTCGCGGGTCGCGCACGCGCAACTGCAGCTCGTTGAATCCGGCCGGTGCGCCCAGGCGCTGCAAGGTGGCGGGCGTCGCGAAGCCGTAGACCAGGTGTTCCATCCAGCCCGGGGCTTTGCTGACGTCTCGCACCACGCCGCTGAGCGTCAATGGCTGGGCGTTGCCGCTGCGCGGCCGCAACGTCGCCGCCTCGCCCACCACCGCGCCAGAGAAGTCGAGCGACGAGCGTTCGATCACCCACTCGCCTTCGCGCGGCGGCCACGGCCCTTCGGGGCGCAGCAGGCCGATGCCCGGTGCGCTGAAGTCGTCGAAGGCCACCAGCTCGGCGGTCTGCCACGCGCCCTGGGCCTGCACGCCCAGCGTCAGGCTGCGGCGCAGGCGGGTGGCGCCGATGGTGGGCAGCGCTTGAATGTCGGCCACCGCGGCGGCGTCGATCGCCCCGTCGACCGTGAGCGTGGCCGAGACCGGCAGGCTGGCGATGAAACCCTGCTCGGTGGTCTTGCCGACCAGTGCCCAGGCGTTCAGCACCGTGCCGGCGCCAGCCAGCGCCAGTGCCATGGCCACGGCCACCAGCAGGGAGCGCGCCTTGTGCTGGCCCAGGTCGCGCAGGGCCTTGCGCCAGCGGGTGTCAAGCATGGACCAGCACCTCGTGTTGTTGAACGACCTGCTCAACCTGCTGGTCGGCCGTGACGCGGCCATCGAGCAGCGTGATGCGGCGCGTGGCCTGCTGCAGCGCGGCGCGCTCATGGGTGACCATCACGACGGTCAAACCCTGCTCTCGCACCAGCTCGGCGAAGATGTCGAGCAGCGCCGCGGCGTTGCGCGAGTCGAGGTTGCCGGTCGGCTCGTCGGCCAGCAGCACGACCGGCGAATTGGCCAGCGCGCGGGCCACCGCCACGCGCTGCTGCTGCCCGCCTGACAGCGCGGCTGGGAACTTGTCGGCCTGGTCAGCCACGCCCAGCCGGGCGAGCAGTTTCAGCGCGCGGTCTCGGCGCTCGGCCGCTGGCCACTGCCGGCAGAAGTCCATCGGCAGCATCACGTTCTCGGCCGCGGTCAGCCCCGGAAGCAAGTGGAAGAACTGGAACACGATGCCGACGCCGCGGCCGCGCCACGCCGACAGCTGCGCTTCGCTCAAGGAGTGCAGCGCCTGACCACCGACCCAGACCTCGCCGGCACTCGGCCGGTCGATGCCGGCCAGCAGGTGCAGCAGCGTCGACTTGCCGCTGCCCGACGCACCGACCACGGCAACGAACTCGCCCTTGGCGATCTCAAGCGTCAGCGGGTGCAGCGCGGTGAACGGTTCACCCAGGCTGGGGTAGGTCTTGCTGGTTTGGTGCAGGCGAATCGCGTGGGTGTCGTCGTTGTTCAAAACTTGTCTCCATCGGGGCGTGGGCAGGCCATGAAAGACTGTAGGCGGCGGGCCCTCGTCGACGCATGCCATTCACCGGCCCCGTTCGCCCATTCAGCGAAAGACGGTGTTGCGCGGGGCCATGCGTCGGCATGCTGGCGCCATGTCGATCCAACCTCATCCCCATCTCATGAAGACCTTGGCCCTCGTTGCCGCGCTGGCGCTGCCCTTGTTGGCTGCTGCCCCACCGGTCCACGCCCAGTCGGCCGCCGCTACGCCGGCGCGCGAAGCAGCGCAGTTCGATTTCCTCATCGGCCAATGGGACGTGGAGCTGCAACCCAAGGTCAGCGGCCTGGCGAAACTGGTCCACGGCCAGCCGAAGCTGAGCGGCAGCTGGAAGGCCTGGCGCGCCTTTGACGGCCAAGGCATCGACGACGAGTTGCGCGTGGTCGACAGCTCAGGCAACCCGGCCACGCTGGCACACGCCCAGCGCATCTACGACGCCAAGACGCAGCGCTGGCAGATCAGCCTGCTGGACGTCTACCGCGTGCGCTTCTCCAGCGCCACCGGGCAATGGCAAGGCGGCGAGATGCGGGTCGACGGCAGCGGCACCAGCGCCGACGGCAAGCCGATGCTGTCGCGCACCCGGTTCATCGACATCACCGCCGACAGCTTCAAGATGCAGCAGGACCGCTCGACCGACAACGGCGCGAGCTGGGACGAGGGTGCGCTGGTGATCGTGGCCAAGCGGGTGGCGGCGAAGGCACTGCGCTGAGCCCGAAGCCTGGCAACGCGACAATCAACGTTTCGTTGCCATCATGGGGTAAACAAGGGTGATGCCACGCGCCTGGGTCTGGACGCAGCTGGCCATTGGCTGGTTGCCGATGTGGGCGCTGTTCACGGTGCTGATGATGTCGGCCCACCAGTCACCGGTGGAAGAGGCGGCACCGTATGCACTGCGCCTGATGGCGATTGCCGCGACCTTGGGCATAGTGGTGCACCGCCTGACGGCGCGGCTGCCCTGGCCGCACCCGTTTCGCCTGCGCTTCATCGTCGTTCACCTGCTGGGCGGGCTGGCTTATTCGGCGAGCTGGTTCAGCCTCAATGCGGTGGTCGAAAGCCTGCTGCGCCGCACGATCGCGATCCCGATCGGGCCCGGCATCGGGCCGTATCTCGTCGTCGGCATCTGGCTTTACGGCATGGTGGCCGCGGTGGCCTATGCCAGCCGTGAGGCCGGGCGCTCGGCCCAGCTCAAGGCCTTGGCCGCGAGCAGCCAGCTGGCCGCACTGCGCTCGCAACTGCACCCGCACTTCCTGTTCAACGCGTTGCACACGGTGGTGCAGCTCATCCCGTTGGATCCACGTGGCGCGGTGCGCGCGGCCGAGCTGCTGGCCGGGGTGCTGCGCAGCGCCATCGGCGAGCACAAGGAATGGGTGAGCTTGCGCGACGAATGGGACTTCGTGCAGCGCTACCTGGAGATCGAGGCCATCCGCTTCGGTGATCGGCTGGTGGTGCGCAGCGAGATCGACGCGGCGGCGCTGGATGCGCAACTGCCGTCGTTCGCGCTGCAGACGATGGTCGAGAACGCGGTGCGCCACGGGGCCGCGCCGGCGATCGAGCCGACCACGCTGCAGGTCCGTGCGCGCCTGGACCGTGGCCGCCTGCTGATCGATGTCGATGACAACGGCGTCGGCGCCGATCTGGCGCAGGTCGAGCGGGGTGGCACCGGCCTGCGCCGCTTGCGTGAGCGCCTGGCGTGGCTGTATGGCGGCAGCGCGAGCCTGGTGCTGCGCGGTGCGCCAGGGCAGGGCTTTGGCGCGACCCTGCAACTGCCGCTGCGCCATGCAGCGCCCGAGGAGCGCGACGATGAATGACGCCGCCCCGGTCTCGGCGCAGATCTCGGCGCTGATCGTCGACGACGAGCCGATCGCCCGCGCAGGCCTGCGCCACCTGCTGGCCGATGCGCCGTGGATCCAATGCATCGGCGAGGCGGCCAACGGCCCGGCTGCGTTGGCAGCGATCGAGGGCCAGCGGCCCGACCTGGTCTTCCTCGACATCCAGCTGCCCGGCCTGCTGGGCACCGATGTAATGGCACGGCTGCAGCACCGCCCGGTGGTGGTGTTCACGACCGCCTTTGCCGAACATGCGGTGACCGCGTTCGAACTCGGCGCGCTGGACTACCTGCTCAAGCCCTTCGGCGCCGATCGGCTGGCTGCCGCGCTAGAGCGTGTGCGCGCCGCATTGGGTGAGCCCGCGCCACCGGCGCTCGAGCGCTTCGGCGAGGCGATGAGCCCCGGCCCGATCAGCCGCCTGTTCGTGCGCAACGGCCGGGCCATCGTGCCGGTGGCGGTGGCCGGCGTGTCGCGCTTCGAGGCGATCGGTGACTACGTGGCGGTGCACGCCACCAGCGGCATGCAGTTGCTGCACCTGTCGCTGAACAAACTCGAAGCGCGGCTCGACCCGCAGCGCTTCGTTCGCATCCACCGTGCGCACATCGTCAACCTCGACCAGGTCAAGGCGTTCAGGCGGCAGGATGCCAGCGCATTGGTGGCAGAGTTGCAAGACGGCACGGTGCTGCCGGTGAGCCGGTCGCGGGCGCAGGCGCTGCGACATCTGGCGAATTGAGCGTCGACTTGCCGCCGGGCGGCGTTCAAGGCCAGCAGATCGCCGCCCGGCGGCGGCAGGGCGCGCCGACACTGGGCGCATCGTCATCCCATTGAAGCGCCATGCCCCTGACCATTGGCCTGCTGGCCGAGCACCTGCGGCTCGACCCAGCCGACACAGCCGTCTGCACCTTCCCCGTCATCGCGCCGCTGTACCAGCCGCTGCTGCACGTCGACCGTCGGGGTGACCTACCGTTGCCCGACTTGGCCGAACACTGGGAGGTGTCGGCCGATGGTCGCGACTACCGCTTCTGGCTGCGCGAAGCGACCTTTCACGACGGCACGCCGGTGCGCGTGCGCGACATGGCCTGGAGCCTGTCGCGGCACCTGCGGCCGGGGTCGAACTCGCTCTTCGCGACAATGCTGCGCGGTTTGCTGCGACGTGGCGGTACGACGCACGACGGTGGAATTGCCGAATCGTTCAAGGTCGACGAGGCGCAGCGCTGTCTGCGCATCCGCCTGGCGGCACCGTATGTTCCGCTGCCGGAGCTGCTGGCGCACCCGATGCTGGGTGTGCTGCGCGAGGCCGAGGGCGGCCGCCTGGTGGGCTCGGGCCCGCTGATGCCGCAGCAGGATGGCGTGTCGCTGCAATTCGTCGCGCATGCGGCCTACCGTGGGCCCCGTGCGACGCAGCACGAACTGCGGCTGACCGGCTACGACACGCCGCAAGCGTTGGCCGCGGCGCTGGCCTCGCACGAGGTCGACGTGGTGTCTATCGAGCGCCTGCATCAACCGCTGTACGCCGGCCGTTTCGACTCGACGCCGCTGAAAGACCGTTGGGTCGGCGCGCTGATGGTCAACGCTGCCGGCGCGCTGCACAGCACCGAGCTGCGGCGCGACTTCGGCGTGATGGCGCAGGGCCTGGCCAGCGGCCTTTTCGGCCCGGCGTTCGAGCCGTTTCTGCTACCGGAAGATCTGGCAACACCGGCCTACCGGTCGCGGCCGCGGCCCGCCCTCGACCCTGCCGAGTTTGCACGGCGCTGGCGCGGTGAATTGGCGGGCCAGGCGCTGCGCATCGTCCATTGCCCCGGCCGCGGCCCGCTGAGCGAGATCCTCACTGTGTTGGCCGACACCCTGGCGCGGCATGACGTGCCGCACCGCCTGATCGAGGTGGCCAAGCCGGCCGAGGTCTATGAGCTGGTGGCTCAGGGCGATTTCGATGTCGTCGCGCGGGGCTGGGCGCAGGACCTGGACGATGCCGACGAGTTTTTCGGCATCTACGACAAGCAGGCGCCCGGCGCGGTGGCCAACCTGCACCGGCTGCGCTTTGACGCTCAGGTGGCCGCTGCTCGGCATCTGCCTTCGGGCGCCGCGCGCACGGCCGCCTACACGGCGGCGTTGATCGAGCTGGAGGCGCAGTGGTTGTGCATCCCCGTTTGCCACGACCGCAAGCGCCTGTTCCACGGCCCGGCAGTGCAGCTGGCGCCGCACTGCCACGACGTGTTCAAACTGCTGCCGACACCAGCGGCAGCTGTAAGCCCCGCTTGACCGAGTCCATCACCACCGTGGAGCGAAAGCGGGCGATGTTGTCGTTGGGAAAGAACACGCGCCGGGTGAAGCGTTCGTAGTCGGCCATGCTGGTCGCGACGATGACCAGCACGAAGTCGTACTCGCCGGCCACGTAGTAGCACTGCTGGATCTCCGGCTGCGCCGTGGCCTCGCGCTTGAACGCGTCGATCGCGGCGGTCAGCCCCTGCTTGAAGGCCAGCTCGACGATCACGGTGACCAGCGAGGCCATCGTCGTAGGCGCCAGCACGGCGATTTCGGCCTCGATCGCGCCCTCGCTCTTCAGCCGACGGATGCGTCGCTGCACAGCCGTGGCGGAAAGACCCAGCGCCTCGCCGAGGCTTTCAGCGGGCTGGCGGCAGTCTCGTTGCAGGGCGTCGAGGATCGCGCGGTCGAAGCGGTCCAGCTCCATGGGGGGGGTGTCATGGGTCCAAAGAGACTGCATTCTCGCCAAGGGGCCGGCGCCAAGCGTGAACTGTTGCCGCGCCGTTTTGCTTCAGGGTTGGGGCAGGGCGTCGATAACGCGTCGTGGACACCCAACGACATGCAGTACTCATGCCCGTCAGGTTTGCCGCGTTCCGCCCAGCGGCGCGCGCGGCAAGACGGTTCTTGGCTGCCGTAGTCAGTTGCGGGGCGCTGGGCTTGACCCATGCCGGCCCCATCGGCGACCAGGTGTTCGCGATCGAGGCCGAACACGGCGGCAGCCCGGTCGAGGCGATCGAGCTGCTGCGCCCGCTGGAGGCGCAGGCCCGCGCCGTCCAGGGCGCTGACCTGCGGATCTTCCTGGCCGCCTGGGGCTATGCCCACGCGGTCACCGACAAGCCCGCGGTGGCCGACGCGGCGATCGAAGAGTTGACCGACATCGGCGAGCGCAGCGGCGACGCCGCCACGCTGGCCTCGGCCTATGCCCTGAAGGCGACGACCTTGCAGATGGCCGGCCAGGTGCGGGCTGCTTTCGGCTGGATCGAAAGCGCCGTTCCGCTGGCCAGGACCTCGCCGAGCGTCGACCTGCGTTACTGGATCTACATGACCGCCGGTGACCTGGCCCAGGCCAACGGGCAGGTCGACGAAGGCATCCGGTTGTTCGACGAGGCGGCCGAAGCCGCACGCGAAGGCCACAACCCCCGCCGCGAAGGCCAGGCCCTGCTGGCGCTGGTGCCCTTGCGCATCGTCAGGGGCGAGGTGGCGCGGGCGATGCAGGTGTCGATCCGGGTGCGCGAGCTCGGGGTTCGCAGCAACGACCACTCGCTGGTCGCGGCCGGCTGGGTGATGGAGTCGCTGACCGCCGAGGCGCTCGGCGACCCGGCCCGCAGCGCGCGGGCCCGTCACGCGGCCGAGGGCGTGCCGCGCCCGGCGGTGTCGGCCGCCAGCCAGGCCGTCAACGTGGCGGCCGGCGGGGACTCGTGGCTGAGCACCGAGCTCGATGCCCTGCTGAGCCTGTCGGCGATGCACCTGAGCGTCGGCAATTTCAGCGCAGCGCGCGACCTGGCACAGCGGGCCCACGACCAGGCGCAGGCGCGGCAGGACAACTATTCGCTCGGTCACGCATTGATCAACCTCGGCCTGGCCGACCTGGGCGTCGGCCGCGTCCAGTCCGGCATGAAGGCGGCGAGCGCCGGTCTCGCAATGCTCGAAAGCCGCGAGCGCAACGCCGAGCTGTTGGTGCAGCTGAACCGTTATGTCACCGCACTGGAGCGGCGCGGCGAGACCAGCGAGAGCTGGCTTCGGCTGCGCGAAGCGCTGCTGCTGGAAACCGAGTTGTCGCGCCGCGACCGGTTGAGCACCGTGATCGAGTTGCAGCGCGAATCCAGCTTCCAGCAGCGTCAACGCCAGATGGAGCAGCTGCAGCACGACAACGCGCTGCAGGCGGCCGAGATCAAGCGCCGCGCGATCGAGCGCACGCTCAGCCTGCTGTTGGCCGCGGCGATGGGTGCCGGCGGCATCATCGCGTGGCGGCTGTACCTGCGCGCTCGCGAGTCGAACCTGCGCCTGGCCGAGAACAACCAGTCGCTCGAACACGCCAGCACACACGACGCGGTGACCGGGCTGTTCAATCGCCGCGCGATGGAGGCTCACACCGAGCAGTTGGCCGACGAGAGCTATTGCTGCGTCAGCCTCTCGGTCAAGCAGTTCGGCCTGATCGTCGGCAGCGTGGGCCACCAGCTGGGCGACCTGCTGCTGTGCCAGATCGCGGGCCGCCTGAACCAGGTCGTCTCTCGCCACGGCGGTCGGCTGTACCGCGTCGACGGCGTGACGTTCGGCGCGATCGTGCAGATGGACGACGGCGAGCTGTGCCTGCAGAAGCTGCTGGAAGGTCTGGCCGCCACGATGGACGAGCCGTTCGAGATCGGCAACCAGGACCTGGTCGTCTCGATCGGCCTGGGGGCCGCGCAATACCCGAAAGACGCCAGCACCGCCCACGAGGTCGCCCGCCTGGCCGAACTGGCCAAGCTGCAGACCCACGCCGACCCGGGCAACACCCATGTGGTGTACGACGCGCGGATCGGCGAAAGCCAGCGCGACAAGCTGCACATGGAAGCTCGCATGCTCAAGGCCATCGAGCATGGCGACTTCGAGCTGTTCTACCAGGGCCTGCGTGATGTCGGGGCCAACCGCTTCTGCGGCTTCGAGGCGCTGCTGCGCTGGCGCGATGGCGGCAAGATGATCTCGCCGGCCCAGTTCATTCCGTTGGCCGAAGAGTCGGGCCTGATCGTGCGCATCGGCGCCTGGGTGCTGCGCCAGGCGTGTACGCAGGCCAAGGCCTGGGCCGACGCGGGCATGGGCGCGCCGAAGGTGGCCGTCAACATCTCACCGCGCCAGTTCAACCACCCCGACTTCCTGGACACCGTGCGCGAGACCTTGCGCGAAACCGGTGTCGACCCGGCGCAGATCGAGCTGGAGATCACCGAAGGCAGCGTGATGAACGACGCCGAGGCCAGCATCGCCCAGCTGCACGCGCTGCGCGAGATGGGGCTGAAGCTGGCGATCGACGATTTCGGAACCGGCTATGCGAGCTTGTCGTACCTGCGCCGCTTCCCGCTGAACCGGCTGAAGATCGACCGCTCGTTCGTCAGCCAACTGGGTGCCGGCGAGCATGGCGACGCCATCGTGCGCACGGTGATCGAGCTGGCGCATTGCCTGGGCCTTTCGGTCACGGCCGAAGGGGTCGAGACGGTGGAGCAGGAAGCGCTGCTGCACGGCTGGTCCTGCGACGTGATCCAGGGCTTCCTGCATTCGAAGCCAGGCCCGGCCGCCGGGGCGACCGAGCTGCTGCGGGCTCAGCTCGACGTGCCGGTGGTGGCGTAGTCCAGCTTCGGGTACCAGTCGGTGCCGCGGCCGACTGGCGTCAGGTCGAGGATGTTCCACAGCGGGGTCGGGTCCGGCGCGCCGCGCGGGTCCTGGCCCGGGTCCTGCGTGTCGCCGAGTTCGGAAGCCCAGAAATGGTGGACCTTGCCATCGCGGCGCACCCACACGTCCAGTGCCGGCCATTCATCGCCGTTGGGCGCCAGCCCGCGATAGTCGCGCGCAAACTCGTCGCCGATGGTGGCGTAGAACTTCAGGTTGCGCCAGCCGCGCTCGCGCGCAAAAGCCAGCTGCCTCTCCACCGGCGAGCGGCCCAGCACGGCGAAGGCCACGCGCTGCGTGAGGTCGCGCACCGGGATGTCCATCGATCCGAGGAAGGCGGTGCACATCGGGCAGGGACGGGCGCGTTGCGGGCCGAACATCCAGAAGTAGGTGACCAGCGTGTCGTGCGGGCCGAAAAGGTCGACCAGGCCAACAGTCTTGCCATCGTCGTTCTTGAAGCGGTAGTCGGCAGACTCGCCGCCGAGCGGCAGGGCGCGGCGCTGGGCCGCCACGCGCTCGATGTGGCGCCGCAGCTCGATCTCTTCGGCCAGCAGCGCGGTGCGTGCGCGGCGGTAATCCTCGCTGTCGTTGGGATAGGGCTTGCTGGCCGACGAAGCCAGCGCGGCGGCCGGTTTCAGTTCGCTCATCGTTTGCTCCTTGGGTGGAAAAGTTTGCAGGAGCAATGGTGATTCCCGCCACGGTGTGGCCTGCCTCCAGGCGACCGGTGGCCCGCCAGCAGGCACGCCAAATGCTCAGCCGGTTTTCCTTCCTGCAACGAAAGGACAGTTCCATGACCACTCGTCGACTTCCCCTGTGGACCGGTTTCGCAATGGCGGCTTGCCTGGCCTCCGGCGCTGCCTTCAGCGCCGACCTGAAGCTCAGCGGCGACCAGGAAGCGCCGCCGGTGAAGAGCACGGCGACCGGCACCGGCAGCATCAATGTCGCGAGCGACGGCGCGGTGACGGGCAGCGTCACCACCAGCGGCCTGAGCGGCACGGCGGCCCACATCCACCAAGGCGTGCCGGGCAAGAGCGGCCCGGTCGTGTTGCCCCTGACCAAGTCAGGCGACAACACCTGGGCCGTGCCCGCGGGTTCGAAGCTGACCCCCGACCAGCTGAAGGCTTACCAAGCCGGCGAGCTGTACGTGAACGTGCACACCGTCGCCAACAAGGACGGGGAGATCCGCGGCCAGCTCAAGCCGTAGCGCTACGCCAACGCCAGGCGCAGCGCGGCGGATACGCAGGCCAGCGCGTCGCTCAGCTCGGCTTGCGGCAGCATCCCGAAGCCGAGCCTGAACACACGGGCCGACTCGCCGAACCAGCGGCCGTCGCCCACCCGCACGCCCTGCGCAGGCAGGGCGGCATGAAAGCGCTCGACCGCCGCGTCGTTGAACGCGGCTGGCTTCAAGCGCACGCAGCACAGCGCGCCCGCGTCCGGGCGAACCCAGTCGACATGGGCCGCCTCGCTTTGCACCCAGCGCTCGACCAGCGCCAGGTTGCGGGCCAGTTGCGCACCGCGTTCGGCGAGCAAGGGGCCGTGGCGACTCAGCAGCCGCCGCGCCAGTTCTTCGTCGACCGCGCCGCAGGCGATGGTGGTGTTGAACTTCGCGGTGACCAGTTGCTGGCGCAGCGCTGCATTGCGCGTGATGGCCCAGCCGATGCGCAAGCCTGGCGCGCCGTGGCATTTGGACAGCGACGCGGTCGAGATGACGCGCGGGCCCAGCTCGAGCGCGCTGGCGACGGCCGGGGTGTCGCCGTAGGCCGCGTCGCGGTAGGTTTCGTCGACCAGCAGGAACGCGTCGGGCGCGCACTCCGCCAACAGCGCGACGATCTGGCGCAGCGTGGCCAGCGGGATCGCGACACCCGACGGGTTCTGTGGCGAAGCCAGGCTGACCAGGCGGGTGCGTGGTGACAGCAGCCGGCGCAACTCGCCCAGGTCGGGCTGGTAGCTGGCGTCGAAGTTCAGCGACAGTGGCCGCACCTCGGTGTCCACCGCGTGCAGGGCGTTGCGCGCCAACGGGAACAGCGGCGTTGCGACAACGGCCTCGGTGCCGTGGCCGCACAGCGTGAAGGCGAGCAGAAACAGCGCCTGCATTCCGCCGGCGGTGACCACCACGTCGTCAGGCTGCACGCCGTGTGCGGCGGCGATCTGCGCGCGCAACCCGGCGCTGCCTTCGGCCGTGCCGTAGCCGAGTGGCAGATCGGCCAGCTCGCGCAGTGCGTTCGCATCAAGCACGTCGGACAGGCGCAGGTTGGGGCCCAGGCTTTCGGCCAGGTCGTAGCGCGGCGCATCGCCGACGAGGTTGACGATGTCGTTGGGGGCAAATCGGCTCATGAGCGTGTTGGTGAGGTTGGCGGTGCACAATCGTGCGGCGGGCACTGATTCGATAACAGTCACAGTTCAGATTGATCCACACCAGTACAGTTGGCGCATGCCGACCGCCAACGCCGCCGCGAACTTCCGCTACGAAGACTTGGCCGGCTTCATTGCCGGTTTGATCGAGCGCGGCACCTTGACCCCCGGCTCGCGCGTGCCGTCGCTGCGCGAGATCAGCCGGCAGCGCCGCACCAGCGTGACCACTGCGCTGCAGGCCTACCGCCTGTTGGAAGACCGGGGCCTGATCGAAGCGCGGCCGCAGTCCGGCTTTTATGTCGCGCAGGCCCGGCACGCCATTGCGGCGCCGGCCAAGAGCCGCCCGCCGGCGCGGCCCACCGACGTGGCGGTGCCCGCCGTGATGCTGAAGCTGCTGGAGCACGCGGCCGACCCGAAGCTGGTGCCGCTGGGCTGTGCGATCCCGAGCCCGCAGCTGCTCGACTCGGGTGCGCTGGACCGTTGCCTGGCGCGGGTGGCGCGGGTCAAGGGCGCCAAGCACAACACCTACACGCCGCCGCGTGGCGAGTTGTCGCTGCGGCGCGAGATTGCGCGCCGCGCGCTGCGCGTGGGCCACGCGGTCGCGCCGGACGACCTGCTCATCACCTGCGGCTGCACCGAGGCACTTGCGCTCGCGCTGCGCGCGCTGACCCGTCCAGGCGACACGGTGGCGGTGGAGTCGCCCACCTACTTCGGCCTGTTGCAGGTGCTGCAGGCGCTGGGGCTGAAGGTGCTGGAACTCCCGACCGACGCGCGCACCGGCGTCGACCTTGACGCGCTCGACACCGCCTGCGGCAGCCACCAGATCGCCGCCTGCGTGTTGGCCTCGTGCTTCCACAACCCGTTGGGCTGCACGATGGATGAAGCGAAGAAACTCGAGGTCCTGGCGGTGCTGGGCCGGCACCGCGTGCCCCTGGTCGAAGACGACATCTACGGCGACATCGCCTTTGGCGCCGAGCGCCCGCGGCCATTCGCCGCGCTCGACCCGCGCGCGGCGGTGATCTATTGCAGCTCGTTTTCGAAGACGCTGGCGCCGGGCTACCGCGTCGGCTGGGTGGCTGCCGGCGAACGCTTCATGCCGCGGCTGATCGAGGCCAAGGTGGCTTCGACGCTGTGCAGCCCGGTTCTGCCGCAGCTGGCACTGGCCGAATTCCTGGCCTCTGGGGGCTACGACCACCACCTGCGGCGGATGCGCCGCATCTTCCAGGACACCTTGCATCGCCTCGTCGTGGCGATCGAGCAATCGTTTCCGCCGGGCACCACGGTGTCGCAGCCGGCCGGTGGCTTCGTCCTGTGGGTCGAGCTGCCGAAGGCGGTGGACACGCGGCGGCTCTTCGTCGAGGCGCTGGAGCAGGGCATCTGTTTCGCGCCGGGCGTGGTCTTCTCGGCCAGTGGCCGCTACGGGCGTTGCCTGCGCCTGAGCGGCGGCTACGGCTGGAGCCCGCGGCTCGATCGGGGCGTGCGCGCGTTGGGCCGGCTGGCCACGGCCTCAGGGGAAACGTGAATCGTTGCCAAGTGCAACCACACAACCCTAAACACCTCTGCGGGAGCGCCGATGACCCAGACATGGACACTCGCGACGACGCTTCTGCCCCGTGGTTCGGCGATCCGCAAGGCAATCGCAAGCACCGCTTCATGGAATCGGCCGACATCAATGCGGCGTTTCGTGAACTGTTCGAACCGCTACGAACCGGTGTACGCCGGGGCATGAGCAACGAGGGCCAGATCTACGCGCTGGAGATGGACCCCTGCATCCCGGGCGAGCTGCTGGGCACCGAATGGATCCCGGTGGCCAGCCGCGGTGTGGATGGTGCGCTGCCGCTGGCGGACCCGGCACGCCGTCGCGCGCTGTTCGACCTGTTGCTCGCTGAGCAGCGCATCGAAGCGCTGTTCGCCTACGTCTGCGAGCGCCGAGGCCCGGGCGGCGAGCCCTTCATGTACCTCGAAATCATCTCGGCCGATGGCTGTTTTGCGGCCGGATTCCCGATCGTGCCGGCAGGCAAGGGCTGGCACAAGCGCGAGCTGGTGAAAGTGCCGCACCGCCGGCTGGACCCGGTCGCCCTGGCCTGACCTCGTAGGGATCTTCACCCGTACGCGGCCGAGGGACGGCCGCGGGGGTGACAGCTCGAATTGCCGTCTCAACCGAGAATGCCGGTTGCGACACGCGACCAACCGAGCTGAACATGACGACCTCCTACCCCGACACCCGACTGCTGATCGACAACCAATGGGTCGACGCGGCCAGCGGCAAGACGCTGGACGTGCTGAACCCGGCCACCGGCGCGCCGATCGGCAAGGTTGCATATGCCGGCCTTGCCGACCTGGACCGCGCGCTGGCTGCCACGCAGCGCGGCTTCGAGACTTGGCGCAACACGCCGGCCCACGAGCGCGCGGCGATCATGCGCCGCGCCGCCGGCCTGGTGCGCGAGCGCGCCGACACCATCGCCCGCCTGATGACGCAGGAGCAGGGCAAGCCGCTGGCTGAAGCGCGCGGCGAGGTGCTGTCTGGCGCCGACATCATCGAGTGGTTCGCCGACGAAGGCCGCCGCACCTATGGCCGCATCGTGCCGTCGCGCAACCTGGCGGCGCAGCAACTGGTGTTGAAAGAGCCGGTGGGCCCGGTGGCGGCGTTCACGCCGTGGAACTTCCCGATCAACCAGATCGTGCGCAAGCTGGGCGCGGCGCTGGCCAGCGGCTGTTCGTTCCTGGTCAAGGCGCCGGAGGAAACTCCGGCTTCACCGGCCGCGCTGCTGGCGGCCTTCGTCGACGCTGGCATCCCTGCAGGCGTGATCGGCCTGGTGTTCGGCAACCCGGCCGAAATCTCCGGCTACCTGATCCCGCACCCGATCATCCGCAAGGTCACCTTCACCGGCTCGACGCCGATCGGCAAGGAACTGGCCGCGCTCGCGGGCCGCCACATGAAGCGCGTGACGATGGAGCTGGGCGGCCACGCCCCGGTGATCGTGGCCGAAGACGCCGATGTGGCGCTGGCGGTCAAGGCGGCCGGTGGCCTGAAGTTTCGCAATGCCGGCCAGGTCTGCATTTCGCCGACCCGCTTCCTGGTCCACCGCAGCCTGAAGGACGAGTTCGCCCAGGCGCTGGTCAAACATGCCGCCGGGCTGAAGCAGGGTGACGGCCTGGCCGAAGGCACGACCATCGGGCCGCTGGCCAATGCCCGCCGCCTGACGGCAATGAACAAGGTGATCGAAGATGCGCGTGCCAAGGGCGCCACGGTCGCCATCGGCGGCGAGCGCGTCGGCAGCGCCGGCAACTTCTTTGCGCCCACGGTGCTGACCGATGTGCCGCTCGAAGCCGACGTGTTCAACAACGAGCCCTTCGGCCCGGTCGCGGCGATCCGCCCGTTCGACGCGCTGGACGAGGCGATCACCGAGGCAAACCGCCTGCCGTTCGGCTTGGCCGCCTACGCGTTCACCCGCTCGATCAAGACCGCGCACCAGCTGTCGCATCGGCTGGAAGTGGGCATGCTGTGGATCAACCAGCCCGCCGCACCCGTGGCCGAGATGCCCTTCGGCGGTGTGAAGGACTCGGGCTACGGCTCCGAAGGCGGCACCGAGGCGATGGAGGCCTACCTCGTCACCAAAGCCGTGTCGATCATGGCCGTTTGATTGGGAAGCTGCGGGGCCGAGGGCCCCGCAGCTTCGGATGTCAGCCCGGTTTGTTTTTCAGCTTGCCCTTGGGCAACACCGAGGTCATCGGCGGCACCGGGCGGTCGGAGCCGGCGGCCTTGACGGGCGCAGCGTCCTTTTTCGGTTTCTTGGTCATCTTGTTGGCTGTTTGAATGCCTTTGGCCATAAGTCCTCCAAAAGTTGTGGGTGGTTGGCAAATGCGCAGGTCGTGATGGTAGCCGCGAGCGTTGATAATCTCGCCCTTCACTTCATCCCACCCACCGACCGGAGCATTCCATGGGCAACAAGATCATCACCGAAGCCGACCGCCAAGCCACCCCGCGTCCCGCAGCCCCGACCGGCGTCACCTTCACGGCGGGCAAGGGTCAAAAGATCAGCCTGGAGCGCGGCTCGCACACCCGCAGCAAGAAGAACCCGGGCAAGCGTCCTCACAAGGGGGGTTGAAATAGGGCCCCCACGCCGGAAATAGGGCCCCCACGGCCCTTCCGGGGCCTGCCCCCGAGGGGGCTCGCGCAGCGGACCGGCAAAGCCGGATCCGCGCACGCCACTTGAAGCGGGCGGCGCTACGCGCGCCCGAGGGCGTCGAGGCGTCATAGCCTCCTGTTTCCATGCTACGTATTACTGAACTGCGGCTACCGCTGGACCATGAGCCAACGGCGCTGCGCCCGGCTGTCGTTGCCCGGCTGAAGCTGCGCGACAACCAACTGGCCGATTTCACGGTCTTCCGCCGCGCCTACGACGCGCGGAAGAAGACCGCGATGGTGTTGATCTACACCGTCGACTGCCGGCTCGCCGAAGGGCTGGACGAGGCCGAGGTGCTGGCCAACCACAGCGGCGATGGCCACATCAAGCCCAGCCCGGACACCCGCTACAAGCTGGTCGGCTCGGCGCCGGCCGATTTTTTCGCCAACCAGCGGCCACGGCCGGTGGTGGTGGGCTTTGGGCCGTGTGGGCTGTTCGCGGCGCTGGTATTGGCACAGATGGGCCTGCGGCCGATCGTGCTGGAGCGGGGCAAGCCGGTCCGCGAGCGCACCAAGGACACCTGGGGCCTGTGGCGCAAGAGCGAGCTGAACCCCGAGTCGAACGTGCAGTTCGGCGAAGGTGGCGCCGGCACGTTCTCTGACGGCAAGCTCTGGAGCCAGATCAGCGACCCGCGCCACCTGACGCGCAAGGTGCTGACCGAGTTCGTCAAGGCCGGCGCGCCGGACGAGATCCTGTACGTCAGCAAGCCGCACATCGGCACCTTCCGCCTGGTCAGCATGATCGAGAAGATGCGGGCCGACATCGAGGCGTTGGGCGGCGAGATCCGCTTCCAGCAGCGGGTGACCGACATTCGCATCGAAGGCGGCGCGGTCCGGGGCCTGACGCTTGACAGCGGTGAGCAACTCGACGCCGACCACGTGGTGCTGGCGCTGGGCCACAGTGCTCGCGACACCTTCACGATGCTGCACGAGCGTGGCGTGGCGATGGAAGCCAAGCCGTTCTCGATCGGCTACCGCATCGAGCACCCGCAAAGCGTGATCGACAAGGCCCGTTTCGGCCCCAACGCCGGCCACCCGATCCTCGGGGCCGCCGATTACAAGCTGGTGCACCACGCGAGCAACGGCCGCTCGGTCTACAGCTTCTGCATGTGCCCGGGCGGCACGGTGGTGGCTGCCACCTCCGAGCCGAACCGCGTCGTCACCAATGGCATGAGCCAGTATTCGCGCAATGAGCGCAATGCGAACGCCGGCATCGTCGTCGGCATTTCGCCGCAGGACTACCGGCAAGACGGATTGACCGACGGCCCGGTCTCGCCGCTGGACGGCATGGCCTTCCAGCGTTTCTGGGAGTCACGCGCCTACGAGTTGGGCGGTGGCGATTACCTGGCGCCGGGTGCACTGGTCGGTGATTTCGTCGCCGGCCGCCATGGCGACAAGGTGGCGCGCGAATTCGGCACCGTGCTGCCTTCGTACAAGCCCGGCGTGCACCTGACCGACCTGACCGAGCCCGGCCGCGGCAGCCTGCCCGAGTACGCGCTGGCGGCGATCCGCGAGGCGCTGCCGGCTTTCGACAAGCAGATCCGCGGCTTTGCGATGCACGACGCGGTGTTGACCGGGGTCGAGACGCGCACCTCGTCCCCGCTGCGCATGCCGCGTGGCAAGGACTATCAGAGCGTGAACGTGGCCGGGCTGTACCCGGCCGGCGAAGGTGCGGGTTACGCTGGCGGCATCATGTCCGCGGGCGTCGATGGCATCGAGGTCGCTGAGGCGCTCGGTGCTCGGATGCTGCAGACGGCTTGATTGTTGCGCGGCCGGCAAGGCTGCGTTGGCTGATGGCGGGCTTGGCGGCGTTCGCGCCACGGTCTACGCTTCGCCTCCATGAAAGCCGCTGTCTACCGTACCAAGGGCCGGGCCGCCGATGTGCTGTCCGTCGATGAACTGTCGAAACCGCAACCGGGGCCTGGCGAGGTGCTGGTGCGGGTTATGTTCTCGGGCGTCAACCCTTCAGACGTCAAGAGCCGTGCAGGCCTCGGCGGTGCGCCGATGGACTACCCGTTCGTCGTGCCGCACAGCGACGGCGCCGGTGAGATCGTCGCCGTGGGTGAAGGCGTCGCACCCGCGCGTGTGGGCGAGCGCGTCTGGCTGTTCAACGGCCAGTGGGGCCGGGCGATGGGCACCGCGGCGGAGTTCGTTGCACTGCCGGCGCGGCAGGCGGTGGCATTGCCCGACGGCGTGCCGCTGGAGGTGGGCGCGTCGATCGGCATTCCGCTGTTGACGGCAGTGCACGCGGTGCTGTCGCTGGGCACGCTGTTGAACAAGACCGTGCTGGTGCCTGGCGCTGCCGGTGCCGTGGGCGCCTACGTGACTCAACTGGTGGCGCTGGCCGGTGGCCGGCCGATAGCCATCGTCAGCAGCGAAGAGAAGGCGGCACAGGCCCGGGCGCTCGGCGCCGTTGCGGCGATCAACTACAAGACCGGTGACCTCGGGGCCGAGGTGCGCGCGCTCACGCAAGGCGAGGGCGCCGATGCGGTGGTCGAAGTCGACATCGCCGGCAATGCACGCCACTACGCCCATGTGCTGCGCTTCGGCGGTCAGTCGGTGGTCTACGGCTCCAACGCGCCGACGATCGAATTGCCGTTCCGGCCGATGATTTCGCGGTTCATCAGGCTCTACTTTTTCATCGTCTACCTGCTGCCGGAAGCGGCGCTGCGCGAGGCGATCGACACGGCCACGGGCTTGCTGCAACGTGGCGCGCTGCGTCATCCCGAGCTGGCGATCTACCCGTTGGCGGACATCGCCCGCGCGCATGAGCGCGTCGAGGCCGGTGCCAACGCGAAGGTACTGGTGGCGCTGTAGCGCCGGGGTCCGTTAACTTGTCAGCCCATGCCGCTGGTGCCACTCGGCCAGCGATTCGTCCGGGTACTCGTCGAACTCGCGGTCGTCGTCACCGATGTTCGCCTCGACCCAGACGGGCTTGGAGCCCAGCATCATGTGCGTCACGGAGGGCGGAGTCGCCAGCGGCGTGTCGACCGCACCGGCGTGCGGATGCACGAGCTCGGGCCAGGTCGGGTCCCACAGCCACAGCGCCGTGCCGCAGCGCTTGCAGAAATGGCGCTGGCCGGTGCTTTCGTGGCCGTCTTCCATGATGGCGCGGTAGACCGACAGGTGCTCCTGCCCCTGCACCTTCAACGTCGCGAAATCGGCGCCCAGGTTGATGGCGAAACCGCCGCTGCCAGCCGTCTTGCGGCAGATCGAACAGTAGCAGCGCATGAAGGGAACCGCGGAACGCGACTCGACGCTGAAACGCACGGCACGACAGTGGCAGGAACCTTCGAGCAGCATGAGCAGTCTCCTTGTTGGATGTTGAACAGAAAGGGCCGTGTCATGAAGGCTGTGCAGGCAATGGACAGGCGAGCATGGATGATGGGCACCGGCGCATGGTGGGCCGCGGCCGCCTGGCCCGGCCGGGCCCACGCTGCTGACGAAGACGCCCACCGCTTCGACAGCCCGAGCATGCCCTATGACGAGTTCGACCGCGCAAAGTTCGAATCGGTCGATGTCGAAGGTGGGCGGCTGCGCGTGGTCTTCGGGCCTGGCACGCCGGCACTGCCACGCGACCGCATCCTCGCCTATGTGCGGCAGTCGGCCACCTCGGTGGCGACCTACTTTGGCCGCTTCCCGGCGCGCGACACGCGGGTGCTGCTGCTGTTCACGGCCCAGCCGGGCAAGGCGGTGCGCGGCGGTTCGGCCTTTGCGCACCGCGGCTCCGCGATCAAACTGACGCTGTCCGAGCGAGCCACCGCGGCCGACCTGGCCGACGACTGGGTGCTGGTGCACGAGATGAGCCACCTGGCGCTGCCCTCGCTGCCGCAGGCGCAGCACTGGTTCGAAGAGGGCATGGCCACCTATGTCGAGCCGCTGGCGCGGGTGCAGGCTGGCGTGCTGCCGGTCGAGCGGCCCTGGGCCGACATGCTGCGCGACATGGCGCAAGGCCTGCCGAAAGCCGGCGACCGTGGCCTGGACGAGACCCCGACCTGGGGCCGCACCTATTGGGGCGGTGCGATGTTCTGCCTGCTGGCTGATGTCGAGATCCGCCAGCGTACGGCCAACAAGTTGGGCCTGCAGCACGCGCTGCGCGCCATCATGGCCCACGGCAACATGGAGGCCGATTCGACGCTGCCGCCGCTGCTGGCCATCGGCGACAAGGCCGTCGGCCTGCCGGTGCTGCAGGAGCTGTATGACCAGATGAAGGGCGCGCCGCATCCGGTCGACCTGCCGGGCCTGTGGGCGAAGCTGGGCGTCTACGCCGAAGGTGACAGCGTGCGCTTCGACGAGCAGGCGCCATTGGCCGCGACGCGGCGCGCGTTGACGCAGCGCCCGGCGGCGTGAACCGGTGCCGTCAGGCCAGCGACCAGTGCATCGCGCGGGCCAGCGAATCGAAGAAGACGCTGAACAGCGCGATCGGCAGGGGCAGGCCGAGCACGGTGCCCAGCACGTAAGGCCGAAAGCGCACGCCGGACAAGGCCAGCGCGACGTTCAAGGCCGGTGCGGTCTGAAACGCCAGCCGCGTCAACAGCACGCTTTGCACCGGGTGCGTATCGAGCCGCGCGAACAGTTTCTGGGCCAACCGCCCCTTGAGCTTGCGCAACGCGTCGGCACCGAGCAGGCGGATGACCCAGAACGTGACGCAGCACGAGACGCAGGCGACCGCATAGGTTGCCAATCCACCCCAGAACCGGCCCAGCGCCAGCAGCGCGGCGACGAGGAACAGCCAGCCCGGGATTTGGATCAGGTTGCCGAGCGTGAACAGGCCCGCGAAGATCAGCAATCCGGTCCACGGGTGGTGCTCGAAGCTGTCGTGGATGAACTGCAGCGTGAAGTGCCCCCGCAGGCCAGAGAACTCGAACACCGCCCACAGCAAGGCGAGAAAGATCAGAACCAGGACGAGGCGGAAGTAACGTGGCATGTGCCGATTCTGTGCCATCGCGGCGCGGCGAGAATCCGCGCATGTGGGGGTTGAAGCACTTTCTCGTCGGATGGCTGGCGGTGGCCTCGCTGAGCGGGCCAGCGCAGGCCGAGCCGTCGGCTGGCGAGGCCACGGAGGTGCGCGTCGGCCTGTCGGCCGAATGGCGCCAATTGGCAGGACGAGAAGGCTCAGCGGCCAAGGTCGAGCAGGCCCTGGTCACCATCGTGCTGCCGCCGGGCTTCGATGCCGCGCGTGAGTGGCCGGTCCTGATCGTCAACGCGACGTCGGACCGCGGCCACAGCTCGAGCCGTGCGCTGATGCAGGCCTACCGCGCATCCGCCGCTGCGGCCGGCTGGGTGATCGTCGCGGCGGACCCTGAACCGGCTGTGTCGCAGGACGACGATCTGCTGCAACTGCGCTATGTGCTGGGCCAAGCGGCGTTGGCAGCGTTGAAGCCGATGTGGAAGGGTGCCGAGCAGCCACGCATCGCGTTCGCGGGCTTTTCCGGCGGCGCCAAATACGCGGGCTGGCTGGCGGCGCTCTTTCGAAGCCGCGGTGCGCAGGTCGCGGGTGTCTACATGGCCGGCGTCAACACCAACGCGTTGGGCGAAGCGGCCAAGCAGTTCGGTGTGCTCGACGATGCAACGCGCGCGGTGCCGGTGTTTCTGCAAGGCGGCCTCAAAGACCGCGTGGCCACGCCGGCGCAGCACCGCGGTATCGAAGGCGACCTGCGCGCGGCCGGCTTCAAGCGGGTCCAGCTCGAATTCGTGCCCGGCCCCCACGCGGTGGACGCGACGCCGCTGCAAGGGGCGTTGCAATGGTTTGCCGGCCCCACGCCCGAGGCTGTGCCTGCATCGGCAACGGCCCACTGAGGCGACCCGAGCATCGCCTTCGTCGTACAGTTCGGCGGCCTTATGACGAGCCACACCACCGTGCCACAGCCACTTCTCTCGCGCCGAACAACCCGCGGTTTCACACTGGTGGAGGTGATGGTTGCCGTGTCCATCGTTGCGATCCTGGCGATGATCGCCGTGCCCAGTTTCCAGGAACGCATCGTGCGCGAGCAGGTGGTCGAGGCGGCGAAGTTGGCCGACGAGGTGGTCAAGGGGAAGATCGCGGACTATTGGCGCGCCAACAACGAGATGCCGGCCGACAACGCCGAAGCTAACGTGCCGGCCGCGGACAAGATCATCGGCAACTTCGTCAGCGCTATCACGGTCGAGGCCGGTGCCATCCACATCACCTTCGGCAACAGCGCCAACGGCGCGATCAAGGGCCACACCCTGACGCTGCGGCCGGCTGTCGTGCCCGACACGCCTATCGTGCCGCCGGCCTGGGTCTGCGCAGCTGGCAAAGTGTCGGACAAGATGGAGGTGCAAGGCAAGGACCGCACCGACATCGAGAACCGCTACCTGCCGGTGAACTGCCGCCGGCTGGCCGGCTGAGCACCCGCCACATTCATTCGGGGAGATTGACGATGAGCTCACGCACGCTCGCGATCGACGACCACATCTACCGCTACCTCGTCGACCACTCGGCCCGCGAGCACCCGGCCCAGGCCGGGCTGCGCGAAGCCACGCATTCGCATCCTTACGCGGGCATGCAGATCGGGCCCGACCAGGCCCAGTTCATGGCGCTGCTGGTCAAGCTGATGGGCGCGCGGCGGACGATCGAGATCGGCACATTCACCGGCTACAGCGCGCTGGCAGTGGCCTTGGCGCTGCCGGAAGACGGCCGCGTGCTGGCCTGCGATGTCAGCGACGAGTTCACCCGCGTCGGCCGCCCGTTCTGGATCCAGGCGGGCGTCGATCACAAGATCGAGCTGGTGCTGGCGCCGGCGCTGCAGACGCTGGACGCACGGCTGGCCGCGGGCGAAGCAGGCGCCTATGACTTCGCATTCATCGACGCGGACAAGGTCAATTACGACGGCTACTACGAGCGCTGCATTCAGCTGGTGCGCATCGGCGGCCTGATCGCCTTTGACAACACGCTGTGGGGCGGGGCGGTGGCCAAGCCGGCTAACTCACCCGACACCGCCGCGCTGCAGGCGCTGAACAGCAAGCTGCACCACGACGAGCGCATCGACCTGGCGCTGCTGACGGTGGGTGACGGGTTGACACTGGCGCGCCGGCGGGTCTGAGCGCCGGCGTCTGCGCGCCTTGCGGCAGATCAAGAGCCCACAGCCCCAAAAGGCTGCCGGCTGGCGCATCATTTCGACTGTTTGACACAAGGAGCTTGAGCAATGGCTGCGACACGTGATGTAGTGGTTCTGGGTGCTGCACGGTCAGCGATCGGCAGTTTTGGCGGATCGCTCGCCGACATCGAACCAGCCGAACTGGCTGGCACGGTGATGAAGGCGGCGGTCGAACGCTCCGGCGTCGACCCGAAAGCGATCAACTACGTGACGGTCGGCAACACGATCCCGACCGACAGCCGCTTTGCCTATGTGGCGCGGGTGGCCTCGATCCAGGCTGGATTGCCGATGGATTCAGTGGCGATGGCGGTGAACCGGCTGTGCTCTTCGGGCCTGCAAGGCATCGTGACGACTGCGCAGAACATCTTGCTGGGCGACTGCGACTACGGCGTCGGTGGCGGGGTCGAGGTGATGAGCCGCGGCGGGTATCTCAGCACCGCGATGCGCACCGGCGCCCGCATGGGCGACACCAAGCTGATCGACACGATGGTCGCCACGCTGACCGACCCGTTCGGGGTCGGCCACATGGGTATCACGGCCGAGAACCTGGCCGCCAAGTGGGACATCAGCCGCGAGCAGCAGGACGCGCTGGCGGTCGAATCGCAGCGCCGCGCCGCGCTGGCGATTGCCGAGGGGCGCTTCAAGAGCCAGATCGTGCCCATCGTCAAGCAGACGAAGAAGGGCGAGGTCGTTTTCGACACCGACGAGTACGTGAAGGCCAACACGACGATGGAATCGCTGGCCAAGCTGAAGCCGGCGTTCAAGAAGGACGGCACGGTGACCGCCGGCAATGCCTCGGGCATCAACGACGGTGCGGCCTTCTTCGTGCTGGGCGATGCCGCCGTGTCGGCTGCAGCGGGCTACAAGCCGATCGCGCGGCTGGTCAGCTACGCAGTGGCCGGTGTGCCGAACGAGATCATGGGCGAGGGGCCGATCCCGGCAACCAAGCTGGCCCTGAAGAAAGCCGGCCTGCGGCTGGACCAGATCGACGTGATCGAAAGCAACGAGGCCTTCGCTGCCCAGGCGATCGCGGTGGCGCGGGGGCTGGAACTGGACATGGCCAAGACCAACCCGAACGGCGGCGCGATCGCGCTCGGCCACCCGATCGGTTGCTCAGGCGCCTTCATCGCCACCAAGGCCATCTACGAGTTGCAACGCACCAGTGGCCGCTACGCGCTGGTGACGATGTGCATCGGCGGCGGCCAGGGCATCGCCGCCGTCTTCGAGAGAATCTGAGGCCTTAGCACCGAGAGCAGCGCTCCGAAGGAGCCGCTGCACCTCAAGTGGCGTGCGCGGATCCGGCTTTGCTGGGCCGCTGCGCGAGCCCCCTCGGGGGGCAGGCCCCGGAGGGGCCGTGGGGGCTTTCTATTACTGCGCCATTGCGGGCCGCAGGCCGAGCAGGTAGCGGCCCATGCCCTGAACGTCGGAGCCGACGCGGCGCACGGCTTCGCGCACGTCCTCTGGGCTGGCCACGAAGGCGTTCGACCAGGCGGATAGGCGCGCCTCGTCGATGAACGATTCGGACTGCTCCGCGTCTTGCGGCCGGTCGGCCCAGGCGGGCAGATGGTTCGGCATGTGGATCGGCGAGCAGACCGGCAGCGAGACCGAGAACCGCGCGCCGCGGCCGGGTTGCGATTCGGCCCAGACGCGGCCGCCGTGGCGTTCGACGATCGAGCGCACGACCGTCAGGCCCAAGCCATGACCGGGATAGGCCGCGCCGTGGCTGCGGTGAAACGGTTCGAACATGCGTTCGGCCTGGGCGTCATCGAAACCGATGCCGTTGTCGTGCACGCAGATGGCCACTTCGTCGACCAGTTTCTGGGCAAAGACTTCGACCCGACCGTTGGTGTTGCGGCGCGAGAACTTCAGCGCGTTGCCCATCAGGTTGACAAACATCTGGATCAGCAGCGCTTCGTTGCCCCACACCATCGGCAGATGGCCGACAACCACCGGCGTGGCGGCGGTTGATTCATGCCGGCCGGCCAGGATCAACTGGCGTTGCGCCTGGGCCACACAGGCGGACAGGGAGACCACCTCGCAACCGTCGGGCGCCTGTATCGGCTCGGCGAGGGCCATCAGGCCTTCGACCAGCGCACCGGCAGCGGCGGACTCTTCCCTCATCAGACTCAGAAAGGTGGACAGGCGCTCCGGCTCGCCGCGGTCCAGCGCCAGTTCACTGAGTGCCGCCAGGTGACTCATCGACGACGAGGCGCCGATCATCTGGTGCACCACGTCGCGGTTGAAGGCGCGCAGGCGCACCAGCTCTTCGCGCAGGCTCTTGATTTCATCGGTGTCGTCGGCGGGGCTGTGGCTGTCGGCGAGCATCGGGGCTTTCTGTGGAAAGGCAGAACGGAGGATTCTTCAATGTCCTTTTCGGCCGCACGCGCGACGGATTCAACGCTGCGAGGGGTCACAACGGAAGCGGCCGTGAACAATTCGCGTTTGGACGACCCGCGCCCGCGAGGTCGTTGACCCACAGGCCTGCAGCATCAGCAGCCAGCTTGGCTGGCAAGACCGTTCTGTTATGCGGCGCCAGCCATGAAAATGGGCCCGCTGCGCGAACAGACGGGCCCATGAAAAACGGGCCCCGAAGGGCCCGTTAAAAGCGGAAACCTGCTTACTGCAAAGAATCAGTAGCCGCCGCGGCCACCGCCGCCGCCGCCGTAGCCGCCGCCACCGCTGCGGCCACCGCCGCCGCCGTAGCCGCCGCCGCCACCGCTGCGGCCACCGCCGCCGCCGTAGCCACCACCGCCGCCGCCGCCACCGAAGCCACCCGGGCGCTCTTCACGCGGGCGAGCTTCGTTGACAACCAGCGCGCGGCCGTCGACCGATTGGCCGTGCATGCCACGGATGGCAGCTTGTGCTTCCTGGTCCGAGCCCATTTCGACAAAGCCGAAGCCCTTCGAGCGGCCGGTGTCACGGTCCATCATGACCTTGGCGGACGTGACGGTGCCGAATTCGGAGAAAGCTTGTTGGAGAGAGTCGTCGCGCATGCTGTAAGCGAGGTTGCCGACGTAGAGTTTGTTGCCCATGGGGCCCTTTCTTGGTGGGGAAATTGCATTCCCGGCGCTTCCTGTCGCCGGGTCCGCGAAGTTAACAAAAGATTGCCCGTTCAGCGACGGGGGCCACTACCAGGGCGGGGTGCGCCACCACGGTCGAGATGCCGGAAGGTGATACGTCCCTTGCTGAGGTCATAGGGGGACAGTTCCAGCGACACGCGGTCGCCGGCGAGGATACGGATGTGGTTCTTACGCACCTTGCCGGCGGTGTAAGCAACCAGCACATGGCCGTTGTCGAGAACCACGCGGTAGCGTGAGTCGGGCAGGACGTCTTCGACCTTGCCGTGCATTTCGATCAGTTCTTCTTTCGCCAATGAGATTCCTTGGGCAAAAAATGGGGCGGCCGGTGCACCCACTTGCCAAGAGGCGGCAGGGCGTAGGGCCGTTGGAGAAGTTTGCCAGCCGCTGCGCAGGTGTGGGCTGGAAATGATGCTCGCCGCGGAAGGTGAGGTTGACGACCGCGGGGACCAGGCGATAGGCCGGTACGGGAGCAAGGCGCGGGCTGGGATGTATTGGCAGGCCGCTGGGAGCTTTGGGGCCGTCAGGCCGCACATGCCGCGACAGTGAGCAAAACGCGGCAAGACTAGTATTCTAGGCCAAAGACTGTTTGCGCGCTTGACAAACTGGTGCGGCGCTGACTGATGGGTTTCTACAACGAAAAAGCGCCGCATCAGCGGCGCCTTGAAGCGAAGGGCAGGGCAAGCGTCAGTTGACGGGCCGCCAGCGGCCAGGCGCCTCGCGCCAGCCCTGGCCGTCCCGGTGCCACATGTGGGGCTCGTAGCGGTAACCGGGGCGAGACGCATCCCAGCGACCGTTGATCCACACGTGCCGACCGCCGACCCAGTTCCAGTAGCCACCGATCCAGACCGCGCCTGGGTACGGTGCCACGCCGACGACTTCGACCTGCGGTGCCGGCGGCGCAACGGTCACGGCTGGCCCGTAGGCATAGCCATCGTCATAGGCATAGCCGCCGCGGTACGGCCGGGCCGGCACGACGTAGCAGGCTGACAACAAAGCGCTGGCGGCCAGTGCCGTTGCCAACGCCAGCATTGAATGTTTGGGCGAGTTCATGGAAAACCCCGCTGTTGAAACGTGACGATTCAACGCACCAGATGGCGTCTGTGCTGACGGCCGATGGCGCCGGGTGGGGCAGCTTTACATTCGGTTCACGAAATCGGCGCGGCCGTGACAGTGCTCAAGCCATCAGCGACTCGATGCCCGCAGCAAACGCCGCGCCGAGTTTCGCGTAGCCGTCCGGGTTGGGATGGATCTCGTTGGCCCAGTCGTGGTCGTCGCCATGGCTGCCCAAATCGGCGGGCTCGGTCGTGCCCTGAGTGTCGATCACATGGAACTGAGGCAAGGCCATGCTGCGCATCAGGCCGGTCAGCCGTGACAGGAACAGGCGCGTCAGCGGTATCCACAAGGCCTGCGGAACTTCGTAGTCGGTCAGGGCGGGGAACAGCCATGGGCCGACGCCGGCCCCCGCGCCGGCATCGCGCGGGGTGATGAAGTCGTAGGTGTGAACGAAGATCGGAACGCCCTGGCTCTGGCTGGCCGCAGAGTCACGCAGCGCGACAAACTCGTGGTACTGCGGCACGATGTGCTGGACGAAGGTGTCCCAGCCTTGCTCGCTGACATAGGCCGCGGCCCGGTCGGGCGCGCCGCCGCGCTCTGCCGTTGTCAACAGGGCCCGCAGGAAGGGCGGCACCGGCTCGCCATCGCGGTCGAGTTGTGGCACGCCAATGAAATCGATCAGGTCGTTGCCGCCAGGCGACAGGAGGATGGCATCCCAACGCCATGCCTGACGGCCGATCAGCAGGTTGGCGAACAGCGGCTCGCGCCGCTTGTCGACCATGTGGTCCAGCACGTCGCCCGGATGGGCGCAGTTGACGACGCAGCTGTCCTTCTCGAAGGACATGCCGTCCATCATGTTGCCGGTGGCCAGCGGATTGACCGAGCCGAACGAGAACCACGAGTCGCCCTGGGCCAGGAAGCGCCGCGGGTGCTGCGGGAAATTGGCCGCAGCGGGCCTGCTGAGCATCACGTCCAGCGGCGAGTACTGCTTGAGCGGAATCGTCATGGCGCCTCCTGGCGCTCACTCTACGCCGGGGTGGCGGCCTGCGTCAGCCCACCGGTTAGGGGCCGCCGGAACACAGTCGCCCGTCAGACTGGGGATTTCATCGCCCGCGTTTCGTGGTCGATTCGCTGGTCCAATGGCGGGATGAGCGCTGTGCACGACGACCCTTCATCCGCCGAGATCGACCGCCGCCTGACCGAGCTGGAGATCAAGGCCAGCTTCAGCGAAGACCTGGTCGACCACCTGAACGAGGCCATCGTGCGCCAACAGCAGCAGATCGAGCTGTTGCTGCGCGAGTTGCGCCAATTGCGCGACCAGATGCCGAGCGACAGCGCAGGCACCCCGCGCAGCCTGCGCGACGAGCTGCCGCCGCACTACTGATAGCATCCGGCGCGCTTTTCGATGCCCGTTGTCATGCCTGCTCCCAAGAACGACAAGAGCCGCGCCGCGTCCGCCGCCACCCCTATCGCGCTGGACAGCCTGCCCGGCCATTCGATCCGCCGCCTGCAGCAGATTGCGGTGGCGATCTTTCTGCAGGAAGCCGAGCCGCACGGCGTGACCCCGGTGCAGTACGCGGCCATGCAGGCGCTGGCCAACGCGCCCGGTGTGGACCAGCGTTCGCTCGCACGCTCGATCGGTTTCGACACATCCACCATCGCGAGCGTGATCGACCGGCTCGAGGCGCGCGGCCTGGTGCAGCGAGACCTGGATCCGTCCGACCGCCGCGTGCGCCTGCTGTCGCTGACCGGCCCCGGCCACGCACTCCTGAGCGAGGTCGTGCCGGCGATGCAGCGCGCGCAGGAGCGCATGCTGCAGCCGCTGCCGCCGCAAGAGCGGGCCGAATTCCTGCGCATGCTGAACCAACTGGTCACCGCCAACAACGCGCTCAGTCGCGCGCCCAGCGAAGGCTGACCTGCCGCGATCGTCAAGCCCTTCGCATGGCGCCCGCCGCGCAGCCGCGCTACCCTGCGTGTCCGGCCACCGGCAGGCCGTCGAAAGGCAAATCATGAAGCAGATGCAGGTCGACGTGGCCATCATCGGAGCTGGCACAGCCGGCATGACGGCCTACCGCTCCGCCTTGGCGCACACGCGCAACGTGCTGGTGATCGAAGGCGGCCCCTACGGCACCACCTGCGCGCGTGTGGGCTGCATGCCGAGCAAGCTGCTGATCGCCGCGGCAGAAGCCGCCCACACGGCCCAGCATGCCGGCGCTTTCGGCGTGTACGCAGGCCCCTTGCGCGTCGACGGCGAGGCGGTGATGCGCCGCGTGCGCAACGAGCGCGACCGCTTCGTCGGTTTCGTTGCCGAGGCGGTCGAGAACTGGCCGGCCGAACACAAGCTGCGCGGCCATGCACGCTTCATCGACGACCGCACCCTGCAAATCGACGACCACACTCAGATACGCGCCGCCCGCGTGGTCATCGCCACCGGCTCGCACCCGACCGTGCCGGCGCAGTGGCGCGAAGGGGCGGGCGACCGCTTGCTGATCAACGACGACGTGTTCAGCTGGCAGACGCTGCCGAAGTCAGTGGCCGTGCTCGGCGCTGGTGTCATCGCGCTGGAACTCGCGCAGGCGCTGCACCGGCTGGGCGTACGGGTGCGGGTGTATGGCCGCAGCGCGCGCATCGGCCCGTTGACCGACCCGGCGTTGCAGACCCTGACCCGCGAAATCTTCAGCCGCGAGCTGTCGCTGCAGCTGGAGGCCAAGAACCTGCAGCTGCGGCGCGAAGGCGACGAGGTGATCGTGCAGACGGAGGCCGGCGAAGACCGCTTCGAGTGGGTGCTGGCTGCCGCCGGGCGCGCGCCGAACCTACGGGGCCTGGGCCTGGAGAACACCCACTTGCCGCTGGACGCGCAGGGGGTGCCGCGCTTCGACCGCCGCACCTCGCAGATCGGCGACAGCCATGTCTTCATCGCCGGCGATGCGAACAGCGAGATGGAGCTGCTGCACGAAGCCGCCGACGAAGGCCGCATCGCCGGTGACAACGCCGGCCGCTACCCGGACGTGCGCGAACGACCCCGCCGCGCGCCGCTGGCCGTGGCCTTTACCGACCCGCAGATCATGCTGGCGGGCCGCAGCCACCTGGAGCTGTGCCATGACAAGGTGTCGTTCGAGACCGGGGAAGTCTTGTTCGAAGACCAAGGCCGCAGCCGGGTGATGCTGAAGAACCAGGGGGCACTGCGGGTGTACGCCGAGCACGGCAGCGGACGCTTCCTTGGTGCCGAGATGATCGGCCCGGCGGCCGAGCACATCGGGCACTTGCTGGCTTGGTCAGTGCAGCGCGGGGACACCGTGCAGCAGATGCTCGACAGCCCGTTCTACCACCCAGTCATCGAAGAGGGCTTGCGTACCGCGCTCCGTTTCCTTCAGCGCTCGCTGCGCATGGGGCCGGTTCCGGTGGAGCGCTGCCTGGACTGCGGGCCGGGGGCCTGAACCTGGCACGAGAGTTGCCGCCATATTTTGTAGTTAGGGGGATGATGGCGTCGAACCGATCGCTTGGCTTGACGCCGGCTTGAGCGTGGTTATGCTCAGCCGACTGTGCGTTCAAGTTGGGAGCTAGGTATGAGCATTGAATCCACCGGCGCGCAGCGTCGACCCGCTCGATTCCGCCCGGGGCTGGCAGGCGCCGTGTCGCTGCTGCTTGTCTCAGTCACACAGGCTCAGTCGGCCCCCGTTGATGCCGAGTCGGTCGTCCATTTCCGCACCGTGCATTCGTTTGCCTTTGGCAAGGATCCTCACAGCGGCGGCGCACGGCCCCGTCCGCCGATGCTGGCCAGCGACGGCAACTTGTACGGCGTGTCCTACGCCGGCGGGCTCCATGACTTCGGCACGGTCTACCGGGTGAAGCCGAGCGGCGCGGTGGCCACGGTGCATTCGTTCAATGTCAGCGATGGCTACGGCCCCGAGGGCACGCTGATCCAAGCCAGCGACGGCAATCTTTACGGCGTCACCTCCTCTGGTGGCGTTGGAGGGGGCTTCCCGGCCGGCACCGTGTTTCGGCTGGATCCGGCGGGAGTGTTGACCACGCTGCACACCTTCCGGGATGCCGACGGCGGTGATCCCGGTGCCGGCCTGGTCCAGGCGAGCGATGGCCGCCTCTACGGCACCACCAGCAGCGGCGGGCAGTACGGGCACGGCACGGTGTACCGGATCGCGTTCGACGGCACGTTCGAGGTGATGTACCACTTCGGCGTCAGCCGGAAGGACGGTCAGCGGCCGCTGGCACCGTTGATCCAGACCCGCGACGGCCACCTGTGTGGCACCACCTACACCGGTGGGCGCTGGGGTGGTGGCACGGTGTACTGCATGTCACTCGACGGCCAGATGACACGGGTGCATGGGTTCGGCGCGCAGGCTGGCGACGCCAATGGCTCGACCAGCCCGTTGGTCGAGGGCGACGACGGCAGCCTGTACGGCACGTCGAACTTCGGCGGCTCTCAGGATCAAGGTGCGTTGTTCCTGCTGAAGCGGGATGGCAGCGTGAAGGTGATGGACGTGTGGGCGCGCCCGTCGGGCGGCCTCTTGAAGGCCAGCGACGGCAACTTCTATGGCACGGCCTTCTGGGGTGGTGCGTCGGACAAGGGCTGGGTCTACCGACTGACGCCGAGCGGCAAGCTGACTGAGGTGCACTCCTTCAGCGGCCTTGACGGCGCCGAAGGGGACGGCGAACTGGTCGAAGGCAGCGATGGCCGCCTGTATGGCGTGACGGAGGCGGGCGGCACCACCGACAGTGGCGTCCTCTTCAGCATCGCCGGCAAGCAGGCGCCGCGGCGCTGAGGCTCCACACCTTACTTGGCGGACCGGCGAGGTCGGTTGCAGTCAGGTCATCTGAAAACATGACATTCGGTGTCAGGTTTGGCGGCACATCATGCCGCCATGGACACCAACACACCCCTCAACGTCATCGAGCTGCGCCGCTACCGGACGCAGCCTGGCCGGCGCGACGAGCTGATCGCGCTGTTCGAGCGAGAGTTCGTCGAGAGCCAGGAAACCGTCGGGATGCGGCTGCCTGGCCTCTTTCGCGAGCCTGCCGAGCCTGACCGTTTCACCTGGCTGCGCGGCTTTGCTGACATGGCCTCGCGCGCCGCCGGTCTGAATGCCTTTTAC
>Ga0307516_10000193_pt1 | contig 78825 bp, 71 predicted proteins | sample 19_EM_MG_FD_203310 | JGI IMG/M metagenome (GOLD analysis project Ga0307516, IMG submission 203310) | Populus trichocarpa ectomycorrhiza microbial communities from riparian zone in the Pacific Northwest, United States - 19_EM | ecosystem: Host-associated > Plants > Roots > Unclassified | place... | reverse complement strand
GTGCCACGCCGGGCACGGGGTTCATCGCACCGACCCGATCAGGGCCTGCCGCAGCGCCGGCTCCGAGGTCCAGCGCGCCAGCCAGATGCCGAAGAAGAGTGCGGTGAAGCGCGCGTCGCGGACCTCGCCGACATAGCGGCCATTGACATGGAAGCGGGCCGCCTGGCCGGGTGACTGCACGCCGGTGATGCGGTCGCCGTCGGCCACGTCGGGAAACAGGCGCTGCATCTCGGCCAGCCACGCCGCGGCCGTGGCGTCGTCGACCGGGCCGGCACGCCGCATTTCGGCGAGCGAGCGTTCGGCGATGCGCTCGCCGCTGAGCGCACGGCGGTAGACGATCACCAGGGCCAGCGGCCGGCTGTCGATCTCGTCGGCGGGCACCGGCCCGGGCGCCCACAGCGCGATGTCGTAGACCCGCAGGCCGAGAAAGCGCATCGTCGCCTGGCCTTGCGATGTCGGCGCCGGCACGTCGGGCCATTCGCTGTGCAGCTCGGGTGGCACCGCCGACTGCCCGCGAACCGCCCAGGGCAGCGCGAGCAGCGGCGCGGCGAGCCAGGTGCGGCGTTGCATCACGGTGCCGCGCTCAGGCCCGCCGCCGCAGCGTGAACTGCATGACGCTGGTGCTGCCGGCGTCGAAGGCCGCCTCGCAGTAGGCGAGGTAGAACTCCCACAGCCGCAGGAAACGGTCGTCGTAGCCTTGTGCGCGCACCTGCGCCTTCTTCGCCAGGAAGCTGCGTCGCCAGTGCTGCAGCGTCAGCGCATAGTCGTTGCCGAAGTCGAGTTCGTTGACCACCTCGAGTCCGGCCTCGCGCGCGGCGGCGCGGAAGGCCGAGGGGCTGGGCAGCAGGCCACCGGGAAAGATGTACTGCTGGATGAAATCGGTGCCGCGCACATAACGTGCAAACAGCTCGTCACGGATCGTGATCGACTGGATGCAAGCGCGCCCCCCCGGCTTGAGCTTGTCGTGCACGCTGCGGAAGTAGCCGGCCCAGTATTCGCGGCCCACTGCCTCGAACATCTCGATCGAGACGATGCCGTCGAAGCCGGTCTCGGGGATGTCGCGGTAGTCCTGCAGCCGCAGGTCGGCCGCCAGATCCTGCCCGGCCAGGCGCTGCTGGGCGTGGGCCAGCTGCTCCGTCGACAAGGTCACGCCGGTCACCGCCAGCCCGCGTTCACCTGCGGCCAGTTCGGCGACGGCGCCCCAGCCGCAGCCGATCTCGAGCAGGCGTTGGCCCGATTCGAGGCCGCACTCGTCGAGTGCGCGGCGCATCTTGGCGCGCTGGGCGTCGGCCAGCGACTGCGTCGCATCGCCGCCGAACCAGGCGCTGGAGTAGTTCATCGTCGGGTCCAGCCAGAGCCGGTAGAACGGGTTGCCCAGGTCGTAGTGCGCGGCGATGTTGCGCCGGCTGCCGGTGCGCGAGTTGCGGTTCAGCGCGTGGCGGAGGCGATACCACAGCGCGCCCCACCAATGGCCGTACAACGCACTGTCGATCGCCTCGCGGTTGGCGAGGAACAGACGCAACAGGGCGACCAGGTCGGGCGAGCTCCAGCCGCCGTCGATGTAGGCCTCGCCGAAGCCGACGTCGCCGCTGCGCAGCGTGGCCGCGCAGACGCGCCAGTCGTGCAGCCGCAGGCAGGCCTGCGGCGCGGCGCCCTGGCCGAAAGTGAGCTGCCGGCCGTCGGGACATTGCAGGTGCAGCGTGCCGACTTGCAGGCGCTGCAGCAGGCGCAACGCGGGGCGGGCCTTCGCGGGGGCCGAGCGGGGCAGTGCGACGAAGTTGCCGGCGCGGGCCAAGGTGTCGGTGTTCATGGGGTGTTGACAGCTGCGTGGTCGGACAAAGAACTGCGGGACGCGGCGGACACGCCCTGGGCAGGCGGTGGCGGCTTGCGGAAGAACGGCACGCCGCGCCACCACAGGCGCAGTGCCTGCCCGTGGATGCGGGTGACGATGGCCAGGCTTTGCAGCGGCATGCGCCACAGCGCGGCGCGCGAGGCGGCGGTGGTCAGCGGCTGCAGCCGGCCGCTGACGCTGGTGCTCAGCAGCAGCCCGTCGGCGTCGTCGTGCTCGATGCGCACGACGGTGCGGGCTTCGGTACGCATGAAGCGGAAGCGGTAGTGCCCGTCGGCGCGGCAGAACGGCGAGACATGGAAGACCTTGCGCGCCTGCAGTTCACGGCCCCAGCCCAGCCCGGCGCCGGTGAGCAGGTAGCAGTGACGCTCGCCGAAGGTGTTGTTGACCTCGGCGACGATGGCCGCGAGCGAGCCGTCGGCGCGGTGGGCGTACCAGAAGCTGACCGGCTTGAAGACATGGCCCAGCATGCGCGGCAGGCAATGCAGCCAGACCTCGCCGTCGGCGTCGGCCACGCCTTCGCGCGACAACAGCTCGTCGAACCAGGCCAGGCAGTCGGCGCGGCCGTCGCCATGGTCGGCATCATGGAAGCTGGCCCAGCCGAAGCGGTTGCGCTGGAGCGCCGGCTCGGGCTGGTCGCGCAATGAACGCAGCGGCAGCAGCCAGAAGAACGCCGGGTAGGCAAAGGCGTTGCGCACCGGCCGCACGCGGGCGTGGCGCACCTCGCCGATGCCGATCAGGGGCCGTGGCCGGGACGCGACCGCGTCCATCGTCGTCATGCGGCGTCGCGCCAGCCAGGCGGGGTGACCCACGAGGTCGACAGTGCCTGTGCCGCCTGCCGGCCCGAGACGAAGCCGTCTTCATGGAAGCCGTAGCGCGTCCAGGCGCCGGCAAACCAGACGCCGCCGCGGCCTTGCAGAGCCGGCAGCCGGCGCTGGGCCTCGATCGCCGCCTGGTCGAACACCGGGTGGGCGTAGCTGAATTCGCCGTGCACCGTGGCCGGGTCGGGCTCGCGCAACGGGTTCAGCGAGACGACCACCGGCCGAGTCCACGGCAGCGGCTGCAACTGGTTGATCAGGTAGTGCAGGCAGACCCGCCCCGGCTCGGCCCCGGGGGCGGCTTCGTAGTTCCAGGCGGCCCAGGCGCGGCGGCGCTGCGGCAGCAGGCGCGCGTCGGTGTGCAGCACAGCCCGGTTCGGTTGGGTGCGGATCGCGCCCAGCACCGCGCGCTCGTCGGCACTGGCGTCGGGCAGCAGCGCCAGGCTTTGCGGCGCATGGCCGGCCAGCACCACCGCGTCGAAGCGCTCGCTGCCGGCGTCGCTGTCGACCCAGACACCGGCCTGGCCGCCTTGCGCGCCCGGCGGCAGGCGCCGCACGGCGCGCACCGCGCAGCCGCGGCGTGCATCGGGCAGCGCCAGCAGCATCCGCTGCACATACTCGCGCGAGCCGCCGCGCACCGTGAACCAGCGCGGCCGATCGGCCACCTGCAGCAGGCCATGGTTGTGGCAGAAGCGGATCAGCGTGCCGACCGGAAAGGCCAGCATCTGCGCCATCGGACACGACCAGATGCTGCCGATCATCGGCAGGAAATAACCCTCGCGAAACAGCGCGCCGAAGCGGTGCTCGTCGAGGAAAGCCTGGACGCTCTGGTTCAGCGCCTGGTCGTCACCACGCTCGGCCAGGCCGCTGGCCAGGCGGTTGAAACGCAGGATGTCGGCCAGCATCGCCAGAAAGCGCGGCGAGCCGAGGTTGCGCCGCTGCGCGAAGACCGCATTCAGGTTGCTGCCGCTCCACTCCAGCCCGCGTGCCGGCGCCTGGACCGAAAACGACATGTCCGAGGCGACTGTCGGCACGCCCAGGCGCTCGAACAGGCCAATCAGGCCGGGGTAGGTGCGCTCGTTGAAGACCAGGAAGCCGGTGTCCACGCCGTGGCGGATGCCGTCCAGCGTGAGGTCGACGGTGTGGGCATGGCCACCGAAGCGGTCATCGGCCTCGAACAGCGTGACGGCGTTGCGTTGGCTGTCATGCGCGAGGTGCCAGGCGGCTGACAGGCCGGCGATGCCTGAGCCCACGACCGCGATGCGGCGAGGCGCCATGGAGGCTGCCATCACCGGCAGCCTCCATGGGCGGGTAGAGAAGAAAGCCGCGCAGCGCCCTGGAGCGAATGAGGGAGGGAGGGAGGAGGAGAGGCGCTCCCGGGGGACAGCCAGACGAACTGGCAGGCTGCGCGGCTGAAAGAGGACAGGCCCGGGCGTCGCAAACCCGAACCGAGGAGGAGCGCCGAAGCGGTCTTCCCTGAAAGTTGGGAGTTTCCCTCAGCACTGAAGTTCCGCTCGGCGAGAGGGTTTTTGATGTCTGGGGGGAGGGACACCCGGTGCAGCGGTGACAAGAGGGGGCTGTTTTTCATGTTTGTCCTAGACAAACTTGGTTGGTGAGCGCATCTTAGGAGAAATCCATTCGATTTGCATAGAGTTGTCCATGACAATCTGAACGACCATGACTGACGCCACGCCGCCGCTTGTCAACTTGTTATCGATTGCCGAGGTCGAGCGCGACACGGGCCTGGGCAAGGACACGCTGCGGGTCTGGGAGCGGCGCTACGGGTTTCCCACCCCCGCCCGGGATGGCCAGGGGCAGCGTCTCTATACGCAGGCCGATGTCGATCGGTTGCGTCAGATCGCGTCGCTCCTGCGCGCTGGGCATCGGCCGGGCCGGGTCGTCACGCTGGACGACGCCGGGCGTGAGGCTTTGCTACGGCCTGACGCTGCCATGTCGACCGTGTCGACGCAGGCCGCCGCCGGCCCGGATGCTGCCAAGGCGCCGGCACAGTCGGTGGCCGTGGCCACGGCGCTGGCCACGCTGGTGCGGCGCGACGGCCTGGGCTTGCGGCGCCAGCTTCAACAGGGCTTGACGCGTCTGGGCCTGGCGACGTTCGTCACCGACCTGATGGCGCCATTGGCGACCGCGGTGGGCACGGCCTGGATGCGCGGCGAATTGCGGGTGGCCGATGAGCACCTGTTCACCGAAGTGGCCCACAGCGTGCTGCGGCAGGGTTTGTTGACCGTGCCGGAGCCGATCCCGGGCGCTGCACCGCGGGTGTTGCTGACGACCTTGCCTGGCGAACCGCACGGGCTGGGTCTGTTGATGGCCGAGGCGATGTGTGCGCTCGAGGGCGCGTGGTGTGTCAATCTGGGGCCGCAGACGCCGATTGACGAGATCGTTGCGGCGGCCGGCTGGCACCATGCCCAGATCGTGGGCCTGAGCGCGACTGGCAGCTTGCCGGTGCGCTGGCTGCGCCAGGGCCTGACGCAGTTGCGCCAGCGCCTGTCGCCCGGCACGGTGCTGTGGTTGGGGGGCTCAGCCGCGGCGGGGCTGCGCGGCCCGGCCGGCGTGGTGCGGATCAGCGATCTGCGCCTGATCGCCCCGGCCCTGGCGGCCTGCCCGCCCGAGTCGCCGGCGGGCTAGAAACTGGCGGCGCTCAGCCGGCCGGCTTTTCCGCCGCCTTGGCCTTGATCGCAGCGATTTGCGCGTCCTGCGCGGCCTTGCGATCGGCCGAGACCTTCACGGCTGACGGCCGTTCGCCGACCAGCTTGGCGTAAGGCTTCCAGTCGACGTCGGCTTCGGCCAGCAGGTCAACGCCGTAGACCGTCTTGCTGGCCATCGCCACCAGCGGCAGCGAGACAAACGCCGCGCAGTCGGCGCTGGTGAATTCGGCCCCGGCCACATAGGGCGCGAACTTCGCCAGGCGCTTGAAGGCCGTGATGTTCTTTTCCAGCAGCTTGCGGATGCGCGCCTGGTTCGACTCGCTGACCGTGCCGCCGAAGAAGGCCTGCGGGTACAGCTCGCGCGCCACCAGCTCCAGGTGCAGTTCGATGAAGGTCGTCAGCTCACGCACCTTGGCGGCGGCCCACGGGTCGGCCGGTGCCAAGGCCGGCGTCGGGTAAGCGGCTTCGAGGTACTCGACGATCACTTCGCTTTCGCACAGCGTGCGGCCGTCGGCCAGGCGGATGAAGGGCACCTTGCCCAACGGCGACGCGGTCAGCGTGGTCTCGTCCTTGCTGCCGGAGCCGACGTATTCCTCGGTGAAGGCAATGCCCTTTTCGAGCAGCACCATCTTGACCTTGTTGTAGTAGTTCGAAACGGCAAAGCCGCACAGCGTGATCATCGGGGTCTCCTTCGCAATCGATCGGCGCAGTCTAGCCACCTCGCGTGGCATGGCCTGCCGCGAACGCGACAACCGCTGCGTCAGGACCGGTGGCGCCGCCGGCTGACCAGCGTGATGCCAGCCACCACTGCGGCCAGCGCCAGCACCAGCCGCGGCGTCAGCGGCTCACCCAGCAGGCCAACGCCGGCGGCCAGGCCGAAGATCGGCGTCAGCAAGGTGAACGACGAGATCTGCGTGGCCGGGTAATGCCGCACCAGCCAGAACCACAGCAGGTAGCTGGCAAAGGTGACGATCAAGGTCTGGAACACCAGCGCCCCCCAGGCCACCATGCTGACGCCTTGTGGCCAGCGCTCGCCGGTGGCCAGCGTCGCCATGGTCAGCAGCAACGCCGAGACCACCAGCTGGTACATCAGCGTTTGCTCGGCTGGCGCGCTGGACAGCGGCGTTGCGCGGATCGTCAGCGTGGTGCCGGCCCACAGCGCCGCGGCGATCACGCCCAGCGTGTCGCCCCACCATTGCTGCGGGTTCGCCGCCGCCCGGCCCGAGAAGCTGTCGCCGAACGCGGCGGCGACGCCCGCAAATGCCAGCAGCAGCCCGGCCAGCTGCCAGCCGCGCAGCTTTTCACCGGGCGCGATGAGCGGCATGCCCAGCGCCACGAAGAACGGCGCGAGGTAGATGAACACCGCCATCCGCGACGCGGTGGTGTACTGCAGGCCGACGAAGATGCAGCCGAACTCGAGCGCGAACAACGCGCCGGCCAGCAGGCCAGCCCGCACGGTGGCCGCGGCGTTGGTGGCGGGCCGCAGGTCGATGTGGCGCACGCGGGTGAACAGGGCCAGCAGCGCGGCCGCCCCGGCAGACCGCAGCGCGGCCTGCAGCAACGGCGGGATCTCGGCCACGGCGACCTTCGAGGCGCTTTGGTTCAACCCCCACAGCGCCGAGCACAGCAGCAGGCTGGCGACGGCCAGCGTGTCCAGATGAGGACGGCGCCCGTCGCTCATTCGGCAGCCACGCTGCGCTGACGCTCGCGGCCCACCAGCCCCCACGCCAGCAGCCCGGCGACCACACCGCTGGCGTGCGCGGCCGGGGCCAGTGCAAAGTCCCAGCCGGCGACGGCCTGAGTGGCCGCGCCCCAGGGGCGTTCGAGCAACAGCTTGGTGAGCAGGCCGACGGCCAGCAGACCTCCGACGGCGCGCGCCCGGGGATCGTCGCGTCGTGCCAGCAGACTGCAGGCGATGACGGCTGCGGCGGCGTGCAGCACGCCCGACAGCCCACCGTAGTGCCGCAAATCCGGCCGGGCCAGCAGGCCGAACTGGGTCAGCGGCCAAGCCAATGCCCAGGCGGCCACTGCCCGTGGCGCCAGGCTGGCGCGCCAACCGAGGAACGCCAGAGCGGTGCAGCCAACCACGTTCATCAACAGGTGGTGCAAGCTCCAGTGGACCCAGGCTGCGCTGACGGCGCGCCAGGGTTGCGACCAGGCCAGCGTGGGCTGCCAGTCGAGTGCCTCCGTCGGCAAAGGGAAAACAAGCAGCGCACCGAGCGCAGCGGCCACCATCGCCAATGGCCAGGCCCGGGACGATGTCAGGTGGCGATGGGCCGTTGGCAGCGGCAACGACTCAGCCCCCGAACACCGCGCGCCACAACGCGTGGATCGCAGCGCGCTCGGTGGCGAGCTGGGCCGGGTCGAACTGGGTCGGCTGTTCATCGAGCCGTGCCCGATGCTGCGCGCGGCGCAGCTCGCGGTAGGCATCGGCCGCAGCGGCACCCACGCCAGCAGGCAGCAGGCCGGCGTCTTCGGCCCGCCGCAGCAGTGCGATGTTGCCCTTGTTGTCCAGCAACGCAGGGTGGCGCGCGCCCTCGGCCAGCACCAGGTACTGCACCGCGAATTCGGCGTCCATCATGCCGCCGTCGCTGTGCTTGACGTCGAAGCGGCCGTTGGACACCGGCCGCGCGGCGCGCACCTTTTCGCGCATCGCGCTGACCTCGGTGCGCAGCGCCTCGGCCTCGCGCGGCATCGACAGCACCTCGCGCCGTGTCGCTTCGAAGCGCTCGCCAAGATCGGCTGAGCCGGCGCAAAAACGCGCCCGCGACAAGGCCTGGTGTTCCCAGGTCCAGGCGGTGTTGCTGCCGCGGCCACGCTGGTAGCGCTCGTACGAGTCGATCGAGGTCACCAGCAGGCCGGAGTTGCCGTTCGGACGCAAGGCAGTGTCGATGTCGAACAGCTCGCCGGCGGCGGTGCGCAGCGTCATCCAGTTGATCAGCTTGCGCACGAAGGCGCCGTAGACCTCTTGCGCGCGGTCGGGGTCGGGCTCGTCGGCGTCGTCGTAGAGGAAGACGAGGTCGAGGTCGCTGCCGTAGCCCAGTTCCAACCCACCCAGCTTGCCATAGGCGATGACGGCGAAGTGCGGGACTTCACGGTGGCGCTGCTTCAGGTGGCGCCAGGCCCAGCGCAGGCAGCAGTCGACCACCGCATCGGCCAGCGCCGAGAGGTCGTCGGCCACCTCTTCGACGGTGATGCGGCGCTCGACATCGCGCACCAGCGTGCGAAAGACTTCGGCGTGGTGCGCGCGGCGCAGCGTGTCCAGCAGCGAGCCTTCGTCAGCCTCGCCCGAGCGCACCCACGCGGCGTGGCGGTCTTCAAGATCCGCGACGAAGCCGGCGCGGTCGAAGCGTTCACGCAGCTGGCGTTCATCGGCCAGTTCGTCGATCACGCCGGGGTGGCGGATCAGGTAGCGCATCGGCCAGCGTGCCGTGCCCAGCAGGCGCAGCAGCCGGCGCTGGACCTCGGGCCGCTCGATCAGCATCGCAAGGTAACTCTCCCGCCGCAGCAGCGGCTCGACCCAGTCGACCAGCCGCAGTGCCGCGTCGAGCGAGCATTCTTCTTTCGCCACGCCGGCGGCGGCGCGCAGCATCAGCTTGCCCAGCCGCAGCTTGCTTTCGTCACGCAGCGCCTGCACGCGCGGGCGGGCGGCAAAGGCGCGCACCCGTTCGGCCAGCTCAGCCGGCAGGCGTTCCAACAGCGCTTCGTTGTCCACGGCCAATGGGCCTTCGCCGCATTGCTTGCAACCGCCATTGCCGGGCCGGCCGGCCGCGGGCGCCTGGCCGTCGTGCAACAGCGCGTCGAACTCGGTCGCGACCAGCTCGCGAACACCGCACAGGCGGTCGAGCAACGCGCACGATGGCGACAGGCCGCCATTGGGTTGCCGGCAAGCTTCGGGCAGCGGCATGCAGCTGCCGTCGAAGCGCGGCGTCGTTTCGTCGCTGGTGAGCGATGCCAGGCTCCCGGCGATCCACCCCAGATCGCCATCGACAGTCGGCAGCAAGTGGGTCTGCTGGTCGTCGAGATACTGGATGCGGTGCTCGACCTGGCGCAAGAAGACATAGGCGTCGGCCAGCTTGCGCGCGTTGTCGGCCTTCATCAGCCCACCGGCGGCCAGCTTGTCCAGCGCCTTCAGCGTCGAGCGGGTGCGGATCTCGGGGAACTGGCCACCGCGCGCCACCAGCAGCAGCTGCACGATGAACTCGATCTCGCGGATGCCGCCACGCGACAGCTTGACGTCGTTGGCCCGCTCGGGGCGGCCGGCGGCTCGGCGTTGCGCTTCGTCGCGGATCTTGCGGTGCAGCTGGCGCAGGCCTTCGAAGACACCGTAGTCGAGGTACTTGCGGTAGACGAACGGCGTGACCAGCGAGCGCAGCGCGACCGCGCGGCCGCTGGTGATGGCCTCGCGCGGGGCGACGATGCGGCTCTTCAGCCACGCAAAACGTTCCCACTCGCGGCCCTGGACGAGGAAATACTCTTCCAGCATCGCCAGGCTGACCACTGGCGGGCCGGAGTTGCCGTTCGGCCGCAGCGCCAGGTCGACGCGGAAGACGAAGCCGTCGTCGGTCACGTCGCCGATCAGCGTGTAGAGCTGGCGCGCAACCTGTGAGAAGTATTCGTGCGCCGAGATCACGCCCGACGGGCCGCCTGTGGTCTGGCCGTCTTCTTCATAGACGTAGATCAGATCGATGTCGGACGAGACGTTCAGCTCGCGCGCGCCGAGCTTGCCCATGCCGACGATCCAGAAATCGACGCGGCGGCCAGTCGCGTCCAGCGGCGCGCCGTGGCGCGCATCGGCATCGGCCAGCGCCTGGGCCAACGCGCGTTCGAGCGTCGATTCGGCCAGCGCGGTCATCGCGGCAGTCACATCGGCCAGTGGTGCGGCCTGCTCCACGTCCAGCACCGCCAGGCGCTCGATCACCAACTGGCGTGCCACGCGCAAGGCGGTCGGCAGGGGCCGGCCGGCTTGTTCGAGCGTGCTGATCAGCGAAAGAATCGTCGGCCCGTCCGGCACGCCTGCCGGCAGCAAGGGCAATTCGGCCGCGTAGCGCCGGCGCACGCGCTGGACGAAGCGGCTGTGGTCGGCCGTCGGGCGGGTGGGCGGCGGTGTCTCGGGCGACGGCGGCGTGGCGTCGGGGCCGAGGGCTGCCAGCGGCAAGGAACCGATCAGGTCCACGAGGGCTCTGTGCTAGATTGACCCGCTGGCGCGGCAATGGGCCGTCGGCCCCCTGTGACCGCGCCCGTCCAAAAGGCTGGCGCCGGGGCCTGCCGCCCGGTCTTGTTCATGCCTTTGATGCCCTCACGTTCCACCGAGCGCGCGCCTTTGCTTCGCCGCCTCGTCAGCAGCTTGTTACCAAACAGCCCCAGCCCGGCCTGGCACCGGCCCTCACGTTCGCTGTTCGGCTGGCTGCATGGCTTGTCACGCGGGGCCCTGCGAGGGGCCATTGTTCTGATGCTCACGTTGTGGAGCATCGTACTGATCGCGTGGCTGACACTGCACTGGGGGATTTTGCCGTACATCGATGAATGGCGTCCGCAGATCGAGCAGCGTGCCAGCCAGGCGATCGGGCTGCCAGTGCACATTGGCCAGATCAGCGTGAAATCTTCCGGCTGGGTGCCGGCGTTGGAACTGCGCGACGTTGTCCTGTCCGACCGCGAGGGGCGCCAGGCGCTGCGCCTGCCAAGGGTCAGCGCCGCGCTGTCGCCGAAGTCCCTGTTCACCTTGCGGCTGGTGCTGGCCCAGTTCTATATCGAGAACCCCGAGCTCGAAGTGCGGCGCGATCCGCAGGGTCGCCTGCATGTGGCGGGGCTGGACATGGACAACTCGGCCCGTGTCGATGAAGGCGGCGGGCTGGACTGGCTGCTCAGCCAACCCGAATTCGTGCTGCGCCATGGCACGCTGCGCTGGGTCGACCAGCAACGCGGCGCGCCGCCGCTGGAGCTGCGCGACGCCGACCTGGTGCTGCGCAACGGCCTGCGACGCCACGAGATGCGCCTGGACGCGAGCCCCGGCGCCGGCCTGGGCGAACGATTCACGCTCAGTGGTCGATTCAGCCAGCCGTTGCTGGCCCGCAGCGGTGACTGGGCGCAATGGTCCGGCACCGCCTACGCGCAGCTGCCCGGCGTCGACCTGGCGAAGCTGCGCGACTACGTCAGCTTGCCGTTCGACCTGCAAGCCGGCGCTGGCGCAGCCCGCTTGTGGCTCGACCTGGCCAAGGGCCAATGGCGACGGGCGACCCTGGACGCCGCGCTGGACAACGTCGCGCTGCGTTTGGCGCCGGCGCTGGAGCCGCTGGCCCTGCAGCGGCTGCAGGGCCGGATCGAAGCCGAGCGCCACGGCGGCGGCTTGCAGCTGTCGGGCCAGCAGCTGGCTTTCACCACCGCCGAAGGGGCCCGCTGGCCGGCCAGCCGCTTCAGTCTCGGGCTGACGCAGCAACAGCGGATGGGCCAGCCAGCCTTGTCCGACCAGCCGGTGGCTGGCGGCGAATTCACCGCTGATCGGCTCGACCTGGGCCTGATGGCCACCATCGCCGGCCGCCTGCCACTGCCGGACTCGCTGCGCCAGGCCCTCGGCGAGCTGGCGCCAACGGGGGTGGTGCAGGGACTGCAACTGAGCTGGGTCGGCGCACCGGCGAAGCCCGCGCACTACCACGTCAAGGGCCGTGTCGGTGGCTTGTCGATCGCCGCTCTGCCAGCGGCGGAAGCTGCCTCGGGCCCCCCGCATGTGGGCCGACCGGGCTGGCGCGGCGCCGACCTGGAGATCGACGCCAACGAGGCCGGCGGCGAAGCCAAGCTGCTGGTGCGGCATGGCGCCCTCGAGCTTCCCGGGCTGTTCGAAGAGCCGCTGCTGCCTGTCGACCATTTCAGCAGCCGCCTGGTCTGGCGGGTGCAGCCGCAGCGCCCATCGGCCGGCGCCAGCGCCCCGCCGCCGCTGATCGACCTGCGTCTGCTCGAAGGCCAGTTCGCCAATGCGGATGCGCGCGGTGAGCTGCAGGCGCATTGGCACACCGGCGAAGGCAGTGGCCATGGCAAGGGCGGCCGCTTCCCGGGCGTGATCGACCTGACCGCGCAGATCGAGCATGGCCTGGCGACGAGCGTGCCGCGCTACATGCCGGTCGGGTTGCGGCACACGCGTGAGTACCTGGCAGGCGCCATCCAGAGCGGCACCGTGCGCCACGCCCGGCTGCGCTTGCGGGGCGATCTCAACGAATTCCCGTTTGCCCAGGGCGGCAAGAGCGCCGATGGCGAGTTTGTCGTCACCGCGCAGGCCGAGAACCTGACCTTTGCCTATGTGCCGCCGGTGCTGACCGAAGGCGTCTCGCGCTGGCCCGAGTTCACCGAGCTCAACGGCGAGCTGGTCTTCGACCGCACGGCGATGCGCATCCGCGATGCGCGCGCCAAGCTGTGGGGCATCGAGCTGAAGCACGTCAACGGCGAGATCGCCAACCTGACGCATGAGGCCACGCTGGTCATCGAAGGCGGCGGCCGCGGGCCCTTGAGCGACGCGCTGCGCTTCGTCGGCGCGACGCCGATCGACGGCTGGCTGTCGCATGCCTTGCGCGACGCCACCGGCACCGGCCAGGCCGATCTGCAGCTGGCGCTGAACATCCCGCTGCACGACACCCGCAGCACCACGGTCAAGGGCGCGGTCACCCTGGACGGCAATGACGTGCGGGTGCGGCCCGACGTGCCGTTGCTGAGCAACGCCAAGACCCGCATCGAGTTCAGCCAACGCGGCTTCGCGATCGCGCCCGGCACCGCGCGCGCCTTGGGTGGCGACGTCAGTTTCCAAGGCGGCCTGGGCGGTGACGGTGTGGTGCGCTTCTCGGCCCAGGGCATCGCCAGCGCCGAAGGATTGCGCCAGGCGCATGAGCTGAGCCTCGTGCCGCGGCTGGCGAGCGCGATGGTGGGCCAGGCGCCCTACAAGCTGCAGCTGGGCGTGACCAAGGGCCAGACCGAGCTGCAGATCACCAGCCCCTTGACGGGCATGGCGCTCGACCTGCCCGCGCCGCTGCACAAGACCGCCGAGGCGAGCTGGCCGCTGCGCATCCAGACCCAGTTGTTGCCCGCGGGCGCCGAAGCCGCCGTGCCACGCGATCGGCTTCACATCGAACTCGGCAACGCGCTGCAGGCCGACTACGAACGGCAGTTGACGCCCGAAGGCGCTCGCGTGCAACGCGGCGCGGTGGCGCTGGGTGAAGTGGCGTTGCCGCCGTTGCCGGCCAATGGCGTGACGGCGGTGGCGCAGCTGCCCCAGCTCAATGCCGACGCCTGGTGGGCGCGAGTGCGCACCGGCCTGCCCGAGGCGCGCAACGCTGGTACGCCGGCGGCCGATGCGCGCGAGCCCGACGTCACCGGTTACCTGCCGAATGACGCGTCGCTGCGCACGGCCAACCTGACGCTGGGCGGCCGTCGTCTCGGCAACTTAAACCTCACGCTGCAGCGGCGCGGCAGCGGTGACGGCGAAGCCTGGCACAGCACACTGCAAGGCGATACCGCGCAAGGCCAGGTCGACTTCCGCCCGGCCGGCACCGGGGTACCGTGGCCGCGCTGGCAAGCGCGCCTGGCGCGGCTGACCGTACCGGCCGCTGAAGGCGACGCGCCCAGCGCCACCGAGGCCGCGGCCGAAGCAGCGCGCACCGCCGCCAATGCCACCACGCCACCGGCGATCGACCTCGTCGTCGATGAACTCGAGTGGCGCGGCAAGAAGCTGGGCAAGCTGGAGCTGGACGGCCGGCCGGCCGACGGCCCCGCGCCGCGCGACTGGCGGCTCGCGCGCTTGAACCTGGCCAGCGCCGATTCGCGCCTGGCCGGCAGCGGCCTGTGGTCGGCCGGGCGCAAGCGCATGACGCTGGAGCTGAAGCTCGACATGAGCGACGCCGGCAGCATGATCGAGCGGCTGGGCATGGGCAAGCAGGTGCGCAACGGCCATGGCCGGGTGCAGGGCGAGTTCAACTGGACCGGCGCGGCGCTGCAGCCCGACTGGGCATCGATGGGCGGCGCAGCGCAGGTCAACGTCGATGGCGGCCAGTTCCTGAAGGCCGAGCCGGGGGCGGCGCGCCTGCTCGGGGTGCTGAGCCTGCAGTCGCTGCCGCGCCGGCTGACGCTGGACTTCCGCGACGTCTTCCAGCAGGGCTTTGGTTTCGACAACCTGGCCGGTGACATCACGCTCGACCAGGGCGTGGCGCGCAGCAACAACCTGCGCATCCGCGGTGTGCAGGCGGCTGTGCTGATCGAGGGCCAGACCGACCTGAAGCACGAGACGCAGGACCTGCACATGGTGGTGGTGCCGGAGATCAACGCGGGCACCGCATCGCTGGCCTATGCGGCGATCAACCCGGCCATTGGGCTGGGCACCTTCCTCGCCCAGCTGTTCCTGCGCAAACCGCTGATGCAGGCCGGCACGCGCGAGTTCCATGTCGGCGGCACCTGGAGCGACCCGCAGGTCCAGCCGGTCGAGCGGCCGGGCGACAAGCCGGACGACCGGACGGGTGGCAGCCGGCCGAACGACTACCCCGGCGGCGACCTCGATGCTGCCGCGTCGGCGCCTTACCCCACGCGCTGACTGACCGCCGGTGGTGCGTGGGCGGCATGCGACGCCAGCGCCCCTTCGGCTCCAACATCCGGTTGGGCGGGCGCAGAATCGGCGCCATGAAGATCGCCGCCGTTCAAATGGTCGCCACGCCCGACGTGGACCGCAACATCGCCGACGCCCGCCGCCTGGTCGCCCAGGCCGCCGATGCCGGCGCCCGCCTCGTCGCACTGCCCGAGTACTTCTGCCTGATGGGTCAGCGCGACGACGACAAGCTGGCCATCGCCGAGGCCGATGGCGACGGCCCGCTGCAGGCCTTCCTGGCCGACACCGCGCGCCGCCATGGCATCTGGCTCATCGGCGGCACCTTGCCGATCCGCGCCGCGACGCCCCAACGCGTGCGCAACGCCTGCTGCGTCTACGGGCCCGATGGCGCGCGCGTGGCCCGCTACGACAAGATCCACCTGTTCGCCTTCGACAACGGCCGCGAGCGCTACGACGAAGGCCGCGTGCTCGAAGCCGGCAGCGAGCCGGTGGCGTTCGATGCGGACGGGTTGCGCGTCGGCCTGTCGGTCTGCTATGACCTGCGGTTTCCAGAGCTGTACCGCGCACTGATGCTGCCGGCCTGTGACCTGCTGGTCGTGCCTGCCGCCTTCACCTACACCACCGGCCAGGCGCACTGGGAGCTGCTGCTGCGCGCCCGCGCGGTCGAGAACCAATGTCATGTGTTGGCCAGCGCGCAGGGCGGCTTGCACGAGAACGGCCGCCGCACCTGGGGCCACAGCATGGTGATCGACCCCTGGGGCGAGGTGCTGGCCGTCCAGGCTGAGGGCGAGGGCATCGCCGTGGCCGATGCCGCGCTGGAACGGCGCAACGCGGTGCGTGAACAACTGCCCGCACTTGCCCACCGCAAGCTTTAGCCCTGCCTCGAAAGCAACGATGCAGCAAACAGGCGCTGCATAGACTGACTGGTTCGCGCCCGACCCCACAACATCAACGCGCCTTCGCAAGACCCCATGTCCCCACAAAGCCCCCGCCTCTGGCTGAAACACCTTCCCGCCGCGCTGCTGGCCTTGTCCGGCATCGGCCTGGCGCTGGGCTTGGCCGCCGGCGAAAGCAACCCGCTGCGGCCAGTACCGACGGCGCGCGCCACGGCGGGCGAGCAAGCACGCGTGATCGTGCGCTACAAGCAGGGCGCCAGCCTGCTGCGCACACATGCCGCGCAGGCCGGCACAGGCCGAGCCTTGCGTTACGCGCAGGCGCTGGCAGCGCGCCACGGGCTGAGCCTGACCGACGGTCGTATGCTGGCCGAACGCATGCAACTGGTGCTGGGCAACGGCATTGGTTCGCAGGCACTGGCAGCCAAGCTGGCGGCCGATCCCGATGTCGAATGGGCCGCGGTCGATGGCCGCCGCCACGCGCTGCTGGCACCGAACGACCCGCTGTACCCCGACGGGTTGGTCGGTACCACGCCGGCCGCCGGCCAGTGGTACCTGCGGGCCAACAGCGGCAGCGTGAAATCGTCGGTCAACGTCGAGCCGGCCTGGAACCAGGCGACCGGTTCTGGCATCGTCGTCGCGGTGCTGGACACCGGCATCACCAGCCACCCTGATCTCAACAGCAAGGTGGTCCAAGGCTACGACTTCGTCGGCTACGGTGGTGATGCCAGCGTGGCGACCGCCAACGATGGCGACTTGGAAGACGCCGACCCGCACGACCCGGGCGACTGGATCACCGCGGCCGAAGACTCCGAGAACAACGGCGACTTCGAGGGCTGCGGCGAGTCCGATTCGAGCTGGCACGGCACGCAGGTCGCCGGCATCATCGGTGCCGAGACCAACAACGGCGCCGGCATGGCCGGCATCGCGCGTGATGCGCAGGTGCTGCCGGTGCGGGTGCTGGGCAAGTGCGGTGGCTACGACTCCGACATCGTCGCTGGCATGTACTGGGCCGCGGGCCTGGGCGGCAGCGGGCTGCCGGTCAACGCGCACCCGGCCCAGGTGCTGAACCTGAGCCTCGGTTCGCAGGACGAATGCAGCGCGGCCTACCAGGCGGCAATGGCCGACCTGACCGCTGCCGGCGTGATCGTCGTCGCAGCGGCCGGCAATGACGGCCTGGCCGTCGGCACACCGGCCAACTGCCCCGGCATGGTCGCGGTCGCCGGCTTGCGCCACATCGGCAGCAAGGTCGGCTTCTCGAACCTAGGGCCAGAGATCACCGTCGGCGCACCCGGCGGCAACTGCGTCAACGAGACCGGTACCTGCCTGTACCCGCTGCTGTCGACAGTCAACACCGGCACCAAGGGCCCGGGGGCGGCCAGCTACAGCGACGGCGACAACCATCTGACGCTGGGCACCAGCTTCTCGTCGCCGATCGTCGCCGGCACCGTCGCGCTGATGCTGCAGGCCAACCCGGCCTTGACGCCGGCCCAGGTGACGAGCGCCCTGAAGACCAGCGCGCGTGCCTACCCGACCACCGGCGGCGACAGCGGCTCGATTGCCTGCGTGGCGCCGACCGACACGCCACAAGACAGCGAGTGCTACTGCACGACCAGCACCTGCGGTGCCGGCATGGCCGATGCCGGCGGTGCGGTGTCGCGCGCCAAGACCGGGCCGTTTCCCGCCATTGCCGCCTCCAGGCTGACCGCGGTGGAGGGCGGCAGCGCCACGTTCAACGGCGGCGGCTCCAGCGTGCTGTCCGGCCGCAGCATCGCCGGCTACCAGTGGGCAATCACCCAGGGCGACGATTTGGCCAGCTTCTCCACCGCCACCAACGCCAGCACGGCCGCGGTCCAAACGAGCGGCGCCGGCCATGTTGAAGTGCAACTGACGATCACCGACAACCTCGGCGCCAGCACCTCGATCCGGCAACCGCTCGAAGTGACCGGCTCGGCCCTGGCCGCGGCCATCAGCGCCAGCCCGACCGCGCCCGAGGTCGGAGACAACGTCGCCTTGAACGCCAGCGGATCAGTCGTCGACGCCGGCCGCACGATCACCGCCTACCAGTGGGCCATCACCTCCGGCGGCACCCTGGCCTCGTTCAGCGGCGCCACCAACGCCAGCACCGTCACACTGGCCACCACCGCCGCCGGCGCCGTCACCGTGCGCCTGACCATCACCGACAGCACTGGCCTGCAAGCCAGCACCACCCGCACGCTGACGATCAGCGAGGCGTCGTCAGGTGGCGGCGGGGGGGGCGGTGCGTTGTCGCTGTGGTGGGGGTTGGGGTTGCTGCTCGCGGCGGCCGCCTTGCGGGGACGAGGGCATTGATCAGCGACCGCCTCGTGTCGGCCAGCCGACCGAGAGCAGTGGGGGGCGCAAGGTTTGTTGATCCGTCAAGCCCGTGGCGGTCAGCCGGCCCGTCCTCGATGGACCGTCGTGTGGCGTTGCGAGTGGTTCGGCGTACGCAGTTCGGCGCTGCGCAAATCGAGTGAACAAGCCGCTGGGCCAGTGATGGGCAGGACACCGCCCCTGCGGCGGTGTGGCCCGGCGTCAGGGTGCACAAGTCTGCCAGCGCGTCGCGCCATCCTTGCTGTTCAACGCAGCCAGCTTGTCGGCAGCGGCGCCTTGGACGCGGTCGACGCGGATGCGGTGCTCGCCGCCGGGTGACGGCAGTTGCACGACGCGGGCGGTGCGTACGCCGCGCAGCTTGTCCAGCCGCGCCTGGGCGTCGGCCTGAGTGCCGAATTCGCCCAGCGCCAGACCGGGGGCCAGGTCGGGCGGGGCTTTCAGCTCGGTGAAGCTGAGGTTCAGGCGCTGCACTTCCTCGATCTTGCGCTGCATCGTCTCGCGCTCGGGGTAGCGGCCCATGTAGATGATCCAGCGGCCGGGCAGCTCGCGCCGGCTGTCGACCCAGCTGCCGGCCGGGACCCCCGCTTGCGACAGTTCGCGTAGGGCCGCGTTGGCGGCGCTGTCGCTTAGTGGACCGGCCTCCAGGCACAGCGCAGTGGTAGGTGCCGGCGCAGTTACCCCTGGCGCGGCAGAAGTGCCGCTGGTCGATGCGGTGGGACCAGCGGCCGGCTCGGCGCCAGTCAATGGCACGCCGGCCGGTGACAGCAGCTGGATCACTTCAGGGTGGATCTGCTGCTGCAGGCGTTGTGGCTCACGGCCAGGTTCACTGCCGGGCAGTCCCAGGGCTTGGGCAACCGGCGGGTAATGCCAGCCCCAGAACACCAGGTTGGCCACCAGCAGTGCGGCGACCAGCAGGCGCAGCATCGGTTCCGGCTGGCCCGCTCAGGCCCGCGGCTCGGCCGCAGGGGCCGGGCGCACGCTGACTTCACCGCTGAGGATGCGGTGGACCTGGCCTTCGGGGTCGCGCACGCGCAACGCACCGTCGGCATCGACACCCACCGCGTCGCCGCGCGGGCAGGCTGGGTCGGTGGTGACGACGGGGCCGTTGCGCAGCAGGTCGCGCTCGGCGTAGGCCGCCTCGAAGCCGGCAAAACCCTCTCGCTCGAAGCGCAGCAGCGCGCGTGCCAGGGCCGGCATCAGCGCAACCAGCGCCGACGCCGGCGTCAGCTGGGGGTTGATTTCGCTCAGGCTGGCCGCCACTTCGGCCAAGTGCACCGGTTGTACGTTCAGGCCGATGCCGATCACCGCCATCCGGTGGTCGCCGAGGCCGATCGCCTCGATCAGGATGCCGCCGAGCTTGCGGCCGATGCCCGAGGAGGATGGGTTGCTGTCTCCTGCCTGGCGCAGCCACAGGTCGTTGGGCCATTTGAGGCCGATGTGCTGCCCGCTGGGGTCCAGCGATTCGGCCAGCGCCACGCCCACTGCCAGCGACAGGCCGGACCAGTCGGCCCGCTCCAGCGCCAGGCTGAGCGAGAAGGTCAGCGAGGCGCCGGCGCTGGACTGCCAGGTTCGGCCCAGGCGCCCGCGGCCCTGGGTCTGGTCGATCGCGATCAGCAGCCTCGGCCGCAGGTCATCTGCCCGCAGGCCGCGGCCGTGGGAATCACGGGCGCCACGTGACGCATCGCGCAGGCGGTCGACCAATGCACCGTTGGTGGACGGCAGCCGGTCCACCACTTCGATCGAGACGCCAGGCAGCAGCGGGTTCAGCTGCTCCCACAGCGGCTGGATACCCCAGGTGCCATGGTGGCCGCCGTGCTCGGCTGCGCCGGCCTGGCCGGATGGGTTGTGGGCGCTGGGCGTGTCCATGGTCGGTATCAGCTGCGGCGGGACGAACCCGAGGCAGCGCGTTTTGTCAACAACAGGGTGCCACGGCAGGTGTCGGCGCCACAGCGGCACTCGAAGCGTTTCTTCAGCGCGGGCGTCAGGCGTTCGTCGATCGACAGGCGATAGTCGTAGAACAGCTCTTCGCCCGGTTCGATCGGACGCAAGGCCTTGATGTAGACGCGGCCTTCGGTCTCATCTGCTTCGCAGTTAGGCTCGCAGGCGTGGTTGATCCAGCGTGCGGCGTTGCCGCCGTACAGCGCGTCGATCACCTGCTTGCCATCGTCGAGCTGGAAGTAGAAGGTGTGATCGGGCTGGCTGGGGTCGTGCGGGTGGCGGTCCAGTGCCTCGTCCCAGCTGATGACCTCGCCGACGTATTCGATCAGTGTCTCGCCCGGCTCGATCGGTTGCAGTGCGAACACGCCCTTGCCGTGCACGCCGCTGCGGCGCACCTGGATGCGCCGGCCATCGGCCTTCTTCTGGCTCGTGGCGCGTGGGGTGTTGGCAGGACGGGCTTGCTTGACCGGCTTCATTGGGTACATTGAATCTGTGGGCGCGTGCGCACACGTGTGTACAGGCATGTACGTGCGTGCGTGCGCGAGAAGGCAAATTGTAGGCACGGGCCAAGCGGTCTCGTGCCAGACCGGCAAAGTAAATGAGCAAATCACTGATCATCGCGGAGAAACCCAGCGTCGCCCAGGACATCGTCCGGGCGCTGACGCCGGTGGCCGGCAAGTTCGAGAAGGCGGCCGATCACTTCGAGAACGAGCGCTACATCGTCACCTCGGCCGTCGGCCATCTGGTGGAGATCAAGGCGCCCGAGGAGTACGACGTCAAGCGCGGCAAGTGGAGCTTCGCCCACCTGCCCGTGGTGCCGCCGCACTTCGACCTGGCACCGATCGACAAGGCCAAGAGCCGGCTGTCGGCGGTCGTCAAACTGGTCAAACGCAAGGACGTGACCGAACTGATCAACGCCTGTGACGCGGGGCGCGAAGGTGAGCTGATCTTCCGGCTGATCGTGCAGTTCGCCGGCGGTGCCAAGCAGGCGATCGACAAGCCGGTGCGCCGGTTGTGGCTGCAGAGCATGACGCCGCAGGCGATCCGCGACGGTTTCGCCGCGCTGCGCAGCGACGAGCAGATGCTGGGCCTGGCCGATGCGGCGCGCAGCCGGTCCGAGGCCGACTGGCTGGTCGGCATCAACGGCACGCGGGCGATGACCGCGTTCAACTCGCGCGACGGCGGCTTCTTCCTGACGACAGTCGGGCGGGTCCAGACGCCGACACTGTCGATCGTCGTCGAGCGCGAAGAAAAGATCCGCAAGCACGTCCCGCGCGACTACTGGGAGATCAAGGCCGGCTTCGGCGCCGCCGCTGGTGACTATGAAGCCAAGTGGTTCGACCCGAAATACAAGAAGGACGACCCGGCCGGGGGCGGAGCCCTGGCCGAGGTGCCGGTCTCCGACCGCCGTGCCGACCGGCTGTGGAACGAGGCCGAGGCCAAGGCGATTGCCGACGCGGTGCGCGGCCAGCCCGGCACGGTAACTGAAGAAGCCAAGCCCAGCACGCAGGCCAGCCCCGGTCTGTATGACCTGACCACCTTGCAGCGCGAGGCCAACGGCCGCTTCGGCTACTCCGCCAAGACCACGCTGAGCCTGGCCCAGGCGCTGTACGAAAAGCACAAGGTGCTGACCTACCCGCGGACGGACTCACGTCACCTGCCGGAGGACTACCTGGCGGTCGTCAAGGACACCTTCAAGATGATTGCCGAGGAGGACCTGCCGGGCCCGCTGCAGGTACTGGCCGAGCATGCGCGCAAGGGCATCAAGGAAGGCTATGTGAAGCCGACCAAGCGGGTCTTCGACAACGCCAAGGTGTCGGACCACTTCGCCATCATCCCGACGCTGCAGGCGCCCAAGTCGCTGAGCGAGGCCGAGGCCAAGCTCTACGACATGGTGGTCAAGCGCTTCCTGGCGGTGTTCTTCCCGTCGGCCGAGTACATGGTCACGACCCGCATCACGAAGGTCGGCGAGCACAGCTTCCAGACCAACGGCAAGGTGCTGGTCAACCCGGGCTGGTTGGCGGTCTACGGCAAGGAAGCGCAGGACGAAGATGCGAACCTGGTGCCGGTGCAGCCGAACGAAACGGTCAGCAACGAAGGCATCAACATCGTCGCGCTGGCCACCCGGCCGCCGGCGCGCTACACCGAAGCGACGCTGCTTTCCGCGATGGAAGGCGCCGGCAAGCTGATCGACGACGATGAGCTGCGCGAGGCGATGGCCGAGAAGGGCCTGGGCACGCCAGCCACGCGGGCGCAAGTGATCGAAGGCTTGATCCTCGAGAAGTACATGCTGCGCGAGGGCCGTGAGCTGATCCCGACCGCCAAGGCCTTCCAGCTGATGACGCTGCTGCGTGGCCTGGGCGTGGAAGACCTGACCAAGCCCGAGCTGACTGGCAACTGGGAATACCAGCTGGCCGAGATCGAGCACGGCCGGCTGTCACGCGGTGCGTTCATGAAGGACATCGCGAAGATGGCCGAACGCATCGTCAAGAAGGCCAAGGAATACGACCGCGACACGATCCCCGGCGACTACGCAACGCTGAAGGCGCCGTGCCCGAACTGCGGCGGCGTCGTCAAAGAGAACTACCGTCGCTTCGCCTGCGAAGCCTGCGACTTCAGCATCACCAAGATCCCCGGCAGCCGCAGCTTCGAGCTGGCCGAGGTCGAGCGTTTCCTGGTCGACAAGAAGATCGGTCCATTGGAAGGCTTCCGCTCGAAGGCGGGCTGGCCGTTCACCGCCGAGCTGAAGCTGGTCTTCGACGACGAGATCAAGAACTGGAAGCTGGAATTCGACTTCGGTGAAGACGACAAGGCCAAGGACGACGGCGAACCGGTCGACTTCTCCGACCAGCAAAGCCTGGGCCCCTGCCCCAAGTGCCAAGGCCATGTCTACGAGCACGGCTCGAACTACGTCTGCGAGCACTCGGTGGGTGCGCACGTGACCTGCGACTTCAAGACCGGCAAGATCATCCTGACCCAGCCGGTCTCGCACGAGCAGGTCCACAAGCTTCTGGCCACCGGCAAGACCGACCTGCTCGAGAACTTCGTCTCCAACAAGACCAAGCGCAAGTTCAAGGCTTTCCTCGCCTACGACAAGAAGGAAGGCAAGGTCAGCTTCGAGTTCGAGCCACGCGCGGCGAAGGTGCCGGCGAAGAAGGCGGCGGCGAAGAAAGCCGCCGCCTGATTGCCGCCATTTGACGGGAAAGGGCGACGACATGGCAAGGATTCGCTTGGGTTGGCGCGCCGCAGGGCTGGCTGTCGCTTCCGTCATGATGGCTGCCTGCCGTTGGGACGATGGGCACGACGCTCCCGACCCGCCGGAGCCCGACCCTTTCCTGACGATCACCCCGGCAGCCCTGGAGGCGGTCAACTACGCCGGCGAGTCGACCGTCGTGCCCTTCGCGATGGAGACTGAGACGAGCAGCCTCGATCTCCAAATCGCGATCGTCGACCGCTCCGATGGCCTGGCGGAACCATTCATTCAACGTGTCGATGATCACCATTTCGAAGCGCAAGTAAGTGTGGCGCCGGGTCTGGCAGTTGGAACGCACAGTGGGCAGTTCGAGGTGCGTCTGTGCTACGACGACACGGCCTCTTGCAAGAAGCCGCGCGAGGGTTCGCCTTGGGTGGTGTCCTACACCTTCAAGGTACTGCCAGCGATCAACCTGACGCCGCTTCGGAAGCTGCCGGAAGCGCTCGCCTGGACCACCTACCGGGGCAATGCCGCTCACTCCGCATTTGTTCCGGCGGAGGTGAATCCCGCTGAGTTCACTCGTCGTTGGGTAAGGTCGGGCGGCGTGTCATCGGTCGTCGTCGAGGAGGGCCGGATCTACCACGCCGACCTCGACAGGACGGTTGCAATCAGCGAAGACACGGGCGACGTGCAGTGGACCTTCGACGCCGGCCTCGTCTATGCGGGGCATCCACCTGCCGTTGCGAATGGCCAGGTCTTTGTCGTTACGTCGCCGGAGGTCTTTGACGGGACATTCATCCGAACCCTCGATGCGGCCACAGGCCAGCTGAAAGCCTCCCGCGCCACGACGCCAGGAGGTGACCTCGAGTTCAACTTCTATCTGGCGCCGACACCGTACGAATCAGATGTCTATCTGCCGGTCGATAGCGCAGAATTGTTGCGACTCGATGGCGGCACGTTGGCTCCCGCATGGAGCAACGTCCTCACGGGCCGCGGCATGTGGACGCCGACCGTGGACGCAGCCGGTGTCTATGCCCAGATCGGACGCAAGTTCGTGGCCATCGATCGGGCGACCGGGACGACCCAATGGTCGCTGGAAGACCTGGCCTACGACGATGACGGCTATGGGTATCTTCGCAGCGCGGCGGTGCTGGACGGCGAGGGCCATGCCTACGCCAAGCACCTCTCGCCCTACGACCATCAGGAAGGCAAGTCGCGGCTGGTGAGTGTGTCTTTGGCAGACAAGGCGTGGCGCTGGCGGGTGGCTGACCATTTCTCCAGCGACCCCATCGTGGCCCACGGCATGGTCTATGTCGTCAATGGCCAGTCGGTCGAGGGCCGTTCCGCCGAAACAGGGGCGCTGCAATGGAGCTGGGCATCCCCCGAGGCGTTTCCTCTGGCGTTCTACAAGGAGGTTGGCACAGTGGTGGTGGGGCAGGTGCTTTTCGTTTCTGCCACCACCCACACCTATGCCATCGACATCAACACCCATCAGCAGGTGTGGTCGTACCCCGAGGCCGGCCGCCTTGCCGTGTCGGACAACGGCATCCTTTACATCGCGTCGGACCGCAACTTGACGGCAATCAATCTGCATTGATTGTCATTGCCGACAAAGGCTTAGGCGTCGGGCTGGCCAATGTCCGGCGCCGGCTCGAGTTGCCGCGCTAAGACAAGGGCACGATCACCCGCTTGCGCGTGCCGATCTGGTCACCTCGACGTCGAGATGACCTGCGATTTCAAGACCGGCAAGACTGACCTGCTCGAGAACTTCGTCTCCGACAAGACCAAGCGCAAGTTCAAGGCTTTCCTCGCCTACGACAAGAAGGACGACAAGGTCAGCTTCGAGTTCGAGCCGCGCGCAGCGAAGGTGCCTGCAAAGAAGACGGCGGCTAAGAAGGCTGCGGCCTGATAAAACAAGACGGGCGCCTCGGCGCCCGTTTTTCTCATCGCTAGGGATGGATCAGTCTGCCAGCGGGCCCTCGCTGCCCGTCAGCAACGGGATGCTGCCATCCGAGCCAGCACCCAGCAGCCCGGTGCGGGTGTAGATGCCCAGCTTGGCGCGGGTGTCGCTGATGTCGAGATTGCGCATCGTCAGTTGGCCGATGCGGTCGGCCGGCGTGAACGGCGCGTCCTCGACCTTCTCCATCGACAGCCGCTCGGGCGCGTAGGTCAGGTTGGGGCTGGCCGTGTCCATGATCGAGTAGTCATTGCCGCGGCGCAGCTCCAACGTCACCTCGCCGGTGATGGCACGGGCAACCCAGCGCTGCGCGGTCTCGCGCAGCATCAGGCACTGCGGGTCGAACCAACGGCCCTGGTAGAGCAGGCGGCCCAAGCGGCGGCCGTTGATGCGGTACTGCTCGATCGTGTCTTCGTTGTGGATGCCGGTCACCAAGCGCTCGTAGGCGATGTGCAGCAACGCCATGCCCGGGGCTTCGTAGATGCCACGGCTCTTGGCCTCGATGATGCGGTTCTCGATCTGGTCGCACATCCCCAGGCCGTGCCGGCCACCGATGCGGTTGGCTTCTTCGAACAGCGCGACCGCATCGCCGAAGGTGCGGCCGTTCAACGCGACTGGCACGCCCTCTTCGAAGCGCACGCTGACTGTCTCGGCCTTGATCGCCACGTCGTCGCGCCAGAAGGCCACGCCCATGATCGGGTTGACGATGTGCAGGCCCTTGTTGAGGAACTCCAGGTCCTTGGCCTCGTGGGTGGCGCCCAGCATGTTGGAGTCGGTCGAGTAGGCCTTCTCGACGCTCATCTTGTAGTCGAAGCCGTTGGCGATGAGGTACTCGCTCATCTCCTTGCGGCCGCCCAGCTCGTCGATGAAGGTCTGGTCGAGCCAGGGCTTGTAGATGCGCAGCGCCGGGTTGGCGAGCAGCCCGTAGCGGTAGAAGCGCTCGATGTCGTTGCCCTTGTAGGTCGAGCCGTCGCCCCACAGGTTGACGCCGTCTTCGCGCATCGCCACCACCAGCGCGGTGCCGGTCACGGCGCGGCCGAGCGGGGTGGTGTTGAAGTAGGTCGCGCCGCCTGTCGAGATGTGGAAGGCGCCGCATTGCAAGGCGGCAATGCCTTCAGCGACCAGCAGTTTGCGGCAGTCGACCAGGCGGGCGATCTCGGCACCATAGGCTTTGGCCTTGCGCGGGATCTCGTCGTAGTCCGATTCGTCGGGTTGGCCGAGGTTGGCGGTGTAGGCGCAGGGAATGGCGCCTTTGGCGCGCATCCAGTGCACGGCGGCACTGGTGTCCAGGCCGCCTGAAAAGGCGATGCCGACGCGTTCGCCGGCGGGAAGCTTTTGCAAGATCGTGGCGGCCACAGGGTTCTCCGGGAAAACCCGTCGATTCTAGGGTGGCCGGCCGATGTTCCAGGCGCGCGAAGCGTCGCCGCCTTCAAGTGGCGTGCGCGGAGCCGGCTCCGCCGGTCCGCAGCGCGAGCCCCCTCGGGGGGGCAGGCCCAGGAAGGGGCCGTGGGGGCTCAGAATCTGTAGCTGAAGCCCAGGCCGCCGTGGTCGCCGTCGACCTCGCCGCCGACCAGGTGGCTGCTCTTGTAGTTTTCGTTGACGTAGCGCAGGAACACGCTCATGTGCTCGCCGAACATGTACTCACCCTGCAGCACGAAGCCGATGCTCGACCGCATGTTGAAGTCCGAGAAGTCGTTGCTGGCGTCGCCGGACGTTTCGAAGCGCGAGTTGAAGGCCTTGCGCAGGCCGCCGCCCAGGCGGATGTGCTCGTTGGCGTTCCAGAAGCCCAGCACTTCCAGCGGCACGCGCGAGAAGCTCAGCGAGGCGTTCTTCGCGTCGACGCGGTCGAAGTGGTAGCCGATGGTGGTCTGGATCGCGAACTGGCCGTTCGGATCGCGGTACTCGACGCCACCGAAGATGTGGGTCAGGCCGCCGCTGGAGATCTTCTGGTTGGGGCGGTCGCCTTCGAATTCGACTTCGACGAGCGTCTTGCCGCCACCGGTCAGTTCGATGCCGACCACCGGTCGGAAGCCTTCGACGGCGAAAGCAGGGGCGGCGGCAGCCAGCGCCAGTGTGGCGGCAGTCAGAACAGTCTTGATTTGCATGGTTTCTCCCTCTCAGGATCGCCGCGGCCCGAGTGGCCGCGTGGGTGCATGAAAAAGCGCGCTCGCCACAACGGTGAGCGCGCCGAGCGCGATCCTAGCCGCCGGATGGGTCAGGTTCTCGGGTAGTTGCGCATTGACAACGTGCGGCCTTAAGCCATGCGCAAATTGCCCGGTGTCAGCTCCAACAACTTCACCAAAACGTGCAGCGCGCGGTTGACTGGTGTCGGCACACCCAGCGCCTGACCACGCCGGACAACGAAACCGTTCAGGTGGTCGATCTCGCTGGGCTTGCCGCGCATCAGGTCTTGCGCCGTGGACGAGAACTGGGCGGGCATCGTCGCGGCGATGCGCTGCACCGCCGGCCACGGGTCCGCCAGCGTCACGCCGCTGGCCTCGGCCACGGCCACGCACTCGGCCACGATGTCGCTCATCAGCGACTGCACGCCGTCAGCCTGCGCCAGCGGGCCATAGGGCAGGCGGCTGATCGCCGACAGCGCGTTGTAGGCGCAGTTCAGCACCAGCTTGCTCCACAAGGCGGCGTCCACATCCTGGGCCAGGTCGACGGGTACACCGGCCTGCGCGAACAAGGTCTGCACCGCTTCGGGCGAAGGCTGGCCATGACGCGCAGCCCAGCGCGCCAGCACCAGCTCGCCGCGGCCGTGGTGGCGCACGTGGTCCGGCGCCATCATTTCGGCCGCCACGTAGACGACCGCCGCTGCCACCTCGTTCGACGGGCTCAGTTGCGCCGCCAGCCGGGCCGCGTTGTCGACGCCGTTCTGCAGGCTCAGCACCACTGCCTGCGGCGACAGGTGCGGCGCCATCTGGGTGCCTGCGCTTTCCGTGTCGCCCGATTTGACGCAGCACAGAACGACTGCGCAGTCGGCCAGCGCGGCGGCGTCGGCGCTGGCCTGGACCGGGAATCGCTCGTCGAAGCCCTGCGCCTGCAGCCGCAAGCTCTCGTCCTGCAACGCGGCCACCTGGGCTGGCCGGCCGATGAAGACCACCGGCACGCCGGCACGCGCCAGCATCGCCCCGTAGTAGCCGCCCACTGCCCCGGTGCCCATCACGCCGACTTTCATGGCACGACCATACCGCAGTCACGTTCCTCGGTACTGGCGCATCGCTGTTGAGGGGGCGGGCTGCGGGCACTACGAACAGGGCGCCGACCGATCTGCCGGCATCATCCAGCCTGCCATGCCTATCGACCTCGTCACCGAACCAGCACGCCGCCTGCGCCGAATGAGCGCCTTTCGCCGCGACCGAGGCGCCTGAGCATGTCGGCAGCGATCGGCTACAAGCTGCTGGCGATCATGCTGATCGTCGGCTTTGGCTACCTTGTCGGCCGCTTGCGCTGGCTGGGCTCGGCCGAGGCCGAGCCGGCGCGGGTGCTGTCCAACGCCGCGTTCTTCATGTTCGCGCCGGCGCTGTTCTTTCGCACCACCGCCCGCCTCGACCCGGCCGCCTTGCCCTGGCCGATGGTCGCGGCCTTCTTCGTGCCGGTGGTCGCGCTGATGCTCGTCCACTACGCGGCGCAGCGCTGGCGCCGCGCTGAAAGAGGCCTGCCAGCCGCGGCGCCCGCGGTGCGTGCCATCACCGTCGCCTTCGGCAACTCGCTGCAGATCGGCATCCCGATCGCCGCTGGCGTCTTCGGCGAGACTGGCCTGGGCTTGCACCTGGCGCTGGTCAGCGTGCATGCGCTGGTGCTGTTGCTGGTCGCCACGACGCTGGTCGAGCTGGACCTGGCGCGTGAGCAGGCACGTGGCGGCGCTCATGTCGGCGGCCTGGGTGCGGTGCTGTTGACCACGTTGCGCAACACCATCGTTCACCCGGTCGTGCTGCCCGTGTTGGCGGGCGCTGCCTGGCAGGCCACCGGCGTGCCGCTGCCCGGCCCTGTCGACGAGGTGCTGCAACTGCTGGGCACCGCGGTGGTGCCGCTGTGCCTGACGCTCATTGGCATGTCGCTCGCCTACCTCGGCTTCCCGCGCTCGCTGCGCGGCGCACTGGGCCTGACGTTGCTGAAGCTGGTCGTGCAGCCTGCGCTGGTCTGGGCGGTCGCCTGGGGCGTGTTCGGGCTGCGGGGCCTGCCGCTGCAGGTGGTGGTGATGCTGGCTGCCTTGCCCGCGGGCACCAATGCGTTGATGTTCGCCCAGCGCTACCGGGCGCAGGAGGCCGAAACGACAGCGGTCAACGTGATCTCGACGCTGGCTTTCGCAGCCACCGCGCCGGTCTGGCTGTGGTTGCTGACCGCATTCAGTAACATCGATTGACGGGTTGTCCCGCAGGACGGGGCGTACCGCACCGGGCGCCGGCGTGAAAGAATGACGGCATCGTTGGCGCCGAGGAAGTAGGCGGGCGCGGACGGGTTCCAGGGATCCGTCCAGGATCTGGCCTGCTGTACAGAACCGTTCATGGACAGTCGACCCATCCCGCCGAATCCGCCCGCTGCAGAACCCCGCTTCGATGTGTTCATCCGCCTGCCCCGCGGCATGAGCCCCGAGGAGGCGCAGCAGCGCGTCGAGCAGGCCGGGTTGACACCGGCCCAAGGCGCCAGCATCTGCGCCGCTTTGCACCAGGTGCCGGTGGTGCAGGTGCGCAAGGGCATCGACGAACAGCGGGCTCGCAAGACCGAGCACCAGCTGAGCCTGGCCGGGCTGAAGGTCGAGGTCAAACGTGTGTCGACCGGGCCCCGGCCGGCGCCGAGTGCGCCGGTGATCCCGGATGCGTCGTACGAGTCGACTGAGGTCACCGCCCTTGCGGTCGATACACGCGTTTCTCCGCCGCCAGCGGTCATGCATTTCGCTGCCGCGGCAGCCGTGGCGCCGCCGCCCAGCCCGCCGGCGCCGGCAGTCGCCGCCGCGCCGGTGCCAGTGCCGCCGATGGCCGAGCGCAGGGCATCGCCGCCAGCGCCAGAGCGCCAGCGCGTCGAAGACCCGGAAGATTTCGAATTCAACCTGGAGCCGGGGCCGGGCGAAGACGACGACACGCTCTTTTCCCCGCCGACCACCCGGCCTGCGACACAACCGCCGTCGACCCTCCCGCCGCCGATCGGGCGCACACCGGCGCCTGCGCGTGCCTCGTCGCGCCGCCTGGCGCCGCTGCTGTGGGGTGTCGCGCTGGTGGCGGTGGGCGCCGCGGCTTTTGTGCTCGGCCGGCTGTCGCTGCCCTGGCTGGCGTCGGCCGAGACCCAGGTCAACACCACCCAGTCGATCGACAAGGTGCTGGTGGCCGTGGGCGCACCGCCGGCGCTGGCCGAGGTGTCCGCGTCCAGCGCCTCGGCGGCGTTGCTGGGAACGGCCGAAGAAAGCAGCAGCGGTGCGGCGGACTCGCTGACCCAGCTGGCCAAGGCCGAGCGGGCCCAGGGCCGCGGTGTCACGCTGGAACAAGCAGTGGCCCAGATGCAGGGCGCCAAGGTCGGTGCCGGCTTGCTGCTGCCGGGTGATCAACTGCCCGCCAAGCTGGCGCAGGCGGCGGCGTCGCCGACCTCGGCCGGCCCGTCGGCCACCGGGGCTGCGAACAACGGTGCGACGCTGCTGCCGGCCGCACTGCGCGCCACGCTGACCGCCGACATGGCGGTTCAACTGGCCGAATTTGGTCAGTCCGGCCGGGCTCGTGAAGTGCTGGGCCGGCTGCGCTCGGATGCCCTGCTCAGCGGCGACCCGGCCGTCAGCGGCAGCACCCAACGGGCCGAGGTGCTGTTGCTCGCCTGGAGCTTGCGCGAAGCCAATGGCCCGGCCATCGACCGCAACATCGCGTCGCTGCGCAGCCTGGTGCATGGCATCGAATCGCCGGTCGCCCGGGCGGCGTTGATGGGCAACGTTGCCACGGTGCTGGCCAGGCACGACAACATCCCGGACGCGCTGGCGCTGGCCTGCCTGGCCGACGCCGGCGAAGCGCTGAAGAGCGTCGGCGATGGCGGACAACGCCAAGCTGCGATCGACGATTGGTTGGTCGACACCGGTGACCTGCTGCTGTCGCAGCTGGCCCGCCACGCCCGCCTGGGCCGTTGGCAGCAGGCGCAATCGCTGGCCGCACAGCTGGACACGCTGGCCGGCCAGGCGCGCAGCGGCCATGCCGTGCTGCAGCTGCAGGCCTTGCGCGCTCGGGCGCAGGACCTGATGGGCCAGCCGTCCCGCGCCGAAAAGCTGCTGGCCGACGCGCTGAAAACCTGGGCGCAGAACGGCTCACCGACGCGCCAGGCTGAAGAGCTGCGTGCGCTGGCCTCGCGCGCCGGGGAGATCGCCCAGCCCGAGTTGTTCCAGGTCACCGCCCAGCTGGCCACCGCGGCCGATGCCTTGCACGGTGCCGACCGGGCCCGTGCGTTGACCAGCCTGGCCTTGATGCAGGCTGAGGCCGGCGAGGCCGAGCGCTTCGAGGCGCTGAAGGCCATGCTGCGCCAATCGCCCGAAGCGGCCCGGCCCGAGCAGGCCGGCCTGACCGCCCAGCTGCTGGTGGGCGGCGAGCTGGCTGCGGCGCGGGCCGAGCAGCGCTCGGGCGCCTTTGGCTTGGCAGAAGCGCGTGTGCGCAAGATCGCTGCTTATCTTCTTTAGCCCCACGGCCCCTTCCGGGGCCTGCCCCCCAAGGGGGCTCGCGCAGCGGACCGGCCGAGCCGGATCCGCGCACGCCTCTTGAAGTTGGACGGCGCTGCTGCGCGCGCCCAACAGGGCGCTGCCCGGCTTCCCAACTCTCGCCATCGAGACAGCGGCGCCTGCAATTCGCCACGAAGGCAAAATCAGACCATGACCGCGCACGACATCCCGGCCTACATGGCCCACCTGGGCGCTGCGGCGCGCGCTGCTAGCACGCGCATGGCCCGCGCCGGCACACGCGAGAAGAACGCTGCGCTGACCGAGTTGGCGAGGTTGCTGCGTGACAGCGGCCCGACGTTGGCCGACGCGAATGCGCGCGACATTGCCACCGCTGAAGCCGCTGGCTTGGCCGCGCCGATGGTTGACCGGCTGCGCCTGACCGGCAAGGTGCTGGCGACCGTCGCCGAAGGCTGCGAGCAACTGGCTGCGATGCCCGACCCGATCGGCGAGATCACTGGCGTGAAACGTCGCCCCACCGGCATCAGCGTCGGCCAGATGCGGGTGCCGCTGGGCGTGTTCGGCATGATCTACGAGAGCCGGCCCAACGTGACGATCGAAGCCGCGTCGCTGGCGATCAAGAGCGGCAACGCCTGCATCCTGCGCGGTGGGTCCGAGGCCATCCACTCCAACCTGGCGCTGTGGAAGCTGGTCCAGCAGGCGCTGGCCGCCGCCGGCCTGCCGCCCGAAGCGGTGCAACTGGTCGAGACCACCGACCGCGCCGCCGTCGGGCGCCTGATCACGATGCCCGAGTCGGTCGACGTGATCATCCCGCGCGGCGGCAAAGGCCTGATCGAGCGCATCGCGGCCGAAGCCAAGGTGCCGGTCATCAAGCACCTGGACGGCAACTGCCACACCTATGTCGACGCCGAGGTCGACCTGGATCTGGCGGTCACGGTGACCGACAACGCGAAGACGCAGAAGTTCAGCCCCTGCAACGCGACCGAATCGCTGCTGGTGCATGAGCGTGTGGCCGCGGCCTTCCTGCCATGCATCGGCGAGGTGTTCGCTGCCAAAGGCGTCGAGATGCGCTGCTGCCCGGTCAGCAAGGCGCTGCTCGCGGCCGTGCCGGGCGCCAAGCTCGTCGACGCGACCGAGGCCGACTGGGGCGAGGAATACCTGGCGCCGGTCATCAGCATCAAGCAGGTCGCATCGCTCGACGAAGCGATCGCGCACATCAACCGCTACGGCTCGCACCACACCGATGCGATCCTGACGACGAACCACCCGAATGCGATGCGCTTTCTGCGCGAAGTCGACTCGGCCAGCGTGATGCTCAACGCCAGCACCCGCTTTGCCGACGGCTTCGAATACGGGTTGGGCGCCGAGATCGGCATCTCGACCGACAAGTTCCACGCCCGCGGCCCGGTCGGGCTCGAAGGGCTGACCTCGATGAAATGGGTGGTGCTGGGCCAAGGGGAGGTTAGGCAATGATCCGACTGGCAACCGAGGCCGATGCGACTGCTATCGCGGCGATTTACGCGCCCTGCGTGCAGGGCACGCCCATCACTTTCGAATCGGTGCCGCCGGGCCCGGCCGAGATCGCCGAGCGCATCGTGCAGACGCTGCCGCGCTGGCCCTGGCTGGTCTATGAAGCCGATGGAGCGGTGGTGGGCTACGCCTATGCCGGCGCGTTCGCGCAGCGGGTTTGTTACCGCTGGTCGGTCACTACGACGGTTTATGTGCGCGACGATCAATGGCGCCGCGGCATCGGCCGGCGCTTGTATGTCGCGCTGCTGAACCTGCTGGCGCAGCAAGGCTTTCGCAGCGCCTACGCCGGCATCACGCTGCCCAACGAGAGCAGCGTCGGCCTGCACAAGGCGATGGGGTACGAGCCGGTGGGCGTGTACCGCGACGCCGGCCACAAGCTGGGCCGCTGGCACGACGTGGCCTGGTACCAGCGCGCACTGCAACCGAACGCGCCGCGGGTCGAGGAACATCCGGCCGAACCTGTCGACGTGAAGGCGGTGTTGGCCTTGCAGGCGCCGCTGTGGGCTGACACCGAGTGGTCCATCGGTGGCGGGGCCTGAGGTGACTGGACGTCACGCACTCGTCCTGTTCTCGGGCGGGCAGGACTCCACCGTCTGCCTGGCCTGGGCCTTGAGCCGCTTCGAGCGCGTTGAAACCCTGGGCTTCGACTACGGCCAGCGCCACCGCATCGAGCTGGACTGCCGCCAGACCGTGCGGCGCGAGTTGCTGTCGCAGTTGCCGCAGTGGGCACCTCGGCTGGGCGACGACCACCTGCTGGATCTGTCGCTGCTGGGCCAGATCGGCGACAGCGCACTGACCAGCGAGCGGGCGATCGAGATGCAGGCCGATGGCCTGCCCAACACCTTCGTGCCCGGCCGCAACCTGCTGTTCCTGACCTTCGCCGCCGCGCTGGCCTATCGGCGAGGCCTGAGCGTGCTGGTTGGCGGCATGTGCGAGACCGACTACTCCGGCTACCCCGATTGCCGCGACAACACGCTCAAGGCGATGCAGGTCGCGCTGTCCTTGGGTCTCGCGACGCCGCTGACGATAGAGACGCCGCTGATGTTCCTGACCAAGTCCGAGACCTGGGCCTTGGCCGACCAGTTGGGCGGTGCCGCGCTGAACGAGCTGGTCGTCGAGCACACCCACACCTGCTACCTGGGTGACCGCGGCCGCCGCCACGACTGGGGCTACGGCTGCGGCGAATGCCCAGCGTGCGCGCTGCGGGCGGCCGGTCATGCAGCCTGGCGGGCGGGCGCGTAGTGGAGAGCGGTTTCGACTGGGCCAGCTGGGGGCCGTTGCTGCTGAAAGTGGGCGGTGCGGCCGTGCTGCTGTTCTGGATGGTCGGGGCGTACAACCGGCTCGTGCGCTTGCGCGGTGCCATCGGCGTGGCCTGGGCCCAGATCGACGAGTTGCTCGCGCGTCGCAGCTTCCTGCTGGAGGCGCTGGCCGACGCCGTGCGCGAGCATCTGGTCGACGAAGGCATGACGCTCACCGCGCTGAGCCAGGCCGAGCAGCGCCAGCGCAGCGCGGCCATGACGGTGCGCGCGCGTCCCGCGCACTCGCCGGCATTGGTTGCCTGGGTGCTGGCAGAAGCCGAGCTGGCCTCGCCCCTCGCCCGGTTGCAGGCGCTGCTGGAGCAGCACCCCGAACTGGCCGGCAGCGAGCCGGTGCTGCCGCTGCAGCGCCAACTGGCGGAACTGGCGCCCCGGCTGGTCTATGCGCGCCAACTCTTCAGTGACGCTGTCGAGGCCTACAACGCGGCGCTGGAAGAGATTCCAACCCGAGCGGTCGGACGCCTGTTCGGGATGAGGGCGGCGTCGAGGCTGTAGGCAAAACGCCACGCTTGGGCTGCGAATTCGCTGCCAAAACGGCTTTCCGATCAACAAATGTCAGCCGTTTTGGCAACCAAGTGTTAACCCGACGTTTCGGCGCGGCGAATGTTGCTTAGCGTGAAGAGTTCTTCAACCTTTCGTGAACTCCCTCATGCCACATCGCCACAAGGCTTCCCGCCCCGCGATCCGGCGCACCGTCTTGGCGCTCGCCTGCGCCAGCCTTGCGACGGCCGCCTGGAGCCAGGAAGACACTACCAATCAGCCCGCCGCGCAAAAGATCGAAGTGACCGGCAGCCGCATCAAGCGCATTGATGCCGAAGGCGCCTCGCCGGTCCAGGTCCTGCGTCGCGAAAGCATCCAGCAGACCGGTGCCACGACGATCAGCGAAGCGCTGGCCACCTTGTCCAGCTCGACCAGCAGCCTGACCGACATCGGCGGCAGCAATTCGTTCGCGCCGGGCGCTTCGTCGGCTTCTTTGCGCAACCTGGGCAAGCAAAGCACCTTGGTGCTGCTGAACGGGCGCCGCATTGCCGCCTATCCGCTGGCCGACTACTCCGAGGTTTTCAGCAACCTCGACACGCTGCCGCTCGACGCTGTCGATCGCATCGAAATCCTGAAGAGCGGTGGCTCGGCGCTGTACGGCTCCGACGCCGTGGCCGGCGTGATCAACATCATCACGCGCACCAGCTACCAGGGCCTGCAGGTCGCCGCCAGCGGACAGCAATCGATCGACAACGGCAAGTACGCGAGCCAATCGGCTTCTATCACCGGCGGCTTCGGTGACATGGCCAACGATGGCTTCAACGTGCTGGCCAACCTCGAGTTCTATCACCGCGACAACTTCTTCTATAGCGACATCCTCGGCTACGCCAACCCGGCGTACAAGGAGTTTTCGCCTGGCTTCGGCACCCCGTCGACCTATTCGTATCCTGGCAACGTCATCGGTGTCGGCCCGGTCGATGGCTGCGATCCGAAGATGATCATCGGCGGCCTGTGCCGCTACAACCGCTACGAGCGTTTCGAAGTCATCCCGCCGACCGACCGGACCAACCTTTTGGTCTCGGGCCGTATGCGTCTGGGCGAGGACATGACGGGCTTCGCCGAAGTGCTGTATTCGCGCATCGAAGCCGCCTACCACGGCGCATTCCAGGCCTATGGCCAGGCGCTGGGCACCACGATCTGGGGCGATCCGCTGACTAGTGGCAGCAAGACGTTCTATTACCGCGGCCTGCCCGCTGGGCATCCGCTGAATCCGACCGGATCCGAGGCCGAGTTCCGCTATCGCTTCGTCGACGGTCCGTCAGAAGAGCACACCACCACCGACCAGTACCGCATCCTGGCCGGCCTGCAGGGTGCCTGGTCGACCTTCGACTGGGAAGTGGCCGGCGGCGTGTTGGGTGGCCGCACCAAGGACAAGCAGCGTGGCGCTTTCAGCGACAGCGGCTTCAAGACCATGATCGGCGACTACAAGGATGGAGCGGCCGACCTCGACCCGGACTTCTTCAACAAGCCCAACGGCTACCACATCGGCGAGAAGAACTCGGCCGAGGTGCTGAACACGCTGTTCCCGACCTTTGGCTACAAGGGTGACACGACCCAGACCTTCGTCGACGGCAAGATCAGCGGCGATATCGCCAAGTGGGCAGCCGGCAATGTCGGTCTGGCTACTGGTTTCGATCTGCGCCACGAGAAGATGACGATCTCTCCGGACGATCGTCTGGCCAGCGGTGACATCGTCGGATTCGGTGTCAGCCAGTCGGATGCATCGCGCTCTTTCGGTGCCGTGTTTGCAGAATTGAGTCTGCCGATCTTCAAGAGCCTGGAAGGCCAGCTCGCCGGCCGGTTCGACCATTTCCCCGGCTTCCCGACGCACTTCTCGCCCAAGGTTGGTTTGCGCTACCAGCCGATCCCCGAATTGCTGCTGCGCAGTACCTATGAAGGCGGCTTCCGTGCACCGAACCTGACCGAGAGCGCCAAGTCGACCAAATTCGCGTTCCAGCCCGGTATCGATGACATCAAACGCTGCCCACAGGCGGTGGCACTGGCTGACGACCTGATTGCCCAGGCCGACGGCCTGCCGGACACCGATCCGAACAAGCCGTTGCTCTACGCCCGAGCCGACAACATCCAGCAAAGCGAATGCCAAACGAGCGTTCCGGTGGTCACGGCCAACAACCCAGACCTGAAGCCTGAGACTTCACGCTCATTCACATTGGGGATCGGCTTCCAACCGATCCAGCATTGGAGCGCAACGGTGGATTACTGGAACATCTACCGCAAGAACGAGATCGGTCTGAAGTCGATCCAGGATCTGCTGACCATTGAAGATTCGCTGCCGGAGGGGGTGCTCAACCGCAGTCCGCTGGCGAGCGACACGACTTTCACGGCTGCGGAACGGGCTCAGTATGGCGTCTCGGTGGGTCCGCTGGAGTCGGTGCACGGCCAGTTCGAGAACCTGCTGAAGACCAAGACCTCGGGCATCGACTTCTCAGTCAAGGGTGAAATTCCCACGCCGATCGGCGCTGTGTCCCTGGATTTGGATGCCACCTATACGCTGGCCTACCGCGCCTGGAGCACTACGCGCGACGGTTGGGGCGATAACCTCGCCGGCCGCTACGGTGTTCCGCGCTGGCAGACGGCCCTCACCACGGGCCTGAAGACCGGTGACTTCAGCCAATCGCTGCGTTATGTCTGGCGCAGTGGCACGACGCTGCAAGGTGACTTCGACGACACGACCTGGTCGAAGGCCGGTTGCGAGGAAAACGGCGTGACCCCGGGCCAGTGCAAGCTGGGCGACTACAACCGCTGGGACTACTCGGTCGCCTACTCGGGCATCAAGGACCTGGTGATCGGCGTGCACGTGCGCAACCTGTTCCGCGAGCGTCCGCCCGCGGACTTCAAGGCCTTCGGCTTCGGCGGGATCATTCCGCCGGACTACGAAGACACTCAGGGCCGCATGCTCAAGCTGTCGCTGCAGTACAAGTTCATGTGATGAACGCGCGGCCGCCTCACGGCGGTTGCTTCAAAACAGAAAGGCGCCCTCGGGCGCCTTTCTTCTTTCCGATGCCGACAGCGGGCTCAGCCCTGACAAACCACCGCCGCCGTGGCGACCAGTTCGTCGAACATCGCCACCGCCGCCTTGCCCGAGACCGAGTACGGATCCAGCGTTGCGGTTTCCGAGTACTTCAGCATCAGCGCCGGGTTCAGTCGCGCCATGTTGACCTGGCCCATGGCCCAGCCGGCAAAGCGCCGCTCGTCGATTTCTTCGTACGACAGCAGTGTCACTTCGGTATGGCGGGTGTCGGCAATGATGCGGTTGTAGAGCCGGTTGACTGCCGCGCGGCCACCTTCGAGCACCTGGATGAACAGCTCCCCAGAGCTGCACAACACGCCGGTGACCCCCAGCTTCGGGTTGGTCGTGCGCGCCTGGCGCAGGATCTGCGCCAGTTCTTCCGGATCCAGCGGCTTGGCGGCGCGACTGGCGTACATCAGGCGGACTAACAAGGCTTACTCCTTTTTGGACAGCAGCGACAGGAACTCGCGCCGCAGGTTCGCGTCCTTCAGGAACGCGCCGCGCATCACGCTGTTGGTCATCGCCGAGTCGTTGTCCTTGACGCCGCGCCACTGCATGCAGAAGTGGTCGGCCTCCATCACGATGGCCAGGCCATCGGGCTTGACGCGGTCCTGCAATTGGTCGGCCAGCATGATGACCGCCTCTTCCTGAATCTGCGGCCGGGTCATGATCCAGTCCGCGATGCGGGCGTATTTGCTCAAGCCGATCAGGTTCGAGTGTTCGTTCGGCAGCACGCCGATCCAGACCCGGCCGAGGATCGGGCACATGTGATGCGAGCAGGCGCTGCGCACGGTGATCGGGCCGACGATCATCAGCTCGTTCAGGCGGGAGATGTTCGGGAATTCGGTCACCGACGGCATCGGTTGGTAGCGGCCGCGGAACACCTCTTCGATGAACATCTTGGCCACCCGGCGCGCGGTGTTCTGGGTGTTGTGGTCGCTGTCGGTGTCGATCACCAGCGCTTTCAGCACCTCGCTCATCTTTTCCTGTACCTCGGCCTTCAGCTCGTCGAGCTCACCTTCGCGCACGAAGGCCGAGATGTTGTCGTTGGCGTGGTAACGCCTGTCCGCGCCGATCAGCCGGTAGCGGATGCGTTCGGATGCAGGCAACTGGGCCAGGTCGGCCTCGTGCAGGATCAGGGCCGGCGTGCGCGGCTTGTCGGAGGGATGGTCTTGGGGCATGCGGTCGCCTTGGCCGGCTGCAGGTCGGACCGTCATTGTCGGCCAGCAGGTTCAACCTTGGTGCGACGGGTGCTTCCCGCCGGCGCGCCCACCGGCGCTGGGTAGACTCCCGCGGTGAACGCCCCTGCTGCCTCTGCTGCCCCCTCGCCCGGCTCGCCGCCCCTGTCTCGCCTGCTGGAGCTGACCGCCGACGCGGTGCAGGCCGTGCTCGCCGGGCGTTCGTTGACCGAGGTGCTGGCCGCCTGCCCGCCGCCGGCCCGGCCGGGCACGCAGGCGCTCGCGTTTGCAGTGTTGCGGCGCTGGGGTTCCGCCAATGCCGCGCGCGAGCAGCTGGCGCCCCGGACGCCGCCGCCGGCCGTCGACGCGCTGTTGACCACCGCGCTGGCCTTGCTGTGGCCCAGCGACGCGCCGCCGTACCCCGACCACACGCTGGTTGACCAGGCGGTGAATGCCGCTCGGCGCAAGGTGCCGGCGGCGGCCGGTTTCATCAACGCCGTGTTGCGACGCTTCATCCGCGAACGCTCGGCCATCGTCGCCCAGACGAGCCACAGTGTGCTGGGTGCCTGGAACCACCCGGCATGGTGGGTCGAGCGGCTGCGCCACGACTGGCCGGCGCAGTGGCAAGCACTGCTGGGCCAGGCCCAGCAGCACCCGCCGATGGTTCTGCGCGTCAACACCCGTCGCATCAGCCGGGCCGATTACCAGCAGCGCCTGGCGGTGGCCGGACTGGCCGCCCGCGCCGCCGAAGGGGTGGGCCACGAACAGGCGCTGGTGCTGAGCCAGCCTTGTCCGGTCGAGCGCCTGCCCGGTTTCGCTCAGGGCGAGGTGTCGGTGCAGGACCTGGCGGCGCAGCGCGCCGGGCCCTTGCTGCTGGGCACCGGCCTGCCTAAGGGCGCACGGGTGCTCGACGCCTGCGCCGCACCGGGCGGCAAGACCGCCCACCTGCTTGAGTTGGAACCTGAGATCGATCTGCTGGCGCTGGATGCCGACGCGGCGCGCCTCATCCGTGTCGACGACACGCTGCGCCGCCTCGGCCTGGCCGGTCCGCTGGCGCGTACCCGCGCCGCCGATGCGCGTCAGGTCGCCCAATGGTGGGACGGTCAGCCCTTCGACGCCATCCTGCTCGATGCACCGTGCACCGCGTCCGGCATCGTGCGGCGCCACCCCGACATCCGCTGGTTGCGCCGGCCGGACGACGTGCGGGCGCTGTCCCAGACCCAGGCGGAGTTGCTGCATGCGCTGTGGCCGTTGCTCAAACCCGGTGGGCGTCTGCTCTACGCCACGTGTTCGATCTTTCGTGCCGAAGGCGCTGAGCAGATCGACGCGTTTTTGCAACGCCAAGGCCCCGAAGCCGCCCGACTCGACCCGGACTCCCCCGGCCACCTGGTGCCGCTGGCTGACAATGGCCCAACGAATCCTGAAGCGGCGTTGGCTGACGGATTCTTCTACGCCCTGCTGCACAAGCCCTAGAACAAACAGTCCGTCGTTGTGTGTGTCCCCGCCCAACCTGCCGCTCCGCGTCAGGCCCCTCGTGGGGGCCCGGCAGCTTCGCTGGTGAGCCGCGTTGTCCGCGCCTTGGCGCCTGTTGCCCACGGCGTCGTGCGTGCCCTCATCGGGGCGCTGCTGTTGCTGTGGATGACCCTGGCCGCGCCGGCGCGGGCTGAAGGCAGCATCGACCTGACGACCTTCGACATCAGCCGTGCCGATGGCGCGCTGCTGCTCGATTTCGTCGCCAAGCCGGTGTTGAGCAAGGCGGTAGAAGACGCGATGCAGCGCGGCGTGCCGGTGTACTTCGTCGCGCAGGCGGCGCTGTACCGCTCGCGCTGGTACTGGCGCGACGAGCGCATCGCCCGCGTGACGCGCACCTGGCGCCTGTCCTACCAGCCGCTCACGTCGAACTGGCGCCTGGGCTTCGGCACCTTGAGCCAGAGCTACCCCAGCGCTGAAGAGGCGCTGGACATGGCCGCCCGCGCGTCGCGCTGGAAGCTGGCCGAGACCGACCAACTCGAATTCGGCGAGCGCTACTACGTCGAATTCAGTTATCGGCTCGACAACAACCAGCTGCCTCGCCCGATGCAGCTGGATCTGGCTGCGCAAGCCGACTGGCAGCTGGCGGTCGAGCGCAAAGTCAAGGTAGAGCCGTGAGCGGGGCTCGCGCAGCAGACCGGCAAAGCCGGATCCGCGCGCGCCACTTGGAATGCGGCAGCTGCGTTCGCAGCGCCGCCAGAGCGTTGCCGTCGCTTGGCGGCTCGTTGACGGCATGAAAGTGTCGACGCGGTGGGGCTGGGGCGTTGCCCTGTTGGTGGCTGCCGGGCTGGGCCTGGTGCTGGCCTTCGTGCTGTCGTTGCTGGCGCAGGGGCCGACGCGCTACGAGCGCCATTTCGTCTGGCTGTTCTGGGTCAATGCGGCGGTTGCCACGCTGCTGCTGCTGTTCCTCGTCGGTGCCGGCGTGCGGCTGGCGCTGCGTTTTCGCCAAGGCAAGTTCGGCAGCCGGCTGCTGCTGAAGCTGGCCGGCATCTTCGCGCTGGTCGGCGTGTTGCCGGGTGCGCTGATCTACATGGTCAGCTACCAGTTCGTTTCGCGCAGCATCGAGGCCTGGTTCGATACCCGCGTCGAGCGGGCGCTGGATGCGGGCCTGGCACTGGGCAAGGACACACTGGCGGCGCTCGCGGCCGATCTGGAGGCGAAGACCCGCACCGCCGCCGAGCGCCTGTCCGACCGCGCCGGCGCCAACACCCTGGCGCTCGAACGCTTGCGCGAGCAGCTCGGCGCAGAAGAGGTCACGCTGCTGGGCGCCGACGGCAAGGTCAAGGTGACTGCCGGTTCCAGCCCTGTGCTGGGCGCCGAGCGCCCGGCGGTGACGCTGATGCGGTTGGCACGCCTGCAGCGGTCGGTCAGCCAGATCGAGGGGCTGGAAGATGAGGTCAGCGTGACCGGTCCGGGCGCGCGGGTGCGTGCCCTGGCGCTGGTGCCGTCAGCCAGCCTGTCGCTGACGGACGAAGAGCGCACGTTGATGGTGGTGCAGCCCCTGCCCCGCGCATTGACTGGCAATGCACTGGTCGTGCAGGCGGCCTACCGCGAGTACCAGCAGCGCATCCTCGCGCGCGAAGGCTTGCGCCGCATGTACATCGGCACCTTGACGCTGTCGCTGGTGTTGTCGGTCTTCGGCGCCGTGCTGCTTGCGGTGGTGCTGGGCAACCAGCTGGCGCGGCCCCTGCTGATGCTGGCAGAAGGCGTGCGCCAGGTGGCCGAAGGCGATCTCGGGGCCAAGCCGGTGTTCGCCTCGCGTGACGAGATCGGCGGCCTGACGCGCAGCTTCGCCGACATGACCGAGCAGCTCGGCAGCGCCCGCGCCCAGGCCGAGGCCAGCCTGCGCCAGCTCGACAGCGCACGCACGCGGCTGCAGACCATCCTCGACAACCTGACCGCCGGCGTGATCGTGTTCGACCGCGAGCGTCACATCGACACCGTCAACCCCGGCGCGACACGCATCCTGCGGGCCCCCTTGTCTGCCTACGTGGGACGCATGCTGAACGAGGTGCCGGGATTCACCGAGTTCGCCGAGGGCGTCTGGCAGCGCTTCGAGCAGCACCAGGCCAGCCCCGAAGACGGCGAGCGCGACCACTGGCAGGACGCGTTCGAGCTGCGCCTGGGCGGCGAGCGCAACGACCACAGCATCACGCTGCTGGTGCGCGGCGCGCCGCTGCCGGGGCGTGCGCGGCTGATGGTCTTCGACGACATCACCGAGGTGGTCTCCGCCCAGCGCACCGCGGCCTGGGGCGAGGTGGCCCGCCGGTTGGCGCACGAGATCAAGAACCCGCTGACACCGATCCAGCTGTCGGCCGAGCGCCTGCAGCACAAGCTCGAGGCCAAGCTGGCCGAGCCGACCGACCAGGCGATGCTGAACCGCTCGGTGGCGACCATCGTTTCTCAAGTGCAAGCGATGAAGCAACTCGTCAACGAGTTCCGCGACTACGCCCGCCTGCCGGCCGCGCAATTGCAGCCGGTGGACCTGAACGAGCTGGTCGCCGAAGTGCTCGTGCTGTATGGCGACGCGCAGGAGCAAGGCCATCTGGTGGCGCAGGTCGACAGCGGGGCACCGCTGCTGCGCGGCGACCCGACGCAATTGCGCCAGGTCATCCACAACCTGGTGCAGAACGCACTCGACGCTTGCAGCGGCCGGCCCGATGCCCGCGTGCTGCTCACCACCGAGCTTGAGCGTCATCCTGACGGCCGGGCCCGCGTTTTGCGCCTCAAAGTGACAGACAATGGGCCAGGGTTCGCCGAGAAAGTGCAGAAACGCGCCTTCGAACCCTATGTGACCACCAAGAGCAAAGGCACCGGCCTCGGGCTTGCCGTGGTCAAGAAAATCGCCGACGAACATGGCGCCAGCGTGCGCATCGTCAACCTGCCCCCACGAGAGGGAGGTGACGGTGGACCGGCCGGGGCGCAGGTTTCGTTATCATTTTCAAGCTTCAGCGAACAGGGACAACGCGCGGACCCCCCCACGCCCGTTTGAGCCGGCCAGTTTTTGCCGGCGCGGCGCCGGGGTCCACGGACATGCATGGCAACGATTCTTGTAGTGGACGATGAGATGGGCATACGTGCCCTCTTGTCGGAAATCCTCACCGACGAAGGGCACACCATCGAGCTCGCGGAAAACGCGGCGCAGGCGAGAGCCATGCGCGAGCGACTGCGGCCCGACCTGGTCCTGCTCGACATCTGGATGCCCGACGTCGACGGCATCACGCTGCTGAAAGAGTGGGGTTCGAGTGGCTTGTTGACGATGCCCGTCATCATGATGAGCGGCCATGGCACGATCGACACCGCTGTCGAGGCGACGAAGTACGGCGCCATCGCCTTCCTCGAAAAGCCGATCACGCTGCAAAAGCTGCTGCGCGCGGTCGAGCAGTCGCTGGCCCGCACGCCGGCCAACAAGGCACAGGCCACGGCGCCGGTCACGATGATGGCCAACCCGCAGCCGCTGCTGGGCGGTGGCGTCGAAATGATGACCGTCGAGTCGGCGATGACCGGCGGCATGGGCCTGCCGGTGCTGCCGGTGGACCTGGGCCCGCAGGCCGAGCAGAGCTTCGACCTCGACCGCCCGCTGCGCGAAGCGCGCGATGCGTTCGAGAAGAGCTACTTCGAATTCCACCTCGCGCGCGAGAACGGTTCGATGACCCGCGTGGCCGAGAAAACCGGTCTCGAGCGTACCCACCTCTACCGCAAGCTCAAGCAACTCGGGGTCGACCTGTCGCGCAACCGGCGCGGCGGGGCGGCGTGATATACTTTTTGGCTTACTTGGCCTGGTAGCTCAGTTGGTAGAGCAGCGGATTGAAAATCCGCGTGTCGGTGGTTCGATTCCGCCCCAGGCCACCAAATACATGAACGGCTCCCCGTGGCTTCCACCGGGAGCCGTTTTCTTTGGTGCTGGCAAATGACGACGTCGAGCCTGTCTTTGGAGTCCGGTTGTGCCATCGGTGTCGATCTTGGCGGCACCAAGACCGAAGCCATCGTGCTCGGGCCGGATGGTGCCGAGCGTTGGCGCCGCCGCGTGCCCACGCCTGCCGGCGACTACGCAGCCACCGTCGCGACGGTGGTGGCCTTGGTGGGCCAGGCAAGGCACGAGTTGGGCTTGCGCTCAGCCAGCATTGGCGCCGGCACACCTGGCAGCCTGACCGCCGAGGGTCTGATCAAGAACGCCAACTCGACCTGCCTGAACGGCCGGCCATTGCAGCGCGACCTGGAGGCTGCACTGGGCCAGTCGGTGGCGTTGGCCAACGACGCGAATTGCCTGGCGTTGTCTGAAGCGACCGACGGCGCAGGCGCCGGTGCCGCGGTGGTGTTCGCGGTGATCCTGGGCACCGGGGTTGGCGGCGGCATCGCGGTCCATGGCAAGGTGCTCAACGGCCCCAATGGCCTGGCCGGCGAATGGGGCCACAACCCCTTGCCCTGGGCCACGGTGGCCGATCCGCGCTGGCCTTGCTATTGCGGCCAATCGACCTGCATCGAGATGCTGCTCAGCGGCCCGGGCCTGGCGCGCGATCACCAGCCGCAGCCGGCGGGACCCACTGCGGGCGAGATCGCGGCGCTCGCGGCTGGCGGAGATGCCGCAGCGCACGCGACCCTGGCCCGCCATGCCGAGCGCCTGGCGCGGGCGCTGTCGCACGTGATCAACCTGTTGGACCCGGACGTCATCGTGCTCGGCGGCGGCCTGTCGCACATGGCGCATCTGTACGACACGGTGCCGCGGCTTTGGGGCCGGCATGTCTTTGCCGCTGGCGCGGCCGGCCAGCCGCTGCATACGCAACTGAAGCCCGCCTTGCATGGCGATTCTTCCGGCGTGCGCGGCGCTGCCTGGCTGGGCCGCGCTGCGCTGATCTGATGTGTTAGCTGGCGAGGCCGAGCTGATCGGCCCAGTGGCGCGTCAACGGCGTCATCGGTTTCGCGAGGCGGCGTTCGTTCAACAACGCGCGTCCGACATGGCGGTGGCTGGCGCGTGAAGCGGCCGCCAGCAGCGTCTGGTCGATCAGGTCGCGCTGGGCGTGGCTGCCGCCGATGCGCTGCAGCTGTCCGCGCGCGGCGTGCAGGGCGGTGACGGCGGCGTCGGCATCGCCGCGCGCAAAGGCCAGCAGGCCGCGCATCAATGGCAGGCCGACCTCGCGTGCGACCGCATGGTTGCTGCGGCGTGCGTCCTCGGGCGTCATCGCGCGGGCGGCGCAGCGGGCGATCCAGCTCTCGGCGCGCAGCAACTCGTCGGCGCCGATCAGCGCCACCAGCACATGCAGGTCGTTGAACGCATGGTGGCCTGCGTCTTCGTCGTTAGGTTGCCAGTCGCGCAGCAGCTCGACGAAGCGGGCCCCAACATCGATGCCCAGCAGGTGCATGCGCCACAGCAGCGCCACGGCGTCCAGCCGCTGCAAGGTGATCTGCAGCGCCGGGCCGCTGAGGTGCGCGTCGATCAGGCGCTGCACGCCGGGCACGTCGAGCGCTTCGAGCCGGAACAGCCCCATGTGCCACCACAGGTGGCCGGCAAAACCATTGCCTTCGGCCCAGCCGGGCTGATGCTGGCGCAGCCAGGCAGCGCCGTCTTCGAAGCGGCCTTGCATTTCCATCACATGGGCCACGGCATGCACGGCCCAGGGCACGCGGGCATCACCGGCGACCGCCCGCCGCCCAGCCTCTTCGGCCTGCGGGTAGAGATTGCATTCCTCCAGGCCGAAGGCGTAGAGCCCCAGCACGCAGGGGAACAGGGGATCGGCCTCGCTCCATTCGGGCAACGCACGGGCCGGGCGCAGCCGCAGGCTGTGCGCGTCGCCGCGGTAGAAGTCCCACAGCTGCGCCCATTGCAGCGCCAGCGCGTCGCGCGGATGCTCCAGCAACAGTTCGTCCCACAGGCGGCAGGCGTGTTGCCAGCGGCCTTCGGCCACGGCGCGCTGAGCTTCGAAATGGGCCCGTTCGCGCACCGGCGCTTCCTGCAGCAGGGGCTCGGCTGCGTCCAGCAGGCGCAGCGCCTCGGCCTGGTGCTGGGGCTCCGTCAGGCTGAGCAGAAAACCCGCCTGCATCACCAACGGCAAGGCCCAGCCGGGATCGGCCGATCGCGCCGCGTCCAGATCCGCCAGTGGCGTATCGAAGAACGACATCATTCGCCACAGCGCTGTCTCGACCCGGTCGGCCGCTTCGTGCGAGGTGGTGCCCAGGCGGTTGTCGCGCGGGTCCACGAGCCGTGGCGAGGCGGTCGGCAGCGTCATGGCGCCAACTGTAGTGGATGCGTCGACGCGCCCTTTTTTCAGCGCGGCAACGTTGGGCCGGCAGGCAATGGCCCACGCAGCTGTTCCCACAGCCGCGCCACGCGCAGCACTCCCAGGTCGTCGTGCCGATGGCCGACGATCTGCAGGCCGATCGGCAAGCCATCGCTGGACATCGATGCGGGCACCGAGACCGCGGGCTGCTCGCTGAAGTTGAACGCCACCGTGTAGGCCACGTGTTCGAACGGCCGTTCGGGGTCGTTGCGCGGGCTGGCCTGTTCGGCGGCAAACGCGACGTCCGGACTGACCGGTGCCAGCAGTACGTCGAGCCCTTGCAGCGCAGCGACCGCCGCATCGCGCAGCGCGCCCATCTGGCTGTAGCCGGTGAAGACTTCTTCGCCGCTGAGGTGTTCGCCGCTGGCGATCCATTGGCGGATGTAGGGCAGCACCTTGGCTTGCCGCTCGGGCGGCAGGGCGCGGTAATCCAGCCACGAGCGCATGCGCCAGAAGCGGTCCAGCCCTTCGATCATCTGGCGGGTGCTGAACGGCGGGATCGGGACGACGGTTGCGCCGGCGGCCCCGAAAGCTGCTGCGGCCGACTCGACCGCAGCACGCACCTCGGGCTGCAAGGCGTCACCCCAGCCAGCATCGAGCCACAGGCCGATGCGCAGGCCGCGCGCGTCACGCTCCAGAGCCATCCAGTCGATGGTCTGCGCCGGCAGGCTCATCGCATCGCGCCAGTCGGGCTTGCTCAGCACGCTCATCGCCATGGCAGCGTCGGTGACGCTGCGGGTCATCGGCCCCGCGACGCGACCGGCGTAAGGCGGCTTGATCGGCACGCGGCCGAGGCTCGGCTTGAAACCGACGACACCACACCAGTTCGCCGGCAGGCGAATCGAGCCGCCGATGTCAGTGCCCAGATGGATCGGGCCGTAGCCGGCAGCGGCCGCCGCGCCGGCGCCTGAACTGGAGCCGCCGGGGTTTCTGGCCACGTTCCAAGGATTGCGCGCCAGCTTGTGAAAGCTCGACAGGCCGGACGACAACATTCCCCAATCAGGCATCGTCGTCTTGCCGATGAACACCGCACCTGCTTCGCGCAGACGGGCAGCAGGTGGGGCGTCTTCGGCTGCCGGCCGCAGCTCTGTGGCCGCGCAACCCAAGGGCACGGACACGCCCTGGGTGGCTATGTTTTCTTTCAACGTGACGGGGACCCCGTCCAATGCGCTGAGCGGCGCACCGCGGGCCCAGCGGCGTTCGGCCGCGTCGGCCTGCGCCATGGCCTGCTCGGGTTCGTGCCACCACAGCGCTGAGATATGAGGCTCCCAGCGCGCGATGTGCTCGATCAGCGCCTGCGTCACCTGTTTGGGTGACAAGCGGCGTGCGGCATAGGCCGCGGACAGTTCGAAGGCGGTCAGTTCGTGCAATTCGGCCATGGCGAAAGGGCTCGCGAGCGGCGCCGCGCATTGGTTGGTGCAGGCCCCATCTTCGCCGACGGAAGGGGGCGTTCTGCGAATGAAAGCCGTCAATGCTGCAGTGCGGCGGTGCCGCTTTACTTGAAAGTTAGGTTATGCGTCGGCCGGCCTCGGGCGAGCCCTCACCGAGGGTCAACCCGCTCCCCATGAACTGGGGATATAAACGTTTTCATGCCTACTTTCACAATCACTTACCCACTCCAAACGCTGTAGGCAACCCAGCAGTCAGTTGGCACTTGCATCGAGGGCGGGACATAGAGTCAACACAACTTCCGGAGCATGTTTATGAAGAAGATTGTTTCTCTGCTGGCCCTGCTGGGCGCGTTCGGTGCCGCAAACGCCCAATCATTCCCCGTTTGCGTCTCCTTCGCTCCAGCGGGCTTCTGCGACGCAATGCAGTACGACAGCGCGACTTCGGCCACCTGGAAGAACTATGACTGCGGCGGCTCCGCGGGCGCACAGACCAAGGCTGATTACTCCAGGGGCAAGACCGTCTGCAAGGGCGCAAAGGGTTGCAACCCTTCCGCCGCTTACGGTTGGGAAGCGCTGAACTGGAAGTTCAAGCTCTCCAAGAACACCGGCACGCTGACCGGCACGTCCGGCGGCACGAAAACCGTGCTCCAGCAAGACATGCCCATCGAAGTCACCGCTGGTGCATGCAGCGTCGCCAATCAGGCCAAGGGTGGCGCCTCGTCGCTGGCGCGCTGAGGACCTGCATCGGATAGCGGTGTGACGTGCCGGCGCCCTGCCGGTGCGTTGCACGCCAGCCGAACATGGGGGCGGAGAAATCCGCCCCCATTTTTCATTTCCGATTTCCCTTTTGCGACCGAGGCTGTGTGGAAGCACCCCGGCGCTGATCGGATCACAGCGCTCGCCAAGGCGCTGGCAGCAAAGGGTGGGTCGATACGTCGACGGCCACGATCGGCCGCAGAGCGTTCTGTTCTCGTAGCGGTTGGATGATTGGATCTACGGCAGGTTTTCGAAGGCCGCCAGGGCTCGCCCTCCAAGGGCACGAAGCCCTCGATCCAGAAGTGAGCAGCTTCCAAGAGGCGGCCCCGATGGTGCAGCTACCGCTGATACTCGGCACTAGGTATTGAGGTTTCAACCCCCCTAGAACACGGTAACCAAGGGTCTTCCCGATACCCCTTGAACAAGGGATATAAACGGTTTCAAACCCCCTTACACAATCAGCTCACCCACTCAATGCATTGCAGGCACTCCAGCAGTTAGCTGGGGCCTGCGTTCGAGGGCGGGACACCTAGTCCACAAACTTTCGGAGCACACATTAATGTTGAAGAGCAAGATCATTTCTTTGCTGGCTCTGCTGGGCGCTGTCGGCGCAGCTCAAGCTGCTATTCCGTCGAACATCCAGTTCGATGGTTACTGCGATGGCATGACCGGCCTGATGAAGGTTGATCCGAGCGGTGCAACGGGCACCTGGTCCAATCTCGACTGCGCTGGCTCAAGCGCAGCTGTCGGTGGCCCGCAAGGCAAGGGCAAGGGCGAATCGGCCGTTGGTTTCGTGATGGGTTCATACGGTGTCGGCGCGGCGTTTGGCGCCGAATTCACGTGGGTCGTCAACAAGGACGGCAGCTGGACCGTCTATCGCTCGAATGACGGTGCCTACATCAACCATGGCACGTGGACTGCCGTGGCCGCTGGTGCCGCCGCAACGAAGGGCACGAAGCCCGCCGTTGCCCCGTAAGTGCTGATGGGTGCGGCCGAAGGCTGCACCTGCCAACGCCTTCTGAGGCCGCCTGGGTTCGCCCTGGCGGCCTTTTTATTGGGCCGTCCTCGCACCCCGGGCGCGGCCGTGATTCATGCGTTGACAGGCCCTAGTCCCAATGCAACGCAGAGAGGTCGTTGGCGAAGATCGGTGAGTGGGCCCACAGCCCTTTCAGGCCCTTCTTCGCGACCACCACCTGGGTCGGGTTGAAGATGTAGACGTTGACCGCATCCTGGGTCAGCTGCCGCTGCATGTCGCCGAACAGCTTCGTGCGCTCCTGCGGGTTGGTGCTGGCGGCATGCTTGGCCACCAGATCGCGGAAGGTCTTGCTGTCGTAGCCGTAGTAGTACTTCGGGTCGGTGTAGATCAAGTAGTCCAGCGGTTCGACGTGGTTGATCACCGTCAGGTCGAAATTGCCCTTGTAGGCGCCCGATAACCACTGCGCCCATTCGACGTTCTCGATCTTCGCGTTGACGCCGACCTTGGCCAGCTGCGCCGCAATCACCTCTCCGCCACGGCGCGCATAGGGTGGCGGCGGCAAGGTCAGCGTCACCTCCAAAGGCGTCTTCACACCCGCTGCTTTCAACAAGGCCCTGGCCTTCTCGGGGTCGTAGGGCGTGACACCCGTCAGGTCGACATAGCCGGCATCGGTCGGCGCCATGTGGCTGCCGATCGGCTGGCCGAAGCCGTCCAGCACACCGGCGATGAAGGCTTTGCGGTCGATCGCATGGGCCAGCGCGCGCCGCACGCGCACGTCGTCAAAAGGTTTGTGTTTGTTGTTGATCGCGAGAATGCCCTTGCCCGCGGTCGAGCCGGTGGTCACGTTGAAGCGCGGGTCGGCCTTGAACTGCACCAGGCTTTGTGTCGCCAGACCGCGCGGGAACGCGTCGACATCGCCCGCCAGCAACGCAGCCACCTGCGCCGCGGCGTCGTTGATGATGCGGAACGTCACCTTGTTCAGCTTCACCGTGGCGGCGTTGCGGTAGTCCGGGTTCTTCACCAGCGTGACCGAGACGCCCTTTTTCCAGTCCTCGAAACGATAGGGGCCGGTGCCGATCGGGCGCGACGCGGTCGTGGCTGCGCTCTTCGGGTCCAGGATCACGGCAGGGTTCTCGCCCAGGCGAAACAGGAGGTTGCCGTCGGCATGGTCCAGCGTCAGGATCACGGTGTACGGGTCGGGCGTGGCGATCGAGGTGATGTTGTCGAACAGCCCCTTCTTCAGCTTGTTGGTCGAACCTTCGGCCTTGGCGCGCTCGAAGCTGAACTTCACGTCGCTCGCATCGAAGGCTTCGCCGTCGTGGAAGCGCACGCCGCGGCGCAGCCGGAAGGTGTAGCTCTTGCCGTCCGGATCCATCGCCCAGCCCTCGGCCAGCAGCGGTGAAACGGCGCCATCGACGTTGACCTTCATCAGGCCTTCGAGCACGTTGTAGTGCACGATCTCGCCGATCGCCGCCGCCGGTGCCACCGTGGGGTCGAGCCCAGTCGGCTCCAGCACCATGCCAATCACCGCGCTGGTCTTGCCCACCTGGGCCAGCGAGGAGAGAGGCAGTGCGGCGCTTGCTGCCAGGGCGAAAGCGCTCAACGCACGTCGGGTTCGGCTCATCGGTCGGCTCCTTCCCAGAGTGGGGATCGTGATGGTGCCGCAAGCGCGGCGATGGTGTTGCTACAGCCCGGCTCCATCCAGCGCCGCCTGCACCAGTGCCTGGGTCACCGGGTGTCGAGGGGTGTTCAACACGTGGGCCGTCTCGCCCCGCTCGACGACGCGGCCATGGTGCAGCACCAGCAGGTCGTCACACAGCCATTGCACGACAGTCAGGTCATGGCTGATGAACAGGTAGCTGACGCCAAAGCGCTGCTGCAGCTCGCGCATCAGGTTCAGCACCTGGGCCTGTACTGACACGTCGAGTGCACTGACCGGTTCGTCGGCCACGATCAAGCGCGGCCGCGTGATCAGCGCCCGCGCAATCGCCACCCGCTGCCGCTGGCCGCCCGACAGCTCGTGCGGATAGCGCGCAGCATCGGCCGCCGACAGGCCGACCGCCTGCAGCATCGCGCCCACCCGGTCTGCCTGTTCGGCCAGCGGCATCGGTGGCAGCAGGGCCAGCGGCTCGGCGATGGAGCGGCCGACCGGGCAGCGTGGGTCGAGTGAGCCGTACGGGTCCTGGAACACCATCTGGAAGCCCAGCCGGGCCTGGCGCAACGCCGGCGCGTTCAGGCGATGCAGGTCCTGCCCTTCGAAGCGCACCGCGCCGCCACTCGGGCGGTCGAGCGCCATCACCAGCCGTGCCAGCGTCGACTTGCCGGAGCCTGATTCGCCGACCACGCCGAGGTTGCGGCCAGCGGTCAATGCAAAGTTGACGCCGTCGAGCGCCTGCAGCACTGGGGCCGGCTGCGCCAAGCGTTCTCGCGGCAGCCGGAAATGGCGCGACAGTTGTTGGACTTCCAGCAGCGGCGGAGTCACGCGGCGGCTTCTTCCATGCCGACGGGGTGCAGGCAGCGCAGCATGTGGCCGGCATCGGTCAGTGCGTGTTCGAGCGGCGGGCTGGCGCGGCAGTCGGCTTGCGCGCGGTCGCAGCGTTCGGCAAAAGCGCAGCCGATCGGCCGTTCACCCGGCGCCGGCACGCGGCCGGGGATCGTGGCCAGCGGCACGTCGCGCGGCTGGCCCCAGCGTGGGCGCGCGGCAAACAGCCCGCGGGTGTAGGGGTGGCGCGGCGCTGCGAACAGGCGCTCGGTCTGCCCCTGCTCGACCACCTGGCCGGCGTACATCACCATCAGCCGCTCGACGCGCTGGGCCATCAATGCCAGGTTGTGGCTGATCAGCAGCAGCGCCATCCGGCTTTCGGCCACCAGGTCGGCGATCAGATCCAGCACTTCGCGCTGCACCGTGGCATCGAGCGCGGTGGTGGGCTCGTCGGCCACCAGCAGTTGCGGCCCGCAGGCCAGCGCGATGGCCAGAAGCACGCGCTGGCGCTGCCCACCCGACAGCTCGTGCGGATAGGCGTCGAGTCGGCGGGCGGCCTGCGGCAGGCGCACGCGCTCCAACAGGCGCAGCGCTTCGGCGCGCGAGGCGCCGGCACTGAAGCCGCGATGCCAGCGCAGGCCTTCACCGATCTGCCGGCCGATCGGGTGGAGCGGGTTCAGTGCGCTCATCGGCTCCTGGAACACCATGCCGATGTGGGCCCCGCGCAAGCGGCTCCACTGAACTTCGTCGTCAGGTTCGAGCGTCTGGCCGTTGAACTTCAGCACACCGCTGCGCGTGGCGCCTTCTGGCAGCAGGCCCATCACCGCCAACGCGGTGAGCGACTTGCCGCAGCCCGATTCGCCGATCAACCCCAGGGTCTGGCCGTGGCCGAGCGTGAACGACAGGCCATGCAGCACCTCCACCGGGCCGCGTGGGCCCGGCAACGTGACGCGAAGCTGGTCGACCTCGAGCAGCGGCGTGCTCATGGTGTAGTGGCGTTGGCGGTCAGTAGCGGGGGTTCAGGTACCAGTCCAGCGACTCGACCAGCTTGCGGTGCAGCGGGTCCATCACCGGTGCGGCGACCTGCGGGTCGTTGTACTTGAAGGTCTTCAGCTCCGGCGCGAGCAAGTTCTGCACGCGCCAGCGGTCGTAGTCGTCCAGGTGCGAGCGCCCGGCGCGCGCCGCGATGTCGCGGTCGGCCGGCTTGAGCGCGTCGGCCTTCCAGGTCTCGAAAGGCTGCAGCAGCGCGTCTTCCTCGACCTCGCCTTGCGCGTCGTCGGTGTCGAGCTTCAGGAAGCGGGCGATGCGGCCGAGCTCGCGCCCAGGGCGGGCCGACAGATCTTCCAGCCGCACGTAAAGCACTCGGCCCGGTTGGCGCTCGTCGAACTCGCGCATCGAGGCCATCAGGCCACGCCACTCGGCGCACAACGCTTCGATCGGCCGCCAGGCTTCGCCCCAGCCCTTGCCGGGCTCGTTCAGCTCGCGTCGCGAGGCGAACGCCAGCTCCGGGTTGCGCACCATGCAGATGAACTGCGCGCGCGAGAACATGCGCCCGATGCGCGGCGCGAACAGCGCGTGCAGCGGCGTCTTCTCGAGCCAGCGGCCGCGCAGCGCCTGGGTGCGGCTGCCCAGCTGCTCCGCCACCAGGCGCAAAAACAGGTCGCGGATGCGTACCGGGTCCATCGCCAACAGGTCGCGGTAGTTCGCCATGTCGATCGGCAGCAGTTCCGACAACTCGCGCAGCAGCCCGCGCGCATTGGTCGGCGAGATGAAGCGGTCGCGCGGGTGGTACTTGTCCAGGCGCTCGAAGAAATGGGTCTCGGGCAGGGTGGGCAGGCCCAGTTGCTCGGACACCAGACGCTGGCACAGCGTGGTCCCGGAGCGGGCGAAGCCGACGATGAAGACGGGCATGGAACTCCTTCTTGATAGGGTCAGCGCGAGCGGGCCAGGCGCGGGTCCAGCAGGTCGCGCAGGCCGTCGCCCAACAGGTTCAGGCCCAGCACGGCCAGCGCGATGGCGGCGCCAGGATAAACGGCCAGCGACGGGGCCTGGAACATCTGGGTCTGGGCTTCGGCCAGCATGCGGCCCCAGCTGGGCCGCGGCGGCTGTGCGCCCAGGCCCAAGAAACTGAGCGCCGCTTCGCCGAGGATCGCAGTCGAGAACTGCACCGTCGCCTGCACGATCAGCGCATTGGCGATGTTAGGCAGCACATGGCTGCGGGTGATGCCCCACGGCCCGAAGCCTGCAGCCCGCGCGGCCAGCACGTAGTCGCGCGACCAGACCTGCAGCGCCGCCGCGCGGGTGGTGCGCGCGAACACCGGCACGTTGAAGACGCCGATTGCCACCACGCCGGTGACCAGGCCCGGGCCGTAGATGGCGGCCAGCAGGATCGCGCTCAGCAGCGCGGGGAAAGCGAAGCCGAAGTCCGACAGGCGCATGACCGCCTCATCGACCCAGCCGCCCGATGCCGCAGCGAGCAACCCCAGCAGCACACCGGCACCGAGCCCGATCGTGACCGCGAACACGCCGACCAGCAGCGAGGTCTGGCTGCCGACCAGCAATTGCGCGGCCACATCGCGGCCCAGGCTGTCGGTGCCCAGCCCGTGCAACATGTTGGGGCCCTGCAGCCGCGCGTTGATGTCGATCTCGGCCGGTGGCCAGGGTTGCCAGACGATCGACAACGCGGTGGTGGCCAACAGCAAGGTCACGAGCAGACCGCCCAGCATGAAGCTGCGGTGCTTCAGTGCGCGCCGGACGAATCCGCCGCCGCTCACGCGTGTGCCACTTTCAGCCGCGGGTCGATCGCTGCGTAGAGCAGGTCGACGATGAAGTTGACGACCACGACCATCGTGACCAGCAGCATCACGACATCGCGCACGACGGCCAGGTCACGGTTGGCCACGGCCTGGAACACCAGGCGTCCGATGCCGGGCAGCACGAAGACTTGTTCGACGACCACCGTGCCGCTGATCAGGAAGGCGAACTGCAGGCCGATCACGGTCAGCACGGGGATCATCGCGTTGCGCAGCACGTGGCGCCATAAGGTAGCGCGACGGCTGAGGCCCTTGGCCCGGGCGGTGCGCACGAAGTCGTCACGCATCACGTCGAGCACCGACGAGCGGACCCAGCGCGCGAGTACCGCGGCTTGCACCGCGGCCAACGCGACAGCGGGCAGCAGCAAGGCTTGCAGGCCGGGCCAAAAGCCGCCGCCTTCGGCTTCGGTCCAACCCGGAAAGCCGCCGGCACTGAACCACTGCAGCTTCACGGAGAAAACCAGGATCAGCAGGATCGCCAGCCAGAAACTCGGCACGGCGAGGCCGAGTTGGGACAGCGTCATCACCACCACGTCGCCAGGCCGGCGATGGCGCGATGCGGCGTAAACGCCCATGGCCAGCGCGAGAGCAACGGTCATCGCCATGGCCAGCACGGCCAGCGGCAGCGTGACCTGCAGCCGCTCGGCGATCAGCGTAGCGGTGGGGGCATCGTAGGAGGTCGAAACGGCGCTGTGGCCGTGCAACCAGCCGCCCGCCCAGTCGGCGTAGCGCTCAAGCGCCGGTCGATGCAGCCCGAGCTTGGCTTCGAGGGCTGCAATCGACTCGGGCGTGGCCGAATCACCAAGAATCACTTGCGCCACGTTGCCGGGCAGCAGCTCCAGCACCGAGAAGATCAGCGCGGAAGCGGCGGCCAGCGTGGCCAGCAGGGTCAGCAGTCGCTTGAGAAGGAACAGACCCATGCGGGCGGTCGCGAGGCGGGAAGCGGCGTCCTGCCAATGATGCAGGAAAGCGCCGCGTCCGGCCCGGTCGACCGGCCAAAGTCAGTGGCTTAGCGGTCTTGCTGGTTCTCGTGACGGGCGAGCGCGGCGAACAGGTCGGCCGCAAAACCCGGGTCGGTGTTCTGCACCGAGATCGCCAGGTGGCGGACTTCGTCGGCGGACATGTCCTGGCTGCGCTTGGGCTGGTGGGTGAACAGACCGCTCAGCAGGCGGCCGGCAGCGACGAACAGGTCGGCCGCGGCACGGGCGCCACGCGGAATGCTCAGCGTCGGGCCGTAGGTGAAGGTCTTCGAGGTGATGGCAGTCATGGTGAAACTCCTGAAAGTGGGGCTGGTGCCGCGGTGGCGGCTGACTCAGCGAACAGCCGACGCGGTGTCGGCGGCTGTATGGGATGGGGTGGCACAGCGTGGGCGGGCGACGTCGCGCAGCGCCGCGGCGAGGGCCGGGTTGGTGGACTGCAGCCGATCGGCTTGCTGCAGCAGCGCTGGCGCCGCGTGCAGCCGACCGGTCGTTTCCATGGCCGTCCAAAGACGGGCCCAGCTTTCGGCCAGTTGTCGACGCAGCACCTGCTTCAGCGAAGCGGCGCGGCCGTGGGCCTTGGCAGCATGCATCAGGGAGGAGTGGGTCAGCGAACTCATCGATGTCGCCGCTACAGACGGCGCCTGGTTGGATCAGATGGTGCAATCCTAGGGTTTATACGTACTTGCGTCTACTGAATATTGTTCAGGTAAGGTATACATAGATCGCATATCAGGCCGCACCATGAACTTCCGCACACTCGACCTGAACCTGCTGCGCGTCTTCGACGCGGTGATGGCCGAAGGCAGCCTGACGCGCGCTGCGCAGGTCCTGGCGATGACCCAGCCGGCCGTCAGCCATGCGATCAAGCGGCTGCACGACGCGGTCGGCGAGGCCCTGTTCGAGCGCAGTGCCCACGGCATGAAGCCGACAGCACGAGCCCGGACGCTGTGGCCGCAGGTGCGCAGTTCGTTGGCGGGCCTGCAGCAGACGCTGGCGCCGGCCGAGTTCGACCCTCGGCATGACGCGGTGAACCTGAGGTTGGCGATGGCCGATGCGACGGCGGCGCTGCTGTTGCCGCCCTTGGTGAGCGCGATCGAAGAACAGCGGGCGCTCGCCAACTTGCGCGTGCTTCCGCTCACCACCCGCGATCCTCGCGCGCTGCTGGAGCAAGGCGAATGCGACCTGGCCGTCGGCTACTTCCCGGAGGCGATTGCCCATGTCGACGCCCAGGGCGCCGACGCCAGCCTGCGCCACCAGCGCCTGTCGCAGACCCGGTATGTCTGCGTGATGCGGCGCGGCCACCCGTTGGCCGAGGCCGGTGGCTTGACGCTCGACGCCTTCTGCGCCGCTTTCCATTTGCTGGTCAGCTTCTCCGGTCGACCACATGGCTTCGTCGACCAGGCTTTGGCGGGCCTGGGTCGCCAGCGCCGCATCATGCTGACGGTCAACCAGTTCTTCACCGCCGGCTTGATCGTCACCCAGTCCGACCTGTTGACGGTGCTGCCCGAAAGCTTCGTCCCGGCCACCGGCTTCCAGGAGCAACTCGTGACCTGCGACCTGCCGTTCGAACTGGGCCGGGTCAATATCGAGATGCTGTGGCACATGCGGCGCGATGCAGAGCCGGCGCACCGGTGGCTCAGGCGCTTGATTGATCCAACGCGATGAGGCGCCTCCGTCGGCCAGCGGAGTTCCCGCAACGACAATTCGTTGAGACCAGGTCATCACGAGCCGTGTAGGCTTCGCGCCTTTCGCACCGCTCGCGGGCGCGAGACAGACCAATCAATCTTGAGGGAGTGAACATGCGAACCAGCATGTGGATGAACGCGTGCCCGCGTCCTATGTTTGCGGCCATGGCAGCAACATGGATCCTGGCCGCCTGTGGTGGTGGTGGCGGATCGGGCGGCGACGCCTCATTCAAAGTGGCGCTCAGCGTGGACGGCGTCGCGGACGCGTCGAACCCGATGAGCGTCGGCGAGACCACCACCATCACCGCGCCATCGGGCGCCACGCTGACTTTCGAATCGAACGGCGACGCCGTATGGACTTTGGCGGCCACCAGCAGTGACTATGACGTCCGCACGGACTCTGCGCGCAGCAAGTCGATCGTTGTGACCAGCAACGGCGGCGGTGGCTTGTCCCTCGTGTTCGCGAATGCGGCGATACCGTCTCAGACATTGACGCTGAACGTGGTCGTCGAGCCAAAGCATTTCGAGCGCGTGGCGATGACCGAAGGCGAAGTGGCCGATTGGGCCAACACCGTCGTGCTGTTGTCGGGCGGGACGCTCGATTCGCCGTATCGCCGGCGTTCGGCATTGATTGGGAGCGACGGCCACTATCGTCAGGACTCAGCCGTTGCATGGAATCCGGATGAATTCACCTACCGCTATCTGTTCGATGCCGATGACCGCCAGACCGGCTATCAGGACCTGACTTCTGCTCACGCGTGCACCTACTCCAGTCCCTTGGCGGACGTCACGTACCCGTTGTACGTCGGCAAGACTTGGTCGGTCACCGCGCAGAAGACTTGCAATGACACTCCGGACGTCCGCGGGACCGCGACAGTCAGCGTCGTCGAGGCCTTCGAGCCCGTCACCGTGGGAGCAGGAACGCATGACACACTGCGTATCCGCACTGAAACGACCTACTCTGGCTTGCCTGACAGCGACGTGCCAGGGGGTACCTTCACCGAGTCGGAAACCTGCTGGTGGGCAGTCGACCTTGGTCGCCAGGTCAAGTGTGAAGCCACCATGCACTACCCGGCCGGTACGCAGGACCCCAAGATCGTGAGCCAGTCTCGATCGCTTGTGGCCTTCGGGCACTGAGTTGCAGTGACACAAAAACAAGAACGGGCCACAGGGCCCGTTCTTTCTTGATGGGAGTGAGTCGTTCAGCCCGCCAACACCGCCGCCATCGCGTCCGCCGTGCGTTCGACGTTGCCGTTGTTCAGGCCCGCCACGCACATGCGGCCGGTGCGGATGACGTAGACCGCAAACTCTTCGCGCATGCGGTCGACCTGGGCCACCGTCAGGCCGGTGTAGCTGAACATGCCGCGCTGGGTCAGGAAGTAGCTGAAGTCACGGCCCGGGACTTTGGCGCTGACGATCGCGTGCAGGCGCTGGCGCATTGCCTGGATGCGGGTGCGCATCGCGTCGACCTCGCTGAACCAGAGTGCCTTCAGCTCCGGCGTGCCGAGGATCGTTGCGACCAGTTGGCCACCGTGCAGCGGCGGGTTCGAGTAGTTGCGGCGCACGGTGAACTTCAGCTGGCCCAGGACCAGCGCGGCTTCCGCGGCGTTCGGGCAGACGACGCTCAAGGCACCGCAGCGCTCACCGTAGACGCTCATGCTCTTCGAGAACGAGTTCGCGATGAAGAACGACAGGCCGGCATCGGTCAGTGCACGCACGGCGTAAGCGTCTTCTTCGATGCTGTCGCCGAAGCCCTGGTAGGCCAGGTCAAGGAAAGCGAGCAGCTGGCGCTCCTTCAGCACCGGGACCAGCGCGTCCCACTGTGCCTTCGTCAGGTCGACGCCTGTCGGGTTGTGGCAGCAGGCGTGCAGCAGCACCACGCTTTTCGGCGGCAGCGTGGCCAGCGCGTCGCGCATCGCGTCGAAGCGCAGGCCACCGGTGGCGCTGTCGTAGTACGGGTAGGTGTTGACGGTCAGGCCGGCGCCTTCGAAGACCGCCTTGTGGTTGTCCCAGGTCGGGTCGCTGAGCCAGACGGCGCTGCCGGGGAACCAGGTCTTGATGAAATCGGCGCCGACCTTCAGGCCTCCGCTGGAGCCCACTGCCTGCATCGTCGCGATGCGGCCTTCGGCGATCGCCGAGTGGCCTTCGCCCCATAACAGCTGCGGCACGACAGCGCGGAAGTTTGCCGCGCCTTCCATCGGCAGGTAGGGCTTCGGGCCGACATGGGCTGCCAGCACGGCTTCGGCCTTGCGCACGGATTCCATCACCGGGATCTTGCCCGCGTCGTCGAAGTAGATGCCGATCGACAGGTTGATCTTGCCCGCGCGGGGGTCCTTCTGAAAATCTTCGTTCAGCGACAGGATCGGGTCGCCGGCGTAAGGCGCGATGTGGGCAAACATGGGCAGGCTCTGGCTCTGGGTGGATCGGAAGGCGGATTATCCGACCAGCCATTCGAGCCAGCTGCCGTGGGGGTGTGAGCGGGCCAGCAGTTGGTGACGGGGTTCTTGCGATCCGGCCGAACTGAGGGTCCAGAAGGTGTGGCTCGCGGCTTCGGTGCGGGCCTCGCCGGGCAGGGGCGACAGGTCTGGCGCGAGACCGGTGGTTGCGTGGCAGCGCTCGCCGTCTTCTGCGCTCAGCCACCACACGCCTTGCGACTGGACGCGCTCCAGGACGCGCTGACTGTGGCGCTGCAGATCGTCGGCGCCGAAGTAGGCCAGCACCCAGCTGTTGAACAGCACCGGCGTGGTGTCGCTCGGCAGCTGGCGCAGCCATTCGTCCAGCACGGCCAGGCTGTCCTCAGCCTGCAACACCGGGTCGTGTGCCTCGCGGGCCAACGCCGCGGCGGACATCAGACGTTCGTTGCGCACGCGATCGCTCGGCCACAGGCAGGCACGCAGCCAGCGCATCGCGTCTTCATCGTGCACATTGAGGGTGGCCTGATCGACCCCGGTACGGGCTGTGAGCCGCCACGCCGACTCAGCCAGCAAGGCCGGCGGCAGTGGCCGGTTCAGCACCCGGCAACTCAGCTCGGGCGCGGCCGGGGCACTCGGCCCGACGTTGTGCAGTTCGCCTGCTTGGCGGTAGGCGATGCGGTAGCGGTCCACGCCCAGGTTCAGGCCCGCGCTGCAACCGAAGTCGAACAACGCGAGGCGTGGCCGACCGGACTGGCGCGCGATCTCGGCCAGCGCCGGCCACAGAACCGTGCAGCGGCCGATCTCATTCGTCTGTGTGCGGTGGCTGGCCATCACGGCGCGCAAGCTTGCTTGGTGCGCCTGCGCGAACGTCTCCAGTGCGTCCAACAAATGTCGGTCAGGCGCCCGCGCGCCGCCCACGCTGGCGTAATAGGCGGCCAGCGCCGACGCCGGCGCGCCAACGTCGGCTTCTTCGAGCACCTGGGCGTGCAATGCCGCCAGGATCAGCACGGCGCGCCGCTGCGTCGGCGGAGCCGCGTCCAACAGGCTCAGCAGCTGCGGCGAGCGGGCGATCAGCCGCGACAGCACTTCATACAGCGGCTCTTCGGGATAGTCGCGGCGCTCGACGCAAGCCTCGAAGACAGCCGCCAGCGGGTGCTCCGCCAGCGGTCTACCGGTGAACTCATTGAAAAGCTGGGTGGGCATCGATGCATTCATGCCGGTCAGCATATCGACGCCATCGTGCGTGAAATGTCGGGTGCCCGACAATGCTGCACGGGACTTCCATGGTCGCCATGAACTTCGCTGATCCACCCCATGCGCGATGACCTGCTGGCCTTGTTGGCCGCCAACTTTCCCGATGTAGCGATCTCGCCCGCCGCGCGCGCGACACTGGGCCGGTTGGTGACGGTGCGCCAATGGCCGCGGGGTGCCGTGGTCTTTTCGCCCGGGCAGCCAACGACCGCGCTGTACGGCGTGCTGGCCGGTGAAATCGAGGTCCGTTTCGTGACCGTCGATGGGGCGGTGTCGGTGGTGGACCATGTGCCGGCGCCGCGCCTGTTTGGCCTGGCATCGTTTGCCAGTGGCGTGCCGTCGAGCTATGAGGCCGTGGCCCGGCGGCTGACACGGCTGGCAGTTTTCGGCCCCGCGGCCTATGCCACCCTGCTGGAAGAGGTGCCCGGCATTGCGCGCGCGCTGCTGGCCGAACTGGCGCGGCGTCACGGCGAAACTCTGCGTCTGCTGGAGGCTGCGCGCCACTCCAGCGCGATCGAGCGCCTGACGCTCGCCCTGGCCCAGTTGCAGAGCGACGGGCGTGTGCTGCGCACCGATGCGCAGGGCTGGCGCTGGCTGCGCAGCACCCAGGCCGAACTGGCGGCGCTGGCCGGGCTGTCGCGCCAGACGGTCAACGAGCTGATGACGGCCTTGGCGCAGCAGGGCCGCGTGCGGCCCGGCTACGGCGGCTTGTGGTTGCCGCCGCCTTGACCGCGCAGGCTCAGGAAGCGGCCAGCGCCGCCTCGATGTCCTTGGCGATCTTGTCCGGCTCGTCCTGCGGCGCGTAGCGCTTGAGAACCTGCCCGTCGCGGCCGACCAGGAACTTGGTGAAGTTCCACTTGATCGCCTCGGTGCCGAGGAAGCCCGGCTTCTCGCCCTTCAGCCATTGCCACAGCGGGTGCGCGCCACTGCCGTTGACCTCGACCTTGGCCATCATCGGGAAGTTGACGCCGTAGTTCATCTCGCAGAACGACGCGATCTCGTCGTTGTTGCCCGGGTCCTGCGCGCCGAACTCGTTGCTGGGAAAGCCGACGACAGTCAGGCCCTGTTGGCCATACCGTTCCCACAAGCCCTGCAGGCCCTTGAACTGCGGCGTGAAGCCGCAGGCGCTGGCGGTGTTGACGATCAACAGCACCTGGCCCTTGAATTGGCTCAAGGCCACGGGCTTGCCGTCGATGGTCTGGGCATTGAAATCGTAAACGCTGCTCATGGGTGTCTCCGCGTGAAAGCGGACGCGATGCTAGCGCGGCGCAAAGCCACGCTCCGCGTCAGGGGCGCAAGGCGGCCAGCACCGCGGCGCCGATGATCAAGGCGCCGCCGAGCGCCAGCACCGGCGTCAACGCGCCGGCCCCGAGCGCGAGCGCCGAGCCCGAGGCGAACACCACCTCGGTCAGCATGATCACCGCGGTGGCATTGGCCGGCAGCCTTGCGGCGCCGTACTGCAGCGCCATGTTGCTGAGCAGGAACAATCCGCCGAGCAGCGCAGCGAACACCAGCCAGCTGGGTGCCAGAAAGGTGGGTGGCGGGACCTGCGGGGCGCCGATCGTCAGCGCCAACGCGGCCGATACAACCGTGCCACCGAAGAACATCGCCAACGCACGGGACGATTCGCTGCGCTGAGATTCCCGCCGCAGCATCACGTTGTTCAACGCAAAGCTGAAGCCACCGATCAGCCCGAGCGCATCGGTCAGTTGCAGTGGCCCCATCGGGTGGCCCGGCTCCGGCCACAGCACGATGGCGGCGCCGGCCAGTGCCATCCCCACACGCAGCATCGCGGCGCGCGTGACGGCCTCTTTCAGCACCACCCGGGCCAGCAAGACCGCCCACAGCGGCATCAGGTAAAACAGCAGCACCACCCGCACCACGTCGCCGACGGTGACGCCCCAATTGAACGTGGCGTTGGTGGTGCCCGAGGCCAGCATGATCAGCCACAGTGCCGGGGTACGCAGGAACTGCCGCAGCGCCGCCGGCCGGCTGCCAGCGATCACCAGCACGGCCATCAGGTAGATGCCAGCGGTCGTCCACAGCGGGTGCAGGCCGGCCTGCTCGTGCAGTTGGCGGAAGGCCCACCACGAGGTGCCCCAGATCAGCGCGTTCAGCACCAGGGCCAGTGCCGGCCGCCAGCGCTGGCCTGTGGCCGCCGCTGGGAGCATCAATGCCTATCCGAGCGGGCGATGGCCAACAGGCGCTCGACCTCGGCGCGGTGCACGACGCTGTTGCGCTGGTGCCAGCGGCGGATCCACCACATCGTGCCGGCGACGCCGACGCCGAACACCGCAATCGTCGAGAAGGCCGACAGGCCGACGCGCGTCATGCCGGTGTAGAACGCACCCAGGCCCAGGATGCAGGCCTGCTCGTTGAAGTTCTGCACCGCGATCGAGCGGCCGGCGCCCATCAGGTTGTGGCCGCGGTGCTGCAGCAGCGCGTTCATCGGCACCACCAGGTAGCCGCCAACGGCACCGAGCAAGACCAGGAACGGCGCAGCCACCCAGACGTTGGTGATCACGTTCAGGCCGATCACCAGCACACCCATCGCGATGCCCAGCGGGATGACGTTGGTGGCGCGGTCCAGCTTCATCAGGAACGACGCCACGACGGCGCCGACCGCGGTGCCGATCGCCACCACGCCGACCAGCGACGAAGCCCGCGTCGTGTCGTAGCTCAGCGCCACGGCAGCCCAGGCAAAGACGATGACGCGCAGGTTGCCCGACACGCCCCAGAACAAGGTGGTGGTGGCGAGCGAGATCTGCCCCAGGCGGTCGTTCCACAAACGAGCATTGCACTGACCGAAGTCGCGCACCAGCTCGACCACGTTGATGCTCAGTGGCTGCAGCGGCGCTTCGGTGCGCGGAATCTTCAGGTTGAACGCGGCGGCAATCACATACAGCGCCACCATGACCGAGATCGCCGCCTCGGGGGGCGTGTCGATGCCGGTATCGAGCATCGGCAGATCGACACCCAGCAACATCGAAGCCATGCGGGGCCCGACCAGCTGACCGCCCAACAGCACGCCTAGGATCACCGACGAAATGGTCAGCCCTTCGATCCAGCCATTGGCCTTGACCAGCTGCGAGGGCGGCAGCAGTTCGGTCAGGATGCCGTACTTGGCTGGCGAATAGGCCGCGGCACCGAGGCCGACGACCGCATACGCCAGCAGCGGGTGGCCGCCGAACAGCATCATCAAACAACCCACGACCTTGATGCTGTTCGAATAGAACATCACCTGGCCTTTGGGCACGGCGTCGGCAAAGGCGCCGACCATGGGGGCCAGGACGACGTAGAACAGCGCGAACATCGGGATCAGCGCTGGCGTCTGCCAGCTCGGGGCCCCGGTGGTCTTCAACAGTTCGATCGCCCCGACCAGCAATGCGTTGTCTGCCAGCGAGCTGAAGAACTGCGCTGACATGATGGTGTAGAAGCCTTTTTTCATGCGGCTGAGCGCCGTGCGCCTTCGGATGGGCGCGCCAGGGCGGGGTCTCGTCTCCAGAGAGCAAAAAGCGTGGGGTTTATAGCATGCGAGGTTGGCAGCTCGTCGGGCGCCGGCCCAGCCCCTTGGCCAGCCTCGGGGCCGCACTGGCAGAATTCCCGACGAAGGAAAGACCCCATCCATGCCCCGCCCGATCGAAGCCCTGATCCATACCGAAGCCCTCGCCCACAACCTGTCGAGGGCCCGCGATTGCGCGCCCGATGCGCGGGTCTGGGCAGTGGTCAAGGCCAACGCCTATGGCCATGGCATCGAGCGGGCCTACGCCGGTTTGCGCGGCGCCGACGGCTTCGCCTTGCTGGACCTGAACGAGGCCGAGCGCCTGCGCGCCCTCGACTGGCGCGGCCCGATCCTGCTGCTCGAAGGCGTGTTCGAGCCGCGCGACCTGGAGCTGTGTTCGCGCCTGAACCTGTGGCACGTGGTGCACTGCGAACAGCAGATCGACTGGCTGGCCGCACACAAGACGCACCAGCCGCACCGCGTGTTTCTGAAGATGAACAGCGGCATGAACCGGCTCGGATTTCGCCCGTCCGCCTTCCGCACCGCATGGGCGCGGCTCAATGCTTTGCCGCAGGTTGACGAGATCGCATTGGTCACGCACTTTTCCGACGCTGATGCCGACCGTTTCGGCACCAACGGCATCGCGCACCAGGTGCAGGCTTTCCACGAGGCGACGCACGACCTGCCCGGCGAGCGCTCGCTGGCCAACAGCGCGGCGACGCTGCGCCACCTGGGCGACGCGCGCGTCCGGTCGGACTGGGTACGCGCCGGCATCATGAGCTACGGCGGCGTGCCGGACTACCCGGAGCACGACGGCACGCACTGGAACCTGCGCCCGGCGATGACGCTGCGCTCGCGCCTGCTGGCGGTGCAGTCGATCGAGCCGGGCGAGTCGGTCGGCTACGGCAGCGCCTTTGTCGCCGAACGGCCGCAGCGCGTTGGCGTCGTCGCCTGCGGTTATGCCGACGGCTACCCGCGCCATGCCGGCAGCGGCACGCCGGTGCTGGTCGACGGTGTGCGCACCACCACGGTGGGCCGCGTGTCGATGGACATGATCGCGGTCGACCTGACGCCGGTGCCCGCCGCGCAAATGGGCAGCGAGGTCACGCTGTGGGGCGAAGGGCCGCACGGCACGCGCTTGCCGATCGACGAGGTGGCGCGCGCCGCCGGCACGATCGGCTACGAGCTGATGTGCGCGCTGGCGCAGCGCGTGCCTGTGAGCGTGGTGTGACGACGCGCCGCCCCAGGCGAGACGCGGTCGACGCGTTCCACTTCGAGCAGGCCACCTGCGCCGATCTGCGTGAACGCCGCTGGTTGCGGTTGCATGCGCTGATGCTCGGCGCCGTCAGCCTGGCGCTGTGCTGGGCCGTGTCACGGGTGCTCGATGCGATGGGTGTCGACTCGCTCGCCTGGCGACCCCTGATCGCACTGTGGCTGAGCTATCCGTTGTACCTGGGACTGATGGCCTTGTGGGCGCGCTGGCTGCTGTCGCGCGACGCGGGCGCCGTCGACCTCGGGCCGGGCGACCTGCTGGACGCCGCGGACGGGCTGGTCAATGCGCGCGGCTCGATCTTCCGCACGGGCGGCGGCGGCAACTTCGGTGGGGGCGGCGCAAGCGGCGACTTCGGCGACGCGGGCGACGTCTTGGGTGGGGTTGGAGACGGCGCTGGGCTCTGCCGACGAAGGCGTGGTCGTCGTCGTGCCGCTGGCGCTGGTCATCGGCGTCGCGTTGGCGATCGCGGCTGGACTCGGCCTGCTGGTCTTCGGTCTTTTCGGTGTCGAAGTGCTGCTGGGCATCGCCGTCGAAATCGCATTCGCCTCGGTCGGTGGTGCGCTGGCCTGGCGCGCCCGCCGCGAAGGCTGGCTGCGGCACGCACTGCGTCGCACTTTCACACCCATGCTGGGCCTGAGCGCTGTCACCGCGGCGGCAGGCTGGGCCTTGCACCACTGGCTGCCCCAGGCCCACACTGTGCCGCAGGCGTTGCGCCTGTTGTGGCCATGACGCCCCTTTTCCGTCACTTCGAGACCCCATGGACCTGCCTTCGCACCAACTGTCGATGACCGTGCTGATGACGCCCGACATGGCGAACTTCAGCGGCAACGTGCACGGCGGCACGATCCTGAAGCTGCTCGACCAGGTCGCCTACGCCTGCGCCAGCCGCTACGCCGGGCGTTACGTGGTCACGCTCAGCGTCGACCAGGTGATGTTCCGCCAGCCCATCCATGTCGGCGAGCTGGTGACCTTTCTCGCCTCGGTCAACCACACCGGCACCTCGTCGATGGAGATCGGCATCAAGGTCGTGGCCGAGAACATCCGCACCCAGGTCGTGCGGCACGCCAACAGCTGCTTCTTCACGATGATCGCAGTCGGCGACGACGGCAAGCCGGTCGCGGTGCCGCCGCTGCAGCCGTCCAGCCTCGACGAAAAGCGGCGCGCCGAAAACGCCAAGGTGCGGCGCCAGTTGCGCAGCGAGATGGAGCAGCGCCAGCGCGAGATGCGCAGCGCATCAGCGCCGGACGGCACATCGGCGTGAAGCCGGGGCCGCGCATCGACGAGGCCGAGGTCGAGTTCAGCGCGATTCGGGCCCAGGGCGCGGGCGGGCAGAACGTCAACAAGGTCTCGAACGCAGTGCACCTGCGCTTCGACATCCGTGCGTCGTCTTTGCCGGAGGCATTGAAAGAGCGGTTGCTGGCCTGGCCCGACGCGCGCATCACCGCCGATGGCGTGGTGGTGATCAAGGCGCAGGAGCACCGCAGCCTGCCGATGAACCGCGCCGACGCGATGGCGCGGTTGCAGGAGCTCGTCGACGCGGCGGCCCATGTGCCCAAGGCTCGGCGCGCGACCAAGCCGACGCGGGGCTCTCAGCAGCGGCGCCTGGCGGGCAAGGCCTTGCGCGGCGTGGTGAAGGCCGGCCGCGGGCGCGTCAACGAGTGACGCTTCAGGCGACGCGCTTGAACGTGGCCAGGAACGCCCCGGCCAGCACGAACAGGCTGCCGAAGACACGGTTCATCCCCCGCATCTGACGCGGCGTGCGAAACAGGCCCAGCACCTTCGAAGCCAGCGCGGCATAACCGCTCATCACGCAGAACTCGACCAAGCCGAAGGTTGCGCCGATCACCAGGTATTGCGCGAGCAGCGGCTGGGTGGTGTCGACGAACTGCGGCAGTACCGCGATCAGGAACACCGTGCCCTTGGGGTTCACCGCGTTGATAGTCCAGCCGCGCAGGATCAGCGTGCGGGTGCTCATCTGGCCGGCGCCTTCATCGCGCGCAACCAGCGGCGCCGCTGGCGCGCGCCACTGCTGAATGCCCAGCCAGACCAGGTAGGCGACGCCCAGCCATTTGACGACGCCAAACGCCGTGTTGGAGGTGGCCAGCAAGGCGCCCAGACCGACACCGACGACTGCCAGCTGGGTCCACACGCCGAGTGCCAGGCCAAAGGCAATGCGTTGGCCGCGCTGATAGCCGTGGTTCAGGCCGGCGCCCATCGCGGCGATGGCGCCAGGGCCGGGCGAGAGGCTGATCGCCACAGTCGCCAAAAAGAACGGGATCCAGGTGCCAAGTTCCACTGCGGGCTTTCAAAGCAGCCGCAAGCGGCCGGGAACGGCCAGTGTAGGAGGTGGCGGCTTTCCCACGCCGGCGGTGGGTTGGCCATCAGAGGGCCCTAAAGAGCGCGCGAAGCGTGGCCTTAATTGTCCCAACCGACCAGTGACAGCACCTGTTCGATCACGTCGCCCGTGGCGGGCGTGCGGAACAGGCGGATGCCGGCGCGGTCGGCGCGGGCGCGCATCGCCGCGGTGCCGGGTTCGGCCAGCAACGCCACCTGGCAGCGGGGTTGCGCCTTGCGCAGGCGCTGTGCGAAGGCCAGGCCGGTTTCGCCCGGCAGGTCGATGATCACCAAGTCGGTCTCGTCGTCGGCCACCTCGGCCAGCGCGCTGTCGGCATCGTTCGCTTCGTTGACCCGCGCATCCGGCCAGCGGTTGCGGATCAGGCGGGCCGCGTGGGTTCGCGACACCGCACGGGCGTCGACCACGAGGATGGACGGAGCGAGGACGACGGCAGTGCTCATGGTGGTGTCGGAGGGCGGGTCCGCGAAGTGGTGAAGGTCTGCCAACGGATGATCGGCCGGCCGCGCCGACAATGAAGCCCGGAAACGCAGGCGGGTCCCCCCGCAATTCGCCCCTATTTCACGAAGCCGCGGCCCAGCCGCGCCGTGCCGTCACGATGTCTTCATGAGCAAATCCAAGTCGATCTACGTCTGCAGCCAGTGCGGCGGCACCAGCCCCCGCTGGCTGGGCCAATGTCCGCATTGCAAGGCCTGGAACACGCTGGAGGAATCGGTGGCCGAGCCAGCCGCAGGCGCCGCCAAGAACCGCTTCCAGTCGCTGGCCAGGCCGCAGCCGGTGGCGACGCTGAGCGAAATCGAAGCCGCCGAAGTGGCGCGCACGCCGACCGGGCTGGAAGAGCTCGACCGGGTGCTCGGCGGCGGGATCGTCGAAGGCGGTGTGGTGCTGATCGGCGGCGATCCAGGCATCGGCAAGAGCACCTTGCTGCTGCAGGCGGCCGATGTGTTGTCGCAGCAGATGAAGGTGTTGTACGTGACCGGCGAAGAATCCGGCGCCCAGATTGCGCTGCGGGCGCACCGGCTGGGCTTGCCGGGCAAGGCGCTGCGCGTGCTGGCCGAGATCCAGCTCGAACGCATCCAGGCGACGCTGGAGGCCGAGCAGCCGGCCTTCTGCGTCATCGACTCGATCCAGACGCTGTACTCCGACCAGCTGTCCAGTGCGCCCGGCTCGGTCGCCCAGGTGCGCGAATGCGCGGCGCAGCTGACCCGCACCGCGAAGGCGTCAGGGTGCACCGTGGTGCTGGTCGGCCATGTGACGAAAGAAGGTGCGCTGGCCGGGCCGCGGGTGCTGGAGCACATCGTCGACACGGTGCTGTACTTCGAAGGCGACACGCACTCGAGCTTCCGGCTGGTGCGAGCGATCAAGAACCGCTTTGGCGCGGTCAACGAGATCGGCGTCTTCGCGATGACCGAGAAGGGGTTGAAGGGCGTCAGCAATCCCAGCGCAATCTTCTTGTCGACTCATGGCGAACCGGTGCCGGGCTCGTGCGTGATGGTCACGCTCGAGGGCACGCGGCCGATGCTGGTCGAGATCCAGGCGCTGGTCGATTCGGGCGGACCGAGCCCGCGGCGGCTGTCGGTGGGCCTGGATCGCGACCGGCTGGCGATGCTGCTGGCGGTGCTGCACCGCCACGCCGGCGTCGCCTGCCTGGACCAGGACGTCTTCGTCAATGCGGTCGGTGGCGTGCGCATCAGCGAGCCGGCAGCCGACTTGGCGGTGTTGCTGGCTATTCGCAGCAGCCTTGCAGGCAAGCCCTTGCCGCGCGGTTTCGTCGCGTTCGGCGAGGTGGGGCTGGCTGGCGAGGTGCGGCCGGCGCCGCGCGGGCAAGAGCGGCTGAAAGAGGCCGCCAAGCTGGGTTTTTCGGTGGCGCTGGTGCCCAAGGCCAATGCGCCGAAGAAGCCGATCGAGGGCCTGACGATTCACCCGGTCGAGCGCATCGAGCAGGCGATCGATATGCTGCGCGAATTGAGCTGATTCACACGGGCCGCATGAGCGCAAACACCTTACCGTCGACCACGCGTTGGGCGATCATGTCCGACATCCACGGCAACCTGCCAGCCCTGGAGGCGGTGGTGGCCGAGTTGAGTGCCGAGGGCATCACCCAAGTGGTGCAACTCGGTGATGCGCTGTCTGGCCCGCTGTGGCCGGCCGAGACCGCCGATCGCCTGGTCGCGCTGGAGTGGCCGGCGATTGCCGGCAACCATGAGCGCCAGGTGCTGACGCTGCCGCGCGAACGCCAAGGCGCCAGCGACGCGTTTGCCGCCGAGCGGTTGAACGAAGCGCAGCGTGCCTGGCTGCGCAGCCTGCCGCCCACGCGCTGGCTGGCGCCGGAGATCTTCTGCTGCCACGGCACGCCCGACAGCGACCTCGTCTATTTCCTGGAAACCGTCGTGCCGGGCCGCGATGTCGACGGCTCGAATGGCATCCGAGCGGCCACGGCTGCCGAGCTGACGGAACGACTGGGCGCCGTGCGTGCACCAGTGGTCCTTTGTGGCCACACCCATGTGCCGCGCCTCGCCACCGTCGATGGCTGTCTGTTGTTGAACCCGGGCAGTGTCGGCCTGCCGGCCTTCGACGACGACCACGGGCATCCGCATCGGGTCGAAAACGGCAGCCCACTGGCGCGCTGGGCGGTGATCGAGCGCGGTGCGCAGGGATGGCGCGCCTGTCTGCGCGCCACGCCTTATGACCACGAGCAGGCGGCTCAACAGGCCGAGCGCAATGGCCGCGGCGATTGGGCCGATGCGTTGCGCACCGGCCGGGTCGACCGCACCGAGCGTGAAGTGGTGGCAGCGCGGGTCAATGGGACTGCCGCATGAACCGGGACGCCACGCTGAGTTGGGTCCTGGGCGTCGTTGCGGTGGCCGTGGGCTACGTGCAGTGGGGTTGGCAGGGCGTGGTCTTGGCGACCACTCTGGTGGTGTTCTGGATGCTGTTGCAGTTCGGCCGTGCACTGCGTGTCATGCGCGATGCCGCGGCGGCACCGGTTGGCAGCGTGCCCAGCGCGGTGATGCTGCACGCGAAGCTTCGCCAAGGTCTGCGCCTGCCCCAGGTACTGCGCCTGACAGGCAGCCTGGGTCGCCGTGTGGCAGAAGAGCCAGAGACCTTTGAGTGGGCCGATACATCGGGCGCTGTGGTGCGCACCGAGTGGCTGGACGGACGTCTGGCGCGTTGGGATTTGGTGCGCCCCGCCGACACGGCAGAGGCGCTGTCGGCGGGCGTGCCGCCCGCCTGAAGCGAAAGCGACGTGGAGCGCGCGGGCTCAGCCGCCCAGACGGCGCCGGCGCAGCGCCGACACGCCCAGCACCGCCAAGCCGCTGATGAACATCGCGTAGGCGCCCGGCTCGGGCACCGCCAGCGTCTGGTACCAGGCGCTGGTCGTGCCGCTGTAATCCAGCCCTTGCACATGGGCGCCGATGTTGCTGAAGTGGCCGGCGCCGCCGGTCCAGGTCCAGCTGACCGATTCGTCATCGACGAGTCGATCTTTCTTCTTGCCGGTCAGGTCGAAACGGAATTCCCAGCCACCGTTCGGGCCGCCGCCGTTGGCGAGGCTGACCGGCGCGTCGCCGCTGACGCCGCCGATGCCGCCCACTTGGTCACCATCGATCGCCAGCGCACCGATGAAAGGCTGCTTGCCGTCGAACAGGTCGAGGTTTTGCGCGTCGAGGGTGAACAGGACGTCGTTGCCCGAGACGGTGGCGCTCAGGGTCGCGAAGTCGACCTGGGCGGGTGCGCCGTCACCAGACAGCAGATCGCCGAAGTGGTAGACGGTGGTTTGGGCGCTGGCGGCCAGCGGCTGGAACAGACCCGCCAGCAGCAGCGCAGCGGCGGTGTACGTGAATCGATTGCGAAGTTTCATGGTGAAACCCTCCACCAAGGACCGAGTCATGACAGGCTGGGCGACGGCCGCAGCACCCCTGACTCTGGAATTTGACGCCGATCGTAACTGAGCGTGTCCTTCTGCGCAGTCCCTAACCTCGACGCTGCTCAACGTTTTGTGCAGTACCGGTGCCGAGTCGGAGGTGGCCCGCCGTAGGAAAAAATGCCGAGCGGCTGGAGTGCGGCTCGGCATTGAGGGCGTTCATCGCCCGTCGTTCGTGCTGGTCAGCGCGGGCGGCGGCGGCGGGCAACCACGCTGATCACACCCAAGCCAGCCAGCATCAGCGCATACGAGTTCGGTTCCGGCACGGCCAACGCGGCGTCGTACCAGGCGTTGTTGGTCTCGCCGTACGAGATGCCCTTCACATGGGCCGCGAAGTCGGCGTAGTGGCCGGCGCCGTCGACCCAGGTCCATGAGACCACTTCGTTGTCGACCAGCTTGCCGCTGGTGTCGCTGAAGTCGAATTTGAACTCGAAGCTGCCGTCCGGGCCGTTGCCCTTGCCCATCGTCACGTTGGCGTCGCCGGTGACGTCGGACACGGCACCGGTCTTCAGGCCATCGACCGACATCGCGCCGATCCAGGGCTGGTCGCCGTTGAACTGGTCCAGGCCGTAAGCGTTGAGCGTGAACATCACGTCAGTGCCGACGACCGTGGTAGTCAGCGTCGCGAAACTCGCGGTCAGGGGGGCTCCGTCGCCCAGCATCAGGCCACCAAATTCATAGGTTTCGGCCGATGCCGGCGCGACGGTCAGCATGCCGGCCGACAAGGCCAGCGCCTGCAGCGCGCGGGGAAGAAAATTACGCATCAAGACCTCCGTGTTTTTTACTACGCGGCGACCCTCGACGCCGGTTGATCGGCCACTCAAGGCCGCTGGAATGAAGTGTCCCGAAAAGGCTGCACTGTTAGAAGGTGTAAGCCCGGTTTGAGTTAGGGGGAAAACGGGGTCCGTTGTGCAGGCCGCGACAGTCGGTGTGAAGGAATGCACACTCCGTTCATTGGGGTGCGACGACTGCTTACAAAAACAGGGCTGGTTTGAACTCGTCCGGCCCGATCGAGGGCCGCCCCTAAAATCCCCGCTCCGCCCGTTCGGCACGGGCTTCAAGGCACGAGGACCAGCACCATGGGCATGGACGATCGCGACGGCAAGATCTGGATGGATGGGCAGATGGTGGACTGGCGCGACGCCAAGATCCACGTGCTGACGCACACGTTGCACTACGGCTGCGGCGCGTTCGAAGGCGTGCGCGCCTATGACGCCGTTGGCGGCACCGCGATCTTCCGCCTGCGCGAGCACACCGAGCGGCTGTTCAACTCGGCCAAGATCCTGCGCATGAAGATTCCCTTCTCGCAGCAGCAGGTGATGGATGCGCAGTGCGCCGTCGTGCGCGAGAACAAGCTGGCCAGCGGCTACCTTCGCCCGCTGATCTGGATCGGCTCCGAGAAGCTCGGCGTCAGCCCGAAGGGCAATACCGTGCACCTGATGATCGCCGCATGGCCTTGGGGTGCTTACCTGGGCGAAGAGGGCATGAAGCGCGGCATCCGCGTGAAGACCTCGAGCTACACGCGCCACCACGTGAACATCACGATGACGCAGGCGAAGACGGTGAGCAACTACACCAACTCGATCCTGGCGAACATGGAAGCCACCGACGACGGCTACGACGAAGCGCTGCTGCTCGACGCCTCCGGTTTCGTCAGCGAAGGCGCTGGCGAGAACCTGTTCGTGATCAAAAACGGCGTCGTCTACACGCCCGATCTGTCGGCCGGGGCGCTCAACGGCATCACCCGCAACACCATCTTCTCGATCTGCCAGGACCTGGGCCTGAAGCTGGTCGAAAAGCGCATCACCCGAGACGAGGTCTACATCAGCGACGAGGCCTTCTTCACCGGCACCGCGGCTGAGGTAACGCCGATCCGCGAGCTGGACCGCATCGAGCTGGGCGCCGGCATGCGCGGCCCGATCACCGAGAAGATCCAGACGGCCTTCTTCGACATCGTCAACGGCCGCAACCCGAAGTACGCCGAGTGGCTGACGCGGGTTTGAGTTTCATTCGACAGCAGAGCATCGTCCGACCATGAGTTCAGTCTCCCCCACCACCACCCCGGTGGAAGTCACCGCCGCCGACATGCAAGGCCCGGGCGTCGTGTTCTGCCCGAACCCCAAGATGACGCTGTGGAGCAACCACCCGCGCGTCTTCCTTGACCTGGCGCAAGACGGTGAGGCCAAGTGCCCGTACTGCGGCACGGTCTACCGCCTGAAGGCGGGCGAAAAGCTGGGCGGCGGGCACTGACGCCCGTGCGGGCGGGCACTTGACCCGCCCGGGTGTGACAAGCCGATCCCACGCGCCATGTCCACCGCCCGCTCTCTGACTTTGCCGGCTGAAACCGCCGTCTGGGCGGAAGCGAATGCCGCGTTGCTCGATCGGCTGCGCCGCGGCGATTCGACCCACGCGCTGCAACGCCTGGCGCGCGCCTGCGTTCACCTGCTGGGCAACCGCGAGTGCCACATCGAGGCGCTCGACGAGAACGGCCAACCGGTGCCGGGCGGCTTGTTCGAAGCCAGCCGCGATCGCCCCGCCGACCATGGCCCTGCGTGGCACTGGCAGGCCCCACTGACGCACCACGGCATCCCGGTCGGTCAGTTCACCGCCGAGTTCCCCGTCGACGCCGACACGCAGGCTGTTGCACTGCGCCTGCTGCCGCTGCTCGAAGCCGCCGGGGCACTGCTCGGCAGCTGGCTGGCCGAGCGTGACGGTGCGCGCAGCGATGCGCTGTCGCTTGCGCGCACGGCCATGCGCGAAGGCGGCACCTTTGTCTGGGAATGGGACCTGGCGACCGACTCGCTGGGCGATATCGACGAAGGCGGCGTGATGCTCGGCTACCCGCCGAACGCGATCGGCCACACCCAGGCCGATTGGGACCTGCTGATCCACCCCGAAGACGCCGACAGCGTCGAAGACGCCTACCAGGCCCATGCGCGCGGCGAGACCGAGAGTTTCCGGGCGGTCTACCGCGCCAAGGCCGCCGATGGCTCCTGGCGCTGGGTGGAAGAGCGCGGCCGCGTCGTCGAGCGGGATGCGCAAGGCCGCCCGACGCGCATGTTCGGCACCCAGACCGACGCCACCGTGCAGCATGCGCTGGAGCAGGCGCAGCAGGACCAACTCGCCGCCGAGGCGGCCAACGCCGCGAAGACGCAGTTCCTGTCGCGCGTCAGCCATGAGCTGCGCACCCCGCTGAACGCCGTGCTGGGTTTTTCGCAGCTGCTGGAAATCGACGAGCACGAGCCGCTGACCGGTGGTCAGCGCCGGCGGGTGAACCTGATCCACCAGGCCGGCGACTACCTGCTGGCGATGATCGGTGACCTGCTCGATTTGTCGCTGGTCGAATCCGGCCGGCTGCCGATGCAGGCTGAGCCGGTGCCCTTGCCGGCGCTGGCGCATGACTGCCTCGATCTTCTGCGCGGCCAGGCGGTGGCCGCCGAGGTGCTGTTGCGCGAGGGCAGCCTGCCGGCCGGGCTGGTGCTGCGCGCCGACCCGATGCGGCTGAAGCAGGTGCTGATCAACCTGCTGACCAACGGCATCAAGTACAACCGGTCCGGCGGGCGGGTCGAGATCAGCGCACGCATCGATGGCGAGCACGGCGTGATCGACATCCGCGACACCGGCATCGGCCTGCCGGAAGACCAGCTCGACAAGCTCTTCCTGCCGTTCCAGCGCCTGGGGCGGGAGGCCGGCGCGGTCCAGGGCTCGGGCCTCGGGCTCGCGCTGTCGCAGGCGCTGGTGCAGGCGATGGGTGGCCAGCTCAGTGCCCACCCGCTGCCGGCCGCCGAAGGGCCGGGCACGGTGTTCCGCGTCAGCCTGCCGCTCGTACCGCCGGCGGTGTGAGCAGCGCTTCGGCCTGCGCCAATGCGCTGGCCTCGAGCACGCGGCCGATCACCAGCACGGCGGGGCTGCCGAAGCCTTCGCGCTGCAGCATCGCGGGCAACTGGCCCAAGGTCGACAAACCGCAGCGCTCGTTCACGCCACTGGCGCCCTGCACCACCGCCGCAGGCAGCGCGGCCGGCAGCCGCTGCAGCAAACCTTCGACGATGCGCGGCGCCTGCGCCACGCCCATGTAGGCCACCAGCGTGATGCCGCTCGCGGCGGCGGCGCCGATCGCGTCCCAATCCGGCCCCGGGTGACCCGGTTGCGCGTGGCCGGTGACCAGCAGCACACCTTGCGCGCAACGTCGGTCGGTCCAGCCTGTGCCGAGTGCGTTCACTGCGGCCAGGCCGGCGGTGATGCCGTTGACCACCTGCACCTGGACGCCCGCTTCGCGCAGCGCCGCAATCTCTTCGCCGGCGCGGCCAAAGACCAGCGGGTCGCCGCCCTTCAAACGTACGACCTTTTCGCCCGCCAGTGCTTCGCGCACCAGCAGCCGCTCGATGAACGCTTGTGGCGTCGAGGCACAGCCACCACGCTTGCCGACCTGCACGATGCGCGGCGGCGTGGCCACGCTATCCAGCACCGTTGCCAGCACCTGCTCGCCGACCAGGTCGTCGACCAGGATCACCGTCGCTTCGCGGATCACGCGCACCGCCTTCAGCGTCAGCAGCTCGGGGTCGCCAGGGCCGGCGCCGACCAGGTGAACGGGGTGCAGCGTGCGCATCGTGAATCTCTCCTAGGGCAGTCGTTCGCGCAGTGCCAGCAGGCATTGCACCTGTCGCGTGATCGGTTCGGGCACGGCCAGCCGGCCGTCGAGCATGGCGCGGATCGTGTCAGCAGTGCAGGCGGCGTCGATGCCTGGCGGCAGCTCCGGCAGCTTGGCCAGCGAGCCACCTTCACCCTCGATCGTCAGTTGCTCGTCCAGCACGCCGCTAACGAAACACTTCAGCGTCGGCAGCCGGCGCGCATCGGCCACTGGCTCCCCTTCGGTGCCGCGCAGCAGCAGGGCCGTCGCCTGGGTCTGGCCCAGGAACTCGGCCAGGCTGATCGCGTATTCGGGGTGCGTGTGGTTGACCACGCGCAGCGCACCGGGGATGGCCGGCAGCAGCTTGGCCAGCGTGTGGCCCGAGTTGCGCAGGCCCAGCACGTTGCGCAGCGCCAGCAGCTCGGCCAACGATGGGTGCAGCGCGGCGATCGGCATGAAGACAGGCTGGCTTTCTGCCCAGTGCGCTTCGGCTTCAGCGGCGGTCGAGACCGGCGGCAAGCCTAACGCGTCAAACACCTGCGCGCTGGTCGTGCGGTTCGCATCGACTTGAACGCCGTGCACCAGCACCGGCACGCCCTCGCGAGCCAACAGCAGCGCCAGCAGCGGCGTCAGGTTCGGTAGCTTGCGCGCGCCGTTGTAGCTGGGCAGCACGATCGCAGTCGACGGTGCGTGCAGCGCCAGCGTGCGCGGCAGCACCGCGTCCATGAAGCCGGCCAGCTCTTCGGGCGTCTCGCCCTTGATGCGCATCGCCAGCGCGAAGCCGCCTTTTTCCAGGTCGCTCAGCTCGCCGCCGAGCAGCCGGTTCATCAGGTCGAAAGCCTTGTCGCGCGGCAGCGCGCGTGCGCCGTCCTTGCCACGGCCGATTTCGCGCAGGTAGGGGGCGATGCTCATGGCGGCGATTGTCGGTCGGCGCCGGGCCGCCCCAAGGCGACCAATCCCCCTCGAGAGGTCCAGGCCAGAGGCCTGTAGGGGGCCCATTTCATGCGGCCACCCCGGCGGGCACGATCTGCACCAGCTTGCGCAGCGCCGGTAGGCAAGAGCCGCAGTTGGTGCCGCACTTCAGCTTGCCCTGCAACTGCACCAACCA